>Ga0233425_10010823_pt1 | contig 10908 bp, 8 predicted proteins | sample Watercolumn_Towu_2_FD_181712 | JGI IMG/M metagenome (GOLD analysis project Ga0233425, IMG submission 181712) | Freshwater microbial communities from Lake Towuti, South Sulawesi, Indonesia - Watercolumn_Towuti2014_140_MG | ecosystem: Environmental > Aquatic > Freshwater > Lake | place: Indonesia...
CCGCGGCGCGCTCTCGACGCCCGTCGAGCACGCGCGAGCCGAGCTCGGCTCGCGCGTGGGCGAGCCCCTCGACGAGAGCCGCGTCGCGGCGGATCTGCGCGCCCTGGACGCGCTCGAGGTCTTCGAAGAGGTGCGCGCGGAGAGCACGCGCGAGCGCGACGGTGTGCGCCTGGTGTTCCACGTGCGCGAGCGCCGGCTGATCGGGCGTGTGGAGGTCCGCGGGCTCGCGCGCGTGCCCGTGGGCCGGCACCTCCCCCTCGCGAGTGGAGAGCTCTTCGACCCTGCCCGGGTGCGGCGCGCGGCCCAGGGCCTCGAGGATCACCTGGTCGAGAGCGGCCACCTCGACGCGCGAGTCAGGACCGAGGAGCGGCGCGGCGCGGTGGTGGACGTCTGCCTGCGCGTCGAGGCGGGGCCGCGCTGGCTCGTCTCGGAGCTGGCGATGGTCGGGAGCTCGGGCGTGTCCGAACGCGAGCTGCTCGCGCTCGTCGACGATCACGACGGCAAGGCGAACCGACTTCGCGCGCCGTTCCGACCCGACCTCGTCGAGCCCGATCGGCTGAATATGCTCGCGCTGTACTTCGATCGCGGCTACCTCGGCGCAACGATCGGAGCGCCGCGCGCCGTGCGCCTGCCGCGGCGGGGAGCGCTGCGCGTCGAGTGGCCGGTGCGCGAGGGCGGGGTGTACCGGCTCTCGTCGATCGCGTTCCGCGGCGCCGCGCGCGGGCGAGAGGCGCGCTACCAAGAGCTCCTGGGCCTTCACCGCGGCGAGGTGTTTTCGCGCGCGCAGGTGACGGCGGGGCTCGAGCGCCTGCGCGCCGAGCTCGGCCTCGAGGCGCCGCCCGTGCCCGAGACCGAGCTCGACGAGGCGATGCTCGGCGTGAAGCTCGTCATCCCAGTCCCGGAGCGCGCGCGATGATGCGCTGCCTGGGGCTGGCGGCGCTGTGCGTGGCCTGCGCGCGGCCCGTCCCGAGCGCGGGTCCGCCGGCGAAGGACCCCGCAGGCGAGATCTTCGCGGAGCTCGTCATGGGCAGCCACGGGCCGCTCGAGAACGAGCGTCTCGAGCGCTACGTGCGCGCCGTCGGAGCGCGCGTGGCTCCCCGAGGGAACACTTGGCACTTCCGCATCACCGACGACCCGCAGCCGGCCGCCAACGCGCTCCCCGGCGGCAGCATCCTGGTGTCGCGGGGCGCGCTCGCACTACTCGGCTCCGAGGCCGAGCTCGCCGCGGTCCTCGCCCACGAGCTCGCGCACGCCACGCGCGGCCACACCGCGCTCGACAAGACCGCCCTCCCCGCCCACGGCGTGGACGGCGCCGCGCGCGCCGCCGCGCTCGACGCGGACGAAGAGCGTCAAGCCGATGCGCTGGCGGTAGAGCTCGTCGCGCGCGCGGGCTACGACCCCCGGGCGGTCGGCCGCGCGCTCGACGCGCTTCACCGCGGCGTCGGCGACGTCGAGCACGACCCCACCGATCCGCACCCGCCGCGCGCCGCGCGCCTGGCGCGGGTCGCGCTCGTCGCCGGGCGCGGCCGGGGGGAAGAGGGTCGGGCTCGCTACCTCGGCGCCATCGACGGGCTCCCGCTCGGCACCGACGACGCGCACCTCGAGTCGGGTCGCTTCCACGCGCCCGGCGGGCTCAGCTTCGCGCTGCCGCCGGGGTTCCGGCCCGAGCTCTCTGGGCACGTGCTCACCGCCCGCGCCCTCGACGCCGAGCTCACCATCGTGCGCTTCCACGGCCGCTTCTTCCGCGAAGCACTGCTCGGCGCCGTGCGACGGAGCACGTTCTCGAGCCGCGAGGTCGCGGGTCTCCGCACTCTGGTCGGCACGCTCGGCGACGACGCAGCGCATCGGGTGGCCGTCCTCGACTCGAGCCCCTTCGTGTACATCATCGCCGCATCCGGCTCGGGACGAGACGAGCAGGTCGAGCGCGTGCTCGCGAGCGCGCGCGCGGCTCGCGTCGGGCCGCGCCTGGTGCTCCGCATCGCACGGGCGCCCGGGGGCGTCTCCGCGTCCCGGCTGTGCCCCGACACCGATCCGTCTCTGTTCGAACGCCTGAACGGCTTCGAGGCCAACGCGGTCGTGTCGCGCGGGTTCTCGGTGAAGTGCACCACCACCCGCTGAGACGCGGGAGTCAGAGACCACAGCGCAGGGCCACCAGTGCCCTGCGCTGCGTTCCTGCCACCCGTATCAGCTCAGCCGCCGCAGGGCGCTGCGCCCGCCGCATGCGTGCAGTGCAAGTCGGTGGCGCTGGTCGCCAATCCGAGGTGATCGTTGACGCACTTCTTTCGGACGTCGCCGTACCCGCCGTACTTGGTCTTGCAGTCGTCCATCGAGGTGTAGTGACCCGTGCCAGTGAACGTGCACTTGGTCTGGTAGCTGGTGCAGAACGCGTCCGCGGTCGGCAGGCCACCGCCGGAGCCGCCCGTGCCGGCTCCGCCCGTGCCGGCTCCGCCCGTGCCGCTGCCGCCGGTACCCGAGCCGCCCGTGCCCGAGCCACCCGTGCCTGAGCCGCCCGTACCCGAGCCGCCTGTGCCAGCGCCGCCCGTGCCCGAGCCACCCGTTCCGGAGCCGCCCGTTCCGGAGCCGCCCGTTCCGGAGCCGCCCGTTCCGGAGCCGCCCGAACCGGCCATGCCGGCCATTCCAGCCATGCCAGCCGTGCCGCCGGACCCGCCCGTGCCCGAGCCGCCGGTGCCGCTGCCGCCCGTGCCCGAGCCGCCGCTGCCACCGCTGCTGCTGCCGCCGCCGTCGTCGTCACTGCCGCAGGCCGTCGTGCTCAGCGCACCCACCAAACCAAGAAAGATCAGCGAACGAAGTTTCATCAATTCAATCCTCCGAAGCCCTAGCTTTTCGGGGAAATTGACTTTCGTCAACTCCGCCTCCCCCGCCGGCGCGCAGAAACGCCAGTATTTTCGTGATTTCGGGGGCACTTGCCCGCTAGCGCGAGAGCACCAGCGGGCACCGCAGCTCGCGCCTGAGCTCACCGAGCTCGCGATCGTCCCAGTCCGCGGCGGCCAGGATCAGCATGCGCCCGGAGAGCTGCCCCACCGTGCGCGCCAGGGCATGCGGGGGAAACTCCGGACAGGACCGGATCAGCAGTGGGTGGCCCGTTTCCCGCGCCCAGGCTTCAGCGGCGGGCCTCCCCTTCTGGAGCACGATCAGCACCAGGAGCTCCGGGCCCGCGACCGCGGCTCCCACAGCCAGCAGATGGCGCAGGTGGCGGTCGTCGCGGGCTGCGACGGTGACCGGTCCGCGCGCGCTCGATGCCCCCGGCTCCGGGCGAGCGTTGCCCATCACCAGGAGGTCGCGCTCCGCCGTCGCCGCCGCGAGCTCCCCGAGCAGACGCCCGCGTGCCACCCTGAACGTGACCGGCACCCGCTCGCGGCGTGCCGCGCGCGACAGCTCGCTCCGCGCTCTCGCCGCAGCGACCCTGAGCAGCGCCTCGACGTGATTCAGATCGAGCTCACGCGCGCGCCCCGAGTGCTCGATGAGCACGGTGAACGGCAGCTCCGCCAGGCGCAGCGCCGCGGGCTCCTCCACGAAGATGCCGACGAGCTCCGCCTCGAGCGCTTGCGCCAGACGCGCCGCCGCATCGGCGAGCTCTTCGCTCGCGGACGAGTCGAAGCCGACGACGATCTTGGCCATCAGTTGCTCTCGTGAGGACCTTGCTCGCCCTCGGGCTCGTGACTCTCGGTACCGAGCTTGACCAGCTTGCCGAAGCTCTCACCGATCACGGCGAACTGCACCAGTTGCTCCAGCACGAGCGCGTTGACGGTCCCGTCGGGGAAGTCGCCCTCCTCGTCCGCCTCCCCGGCGGGTCTGCCGGTGAGCACCAGCACCGCCTCGTCCACCGTCTGCACCGGGTAGACCGCGAACTTTCCCTCGGCGCAGGCGGCGACGACGTCGGGGCGCAACATCAGGTGAGGCACGTTCGACGCCGGGATGATCACGGCCTGCTCGCCGCTCAGCCCCCGGGCGCGACAGATGTCGAAGAAGCCCTCGATCTTCTCGTTCACGCCGCCGATGGCCTGGACCACGCCGTGCTGGTTGACCGAGCCGGTCATGGCGATGTTCTGCTTCACCGGCACGGCGGAGAGCGCCGAGATCAGCGCGCAGAGCTCGGCCAGCGAGGCGCTGTCGCCCTCCACGCCCGCATAGGACTGCTCGAAGACCAGGCTCGCGGACAGCGAGAGCGGGATCTGCTTGGTGTAGCGCGCGGCGAAGTAGCTCGACAGGATCAGCACGCCCTTGGAGTGGAGGGCGCCGCCCAGCTCGACCTCGCGCTCGATGTCCACCACCTTGCCGTCGCCGACGCGCGCCGTCGCCGTGATGCGCGTCGGCATGCCGAAGGCGAAGCCACCGAACTCGAGCACGGAGAGCCCGTTCACCTGCCCGACCTTCTGGCCGCTGGTGTCGATGAGCAGCGTGTCCTTGAGGATTTGCTCGTGCAGGCGCTCGCGCAGGCGGTCTTGGCGATGCGTGCGCGCCTCGATGGCGCGCTCGACGTCACCGGCGGCAACGAGGTCGGCGCCACGCTCGCGCGCGTAGTGCTCGGACTCGTGGAGCAGGTTCCCGAGATCGCGCACGCGCGTCGACAGCTTGCGCGAGTCGCCGGTCGAGCGGGCGCTCTGCTCCAGCACGCGCGCCACCGCATCCCGCGCGAAGGGGCAGAGCCCGTCGCGCACCGCCAGCGTCGCCACCAGTCGCGCGAAGGAGAGATCGTTCTCCGGCGTGCGATCGATGCGGTCGTCGAAGTCGGCCACCACCTTGAACAGCTCGCCGACGTCCGAGTCGAGCTCGGCGAGCACGTGGAACAGGTAGCGATCGCCGATCACGACCAGCTTCAGGTCGAGCGGCACTGGCTCCGGGTCCAGGGTCGCCCCCGCGGAGAAGCCCAGCATCTGCCCGAGGGACTCGATGCGGATCTCGCGGGCGAACAGCGCGCGCTTCAGCGCCTCCCAGGCGTGCGGGTGGATCAGCAGCTGCCTCAGATCCAGCATCAAGTAGCCACCGTTGGCGCGGTGCAGGCTGCCGCCCTTGATCAGGGTGAAATCGCTGACCAGCGCCCCGAGCTCGGCGCGGTGCTCGACGCGACCGACCAGGCTGTCGACGGCGGGTCGGTCGTCGTAGACCACGGGGGCGCCCGTCGCCCCGGAGTTGTCCACGATCAGGTTCACCGAGTAGCGCTGGAAGGTACGCTTGCCGCCGCCACCCAGCTCCCCGAGCGGGCTCTTGTCCTCGTCGCGGCGGAACGCGTCGGCGTTCTCGATCACGTCGGCCTCGACCGCATCCAGGTACGCCACGACCTTCGGCAGGTCTTCGTACTTCTGGCGCACGTCGAGCACGAGCTGGTCGACGGCCTGGCTCGTCACCTCGCGGTGCAGCTGCCTGACCCTGTCGCGCGCTTGTTTGCCCCAACGCGGCAGCTCGCGCAGGCCCGCCTGGAGCTTCTGCTGCAGCTCCGCCACCTTCTTCTCGAGCCCGTCGCGCTCCGCTTCGGGCAGCTTCTCGAACTCGTCCGGGGCGAGCACCTCGCCCTCCCTGAGCGGAGCGAAGCCCACGCCGCTGGGCAGGCGGATCATCGCGATGCCCACCTGCTTCGCCTGCTCTTCGATCTCCCGGAACACTTTCTCGGGTCGGGAGCGGAGCTCGTCCTCGATGCGCGAGAGCTTGGCTCGGAACTCGTCGGTCTCGAAGGCCGCAGGGATGGCCGCGCGCAGGTCCTCGACGAGCTTGTCCATGTCGGACGAGAGCTCGCGCCCGCGACCGGCGGGGACCAGGAGCGCGCGGGGCTTGGGCGCAGCGGAGAAGTCGTAGACGTAGCAGACGTCGGGCGGCACGTCGCGCCCCTCCGCGGCCTCCTCCAGGATCTGCCGGACGAAGGCGTGCTTGCCGTAGCCGCTCGGCCCGAGCACGAAGAGGTTGTACCCGGGCCGACGCAGCGCGACCGCGAAACGCGCCGCTTCGACGGCGCGCTCCTGCCCGAGCGGGCGCGCGAGGGGCTCGAGCTCTGCGGTGGACGAGAACGTCAGCGCCGCGGGGTCGCACAGCCTGCGGAGCTCGGTCGGCGGGAGAGGTTTGGGCTCGGTCATGGCGGTTTCAGTACACCTCCAGCTCGCCGCGGAGGATGCGCGGCAGAAGCTCAGGGATCGCGGCCAGGGCCGCGCACACGATGTCGTTCACCCTGGGCCCGAGCGCCTCGAGCGCCGCGGGGTCGTCGACGGCGAGGCGCGCCTGCGCGAGCTGGGGCTCGCTCACCGGCCTGCCGATGCAGCTCACCAGGAACACCTGGGCATGGCGCACGCCGGGCAGCTCCTGGACCAGGGCGCGCGCGGCGGCGTGCGCCGTCAGGTTGTAGAGCTTGCCCACGTGGCTCACGGGGTTCTTGCCTGCCGCTGCCTCCAAGCTCATGGGGCGATGCGGCGTGATGAGCCCGTTCACGCGGTTGCCGCGCCCGACCTGTCCGTCGTCGCCAGCCTCGGCGGACAGCCCCGTCACGGTCAGGTATACGCTCCCACTCGCGGGGTCGTCGCTGGCGTTGACGACCACCGCGGCGTCACCCGCGAGCTCGCGCACGCGCGCGCTCACGACCTCTTTCGCCGCCAGGTACGCTTCGAGGTCGGGCAGGTGTCGGTCGACGAACGCGCGCGCCACGGTGAGCGCGATCCGATCGCCGTCACGGAGCCCCATCACCTTGACGTCCTCGCCGCCCGCCGGGTGGCACGCGCGGAACTCCGGCGCGTTGAGCGCGCGCTCGACGCCGAGCACCAGCGACTCGAGCCGCGAGAGCGGGGCGTACCCGACGCCGATGGAGGTGTCGTTCGCGAGCACCCGACCCGCGCGCTCACGGCGCCGGAACAGCTCGCTGAGATCGACCGACCCCGGGCGCACGCGCGTGAACAAGCGCACGTGACGCCGGACGTCGAGGGCGCGGAGGTTTCGTGCGAGCCAGCCCTCGGCGCACTCGCGGGCGATCTCGTCGAGCGGCACGCTGTCGTTCCCGACGCGGGTCACCGCGCGACCCGCCAGATGGATCTCGATGGGCTCGAGCACCTCGCCGCCGCCGAAGCGCGGGCGAGCCGCGCCGCCGACGAGCAGCGCCTTGTCCACGTTGTGATGCAAGATGGTGCCAAAGCGCTCCAGGTAGTGGCGAGCGAGCGCGCGGGACAGCTCCTCGGCCAGCGCGTCGCACACGGTGTCCGGGTGGCCGAGGCCTTTGCGCTCGACCAGCTCGGCGTCCTCCGGGGCGCGGACCACATCGACGCGGACCTTCATGCGGCCTCCAGCACGACCAGCATGCATCCGCCCGAGGCGTCTGGCGAGCGCCGGAGCCCGCCGCGAAAACCCTGCCGGCTCGGCAACGAGCCCTCGCCAGAGTCGCGCAGTTTCTGCTAGCTTCCGCGCCCGATGCGCTACTTCGTCACCATCGACGGGGCGGAGCACGTGGTCGAGGTCGCGGAGCTGCCCGGCGGCCGCCACGAGGTCCGGTTGCTCGAGTCCGCCGACGGGGACTCGTCGACCGCGCGCGTCCTCCCCGCGCGCTTCTCGCACACCGGGCACGCCCTGACGCTGCAGCTCGGCGATCGCGTGTTCGACGTGGTGCTCGAGGGCGAGCTACCCAGCGTCGGCGCGTGGGTCAGCGGCCGGCGCGCACGCGTCGAGATCGAGAGCGCGCGCATGCGCGCAGCGCAGGATCTTCGCAGCGCCAGGAGCGAAGGACACGACGGCACGGTGACCTCGCCGATGCCCGGCAAGGTCATCAAGGTCCTGGTCGCCGAGGGCGACGAGGTCGCCGTGGGAGCACCGGTGGTGGTGGTCGAGGCGATGAAGATGGAGAACGAGCTCGGCGCGCCGTGCGCCGGCGTCGTGAAGAAGGTCTACGTACAGCCCGGGGACGCCGTGGAGGGCGGCGCCCGGCTGGTGACGGTGGGGTGATGCGCGACAAGATCGCGCTCTGTCACCTGCCGACGCCGCTGTGGCGCTCCGACGCCCTCGACGCGATGGTCGGCACGCGCGTCTGGGTGAAGCGTGACGACATGAGCGGCGGCGCCGAGGCCGGCAACAAGATCCGCAAGCTCGAGTACCTGATGGCCGACGCGCTCGCCGCGCGGGCGACCGTGATCCTCACCTGCGGCGGGCTGCAGTCGAACCACGCGCGCGCGACGGCCATCGTCGCGGCGCGCCTCGGGCTGCGCTCGGTCCTGTTCCTGCGCACGCCGACCCCCAGCCTGGTGCCGCGGCCGAGCGGCAACCTGCTCATCGATCGCCTGGTCGGCGCCGAGGTCCGGCTCATCTCCCCGGAGGACTACCGGAACCGCCTGGCGGTGATGGCGCGCGCGGCAGCGGAGCTCGCGGCTCGCGGCGAGCGCCCCTACGTGATCCCCGAGGGTGGCTCCAACGCCCTCGGCTCTCTCGGCTACGTGGACGCCATGCGCGAGGTGCGCGAGCAGCTCGAGCTCGGGCTCGGCGGCGGCCCCGCGCCCTTCGACGCCGTGGTGCTGGCCTGCGGCTCCGGCGGGACCGCGGCGGGTGCGCTGCTCGGCGCCGCGGAGTGGGAGGTGGCGCCGGCCGTGCACGCCATGGCGGTCTGCGACGACACGGGCTACTTCGAGAAGGTGGTGGGGCACATCGCCGTCGAGGCGCAGCGCCTCGCGCCCGAGCTCGACCGCACCGCACGGCTCAGCGTGCACGACCGCTGGAAGGGCCCGGCTTACGCCGTGGCGAGCCCGGAGCAGCGCCGCTTCATCGTCGAGGTCGCGCGCCGCACCGGGCTCCTGGTCGATCCGGTCTACACCGGCAAGGCGCTCTTCGCGCTCGCCGAGCTCGACCCCAAGCCGAGCCGGGTGCTCTTCCTACACACCGGCGGTCTGCCCGGGCTCCTGGCGCAAGCCGACGCGTTCTCGGGAGAGCTCTGATTCCCGAGCCGAGCACCACCGCGCCCAGCACGCCGCCGCGGCGGCGCTTGCGCACCTGGCTCTCGTGGCTCGCTCCCTACGTGGTGGCCGGGGCCGTCATCGTCTTCATCAGCCAGCGCTACTCCATCAGCGCCATCCGTGCCGAGATGGCGAAGGGCCAAACGCTGCCGTTGGTGCCCCTCGCTCTCTTGACCTACTTCGCCTCGCTCGCGTGGGTCGCCTTCGCGGACCGCACCGTGCTCCGCGGGCTCCTGCCCGCCGACCAGCTCCCGAGCTACTTCGGCGTCGCCAAGGGCAAGGCGGCGGCGGTCGTGCTGCACATCGTGCACTACGCGCTCGGCCAGGGCATCTACGCCACCTGGGTCGCGCGCCGCACCGGGCTCAACGTCGGCCAGGCTGGCGGGCTCATCTTCTACATCATCCTCGCCGAGCTCGGCTCGGTGTGCTTGTACGCGACGCTGGTCATCGCCATCGGGCGCCCCGCGGTACCTGCTGCGGTGCTGCCCACCGTGCTCGGCATCGCGCTCGCCATCGTGGGCGCCGTCCTGCTCGTGCCCGCGACGCGCTTCGAGCGCTCCGGCTTCCTGCAGATCTGGATCAAGGTCGGTCGCGCCCGCGGCCTCGCGCAGCTCGCCATCCGTCTGTGCCAGCACGCCACCACCACCACGGCGACCTGGCTCGCGGCGCGTTGGTTCGGCTTGGACATCCCGCTCGGCGTGATGCTGTCGTACATGCCCGTGATCCTCGTGGTCGCTTCGCTGCCCATCAACGTGGCGGGCTTCGGCGCAGTGCAGGGCGCCTGGCTGCTGCTGACGCCCTGGGCGAGCGCCGAGCGCATCCTCGCGTTCAGCGTGGTCTGGCAGGCGGTCAGCGCGCTCGCGCTCATCGTGCGGGGGCTGCCCTTCCTGCGCGGGGTCCTGGCCGACATCCGCGCCGGGCGGCGCGACTGAAGAGCTGTCCAACCATCGGCTGGGCGGTGGTCAGCGGCGGCTGAGCCAGCCGGTCGTCTTCAACCACAGCGGCGGCAAGCTCGGGATCTGGCTCCAAGATAGCCCCTACACCGACAACACGGCGGGAGAGAACGGGAAGAACCCGAAGTGGACTCTTTCGCGCGTGGGCGCGTGCGTCGAAGGCGGCGCGAGCGACGCGAGCGGCGGGGGCTGAGCGGTCGCGGCTCGCGAGCCCGACGATTGCAGGCTCGAATCGAGCCCTGTTACCCTGCGTTTCCAAGGAGGACGCGATGGCAGGTTCGCGGGATCTCTCGGTGGCGTTCCTCGTGTCGGCGCTCGCGTCGACGGCGTGCGGAGGCTCGGGCAGCGGGACTGGACCCACCGGAACGGGCGGCGCCGGAGTGGGTGGTGCCGGAACCGGCGGCACGGGCATCGGTGGCGTGGGCGGGAGCGGCACGGGCGGCTTGGCCGGCGGCGGCACGGGCGGCGTGGCGGGCGGCGATGGCGGCGGCACGGGCGGCGCCGGAACCGGCGGCAGTGAAGGAGGCACCTGCGTTCCGACCACCGAGGTCTGCGACGGCAAGGACAACGACTGCGACGGCACTGTCGACAACGGAAACCCCGGCGGCGGCGCTGCTTGCAGCACCGGCCTGCAGGGTGAGTGCGCGGCAGGCACACTGACCTGCCAGAACGGCGCCTTGGTCTGCGTCCAGAACGTCCAGTCCGCGGCCGAGACTTGCGACGGCAAGGACAACGACTGCAACGGCACTGTCGACAACGGAAACCCTGGCGGCGGCGCCGCTTGCAGCACCGGCCTGCAGGGTGAGTGCGCGGCAGGCACACTGACCTGCCAGAACGGCGCCTTGGCCTGCGTCCAGAACGTCCAGTCCGCGGCCGAGACTTGCGACGGCAAGGACAACGACTGCAACGGCACCGTGGACAACGGAAACCCCGGCGGTGGCGCGGCGTGCAACACCGGGCTCCTGGGCGTCTGCTCGGCGGGCACCACCGCGTGCACCAACGGCGCCATCGCTTGCAATCAGAACGTG
>Ga0233425_10010824_pt1 | contig 10907 bp, 7 predicted proteins | sample Watercolumn_Towu_2_FD_181712 | JGI IMG/M metagenome (GOLD analysis project Ga0233425, IMG submission 181712) | Freshwater microbial communities from Lake Towuti, South Sulawesi, Indonesia - Watercolumn_Towuti2014_140_MG | ecosystem: Environmental > Aquatic > Freshwater > Lake | place: Indonesia...
CTTGACCATTAAACAGGATATCGATTTCATCAAGCTGGATATCAACACCTCCATTCCGCTGGGGTTGATCCTCAACGAGCTGGTCTCCAATGCCTTGAAATACGCCTTTCCTGAAGGCCGACAAGGGATTTTAGAGATCGGTCTGCGCCGGGAGAATGGACAGATGATTTTTACCGTAGCCGATGACGGAATAGGTTTCCCTGAAGAAGTTGATTTAATAAAGTCGAATTCCCTGGGTCTGCAACTCGTTAATGGTCTGGTGCAGCAGTTGCATGGGACCCTAGAGATAGAGAGGGGTTGTGGGACGGTTTTTAAGGTGAGATTTTCGGAATAGGAGGTCAAAGAGATGGATAGTTTTTTTATACAAGGTAGAAGGTAAAGGTTGAAGACCGAAGGTTGAATAAAAAGGGTCGAGGTGAAGAAACGTAGGTCAGGTTGCGACCAAAGGGAGTTACCTGACAAAGAGGAAAAAATATTTTGAAAAGTCAAGGAGCTGATGAAAAAGTATTCGACAGGATTAACAGGATTTATACGATTGTTGCGCAGGCTCCGGCAGAGCCTGAGCAACACCAAGATATCCTATAAATCCTGTCTGGAAGATAATTAGAAATGCCTGGGAGCTTTCAGCACCCTGACCTACAGATGCTAGAGATATTGAAGAACCCTATGATTACAGGTTGCTCAAAAAAGTCCAGATACAAGGCCCCCGAAATCTTGAAGAATGAGTCGTACACAAAAGTACGTCGCAATGACGAAAGATGAGGGCAACACAGGAGATGGGCCTTTTTCAGCAACCTGGCAAATTACACGAAAGCGAGATGTATTAATGACTGCCAAGAAGATTCTCATTGTTGAGGACGAAATCATTATTGCCCAAGGTCTCAAGAGGAGCCTCATCCGACTGGGCTACGACGTGTCGACCATTGTCGGCTCGGGGGAAGAAGCGGTCTCCCAGGTGGAGATTCTGCCCCCGGACCTCATTCTCATGGATATTAATCTCCAGGGAGAGCAAAATGGGATTGAAACTGCCGAAATCATTCGAGGTCTGTATAATATTCCTATTATTTATCTGACGGCCTATCCGGATGAACAGACTTTGTCCTTAGCCAAGGTCACCCTGCCTTTCGGTTACTTGGTCAAACCGGTGGAAATACAGACCCTTCACAGCACCATCGAGATGGCTCTTTATAAACATATTATCGAAATGGAATTGAAAACCTATCAGGAAAAGCTCGAAGGGATGGTCAAGGACCGGACCCAGGAACTGGAATCGGCTAACAGAGCCCTCCGCTGGGATATCCAGGTCCATCGGGAGGCCGAGGAAGCCAATAAAGAGAAAATTCAGGAATTACTGCTGACTGTCCGAGGGGTGGTTTCTCTCTTGAATCTCAGTGGGGAGATGTTGGGGATTTACCCTCCTGGACACGGCCTGAGGGTAGCCAGTTTGGCCTCAGCCATCGGCCGGGAGGCCGGGTTATCTTCCGATGAATGCCGAGGTTTATATATTATGGGCCTCCTCCATGATTTCGGCAAGATGAGGGTCCCTCCGCCGCTCCTGGCTAAGTCCGAGCCTTTGACGGATAAGGAAGTTGAACTCATCAAGGCTCATCCCCAGGCCGGCTATGACCTGACCAAGGACCTGGTCTTTCCCTGGCCGGTATCCAAAGTGATCCTTCAACATCATGAAGAGGTCAACGGAAGTGGGTATCCCTTTGGGCTGGTGGGGAAAGATCTGTTGTTGGAGTCAAAAATCGTGGCGGTGGCCGAAGCGTTTGAAGAGACGGCTTGCCCGCAACTTAATCGGCCCGGTTTGGAGATAGAGGCGGCTTTGACCAAAATTTCGGAGAATAAAGGTCTCCTCTATGATACCGAAGTGGTTCAGATTTGTTTGAGATTGTTTAGGGAGAAAGGGTTCAAGTTGGAAAAGACTATAGACGATAGCCGTTAGACTGAGGACACCAGACCAAGGTCTATGGCCGAAAGTCTTAGGTCTCCTGGTTTCGTTATCCTTTTAACCCTTCGAATCCTTATTGAACTGACTGTGAGGTCCTATGAAAAGAAAACTGAAGATTCTTCACCTGGAAGATAACCCCCATGATGCCTTGTTGACTAAGGAAACTTTGGAAAGTGAGGGGATTCTCTCGGAGATAACCATGGTCGAAACGGAAAAGGACTTTGTCGAAGCGATTAAGCAGGGTCGTTTCGACCTCATTTTGGCCGATTATTCCCTTCCCGGATTTGACGGTTTGCGGGCCCTGGATTTGGCTCTGACCATCTCGCCCCGGACCCCTTTCATCTTTGTCACGGGGAATCAGGGGGACGACGTGGCCGTTGAGGCCTATAGAAAAGGAGCCACGGATTTTGTTCTCAAGGATCGTCTATTTCGATTGGCCGCCGTTGTCAAGAGGGCTTTAAAAGAAAAGAAAGAAGAGGTCGAGAAGCAACGGGCCCTGGAAGCCTTACAGCAAAGTGAAGAAAAATACCGCAATTTTATTGAATATGCCCCCATCGGGATGCTGACGACCACCTCCGAATGGACCTTGACCTATGCCAATAGAAAAATGGAAGAGATAACAGGATATAAGCGAAGCGACTGGTATCAAAAATCGCTTTTGCCTTTAATCTATCCGGATGATCAGCCTGTAATCCTGGAAAAGGTGCAGAAAAGGCTGGCCGGGCAGGGTACTTCGGATCCTTACGAGATCCGCTTTATTCATGCTTCGGGGAAAGTCATTTGGGTGAGAATAACCCCTGAATCCATCTATGCCAAGGATGATAACGGCCAAAAGAACTTAGTGGGGATGCAGGCCTTCATAGAAGATATCACCGATCGCAAGTCGGCTGAACAGGCCCTCCTGGCCAGTGAAAATACCCTCCAAAGTATTTTGAGTTCCGCCCCTACCGGGATCGGGGTTTCCCGTACAAGGGTCATCGAACAGGTCAATGATCATTTGTTGGAAATGGTGGGGTATTCCCGTGAAGAGCTGCTGGGGAAAAAAGCCAGGGTGCTCTATTCTAACGAATCGGAATACCAATCGGTCGGCAAGGCCTTCGATTCCCAGATTAATCAAAAAGGGGTCGGAACCGTGGAGACCCGCTGGCAGCGCAAGGACGGCGGGATCATCCAAGTGCTGATACAATCGGCACCCATCGATGCCCATGATCTTTCCAAGGGTATAACCTTTACGGTTTTGGATATCACCGACCGTAAGAAAACAGAGGAATCCCTGCGGCGAAGCGAGGAACGTCAAAACCGTTTAATTCAACAAAGTTTTGACATTATCTATGAAACGGATGAATTCGGTTTTTTCAAGAACCTCTCACCTCAAACCGAACAGGTCTTCGGCTTTAAACCGGAAGAGTTGATTGGTCGCCATTTTCAAGAAATCGTCAAGGAGTCCTATAAGGAGAGGGTTATGGGACAATTTCAAAAAGCCCTGGCCGGTGAGAATTTTGGGTTTATTGAGTTCAACGGAAAGAAGGCCAACGGAAGTGATGCTTACTTAGAACTAAAATATATCGTTGAAAGAGACGAAGACAATCTCATTGGCACCTTTGGGGTGATTAGAGATTTGACGGAGCATCACCGGATGCAGAACCAGCTTCAACAATCGCAAAAAATGGAGGCCATCGGGACACTGGCCGGGGGAATTGCTCATGATTTTAACAACATTTTAGGGGCGATTATGGGGTACACCCAACTGGCTCTCGGTGATCTTCCGGATGAGTCCCCCTTGAAATATAATTTTGAACAGGTCTTAAAGGCCAGTAATCGGGCTAAGGATCTGATCAAGCAGATTTTGACTTTCAGCCGTCAGGGCGACCAGGAAAACAGGCCGATCCACATCATACCGGTTATTAATGAGGCCCTTAAGCTGCTCCGGGCCTCGGTGCCAAAAAGTATTGAGATCAAGAAAAAATTGATGATTCAAGAAGACATGATCAACGGAGATCCCATCCGGATTCACCAAGTCATGATGAATCTGGGGGCCAATGCCGCTCAGGCCATGCCGGACCAGAAAGGAGCGATTGAAGTTCTTCTGGATGAATCGGAGTTGAGTGCCGAAGATATTACCGGTTTCCCAGAAATAAAACCCGGCCCATATATAAGATTAAGCGTCAGCGATACGGGTATGGGAATAGACCCAAAAGATCAAATGCGCATTTTTGATCCTTTTTTTACTACCAAAAAACCCGGAGAAGGAACCGGCATGGGGTTATCCGTGGTCCATGGCATAGTCAAAGATCTGGGGGGCCTGATTAAGGTTTATAGCGTACCGGGAGAAGGGACATCCTTTAAGATCTATTTGCCTCAGATTCGGCGGACTCTGGATGTGGAGGCTAAGACCAAAATGGCCATCCCCACTGGAAGTGAGCGCCTTCTTTTCATTGATGATGAGCCGGATCTGGTGAATACCTGGGTTCAGATGTTGGAACGGTTGGGCTACACCGTTTCCAGTCGGGGAAGCAGCCGGGATGCCCTGGAACTTTTTCGGCTTAGAGCCGATCAGTTTGATTTGGTTATTACCGACCAGACCATGCCGCACATGAACGGATTGGAGTTGAGCCGGGAGTTTTTAGCGATACGACCGAATATTCCGATCATCCTCTGCAGCGGGTTTAGTGAGATGATCTCGACGGAGGAGATCAAAAATATTGGGATTAAGGAGTTTTTGATGAAACCGATTCTTTTAGGAGAGATTGCCCAGACGATTCGGAAGGTTTTGGAGAGGAAGAATGGCTAAAATACTGATTATCGATGATGATCCGATGATGTGTGACGTATTGGCCTCCATGGTGGCCAAATCCGGGCATAAGTCCCTCAGTGTGTACTCCTTGGAAGATGGCTTTTCTTCCATCTTCTCCGATGATTATGATCTTATTTTTCTGGATGTCCGGCTTCCGGACGGTAACGGTCTGGAAAACCTGCCCAAGCTGCGCACAGCCAAATCAACCCCGGAGGTGATCATCATCACCGGCGAAGGAGGAGCCCAGGGGGCCTCTTTGGCCATGAAAAATGGGGCTTGGGATTATCTCGAAAAACCGCCGGCCATGGAGGTGGTCCAGTTGTCCTTGTTGCGAGCCTTGGAGTATCGGGAGGCCAAACTGGCTCGAAAACCGGTGACGGCTCTAAAAAAGATGGGGATTATCGGCAACAGTCCTCAAATCATTCAATGCCTGGATGAGATTGCCCAAGTAGCCACCGGTGAAGCGAATGTCCTTCTCACCGGCCATACCGGAACCGGCAAAGAACTTTTTGCCAGGGTCATTCATGAAAACAGCAGTCGGGCGAATAAGAATTTTGTGGTCGTGGATTGTGCCGCCCTGCCGGAGAATCTAGTGGAGAGTACCCTTTTTGGTTATGAAAAAGGGGCCTTTACCGGTGCCGATAAATCGTATAACGGCTTAATCAAACAGGCCGACGGTGGGACCCTCTTTCTGGATGAAGTGGGGGAATTGCCCCTTTCCATTCAGAAGGTCTTCTTGCGGGTCCTGCAAGAACGCCGTTTTCGTCCCTTACGGAGCGAAAAAGAGATTCACAGCGATTTTCGATTGATCGCCGCTACCAATCGGGATTTAACTAAAATGGTTAACGACGGGTTCTTTAGGCAAGATCTCCTTTTCCGCCTCCAAGTCTGTACCATCTGGCTGCCCCCCCTGAAGGAGCGGGACCAGGACATCGAGGAGCTGACCCAATATTATATCACCAACCTATGCAAACGATACGGGACCGAGATAAAAGGGTTTTCAGCCGATTTTTTTGAGGCCCTGAATAACTACGACTGGCCCGGAAATGTCCGGGAATTGTTTCATGTGTTGGAAGGGACCTTTTTGGCTGGTCGTCAAGATCCTATTCTCTTTCCCAATCATTTTCCCCTCAATTTCCGTCTCCAGAAGTTACAAACCGAAACAAACAACAAGATAGCGGACATAAACCCGTCCTCGGGACAGAAGGTTCCGTCAAGGAAACTGCCAAATTTGCAGAGATATCGGGAAGAGGTCATCAACAAAGCGGAGAAGGATTATTTGTTGGAACTTCTACCGATAGCCAATGGTGATATCAACCAAGCCTGTCACCTTTCCGGTCTGGCCAGGGCCCGGTTATATGAATTGCTCAAAAAACATTCTCTTTCTTTGAAGCCTTGAGGTAAAGGCAGGCGGAAGGTAGAAGGCTCAAGGCCCAAGGGTCAAGTGAAAAAAACCGTAGGTCCGGTTGGGACTGCAGAAGATACCTGACAAGAGAAGAGAAAATATTTAAAGATGTCAGGGAGCCTTAAAGGCACCCTGACCTACAAAGGCTTTCTGTTTAAAGAGTTAACCTCCAACCATGAACCATTCACTTTTAATTGCTTCTAGGTAAACCCCCGGCTCTGCCGGGGGACTCCCAGAGTTTGACAGTTCCGGGAGTATGGGTATTGACCTGACCTTGAGTAATAAATGTCTTCCATTTGGGGGCAAAATCTTGCCTTGACGACATTCCGGTGAAAACCGGAATCCAGGATTCACAAAAGCATTGGAAAACTCTGGACCCCGGCTTTCGCCGGGGAGACATCTACTCAAGTTTTAGGTTTTTGTTTGTGAGCCCCTTTGAGGGGCTAATATATTCAAGCCTCCGGCTTTGACGGAGGTAAGGTGACTATCTGTCCACTTTCGCAAGACAAAGTCTGCTTTAACTAGACATTTTCCATTTTTTTAAGACAAAAAAGGGGTCTTTTTAGCCTTATTTTATTTCATTTTTAGACAACTTATTGTTATTATTTAATTTTTATAAAGAGAAAGGACTTGGTACGGTTATTGTATTTACTAATCAGGAAGATTTAATAGAAAATATGCTAGGAGGATCACATGGCCGCCAGGGGAATAATAGGCCGGGACTATAATACGGGGTATATGGATAAACTTATCCAATGCCCTTTTCAACCGGGAAACTTGAAGATATCGGAAAAGGCCTGCCTTAAACGCAAAGAGGCGGCCGAAAAAAGGCTCTTTGAACCCCGGGCTTCGGATGATTTATTTAATTATTGTGTCTCTCAAGGACTGATCCGTTGCGAAAAATGCCTGATTATTAAAAAGGGAGAGCAAAAGCCCTCTGGGCGCATACAGGCCTTGGTTCATTAAACAGTACCCTACGTATTCAATCCAACAAACTCACTTCAACCTTCTTATCCCGATCGTTTGCAGGCATTAACTTAATCCGAAGATAACGTTCGTTTTTCAGCGAAAACTCTTTTTCATGATTAGTGGTGCACCGAACAGCCGGAGCATGGGAATTAATCCGAAAATAGGCTTCGGAGCCTTCTGAGCCTATTTTCATGTTTGGTGGTGCCACGCCCCAAAAGGCGGGGCATGGGAATTAGTTCGAAAATAGATTTATAGGTCAGGGTGCCTGATGGGCTCCCTGACATTTTAACAAAGAAACCTTATTAATTGCCAGGTAACCCCCTCCGGTCGTAACCTGACCTACAGTAGTGCCCACTCCAACCTCCCTTATACTTTCTTTTGCAGGCGTTGACCGAATATGAAGTTTCTCTTTACCCTATTCCCGGATACCGGACTTTGCCGGTATGACGGTCTTACCCGTATTTTTTATCCCCGAATCCTACAATCTCCGAAACCTCTTTTCAATTTCCCGTCTGTTTCCGGCAGACTGATTCTGCTCCTCCCGGACACAATCCAATCAGATCAGACAATAGTCCTAATTCAGCCTACCGCCCAGACTCCTCGTTTTTTGTAACTTTTTTAAATTCCATGAAAAATAAGACAAGAAAGCTATTGGTATGGATATTGTATTTCCGATTACCAACCGGACTACTCCGTCTGAAATTTTTATATGAATTTAAGAAGTATTCATCACGAGCCAAAGAAAGAAGAAACATGTGTCTACTTGTCTATATTCCTAAAAAAGATGAAAAGGGGGTCCAGCTCCAACGAATGGTCGGAAATCTTCTTTGGGAAGATTCAATCGAGATTTTTTACCAATTCAACGTTTTTAAATCCCGATTACAAAATCTAACCGGCAATGAAGGCATTGCCCTGCTTTATGCCTCAACTTCTCAAGATTTAGATGACCTGGTCGTCCACCGAAATTTGTTTCATAACCTGCGTTTGGTCTTAATTTTACCGGACAATGATGAAGGGACCATCGCCCAAGGGCATCTTTTGCGGCCTCGATTCATGAGCTATCAGGATAACGGTTTTTCTGATCTGGCAGCCGTTTTACAAAAGATGCTCAAGACATCCTTGCCTTCCCCCCACAGTATTCATGATGGGGTTTTTCTCAATCGAGGTGGGGGATCACCCCCACCTCCCTCCTTTCCCCTGAGGAAAGAGAAGAGCGGAAAATTGCATTAAACCAATAATTAAACAGGACAACGATGGATCTCAATTCTTTTAAAAACATAACGGATGTAAATTGGAAAAATAAAGGATGGCCAAGATTCTTTTCCCGATTGGGGACATCGTCCTCCAAGGGCTGGGCGGAAGAACTGGAACAAGCCGTAGAGGAATTGACCCGTTTGAATACTTCCACGGAGGCCGAATTCCTCTCTCTTGGGGAAAGACTCCAGGATTACTACCTGCGGACCCGGGACATATCTCAGGATTCTTCGGCCATCGCCGGTCGTATGTCCGGTCAGGAAATCAGCACGGCCATTAATGGGCTTCGGGAGATATTAAATCGGGTTGAAGATTTGGATAACCAATCCAGGCAGGGAGTGGAGATCCACCGTTCGATCATGAGCATGGCTGAAGAAATCGGGTCTCAGCTCGATTACTTCTCGCGAGTGGTTAAAAATCTTTACGTGCTTTGTAATTTTATCAAGATCGAAACGGCTCGGATCAAAGGGAGTGAGAAGGAATTCTCCGCTCTGGTTGAAGACATCAAAAAATTGGCCGATAACATTGAATCCAAGTCCAAGGTCCTCCATGAACAGGCGCAATCTTTAAGCCAATTGACCAGGCAGAATTTACACATCATCAATGATTTTGAAACGAAGCAGCAGGGACAGTCCCGCCTCATCCTCGATGGGACCATGAAAAATCTGCGCTCTCTGTCTGAACGAAACGAATTATCGGTTCTTACCTTGAAAAACCTCTCCGGACAATGGAAGGCCATTTCCCAAAGCATCGGAGAGGTGGTATCGGCCCTGCAGTTTCATGATATTACCCGCCAGCAGATTGAGCACGCCGTTGAAGCCTTGGAGGGTATCGCCGTCCCCAAAACCATTCCAGACCATCGTCAAGGGTTTCAGGCCCTCATCCAAAAATTTCGACCGGGCATTAAAAAAACCGAGGACGTTTCCGCCGATGGGCCTAAAGAAAAAGCGGGTCTGACTGTAGCCACCTGCAAGCTGCAAATGGCCCAGCTTCGCTATGCGACCGATGACCTGGTTTCAGCGGTAAACCGGATTAAAACCCATTTAGGAACCATCTCCAATCGGGCCGGAGAGATGTCTCAAGAAGCCAAGGGGATTAGCGGGAAAAACGGTCACGAAGGATCATCCTTCCTGGAAGAGATTGAAAAGGATTTCTCCGCCCTGACCGTTTCGCTGGCCGAATATGCCACCTTAAATCGGGAGATGGAGGAGACCATGGGCCGGGTGGCCGAGACGGTCAGCGGTATGTCTTCTTTTGTTACCGAGATAGAAAAGATCGGTATTGATATGAAAATGGTGGCCCTCAACGCCATCATTCACGCCGCCCATATCGGTGATGAGGGGCTTCCCTTAAGCGTTTTGGCGGAATCGGTTCATCATTTATCCATAGAAACCACCGATCAGATCAACACTATTGCCGACCACCTCAAAACGGTCATCACCACCTCCGACCAGTTAGCCCAGAATGTGCAAGTCGAGGCAGAACGGAAATGGAAAGGGGGCGATTATCTGGCCGGGCATATCAGGCAGATGATCGAACCGTTGCAGCAACTGGATGAGAACATTGTCCAGCTTTTGGGACGGATAGATGAATCCGGGAAGAGTTTCCAGGTCGATATCGCCGAAACCATAAATAAGATAACCGTTCATGATCGGGTGGAAAAAGAGATCGGGAACGTCAATGAGGGGCTGGAATCCCTGGTCAAAAGGATTACCCAGGAGGATCCGGCCTCGTTAGCCTTTGAACCAACCCGGGAACTCCAGGAATTAAGTCGGCGCTATACCATGAATCGAGAGAGAGAAATTCATCAATCCCTGATGTTTTCCGCTTTGCCTTCCGGGGAAGTGATCGAGGCCGCTGCCGAGACCGCCTCGGAAGAATTATGGGATACACCGGAAGAGGAAGGGCAGGAGAAGAAGGAGGAGGATCTTGGGGATAATGTGGATTTGTTTTGAAGCAATTTGTTCCGGGAAGACTTCAGACCGAAGACTTCAGGCATCAGACTGAAAAATCGGTCTTTAGTCTTCAGTCTATAGTCTTAGGTCTTTCCCCTGAACTTTCAACCTTCAACCTTTAACCTTTGATGGAGATGGATCATGAAACATCAAACCAGTGAACAGGACGGGCAGCAGGTTTTACATCTGGAGGGAGATTTAAGTATTGAACAGGCCGTAGAGCTGAGGGAACTCTTTCTTCAGCAAATGGGGAATAAGACCCCCCTAAAAGTAAATTTGGATGGGGTGGAGTCGGCCCATGTCGCCTGTTTGCAGATTCTCTGCTCGGCCCATCGGACCTTCTGGAGTAACGGGCAGTCTTTAACCCTGGAAGGCGCCATACCGCTGATGTTTAAACAAGTCCTGGAGGAGGCCGGTTTTGATCGTGAAAAGGGTTGCCCCTTGGATGCCAGCCGGACCTGCTTGTTCGCTTCCGGAGGTCGAAAATGAGTAAAACCATAATGACAGTGGACGATTCGGCCAGCGTCCGCCAGATGGTCAGTTTCACCTTGAAGAATGCCGGCTATGGAGTGGTAG
>Ga0233425_10010825_pt1 | contig 10907 bp, 11 predicted proteins | sample Watercolumn_Towu_2_FD_181712 | JGI IMG/M metagenome (GOLD analysis project Ga0233425, IMG submission 181712) | Freshwater microbial communities from Lake Towuti, South Sulawesi, Indonesia - Watercolumn_Towuti2014_140_MG | ecosystem: Environmental > Aquatic > Freshwater > Lake | place...
ACCGATCGCCGCCGTGGTGCCGGTGATGCTGCTGGCGATGGCCTTCTTCCTGATGATCCAGCTCCAGAGCTTCCAGAAGCTGTTCCTGGTGTTCTCCGTGGCGCCGCTCGGGCTGATCGGCGTGGTGCCGGCCCTTCTCCTGTTCGACAAGCCCATGGGCTTCGTGGCGATCCTCGGCATCCTGGCGCTCATCGGCATCATCGTGCGCAATGCCGTGATCCTCGTGAGCCAGATCGAGGAATGCGAGGCGGAGGGGATGGCGCCCTGGGACGCCGTGGTCGAGGCCACCCGCCACCGCATGCGGCCGATCCTGCTGACGGCCGCCGCGGCGAGCCTCGGCCTGATCCCGATTGCCCGCGAGGTGTTCTGGGGTCCCATGGCCTACGCGATGATCGGCGGCATCCTGGCGGCGACGGGGCTGACGCTGCTGTTCCTGCCCGCGCTCTATGTCGGCTGGTACCGGATCAAGGCGCCGCCGCGCGGCGCGGTGACCGAAAGCCGCGCCGCCTGACACGGACGGCAGCGGCCGGACCAAGCGGTCCGGCGCTCGACCGAATTCGGTGGCTTCAGTGCGTCGGCGGGAGGATGCGTCGCCTCGGCGGGGCCAAATCCTGACCTATTATGCAGTTTACGCGCATGACTTCGTCACAACTGCGCGTAAACTGCATATCCCTGTTCTGCTTGCATAGCCGTCCTGTGCGGCTGGTTGCGACGCCAAAATCTCTTTTCGGATGTCAACCCATCCGCTAGGCACGTGCCGAACGCCGCGGCAAGGCGGCTTCGATCGTACCTTCAGGCGAGCCGGCTGCCCGCGATGACCCCCGACCACGCCACGGCCAATTCCCAACCGCTCGAGCGCGACGCGCAGGTGGCCATGAGCCACCACGACGTCAGCCCGAACGACATCGCGCTCGGCGTGGTGATCGGGCGCGCCTCGGAGTATTTCGACTTCTTCGTGTTCGGCATCGCCTCGGTGCTGGTGTTCCCGAAGGTGTTCTTCCCCTTCGCCGACCCCCTGACGGGCACGCTCTACTCCTTCGCCATCTTCGCGCTCGCCTTTGTCGCCCGCCCGCTCGGGTCGATCTTCTTCATGTGGGTCCACAAGCGGCACGGGCGCGGGGTGAAGCTCACCGCCGCCCTGTTCCTGCTCGGCGGCTCGACCGCGGCGATTAGCTTCCTGCCGAGCTACAACTCGATCGGTGTCCTCGCCATCGAGCTGCTCGCGATTCTGCGCGTGGCGCAGGGTTTCGCCCTGGGCGGCGCCTGGGACGGGATGGCCTCGCTGCTCGCCCTCAACGCGCCGCGGGAGCGCCGCGGCTGGTACGCGATGATTCCGCAGCTCGGCGCGCCGTTCGGCTTCATGGTGGCGAGCGCCCTGTTCGCGTTCTTCGCGGTCAACCTGACCCCGGAGGACTTCACCGACTGGGGCTGGCGCTTCCCGTTCTTCTGCGCCTTCACCATCAACGTCGTGGCGCTGTTCGCCCGGCTCCGGCTCGTCGCCACCCCCGAATTCATCCGCCTGCTCGACAAGGGCCGGCTCGAACCCGTCAGCGTCGTCGATCTCGCCCGCCATCACGCCCTCGACGTATGGATCGGCGCCTTCGTGCCGCTGGCGAGCTTCGCCCTGTTCCACCTCGTGACGATCTTCCCGATCGCGTGGCTCGCCCTATCGAGCGACCGCTCCGCCGGCGACTTCCTGATGGTGCAGTTCTCCGGCGCCCTGATCTGCGCCGGCGCCGTCGCCGCCTCGGGCCTGATCGCCGACCAGATCGGGCGCCGCAACGTGCTGCTCATCAGCGCCGGGCTGATCGCCGTGTTCGCCTGCGGCAGCATCCTGGCGCCGCTGATCTTCGGCGAGAACGCCATCGGCCAGACGATCTACGTCAATATCGGCTTCATGCTGCTCGGCCTGTCCTACGGCCAGACCGCCGGCGCCGTGACCTCGCGGCTCGGCGCGCGCTACCGCTACACCGGCGCGGCGCTGACCTCCGACCTCGCCTGGCTGTTCGGCGCCGGCTTCGCCCCCCTCGTGGTGCTCTACCTCTCCACCGCGTACGGGCTCGCCATGGTCGGCGTGTACCTGCTGTCCGGCGCGCTGGCGACGCTGCTCGCACTCTCGCTCGACCGCTCCGAGATGCGCCAGATGTGATGGGTTCGGCCCGCGGGCGGAGTGCGCCTCTCGCCCCGCGGAGCCTTGTGAGAAACGAACCGTCGCCGCGCGGGAACACGCCCGCGCGGCCCTTGCGATGGAACGAAGATTCGTGGCCATGACCGCCGACCGTTCAATGAGAGCCCGTGCCGGGGCTGGTTCCGCGCGCCGGATCCTGCAGGGTCTCGTCCTGCTGCCCCTGTTCAGTCTGCTCGCCGGCTGCAACTTCGTGGTGATGCAGCCCTCCGGCGACATCGCCGTGCAGCAGCGCAATCTCATCCTCGCCTCGACGGGGCTGATGCTGCTCATCATCGTCCCGGTGATCGCGCTGACCCTTCTGTTCGCGTGGCGCTACCGCGCCTCGAACACGGCGGCCCGCCACGATCCGGACTGGGACCACTCGACCGGGCTCGAAGTGGTGATCTGGACCGCGCCGCTGCTGATCATCATCGCGCTGGGCGCGCTGACCTGGATCAGCACCCACACCCTCGACCCGTTCCGGCCGCTCTCGCGCATCGAGCCCGGCAAGCCGATCGCGGCGGATGTGAAGCCGCTCGAGGTGCAGGTCGTCGCCCTCGATTGGAAGTGGCTGTTCTTCTATCCCGAGTACAACGTCGCGACCGTCAACGAGTTGGCCGCGCCGGTGAACAGGCCGATCCAGTTCAAGCTCACCGCCTCCTCGGTGATGAACGCCTTCTACATCCCGGCCCTGGCCGGCATGATTTACGCCATGCCCGGCATGCAGACGCAGCTGCACGCGGTGATCAACAAGGCCGGCGAGTATGGCGGTCTGGCCTCGCAGTACAGCGGCAGCGGCTTCTCGCGCATGACGTTCAAGTTCCACGGTCTCGACCGCGACGGCTTCGACCAGTGGATTGCCAAAGTGAAGCAGCAGGGTTCGGAACTGAGCCGCGATGCTTATCTCGAACTCGAGCGCCCGAGCGAGCAGGTGCCCGTCACCTACTATTCCTCCTTCGCCGACGGGCTCTTCGGCAAGATCGTCGGCATGTGCGCCGTTCCCGGCAAGATGTGCATGAACGAGATGATGACCATCGACGCCAAGGGCGGCGCCGGCAAGGAGAGCCGCGAGAACGCCGACCGGCTCCAGTACGACAACCGCCACACGCAGCGCGGCGACGAGGCACCGGGGGCGACGACGCCGGCCTCTCACCGCGCGCCCAAGAGCGAGTCGCCCGACGCCGACAAGACCCACGAGGGCAGCGGCCAGGGCAAGCCGGCCCCCGACCAGACCAACAACTGATCCGTCGCCGCCTCAGGATTCACGGACGAGTTTCGATCCATGTTCGCAAACACGGACCTGCAGCACCTGCTGTTCGGGCGCCTCTCGCTGGAGGACATCCCGTACCACGAACCGATCCTGCAAGTGACCTTCGCAGGCGTCGCCGTGGCCGGGATCGCGGTGCTCGCCGCAATCACCTATTTCCGGTTCTGGGGCCCGCTCTGGCGCGACTGGCTGACCTCGGTCGACCATAAGAAGATCGGCATCATGTACGTGGTGCTGGCGCTGGTGATGCTGCTGCGCGGCTTCGCCGACGCGCTCCTGATGCGCTCGCAGCAGGCGATCGCCTTCGGCGCCAACGAGGGCTACCTGCCCCCGCACCACTACGATCAGATCTTCACCGCCCACGGCGTGATCATGATCTTCTTCGTGGCGATGCCCTTCGTCACCGGCCTGATGAACTACGTCGTGCCGCTGCAGATCGGCGCCCGCGACGTCGCCTTCCCGTTCCTGAACAACTTCTCGTTCTGGATGACGGTCTCGGGCGCCGTCACGATCATGATCTCGCTGTTCGTCGGCGAGTTCGCCCGCACGGGCTGGCTCGCCTATCCGCCGCTGTCGGGCGCGGACATGAGTCCGGGCGTCGGCGTCGACTACTACATCTGGGGCCTGCAGATCGCGGGCATCGGCACGACGCTGTCGGGCATCAACCTGATCGCGACCATCGTGAAGATGCGCGCGCCCGGCATGTCGATGATGAAGCTGCCGATCTTCACCTGGACCTCGCTGTGCACCAACGTGCTCATCGTGGCCGCCTTCCCGATCCTCGCCGCCGTTCTCGCGCTGCTGACCCTCGACCGCTACGTCGGCACGCACTTCTTCACGAACGACCTCGGCGGCAATCCGATGATGTACTTCAACCTCATCTGGATCTGGGGCCATCCGGAGGTCTACATCCTCATCCTGCCCGCCTTCGGCGTGTTCTCGGAGGTCACCTCGGCCTTCTGCGGCAAGCGCCTGTTCGGCTACACCTCGATGGTCTACGCGACCGTCGTCATCACGATCCTGTCCTACCTCGTGTGGCTGCACCACTTCTTCACGATGGGCTCGGGCGCGAGCGTGAACTCGTTCTTCGGCATCACGACGATGATCATCTCGATCCCGACGGGTGCGAAGATCTTCAACTGGCTGTTCACGATGTACCGCGGCCGCATCCGGTTCGACGTGCCGATGCTGTGGACCGTCAGCTTCATGGTCACCTTCGTGATCGGCGGCATGACCGGCGTGCTGCTCGCCGTGCCCCCGGCCGACTTCGTGCTCCACAACTCGCTGTTCCTGATCGCGCACTTCCACAACGTGATCATCGGCGGCGTGCTGTTCGGCATGTTCGCCGGCGTGAACTACTGGTTCCCGAAGGCCTTCGGCTTCCGGCTCGACGAGTTCTGGGGCAAGGTCAGCTTCTGGTTCTGGACCATCGGCTTCTACGTCGCGTTCATGCCGCTCTACGTGCTGGGGCTGATGGGCGTGACCCGCCGCGCCCAGCACTTCGACGATCCCTCGCTGCAGCCGTGGTTCGTCGTCGCCGCCATCGGCGCCGGCCTGATCGCGATCGGCATCGGCGCGATGATCGTGCAGTTCGCGGTCTCGATCAAAAACCGCGAGGCTCTGCGCGACGTCACGGGCGACCCGTGGGAAGGCCGGACGCTGGAATGGTCCACCTCCTCGCCGCCGCCGGACTACAACTTCGCCTTCACGCCCGTGGTGCATAACCTCGACGCGTGGTGGGAGATGAAGGCCCGCGGCTTCCAGCGCCCGGTCCAGGGCTACAAGCCGATCCACATGCCCAAGAACACCGCCACCGGCGTGATCCTGGGCGTGGTCAGCATCGCCTTCTCCTTCGCGATGATCTGGTACATCTGGTGGCTGGCGGCGCTGACCTTCGTGGCGGCCCTGGCGATCGCGATCGGCCACACCTTCAACTACGACCGCGACTTCTACATCCCCGCCGAAACGGTCCGCCGCACGGAGCAGCAGCGGACCGAGGCCCTGGCGGCGGTGCGGGCCTGAGGACACCATGGCATCCCACGCAAACCCCGCCATGAACCCGGCCATTGCCGGGGCGACCGCCGCCGACGTGCCGGACTTCCTCGATCTCGAGGGCGAGCATCACCCGGAAGGGAGCACGATGCTCGGCTTCTGGATCTACCTGATGAGCGACTGCCTCATCTTCGCGGTCCTGTTCGCCACCTACGCCGTGCTCGGCCGCAGCTACGCGGCCGGGCCCTCGCCCAAGGACCTGTTCGACCTGCCGATCGTGGCGGTGAACACGTCGATGCTCCTGTTCTCCTCCATCACCTACGGCTTCGCCATGTTGGCGATGGAGCGGGACGACCTCGCCAAGACCCAACTCTGGCTGGCGGTCACCGGCCTGTTCGGCGCGGCCTTCGTCGGGCTCGAACTCTACGAGTTCGCGCACCTGATCCACGAGGGCGCCACGCCCCAGCGCAGCGGCTTCCTGTCGGCGTTCTTCACCCTCGTCGGCACCCACGGCCTGCACGTCACCTTCGGCCTGATCTGGCTCGTCACGCTGATGATCCAGACCCGGATCAGGGGCCTCGTGCCGGAGAACAGGCGCCGGCTGATGTGCCTGTCGATGTTCTGGCACTTCCTCGACGTCATCTGGATCGGCGTCTTCACCTTCGTGTACCTGATGGGAGTCCTGCAATGAGCGGGGCAGCGCACGCCGACGATCACGCCCACGGGCATGGGGGCCACGGGCATGGGGGCCACGGGCAGGACGCCCACGGCCACGGCTCGTTCAAGGATTACGTGACGGGCTTCGTGCTCTCCGTCATCCTGACGGCGATCCCGTTCTGGCTGGTGATGGGCAACGTCATCGAGGACAAGCTCGTCACCGGCGTCGTCATCCTGGGGCTGGCCGTGGTGCAGATCGTGGTCCACATGATCTACTTCCTGCACATGAACACGAAGTCGGAGGGCGGCTGGACCTTCCTGGCGCTGATCTTCACGATCACGCTGGTGGTCATCACGCTGTTCGGCTCGATCTGGGTCATGCACCACCTCAACGCCAACATGATGCCGGTTTCGGCCGAGGAGATGCGTCACGCCCCCTGACGCCTCCCCGCAATCCGGCGCTCCAGGGCCCGCCGCTCCGGCGGAGGGCCGGCGGCGCCCGCTTCTCGCCCGGATCGTGCTGGTCCTGGCGGGCCTGGCCGTAACGGGCGTGTTCCTCGGCCTCGGCACGTGGCAGGTCGAGCGCCGGACCTGGAAACTCGACCTGATCGACCGGGTCGAGGCCCGCATCCGGGCCGAGCCGGTGCCCGCACCGGGGCCGGAGGACTGGGCCGGCCTCACGGCGGCCTCGGCCGAGTACCGCCGGGTCCGGCTCACCGGGCGTTTCGCCCACGACCGCGCCACCCTGGTCCAGGCGGTGACCGGGCGCGGCGGCGGCTTCTGGGTGCTGGTGCCGCTCGCGACCGACCGCGGTTTCACCGTCCTCGTCAACCGCGGCTTCGTGCCGATGGAATCCCGCGAGCGCGCGGCCCGTGAAGCGGGTGAACCGGGCGGAGAGGTGACGGTCACGGGCCTGCTGCGCCTGACCGAGCCCGGCGGCGGCTTCCTGCGCCGCAATGATCCGGCGGCCGACCGCTGGTATTCCCGCGACGTCGCGGCCATCGCCGCCGCCCGCGGGCTGGACCGGGCGCCGTCCGCCGTCGCGCCCTACTTCGTGGATGCCGACGCCGCGCCCAATCCCGGCGGCCTGCCGGTCGGCGGCCTCACCGTGGTGGCCTTCCACAACAACCATCTCGTCTACGCGCTGACGTGGTACGCCCTTGCGCTGATGAGCGGCACCGCCCTCGTCTACGCGCTCCGGGGATCCCGCCGGATGCCGGGGTCTGCGAACGCCTGACGCCGGGGCCGCGCGGGCATGGGCAGCGTGGGCATGGGCAGCGTGGGCATGGGCAGGGTGGGCATGGGCAGGGTGGGCATGGGCAGCGCGCATCCGCCTCCTAAAAAAGTTTTTTTACCGCTGGGATTACGCAACTGTATCGATTTGACCGCTGAGGTTGTTAACCCTCCTCACGCCGGGTGCCGCCGCGATTCGCGCCAGCCCCGCGCCTTCGAACGACGTCTTCGGATGAAGTGAGGAAAATCGTCATGGGAGTCGCCCTGCACGGGCTTGCACGCGAGGGGCTCGGCCGCCGGGGCGACGAGCCGTCCCGTCGCGTGCCCGAGCCTCTGGCGGGTCTCATCGTCTCCATGGAGCGGACCCTCGCCACGCTGGCGGGGGAGGGCGGCGGCCGCAACGAGCTGCATGCCCTGCGCAACTATCTCTCCGACCTCTGCGTGCTGACCGAGGAGACGCCGCGGATCCGGCGGGCGGTGGATCGCCTGGTCGTCGCCGGCGACCGCCTCGGCGAGGCGGTGATCGCGCCGCGCGGCTACGAGCGGCGGTGGCGCACCCCTCGCCTGGGCCGGGCCCGGCAGGCGCTCGCCTCCCTCGAACGGACGCTGGCGGGGGCACGTCCGAGCCGGATCGCGGTGCGCCTCGACCGCGACTGGTGAGCCGAGCCGAGGGCGGTACGGTCGGGGTCGCAGACGAAAACGGCCGAGCTTGGCGGGAACAGTTGCGCCGGCCAACGGTTTGCGGACGCGGGCATCAGCCGCACCGTTCCCCCTTCGAGCCACCGAATGGATAAACCCAGCCGCTCGGCCCAGACCTGGGCAGCCACGGCCGGCGCCGCCGCGCTGGCAGTCGGTGCATGGTACCTCCTGCCCGTCGAGCAGTGGCTGCGCGCCTTCTCGGACTGGGCGAACGGCCTCGGACCCTACGGCCTCCTGGCCTTCGGAGTGCTGTTCTTCCTCGCGACCCTTCTCGTGGTGCCGGGCACCCCGCTCACCATCGCCGGGGCGGTCGCCTTCGGCTGGGCGGTGATGCCCGTGGTGCTGCTCTCGGCCACTCTCGGCTCCTGGCTCGCCTTCGTAGCGGCCCGATACCTCATCCGCGACCGGGTCAGGGGGCTGATCGAGCGCCGGCCGGCGCTGAACGCCACCGTGGAGGCGGTCGGCGACGGCGGCTGGCGGCTCATGACCCTGATGCGGCTCAGCCCCTTCGTGCCGTTCAACGCCCAGAACTACGTGTTCGGGGTGACGGATGTCCGCACCTCCGCCTATCTGATCTCCACGGTGATCGGCATGCTGCCGGGCACCGTGGTCTGCGTCTATCTCGGCGTGATCGGCCGCCATGCCGGCAGCGACGAGCCGACCCATTGGATCACCCTCGGCCTCGGCCTTGTCGCCACCGTCGCGGCGGTGGAGCTGACCCGGCGGCGGGTGCGGGCCAAGCTTGAAACGGGCAGGCCGGCACGCGCATGAGGATGGATCTCGGAGTGGGCAAAGGATCGGGCGAGAGCTGGCTGAGGCCCGGGCTCACCTGCTGGCGGCAGGAGCGGGCGGGGCGCGTCGCGGTGCTGCATGACGGAGCGGCCTATTTCGCCGCCGCCCACGCGGCACTGACGAAGGCGCGCCGCTCGATCACCCTGATCGGCTGGAGCTTCGACCCGCGGGCGCGCCTGCTGCCGGGGGATTCGCCCGATGCGGGCGAGTCCCTGGCCGAGCTGCTGCGCCGCCTCAAGGCCGCGCGGCCGGAACTGGCGATCCGCATCCTGATCTGGGACATGCCCTGGCCGATCTCGGCGGGCAACGACCACACGCCCGACAGCGTCCGGGCGAGCCTCGGGCCCGACATCGACTTCCGCATCGACGGCACGCTGCCCTTCGGCGCCTGCCAGCACCAGAAGATCCTCGTGATCGATGACCGGATCGCGTTCTGCGGCGGCAGCGATTTCGAGGTGAACCGCTGGGACACGCCCGCCCACCGCGACCGCGATCCCCGTCGACGCCTGCCCTCCGGCGAGGACTACCCGCCGCGCCACGACGTGATGATGCTGGTCGATCGCTCCGCCGCGCGGGCGCTGGCCGAACTCGCCCGCGAGCGCTGGCGCCGCGCCACCGGCGAGACCGTCCCGCTCGCCGCCCCCGAGACCGATCCTTCCTATGATCCGTGGCCCGAAACCCTGGCGCCGCACCTGAGCGACGTGACGGTGGGACTGAGCCGCACCGATCCGCCGTTCGCCGGCCGTCCGGCGGTCACGGAGAGCGCCGCCCTGTACCGCGCCTCGATCCGGGCGGCGGAGCGCTTCATCTATCTGGAGAACCAGTACCTCGCCTCGCCGGTCGTGGCGGCGGCGCTGGCCGCGCGCCTCGCCGAGCCGGAGGGACCGGAGATCGTGATCGTGCTGTCCGAGCGCAGCCCGAGCGGCTTCGACCGCCTGACCATGGACAGCGCCCGCCGCGGCCTGATCCGCTCCTTGCGCCGGGCGGACCGCTTCGACCGCCTGCGGATCGTGGCGCCGCACACGGAGAAGCGCCGGCCGATCCTGGTTCACGCCAAGGTCGCGATCATCGACGAGCGCCTGCTCAGGATCGGCTCGACCAACCTCAACAACCGCTCCTTCGGCTACGACACCGAGTGCGACCTCGCCGTCGAGGTGCCGGCCGGGGATGCGGAGGCCCGTGCGGCGGTGCGACGGCTGCTCGTGCGGCTGCTCGCCCATCACGGCGGCTGCCCACCCGACGTGTTCGCGGAAGCCTTCGAGGCCCGCGGCTCCCTGCGCGCCGTGCTCGACGATCCCCGTCTGATGCCGAGCCCGCGGGTCTGTCCGCTCGTTCCCTCGCGCCGCGGCCCGGTGGCGCGCCTCGTCGAGGCGTTCCATCTCGGCGACCCGGTGAGCCCCGCCGATGCGTGGCGCCCCTGGCGGCGGCGGGCTCTTCTGCGCCAGGCCCGCGGGGAGGCCGCCTCGGACGTCGAGGCGGCCGCGCGGGGAGAGGTGCTGGAGCCGTCCTGACGGCTATTTGTCGAAGACGCGCTGCAGCACCGCCTGATCCTTGCGGGCGTCCTTGTCCGCAGGCAGGGCGAGCAGGGTGAGGATGCGCGCCTTGTCCGGCGTGAGATCGCCCGCGAAGACGGCGCCCGCCTTGCGCAGGGTGTTGCCGCCGCCCTTGAAGCCGTAGACCGGCAGCGCCCGGCCGTCGTGGACCCTGGTCGCCACGACCACCGGCACGCCCCTGGCGATGACCTCGGCGATGGCGTCGTGCATCTCGGCATTGACGTTGCCCCAGCCATAGGCCTCGACCACGATCGCCTCGGCCCCGCTCTCGGCCGCGTGCCGCACCTGCGAGCCGTCCGCCCCGGTATACATCGCCACCAGATCGACCCGCGGCAGCCGCTCCGGCAGCGGCAGGGTCTGGCGGCGGAGGGAGCGTCGGCCGAACACGACGCGATCCTCGTCGACGTAGCCGAGGATGCCGGCCTCCCCCGAATTGAAGGTCTCGACGTTGCTGGTGTGGGTCTTGCGCACCTCGCGGGCGGCGTTGATGCGGTGGTTGAGCGTTACCGTCACGCCCTGGCCCAGGGCGCCCTCGGCCAGGATCTAC
>Ga0233425_10010826_pt1 | contig 10905 bp, 12 predicted proteins | sample Watercolumn_Towu_2_FD_181712 | JGI IMG/M metagenome (GOLD analysis project Ga0233425, IMG submission 181712) | Freshwater microbial communities from Lake Towuti, South Sulawesi, Indonesia - Watercolumn_Towuti2014_140_MG | ecosystem: Environmental > Aquatic > Freshwater > Lake | place...
GCTTCCCAAGCTGAGAACGCGGGTTCGATTCCCGTCACCCGCTCGCGAGAAGCGTGACCAGCGCCCACGCTGCGGCCGCCAGTCCGACGAGCGCCATCGCGGTACTGCGCACCTTGGGAGCGCGCGCGAGTTCGCCTTCCTCGCGCGGTGCCGAACGCGGCCGGAACAGCGCGGCGGCGTTGCCGACGAACATCGCCCCGCCGAACGCGAGCACGAGCCACGCGAGCAGGTCTTCGCCGAGGAACATCGTCGCGCCTAGATCGTGGTCGGCGTGGTGCCTTCGAAGTAGTTCTCGAAGCGGGTGAACGGTTCGATCCACGCCAGCTTCACCGAGTCGGTGCGCCCGGCGCGGTGCTTGGCGACGATCAGGTCGGCGCTGCCGCGCACCGCGGTCGAGTCGCCGGCGGCGTCGCCGCGGTAGATGAACATGACGACGTCGGCGTCCTGCTCGATGGCCCCCGATTCGCGCAAGTCGGAGAGGTTGGGCTTCTTGTCGCTGCGGTTCTCCAGGTTGCGGCTCAACTGGCTGAGGGCGATGATCGGCACGTTGAACTCGCGGGCCATCAGCTTCAGGTTGCGGCTGATGTCGCTCACTTCCAATTGGCGGTTCTCCACCTTCACGTCGCCGCCCATCAGTTGCAGATAGTCGACGACGATGAGCGCCAGATCGCCCTCGGCGAGCCGGGTGCGGCGTGCCCGCGCGCGCATCGAACCCACCGAGGTCATCGGCGAGTCGTCGATGACGAGCGGGATGTCGAGACGTCCGACGGCGCGGCCGATCTCGGTCCACTGCCGTTCGTTGGGCGCAGCTCCCCGCAGCACCTCCGACGGCACGCTCGCCTCGCTGGCCAGCACGCGCTGCGAGAGTTCGTAGGCGCTCATTTCCAGGCTGAAAAAGATGACGGGACGCATCGTCGAGCGGGCAACGTTGACCGCCATGTTGAGTGCGAGTGCGCTCTTGCCCATGCCCGGCCGCGCGCCGATGACGTGCAGGGCGCCGGGCTGGAGGCCGAGCAACAGTTCGTCGAGCTTGTCGAACCCCGTCGGCACGCCGGTCATCGCGCTCGGGTCTTCCCAGCGTTTCTCGATGATGCCGAGCGACTCGACCACGAGGTCGCTGAGCTGGCGTGCTCCCTCGTTGACGTGCCCCGACGAGACGTCGTAGATCTTTCCTTCCGCCTCGTCGAGCGCCTTGTCGACGTCGGCCGGTTCGCTGTAGGCGATCTCGGCGATCTCGGACGCCGCCTTGATCACGCGGCGCAACCTCGCGGTGTCGCGCACGATCTTGGCGTAGCGGTCGGCGCTGGAGATCGCCGGCGTCGCGTTCTGCAGGCGCACGAGCGCGTCGAGTCCGCCCACGCCCTCGAGCAACGCCGCGCGGCGCAACATGTCGCCGACGGTGACGGGATCGACGGGTTCGCCGCCGACGCTCAACGCGCGGATCGCGTCGAAAATCTGGCGGTGCGCCGGCTTGTAAAAATCTTCTCCCGCGAGCCCGCGTTCGAGCACCGTCGCGATCGCGTCCTGCGACAGCATCATCGCGCCGAGGAGCGACGCTTCGGCGTCGACGTTGTGCGGCGGGATGCGCTGCGGTGCGCGGTCGCCTTCGCCGCGGCGGATGTCGGTGATGGTCATTCGTCTACCTTCGTTCGTTCTGCTTGTGAATCACAAGAGGGAGAACCCTGTGAATTGTGCGTGGATGAGCCGTGGACGACCTGGGGACGTCCTGTGGAGTCGCTGTGGACAGTACCCCGCGGGTGTCGTGCGACTCGGGATGCGACCTGCACGGGGCCGCGACGCGGGAAGCGTGCGTCGGCTAGCCGACGCGCACCTCGACGTGCAACGTGCCGCGCACGTCGGCGTACAGCGCCACGACCACCTCGTGCGTGCCGACCTCGCGGATCGCAGCGTTGATCGTGAGGTGCTTGCGGTCGACGACCACCCCGAACTGGCGCTGCACCGCCTCGACGATGTCGGCGGCGGTGACCGACCCGAACAGCTTGCCGCTCGCCCCCGCTCTCGCGGTGATGACGAGCGGCTCGGCGGCGAACATCGCTGCGATGGCCCGGGCCGATTCTTTGTCGGCGGCTTCGCGCAGGTCGCGCGATTTCTTCTGCGTCGCCGCCTGCGCCACTGCCCCGTCAGTCGCCTCGACGGCGAGACCGTTGGGGATGAGATAGTTGCGGGCGTGCCCGGACGACACGCTGACGATCTCGCCGCGGCGCCCGATGCCCTTCACGTCGCGGCGCAGAAGCACCTGCACGGGATCAGCCCTCGCTGGACGCTGTTGCGGCGCTCTCGCCGTCGGCCGGTGCACCGGCCGCGGCGTCGGGAGCCGCGGGGGCATCGGGGATGTTCTCGTAGCGCTCGACCAGTTCGCGGCTCACGCCACCGCGCTCGTCGCGGTCGTCGTCACGGTTGCGCGGTCCGCGCAGGCCCGCCACGCGCTTGGTGTAGGGCAGGAGCGCCATCTCGCGCGCGTTCTTCACCGCGGTCGCGATCTCGCGTTGCTGCTGCACGTCGGCGCCCGTCATGCGGCGGGCCTTCAGGCGTGAACGGTCGCTCATGAACCGCTGGAGGAGGTTCACGTCTTTGTAATCGATGTAGACGATGCCTTCCGGGTTGAGCGGGTTCGGCTTTTTCTTGTAGCGGCGCTGCAGCAGTTTGGCTGCGCGCAACTTGTTCTTCTTGCTGGTCATCGATGCGGCCTTTCGCGTGCTTGGTGGTCAGTTGTCGATTCGAGTGGTGTGGAGCGGGCTCGCCGGCTTCAGAACGGCTCTTCGCCCTCGAACGGACTCGGCTCGCCGCCGGGGTTGGTGCCGCCGCCCTGCTTCTTGCCGCCGCCCGCGCCGTCTTTGCGCGGGGTGCGCTCGACCTGGGCGGTGGCCCAGCGCAGGCTGGGTCCGAGTTCGTCGGCGATCACGTCGATGGCCGTGCGCTTGTCGCCGTCGCGGGTGGTGTATTCGCGCTGCTCGAGGCGCCCGGTGACGACGATGCGCGAGCCCTTCGACAGCGAGGCCGCGGCGTTCTCGCCGAGTTCACCCCAGGCGGTGATGTTGAAGTACGACGTCTGCTCCTGCCATTCGCCGTTGACTTGGTAGCGGCGTCCGACGGCGATGCCGAACGAGGCGACGGCGCGGCCGTTGGCGGTGAAGCGCAGTTCGGGGTCGCGCGTCAGGTTTCCGACGAGGGTGATGGTGTTGTCTGCCATGTGATACTCCTTTGAGCGGTGCGGTGGATTATTTGGCGCCGGCCGTCGACGTCATGCCGCGGCGGTGCGCTTCGTGGTCGGGAAGTCGCAGCAACTTGTGTCGCAACACGTCGTCGGAGAGCCGCAGCTGGCGCTCGACCTCGGCGAGCGCGCCGCCGTCGGCGACGAGGTTGAAGACGGCGTAGTAACCGTCGTTCTGCTTCTTGATCGGGTAGGCCAGGCGGCGCCTGCCCCACCAATCGGGCGTCCCGTGCACGGAACCGCCGACGCTCGCCACCGACTTGGCGACGCTGTTGATCCAGCGGTGCGCGGCGTTCTCGTCGAGAGCACCGCTGACGATGATCATCAGCTCGTATGGACGCATGTGAAGTCTCCCTTCGGACACGACCGTCGCGGTCGAGGCCCCGTGAGGGGCAGGGTGTATGGGAACTCAGAGCGTATCGTCACGCCGAGGAGTGTGCCAACGGGCTGTTACGGAGTGGTGCACGCGGTGCTGTGTGCGCGGCGACGGAAAAACGGCTCAGGCTCGACGGCGCACCTTGCCGCGCCGCGCCGCTGGAACAGGCACTTGGCCGCCGTGTGGCCGGGCGCGCAACAGGTGGTGCCACTCGCACGCCACGCACACCTCGACCTCGTACGAGGTGTAGTGCTCGGCGCGCGCGTCGTAGCGCAACAGTTCGGCCGGATCGGTGACGCAGCGCCCCGACCTCGCGAGGCGCGGCCCGAACAGGTACACCACGTCGTGCAACGAGTCTCGCCCGCACAGCGGGCAGGCGCTGCGCCGCGGTGATCCGTGGCGAACGGCGGCGTGCACCAAGTCGCGCGGTGCGTCGCACGCGTCGCGCAACGGCACGTCGCCGCTGCGCACGCGGCGCAGGTAGTCGCGACGAACCATGCGGTAGTCGATCGTCGCGCGGGTGGCGCCAGGCGGCGGCTTCATCGCCCGCGAGCGTACTCGCGCCAGCGCAACCGACCGAGCCGTGTCAGCGCGGCGCGCGCGCAGCCCACCACGCGTCGAGACGGCGGCGGATTTCTTGGTCACCGAGGAGCCCCTCGTCGAGTCGTATCTCCATCAGAAAGTCGATCGCTTCGCCGACGACGCGGCTCGGCTCGATGCGCAGGTGCTCCATGATCGCGACGCCGTCCATCTCGGGGCGCATCGCGGCGAGTTCTTCTTTCTGCGCGAGCTCCCCGATGCGCGACTTCAGTTCGTCCATACGACGGTTGAGCGCGTCGACCTTGCGCTCGCTGCGCGTGGTGCAGTCGCAGCGCACGAGCACGTTCAACTCGGTGAGCACGTCGCCGGCGTCGCGCACGTAGCGGCGCACCGCCGAGTCGGTCCAGCCCATCTGGTAGGTGTGGAACCGTCCGCTCAGGAAGACGAGTTCCGACACTCTGCGGATGTCGTCGACCGGGTAGCGCAGCTCGCGCATCCGCTTGCGGGTCATCTTCGCCCCCACCACTTCGTGATGGTAGAACGTCATGCCTTTGCCGGGCAGCACCTTGCGCGTGCGCGGCTTGCCGATGTCGTGGTAGAGCGCGGCCAGCCGAGTGATGCGGAAATCGCCCGGCATGTCGTCGCTCACGTTGGCCACCACCGCGAAGGTGTGCGTGAGCACGTCCTTGTGGCGGTGGATCGGGTCTTGCTCGAGCGACAAGGCGGGCAGTTCGGGGATGAATTGCGCGGCAAGCCCCGTGTCGACGGTGAAGCGCAGCGCGTCCGTGGGGTCGCGGGTCGTGATCATGCGGTCGAACTCGTGGCGGATGCGCTCGGCCGACACGATCTGCAGGCGTTCGTTCATCGACACGACCGCCGAGTGGAGCGCAGCATCGGGCTGGAAGCCGAGCGTGGCCATGAATCGGGCGGCCCGCAGCATGCGCAGCGGGTCGTCGCTGAAGCTCTCCTGCGGCGACAACGGCGTGCGCAACCGCCTGGCGTTCAGGTCGTCGAGCCCGCCGTGCGGGTCGACGATCCGCGGCGCAGGCGACGTGAGTTCGAGCGCCATCGCGTTGATGGTGAAGTCGCGCCGCGACAAGTCGGTCTCCACCGAGTCGGAGAACTTCACGTCGGGCTTGCGCGAATCGGGCTGGTAGGCCTCGGCGCGGTGCGTCGTGATCTCCAGCGTGCGTTCGCCGCGCTTGGCGGCGATGGTGCCGAAACGCTCGCCCTGCGTCCAGAGTGCGTCGACCAACCCCTGGATGATCGACTTCACTTCGTCGGGCCGCGCGTCGGTCGTGAAGTCGTAGTCGAGCGTCGCGACGTCGCGCCCGAGCATGAGGTCGCGCACGGTGCCGCCGACGATGTACAGGCGGCGCCCGGCGGCGGCGAACGCTGCGGTGATCGGCGCGACCTCGGCGACGACCGCATCGAAGCGCGCCGGCTGCACGAACTACAGGCTACGCAAGGACGACGCCACTAGCGTTCGGGCGTGTCGGCTGTCGCGTCCGCGCCGCGTGCCGATCGACGCGGCGAAGCCTCGCGGATTCGGGCGGCCTGCAGCGTGTTCTCGCGCGACGGTCGTGACGTGCTGCGCACGCAAGCGCTCGGCGACGACGACGCGCGGTGGTTCGTCGAGCGCGGTTTTTCTGCGGTGCAGTCGCTCGTCATGTTGCGCCACGACCACGTCGGGCTTGCTCCGTCGGGCGACGACGCGCTGGCGCCGTGGACGTGGCGCCGGTTGCGCTCGCGCCGGCACGCCCAAGTCGCCGACGCCGTGCTCGCGGTGGATGCGGATTCGTTCGCGCCGCCGTGGAACATGACCCGCGACGCGTTCGCGGCGGCCTGTCATGCGACGAGCGATCACGTCGTGTTCGTCGACTCGCGCGCCGGGCACCCGGTCGCGGGGTTCGTGCTCGCCGGGCGCAGCGCGACCAACGCGTACCTGCAGCGTCTCGCGGTGCATCCGCAGGCGCGCCGACGCGGCATCGCACGCAACCTCGCGCGCGCGGCGCTCGCCTGGGCGCAGCGCAACGGCGCGACGTCGTCGTACGTGAACACCGAACCCGACAACCAGCCGGCGCTCGCGCTGTACGCCTCGCTCGGGTTCGTCACGAACGCGGAACGCCTCACCGTGCTCGAGCGACCGGCAGCTGCGGTGCCGGGCGGGCGCGGGCGACGCTGATGAGCAGGTCGCACGGTCTCCGACGCCTCGCCGCCGCGGGCGCGGGCGTGCTGCTGTGCGCCGCGACGCTGCTCGTCACCGCGCCGTCGGCGCAGGCGGTGGATTACCGCCTCGAGTTGTTGACCGCCAATTTCACGGTGCGCGTCGGCGACCGGCTGATCTTCACCATCGCCACGCCGTCGAACGACGACATCAAGGCGATGCTGACCGACCCGGCGACCAGGACGGTCGTCGCGCTCGGGACGCCGATCACCACGCGCGAGGGTGTCGGCGACGCGGTCGCCGCCGACGACCTCGCGGCAGAGGCGGAAATCGTGCTGACCGGACCACCGTTTCGCGAGGTGCCGCTCGGCAACCAACGCGCCTACCGCCTCAACCTGCCGACGTCGTCTGCGGCACGCGACGGTTTCCTGCGGGTTCCGCGCGAGGGGCTGCGGGCGATTCGCATCACGCTGACCGGGGCGGGCGGGCTCGTCGCCCGGTCGACTGCGTTCGTGAACGTCGTTGCCGCACGCGACTACGAGCTGCTGCCCGTCGTCTTGATCGCCACGATCGACGGCGACCCGACGCTGCAGCCTGACGGCAGCATCGTCGTCGGCGAGGACGAACGCGAACGGTTGCGCGACCTGCGCGACCTCGTGTACCGCAAGCCCAACGATGCACCCGTGAGCGTGCGGTTGCGCGGCGAATTGCTCGACGGTCTCGCGCGATCGTCCGACGAGGAAGACGGGGCGCTGCTCGAAGAACTGGAGGCGAAGCTTCCCGGCACTGACATGCTCGTCGGCACCTTCAGGCCGACCGATGCCGCGTCGTACGCCGCCGCCGGGCTCAAGCCGCAGTTCGAGGCCCAGTTGCTGCGCGCCGAGACGGTGCTCGACCGCGTGAACGGAGCCAACCTCACGACGCGCGCGACGTGGCTGACCAGCGAACCGATCGACGCGGCGGCGGTCGACTTGCTGCGATCCCTCGGCGTGACCAACGTGGTGGCGACCGGTGGCGCGGTGCGCGCATTCGGGCCCGACACCGACCCCAGTCGTCCGTACGCCTTGCGCTCGGCGTCGAACGGTGTGGTGCTCGCGCTCGCCGACGCGCGGTACGCGCGCCTGCTCGACGAACCCACCGGCACCGCCTACGAGTCGGCGAACTCGCTCGCGGCGGAAATCATCGCACAACGCGCCGAGATCGCGTCGTCGGCGATCGGGGCGAAGGCCGTGGCCGGCCGCCAGGTGATCCTGGCGAGCGCGAACGGGGTTCCGCAGGAGCCGCTCATCGCCACCACACTGCTGCGACTGCTGCGCGGGGCACCACAAGTGGTACTGCGTCGTGCCAGCGAGATCCCGCCGACGCTCGAGGGATTGGCGCGCATCGAGCCGCCGAAGGTCGCGCCGCTCGACGTGGCCGCCATCCAGGCCCGCACCAACGAGACGCTGGCCGCCGTGGAGTCGGTGCGCGACGTGCTCGCGACCAACGAGGGACTGGTGGACCGTTTGGTGGAGGTCGTCGACGTCGCCAACGACACCTCGCTCGCCGACGCGCGCCGCGAGGTTTACCTGCGCAAGGTACTTGAAGACGTCGCGGCGGTCCGTTCTGCCGTGTCGCTGTCGGCTTCGTCGTTCACCTTCGGCAGTCGCGAGAGCAACCTGCGCATCCCGCTCACGAACCAGAGCCGGTTCGCAGTGACGCTGCGACTCACGCTGGCGAGCACCGCGGGAAAAATGACGTTCGAACCGCCGACCACCGACGTGGTGCTCGAACCGGGCGCCCAGCGCGAGGTGTCGGTTGCGGCGGCGGCACGCGCCAACGGGCTCATCCCGGTGGAACTCGTGCTGGCGAGCCCGTCGGGTGTCGTGCTCGACTCGGTCACGCTGCGGGTGCGCGTGAACGCCATCGCCGGCCTCGGTCGGGGCGTGAGCGCGGCCTTCGTCGCGCTGCTCGCCGCCTGGTGGATCATCTACGCACGGCGCGCGATGCGCAAAAAGAAGACCCGGGGGCACCCCGCACTACGCTCGCAGCCATGACCGTACGCATCGTCACCGACTCCGCCTGCGACCTGCCCCAGAAGGTGGTCGACGAACTGGGTATCACCATCGTGCCGCTCACGTTCAGTTTCGGCGACGAGGAGTTCGTCGACCGCGAGAGCCTGACCCCCGCCGAGTTCTGGGCCCGCTGCTCGGCGTCACCCGTGCTGCCGCAGACCGCCGCGCCCGCCCCGGGCAAGTTCGCCGAGGCGTTCACCAACCTCGCGCGCGCGGGCGCCACCGGCATCGTGGTCGTCACGCTCTCCGCCGAACTCTCCGCGACCAAGGAAGCCGCCGAACAAGGCGCGCAGGCTGCGTCGCTCGGCATCCCGGTGCGCTTCATCGACAGCCGTTCGGCCTCGATGGGCGAAGGCATCAACGTGATCGCGGCCGCGCGACTCGCCGCGTCGGGACACGGGGTCGACGACATCGTCAGTCGCGTGACGAGCCTCGCCGGACGCACCAGGGTGTGGGCAGCGCTCGACACCCTGGAGAACCTGAAGAAGAACGGCCGCATCGGCGGCGCCAAGGCGTTGCTCGCGACGGCGCTCGCCATCAAGCCGATCATCACGGTGAACGACGGCAAGGTGGCCGAAGGCGGCAAGGAACGCACGCGGCGCAAGGCCCTCGCTTTCGTCGTGGAACAGTTCCGTGCCGCGGGGAACGTGGAGAACGTCGCGGTGCTGCACGCACAGTGTGCCGACGTGGACGCCTTCGTGGCCCAGGTGCGCGAGACGTACTCCGGCGAGATCGTCGTCGGCGACATCGGTTCGGTGATCGGTTCGCACACCGGGCCGGGCACGATCGGCGTCACCTACCACGTGAAGTAGTCGTCGCTGCGCAACGACGCCGGTACCGCGCCGTGCGGCAGTCCACCATGACGGCGGCGCGCAGAACTAGCGTCGTGCGCCAGTCATGTCCGTCGCCGAACTCGAACCAGGGTTCATCGGCGACCGGTACCGGCTGGTACGCCTGATTGCCCGCGGCGGTATGGCCGAGGTGTGGCTCGGCCACGACACATTCCTCGACCGCCAGGTGGCGATCAAAGTGCTGAAGCGCCACATCGCCCGCGACGAGACGTCGATCGAACGCTTCCGGCGCGAGGCCCTGGCGTGCGCCGGGCTGAACCACCCGAACATCGTCGCCGTCTACGACTCGTTCGCCTACGAGGGTGCGCCGATCGTCGTCATGCAGTACGTGCAGGGCCGCAGCCTGCGCGACCTGCTCGACAAGCGCAAGCGCCTGACCGCGAGCCTCACGATCATGATGGGCGCCTCGATCGCCGCCGCGCTCGACGCGACGCACCGCCACGAGCTCATCCACCGCGACGTGAAACCCGGCAACATCCTCGTGCGACCGGACGGGCATTTCCTGCTCGCCGACTTCGGCATCGCGAAGTCGATGCACGCGCCGGAAACCGGCGACTTGACCAACGACAACATCATGATGGGCACCGCCAAGTACCTCTCACCGGAGATCGTGCGCGGCAAGAAACTCGACGGTCGCGCCGACCTCTACAGCCTCGGTCTCGTGCTCTACGAATGCCTCTCGGGGAAGGTGCCGTTCGTGTGCGACAGCGACGCCGACACGGCGCTCGCCCGCCTGCAGCGCGAACCGACCGACCTGCAGCACCTGCGCCCGACGCTGTCGCCCAGCCTCGTGCGCGTCGTGCACAAATTGCTGGCGCGCAACCCCGACCACCGTTACCAGTCGGGGGACGAGGCGCGCGTCGCGCTGCTCGCCGCGCTCAACGACGTGCGGGAGGATGTGCGCAACGACGACACGCTCGTTGATCCGACGCCCGAGGCACTCCCCGAGCCGACGCGGAATTCCAGAGGCAATTCGTCCCGGACCGCGACGCCCGAACGGTCGAACCCGACGCACGGCGCCGGACGGCGCCGCCCGCGGCGGGAGGCGCTCGGCGGCTTTTTTCGCACCACGACGGTGCGTCTGTTGCTCGCCACCGTCGTGCTCACCGGGCTCGTGATCGTCGCGGTGCAGCGCACCAACGACCCGCAGAACGTCGTCGTGCCCGAGGCGACGCTGCCCGCACCCGTCGCTCCGGTCGTGAGCGGCCCGCCGACCATCGCGGCCGTCAACTCCTACGACCCCAACGGCAGCGACGGCAGCGAGAACGAGGAGATCATCGGTGCGCTCGTCGACAAGGATCCGCGCAGCGCCTGGGCCACCTCGTGCTACGCCGACAAGTTCTTCGGTGCCAAGGAGAAGGTCGGCGTGCTGGTGACGCTGAGCGGCGCGGGCACCGGGTTGCTGCGCGTCAATTTCGCCAACGGTCCGTTCGGCGCCGAGATCTACGGTGTCGCCGGTTCGCCGCCCGCTGACTTTGCGGGATGGGGCGCGCCGCTCGCCGCCGAGTACCGCACGCGCGGCGAGATCGTGAAGTTCGGCGTGTCGTCGCCGGTCACGCACCTGCTGATCGTGCTCACCGAGATCGGCAGGAGCGACTCGTGCAGCACGACGAATCCGTTCCAGGGACGCATCAACGAGGTGGCGTTCGTTCCGGCCTGACGCGCGCCAGCGTTAGCCTGACGCG
>Ga0233425_10010827_pt1 | contig 10905 bp, 12 predicted proteins | sample Watercolumn_Towu_2_FD_181712 | JGI IMG/M metagenome (GOLD analysis project Ga0233425, IMG submission 181712) | Freshwater microbial communities from Lake Towuti, South Sulawesi, Indonesia - Watercolumn_Towuti2014_140_MG | ecosystem: Environmental > Aquatic > Freshwater > Lake | place...
CAATCTGCACCCCTGGCCCGAAGAGAGGTTTCTCCGTCATCACCCGAGGCAAGAGCCCGGTGCGGTAACTCCGCTCGCCGGGATCCGTGCGGGGGGCCTTCAGCAATGAGGGTTCCTACCGCGACCGTAGTGTCCCAAGCGCCGCTACCGCCGCATCAGCGACGACTGGATGCAGGACTGAGCCTGCCGCGCGTTCGCTCGGAATCTTCCCACTGAGAATCGACGCGCGAAGAACCAGGTGCGAGCGGCGTGCGGTGAGCGCGGGCGAGCCTATCCGCTCGCCTCAAGCCCCCCAACCGGTCCTTCCTTGTCGACCTTGACCGGTTCCTCGCGCCTCGTCACACTCGCCCCCACGGGGCCAAAGGCGGTTGGAAGTTCTTACGCGCCGAAGCGCTACTCGCACACGTTGACGCTGGACGGCCACCCGTAGTTGGGGCCGGCTCCAAGCTCGCACGTCAGCCCGCCCGCGCACTCGGCGTCGGCGTCGCAGTGCCCATCGCCGTAGCCGCACAGACACGCGCCAGCGCAAAAGGTCTTGCCGCCGGGCGCACCGGGGTGGCAGCCCAGTCCGCTCTCGTACACGGCAAGCTCGTAGCCGGTCGCCGCCTTCTTGGCCACCACCATCAGATACTCGTTGCCGCCGACGGTGGCGTTCAGCTCGCACACCTCCTCCAGCGAGCCCGCCAGGTTGGGCCGGCAGTCGAAGCGCGTGAGCGTGGGCGGCTGCCCCGCGCGCACGTACAGGTTCGGATCGCCGCCCTTGGCGCGAAGCACGATGTCGTAGCGATGGCCGGCCGTGACCTGCACGACGTAGGCGTGCTGCGCGCCCGCCGCCAGGTTCGCCCCCTCGGCGAAGAAGTGGCAGTCGGGGCAAGCCGGGTTGACCGGCGCCATGATGAACGGAATGGCCAGCACCACGAGCAGCAGACCCACGTTCGCGCGCCTTGTCATGATGTCCCCCGGGGTGGTTCGCGGGGCCCGGCCGCCCCCCGGATGACCGGGTGTTGCAAGGCACGTTCCAGGCGGGGCCAATGGCCGACGGGCGAAGGGGCCGCTGCGAAAAACATCGACGAAGCGGATGGTTTCGACCGTCGGGACGGGGCGTACGGTTTGGAAGGCGGCGTTGGTTCCGTGGAGTTGCCGTCCACGACGTGGACAGCACCGTCAACGCGACGGACAGCGGCTACCGATCGACCGGGACGGTCCTACGATCTTCCGGATATTGGGGACGATCCTCCGATATCTTCGCGCCATCCCGAACCCCAGGAGCCGACCGCGATGACCGCCAGAAATACCTGGAGCTGATCGGCGCGACCACCCGAAGATGTGACGCCAACGTGCTGGCGTGGGCGCTGATGTCGAACCACGTGCACCTCGTGGTGCGTGTCGGCGAAGACCCGCTGGAGCGATTGATGAAGCCCATCAACACCGGCTACGCCGGCTGGAAGAACCGTCGCGCCGGCCGCCTGGGGCCGGTCTTCGCTGGGAGGTTTCGATCTCCCCTGGTGGACGAGGACGGGTACCTGCTGCAACCATCAGGCCTACGTCGGTCTGGCAGCGGCGCCGGACTGGCTGCGCCTGGGCGAGGTGCTGGTGATGTTCTCCGGCGACCCGGAGACGGCGCGGCGCGACTTTCAGGCCTACGTGCGCGCTGGTGGGTCCGAGGGACGCAGGCCGGACCTGGCCGGCGATGCGATTATACGCGGACTTGCTGGCCCGCGAGCAGGCCGACCAGGCCCAGCCGAGCGAAAGACGGCGTCGCCGTCCGGAGTTGGAGGAGGTCCTCGCCCACACGTGCGCGGTGCTTGGGCTGGAGCGATGGGAGTTCGATCACCAACCCAAGCGAGCTCGGTCGACGATGGCGAGATTGCTCATGACATGGCTGTGGATTCGGGCGTACGACGGCACGCAGGCGGACGTCGCCAGGCTGCTGAAGACGCACAGCTCGAGGGTGTCGGCGTGGTACAGCCAGGCGGTGCGACGATTGCCCGATCTCGAGGCGTTGCTCGACGTGGTGGAACGAAGCCTGCCGGAGGCAGCCCCGGTGACGCCGTGGAAGGCATCGAGGACGGTGCACACGCACCTGGCGATGGAGGAAGAGGTTGGCGTCAAGTCGTAGGAGCGTCCCCCGGAACCGGAAGATCGTCGGACTGTCCCCGTTGTCGTCCCCGTTGTCCGACGGGCTATCCAGCGCGGCCGTGTCGTGGTAGAGAAGGCGAGCCGTTGCCTGGGGTTCGGGGCGGCTGAGGTCACGTTGATGGAGGGATGCCGTGCTTCCGCGACCCGCTTGGTGGCTCCCGGTCCTTTTTTCGGTTGTCCTGTCCGCTCCGCCGGCGTGCGACGGCGGGGGGCCGGCGTCGTGCCTATCCGATGACGAATGCGCTAGCGACGAGGTCTGCGAAGGAGAAAAGCTCTGCTCGGGCGAGGATCCCCTGTTCTGCAGCGACGAGCCCGGCACGTGCACGCCGCTGCCCAAAGAGGGCGAAGCCTGCCTCTCCGGCCTCAACACGCGCATCTGCTCCGTGGGTCTTGTTTGCCACGTTCTTGACGAACCGACGTTCACTTGTCGACCGCCGGCCGCCTTGGGTGAGCCCTGTGCAAGCGATTTCGACTGCAGTGCCGACGACAGCCCGGCCGATGACACGCCGGTGTGCATCGACCAGAAGTGCGCTCCGGCCCACTCGCTCTCCGGGGGAGCCGCGTGCCATACCTCGCGGGCGTGCGCCGTGGGATTGACGTGCATCTCGGGAGCCGACGGAACGGTCTGCACGGCGATTGGACGTTAGCCGAAGAACCACGTGACGAAAAACCGTCATCGTCCCAAGACACGTAGACGTAGACCGAAGAACTCCGGAGAGCGATCCTCGGGCATCTGGCGGATCGCAATCCCGTCCCGATCGTAGACCCCGAGTCCTCGTCCTTGACCGACCCGTCGGCTTCGCCATACTCGGCTCCACGGGTTGAACGGCTGGAGGCGTAGCTCAAGAGCCCGCTGATCGAGGACAACAGCATCGAGGGCGCGACCGGCATCCTGCTCGACTTCACGGGCGGCAAGGACCTGGGCCTCATGGAAGTCGTCGAGGCCGCCAACCTGATCCGCGAGAGCGCCAGCGACCAGGCCAACATCATCTTCGGGGTGGTCACCGACCCGGCGCTCGGCGACGAGGTGCAGGTCACGGTCATCGCCACGGGCTTCGACCGCGTGGTGGCCGAGAGGTGGCCCGAGGGTCTCCCCACCCGCCTGCTACGAGCGGCGACCCTCTGGCGTCTTGCGGTCGTGCTCGCTGCGCCCGGCTCGACGTACCGACGGGTACGCCTGCGCCGTGCTCGCTGTGCGCGGCCGCAATCCATCCAGGTCTCGCCGCCCTCGCGACGGCGTGCGGTGAGATCCTCGGGCCTACGAGGCGCTGCCCGAGCCCGAGGTCATCGAGGCCCCCGAGCCCCAGAGCAACACCCGCTCGAACGACGACATGACCGGCCGCAACGGCGGCATGGGCGGCTGGTTCGGCACCAAGCGCTGGTCGAACCGCGGCTCGTCCCTCGTGAACGGCGCCCCCAACCGCTACTCGGTCAGCGAGTACTCGACGGGCGGCAACGACAAGCGCCGCTACCGCCGCATCAGCGACGACTGGATGCAGGACTGATTGAACTGGGTCGCGTGCGGCGCTATCCTCCCGATCGGAAGAGGAGGCGCGCATGCACAACGAGTTCACGGCCATCATCGAGCGCGACGGCGAATGGTTCATCGCGTACTGCCCCGAGATCCCGGGCGCGAACGGGCAGGGCACCACGAAGGAAGAGTGCCTCGCCAGCCTGGGTGAGGCGGTCCGTCTGATCCTGGACGATCGACGCGAAGACGCGCTGCGAGGACTTCCCGAGACCTTCGAGCAGGACGTCGTGGCCGTCGGATGAAGCGCGAGCAGCTGTTGACGCATCTGCGCCGCTTCGGGTGCTTCCTGAAACGCGAGGGTAGCGCGCACTCGCTGTGGGTCAACCCCCAGAACGGCGCTGTCGAAGCGGTTCCGCGGCACGTGGAGATCCCCAATGCGTTGGTTCGCAAGATCTGCAAACGCCTGTCGGTTCCGGTGATAGGGTAGCGCGGGCCGCGCCCCCGAACGAACCTTGGTCAACGAGTAAGACGACAGCGGCAACGACAAGCGCCGCTACCGCCGCATCAACGACGACTGGATGCAGGACTGAGCCTCGGCGCGCGAGGTTCGACGACCCGCGACGATCTCGATTCGGTCGTTTCGGCGTATACTGTTGGCGAGCACCCCGTCCGGGAGTCGATCGCCATGACCGCCGTTCAAGTTCTCTTTCCCTCCGACGTGTTCGCCGCGTTGCGCCAGTCACCGGACGAGGTGTCGCGCGACATGCGCGTGGCGTCGGCCATCCGCTGGTACGCGCAGGGCCGCGTCTCGCAGGGCAAGGCGGCCGAGTTGGCGGGCCTGTCGCGGTCTGAGTTCATCGACGAGGTCGCGGCCGTCGGCGTCACGGTGTGCCAGGAGACCCTGACCGAGCTCGAGGCGGAGCTTCGACGTGGCTGACGTCCTGGTCGTCAATGCGTCGCCGCTCATCCTGTTGTCGCGAATCGGCAGGCTCGATCTGGTGCCTCCGCTCGCCTCCCGGGTCGTGGTCCCTGCTGCGGTCTTGGCTGAGGTGGAGGCGGGGAACCGCCTCGATGGTGCTGCCGACGCGGTTCGGAGGACCGCGGCGCTGGTCGTAGTCGATCGGAACCTTGGGCGTGGTCCTAGCGGCGCGGAACGCGGGCCTCATTCCCGAGGCGCGAGCCGTATTCGAGGCGTTGGCGAAGCGCGGGCTGAGGCTTCGGCCCGAGATGCTCGACGACCTGTTGAGGCTGGTCGGCGAATAGCCCCCGTACTCGTGGGCCGAACTGTTGAAGCGCGTCCTCGACGTCGATGCCGTCGTCTGTCCCGGCTGTGGCGCGGCCCCTCGCGCAGCACCACCGGAGTCCCCGCGGCAAGGACCTGGGGCTCATGGAGGCCGTCGAGGCCGCCAACCTGATCGCGGCTCGTCCCTCGTGAACGGCGCCCCCAACCGCTACTCGGTCAGCGAGTACTCGACGGGCGGCAACGACGAGCGCCGCTACCGCCGCATCAACGACGACTGGATGCAGGACTGACGCCGCTCGGTTGAATCGCCTTGCCCGATGCGTTAACCTGCCCGTGTAACCTTCGCGGGCGGGTCATGACCTTCGCCGAAATCGTCAAACTGAGCGTTCCCGAACGCATCTTGTTGGTCGAAGAGATCTGGGACAGCATCGCCGACGAGCCCGATGCCCTGCAGTTGACCGACGAGCAGAAGGCCGAGCTCGATCGTCGGCTGGAGGCGCACCGGGCGAGTCCCGGAGACGCCCAGCCTTGGTCCTCGGTGCGTGAACGGTTGCGGAAGCGCGGCTGATGCCCGAGCTATCCTTTCGTCCGGAGGCTGAGGCGGAGGCCGCCGAGGCCCGCGCCTGGTACGAGTCGAAGAGGGCAGGGCTCGGGGACGAGTTTCTGTTGGCGCTCGACGCAGCGATCGAATCGATCCTACGTAATCCTTTGCAGCACCCGGTCGCGCGAACGACCGTCCGGCGAGCCGTAATGCGACGCTTCCCCTACGCCCTGTTCTTCGTGGTCGAAGGCGATCGCGTTACGGTCCTGGCGGTGTTCCACGGCAGAAGGAGCCCCAGGCGCTGGCAGCGGCGCGTCTGAGTAGCGAACGGGCGGCAACGACGAGCGCCGCTACCGCCGCATCAACGACGACGGGGTGCGAGGACTGAGCGACGGCGAGACCCCCGTTCTCGCGGCTTGCTGTGGCCGCAGCGCGAGCGACGGACCCTCGATCCTTCCCAAACCGCCCCGGGCGGTTATACTTCGCCGGTCTACCGCGTTACGGATGTGGAGTCGGCATGAACAGGCAGATCGTGGTGACGCTGACGGGGCGCGACAAGGTCGGGCTCGTCGATGGCGTGACGAACGTGTTCGCGAAGCGGGGTGGCAACGTCGACGAGAGCCGCATGGCGCGGCTGGGCGGCGAGTTCGCGATGCTGGTGCTCGTGGCGATGCCCGAGAAGGAGGTCGCCGGCCTCGAGGCCGACCTGCAGCCGTTCCGCGACGAGGGCTACCAGGTCACCCTCACGCTCACCGAGGACGACACCCGCAAGTTCGCAGGCTGGCTGCCCTACGAGATCGAGGTGGAGGGCGCCGACCAGGAGGGCATCATCCACGAGGTGGCCCACCACCTGGCCATGCAGGGCATCAACATCGAGAACCTCGACACCTACGCGGCGCCGGCCCCCATGAGCGGCGCCAAGCTCTTCACCATGGCGGGCATCGTGCTGGTGCCGCCCCACCTCAACTTCCAGGCCTGGAGCACCGACCTCGAGCAGGTCGGCGACCAGCTCAACGTGTCGGTGCGGATCGAGCTGGCGAGGTAGGGCGCCCGAGGCCGCGTCGACCCCCTTTCCTGACCCGCGCGAAAGGCTATACTCCCCCCGTCAACCGTCGGGGCGCCTCCCCGTGCACGTGATCTTCCTGGACGACCCGGCCCCGGCCGACGCCTCGCTGGTGGGCGGCAAGGGCCAGAACCTTCGGGCGCTGGTGCGCGCGGGGTTCCGGGTGCCCGACGGCTTCGTGGTCACCACGCGGGCCTTCACCGAGTCGCTGCGCGGGCGGCTGGGCGGGCGGTTGGGGCGCGACCAGGTGCGCGAGCGCATCGTGGAGCTCGATCTGCCCGCCGACGTGCTGGCCGCGCTCGAGCAGGGCTATGCCGAGCTCCTGCGCCGCGGCTGGAGCGACCTGGCCGTGCGCTCGTCGGCGGTCGACGAGGACCAGCTGGACCAGTCGTGGGCCGGCCAGGCCGACAGCTACGTGCACGTGCGGGGCTTCGAGGCGCTGGCGCTGCACGTCAAGCGCGTGTGGGCCTCGATCTTCGGCGAGAGCAGCCTGTCGTACCACAGCCGCGACGGCTTCGCCGAGCGCGAGCCGGCCATGGCGGTGGTGGTGCAGGGCATGGTGCGGGCCGAGGTGGCGGGCGTCACGTTCACGGTGAACCCGGTCAACGGCCGGCGCGACGAGGTGGTGCACACCTCTTCGTACGGCCTCGGAGAGACCGTGGTGTCCGGCGGCGACGCCGACGTGTTCGTGGCCGACAAGGCCACCGGCGCGCTGCGCGAGAAGACGATCGGCGCCAAGCGGCGCATGGTGGTGCCCGACGGGCAGAACGGCACGGCGCTGGCCGAGGTGCCCGAGCCGAAGGTCACGGCCGCCTCGCTGATCGACGCGCAGGTCGCGGCGCTCACCGAGATGGGGCGCGGCGTCGAGGCCGCCTTCGGCGCCCCGCAGGACGTCGAGTGGGCGTACGAGGGTGGGCGGCTGTTCGTGCTGCAGGCGCGCCCCATCACGGCGGGCAAGGACCTGGGCCGGGCGCCCGAGGGGGGCTCGGTGTGGACCAACGCCAACGTGGGCGAGGCGCTGCCCGGCGTCGGCACCCCGTTCACCTGGTCCATCATCGGGGCCTTCGCCCGCTCGGGCTTCGAGCGCGCCCTGGGCGCCCTGGGCATCGATCTGCCCGACGCCCCCATGGTGCGCAACGTCTACGGCCGCGTGTACCTGAACCAGACGGCGCTGCTCGAGGCGTTGTCCAGCATCCCGTTCTTCTCGCCCGAGCGCGTGCTGCAGGCGGCGGGAGGCACGCCGTTCGGCCAGGGGGGCTACGCCCGCCGCAGCCCGTGGCCCTTCCTCCTGCGCCTGCCCGTGAAGGCCCCGCAGCTGGTCTTGAACCAGTACCTCATCCCCCTCGAGGCCGGGATGTGGAGCCATCGCGTGCGGCGGCGGATCGCGCGGGTCGAGGCCGGCCTCGCCGCGGGCCCGTCGAAGCGCGAGGTGGCCGACCTGCTGGCGGGCTTCTCGGCCGACGTCTTCACGCCCACGGGCACGCTCATGCTGGGGGCCGCGTCCAACGCGCTGTCCAGCTACATCCTGGTGTCGCTGGTGGTGGCGCTGCTCGGCGGCCGCGACCTGGCGGGCGTCGAGACGCGCCTCTTCGCGGGGCTCGACAACCTGAAGAGCGCGCAGCCCGGGCTCGTGCTCCTGCGCCTCGCGCGCATCGTCAAGAACCAGCCCGAGCTGCACCGCCTGTTCCGCGGTCCCACGCCCTCCGACGAGGTGGTGCGGCGCGTGCGCTCCGAGCCCGCCTTCAAGGAGTTCCGCCGCGAGCTCGAGCACTTCCTGGCCGCGCACGGTCACCGCGCTCCCCTCGAGGCCGAGATCGCCACGCCGCGCTGGGGCGACCGGCCCGACACGGTGGTCGACCTGCTGCGCTCGTACCTGCAGGTGGGCGAGCCCCCCGATCCGGCCACCTTCATCAAGGCCCGCGTGCGCGAGCGCCTGAAGGCCGAGGCGCTGGTGCGGGCGCGCGTGGGCGCGCTGGGTCGGCTGGCCTTGGCGTTGCTGCTGCCCAGGGCCCAGGACGCCACGCGCCTGCGCGAAGACCTGCGCGACCTGGTGGTGAAGACCTTGTCGATCTACCGCAAGCTGGGCCTCGAGGCGGGTCGGCACCTGATGGCCGACGGCGTGGCGGGCAGCGCCGACGACGCGTTCTTCCTCTGCGCCGACGAGGTGCTCGGCTACCTGCGCGGCCGGCTCGACGTCGACCTGGCCTACCGCATCGCCCTGCGCCGGGGGCAGTTCGAGATCTTCTCGCGCATGCCCGACCCGCCCGCCACCTTCTACCAGGCCGGGGCCGACCTGATCACCGAGCCGCCCGCGATCGACGGGGCCGACGCCGACCGCCTGACCGGCATCGCGGGCAGCCCGGGGCGCGTCACCGGGCGGGCGCGCGTGATGGCCTCCATCGACGACCTGGGCCGCCTGGGCTACGGCGAGGTGCTCGTCACACGCCAGACCGACGTGGGCTGGACGCCGCTCTTCCTGGTGGCCGGGGCCGTGATCACCGAGATGGGCGGGCCGCTCTCCCACTCGTGCGTGGTGGCCCGGGAGTACGGCAAGCCCGCCGTGGTCAGCGTGAAGCAGGCCACCACCCGCATCGTCGACGGGGCGATCGTCACCGTCGACGGCAACGCGGGCGAGGTCCTGCTGCACGGTTGACGGCGCCGGGGCGGCGCGGTCGGCGGGGGGCTACTTCAGGTAGACCGCCGGGATCTCGGTGGAGCCCACGAAGTCGCGCAGGGCCGCCATCAGCTCGGCCTCGACGGCCAGCCCGCGGCCGGACAGGTTGCGCCGCTCGGCCTTGTCGGCCGCCAGGTCGTACAGCTCGGTGGTGTCGTTCGACAGGTCCCACAGCAGGTGGTAGCCGCGGCCGACCACGCCCTTGACGTGGCGGCGGGGTCGGGACCACGAGTTCTCCTGGAACACCAGTCGCCCGGGATCGGGGGGCGCCCCGAACAGCACGGCCGCCTGGCTGACCATGGTGGTGTCGCGGCCCACCTCGAAGGGCACGCCCGCCAGCTCGAGCAGCGTGGGGCCGATGTCGGCCTGGGCCACGGGGGCCGCGACGCGCCGGGGCTCCTGCCCGGGCACGTGCACGAACAGCGGCACGTGCGTCACCTCGCGATAGAGCGTGCGGGCGTGCGGCGCGGTGCCGTGCTCGCCGAAGTTCTCGCCGTGGTCGGCCGACAGCGCCCACACCACGCGGTCGCCCAGCCGCGCGATCCCGTCGAGCAGCGGCTTCATCGACACGTCGGTGTAGAGCACCTCCTCGTCGTAGCGGTCGAGGGGCTCCTTGCCGAAGTCGAGGTTCTTGTGGTCCTCGTAGGGGTGGTGCGGGTCGAGGTAGTGCACCCACAGGAAGAACGGCTTGCCGGTATCGGCCAGGCGCTTCAGCTCGGTCACGGCCTTGGGGGTGGTCTTCTCGGCGTGGTAGGCCGTCCACTTGCGGCCGCACAGCTCGTCGAAGCGATCGAAGCCGCGCCGGATGTTCCAGCGGTGCGCCGACAGCATGTCGCCGCAGAGCACCGCCGACGTGAGGTAGCCCGCGGCGTGCAGCTTCTGGACCCAGGTGCTCTCGTCGGAGGCCAGGTCGGGGGGGAAGCCCTTGCCGGGCTCCAGGTGGATCTGGAAGGGCGTCTTGCCCGCCATGAGCGCCAGGATGCTGGGGCCGGTGCCCGAGTCCTGCGAGAAGGCGTTCTCGAACACGGTGGCCGAGGCGGCGGCCAGGTCGAGGTTGGGCGAGGTGGGCCGGTCGTGCCCCATGAAGCCCAGGCGGCCGGCGCGCAGGGCGTCGACGGTGATGAGCACCAGCGAAGGCTGGTAGCCCTCGGGCAGATCGGCCTCGGGGCGCTCGGGCTGGTAGGCCATGGCGCGCGAGTCGGCGCCGTCGCAGTTCTCGTCGACGCCGTTGCCCTCGATCTCGCGGGCCAATGGGTTCCGCTTGCGGTCGAAGGGCGCGCAGTCGGTGCCGTGGGGGAAGGCCGGCGAGCCGTCGCCGTCGACGTCGGACAGGCCCTGCAACGTGCGATAGACGTACTTGGCGGTCAGCGAGTCCTCGACCAGCACGCGGCGCACGCCGCCCGAGCCCACCGCCACCACCAGCAGCGCCACGGCTGCGACCGGCGCGGCGACCAGCCCCCAGCCCGAGCCCAGGCGGCCCGCGCGGAGCGGCGCCAGCACCGCGGCCAGCACCAGGGCCAGCGCCGGCAGGGCCAGGGACAGCCCGTCGGTGGCCGCCACGACCTCGCGGAAGCGCCACAGCGCCGCGACGCCCGCCAGCGCGACCAGGGCAGCCAGGGCCGAAAGGCAGGCGCGGAACGAGATCCGGGTCGCGAGCCGCGAGCGCTCGGGCAGATACGACAGGGCCACGCCCGCGAGGCGCGCCACCCCGACCCCCAGCGCCGCGGCCAGCACCGCCACGGCCAGCTGCCCGCCCAGGAAGGTGAGCGCGATC
>Ga0233425_10010828_pt1 | contig 10904 bp, 7 predicted proteins | sample Watercolumn_Towu_2_FD_181712 | JGI IMG/M metagenome (GOLD analysis project Ga0233425, IMG submission 181712) | Freshwater microbial communities from Lake Towuti, South Sulawesi, Indonesia - Watercolumn_Towuti2014_140_MG | ecosystem: Environmental > Aquatic > Freshwater > Lake | place: Indonesia...
CATCTCCACTTTCTCATGTTCGTCTCCCTCATCGTCTGTTGCCGAACGGCACGCCCATCCGCCGATCGGACGACACGCATCTAGCATCGACAATGCCAAGAGGAATCGTCATCGGCCGCTCATTGGTTTTAACATCTTGCTACATAATGACTTATGTAATCTATTCTCTTTTTCAATAATGGATGCAATAGATAATATCCCTACAGCCATGTACGCTATCTCTCTGTATCATACTTTTCTGTATTCCTCTGGAGCTGGAAAGCATGGTTCGTATTCCGGTGCGGCCTGAGGATATGGCGGCCGGCGCTGTTTCACCGTCCCCCGAGATCCCCGAGAGATCCACGAGATCCATCGGCATGGACCACCCATCGCTCCATTGCCCGCCCACCCGCCTCTGCGCGCTCTGCGTTCTCTGCGTGAAGCCGTTTCCCCTGATGGAACCTGAGGCGCAAGCGTCTCGCACCGGAGGGGGCGCCCTCGACATTCGGAATTCGGCGGTCCGATGGTCGCGATTCAGCCGAATTGGCGCTGCTCCTTCGCTGAGATGGCCCCGGCTCGGTCGGAGACCTCGCCCCACCGATAGCTACCGGGCGACAGGTAGGGCGAGCTCTCCGAGCGAGCCGGCGTGCACAGCCCATGTCGCGCACGAACCGACCTCGACGGCAACAACTCGCCGATGCGCCCGCGGGGCTTGGGGCGCGGCAAATTGGCTGGTCGGCGGGGTTCGCGTCTGGTAGACAGGAGCTTTCCCGCATGACGGTGCGGGCGGGCGGCGCGAATCTGGGATGCGGAATCCGGAGGGATGGAGACGATGACGGTCAGGAAGAACGATCTGCTACAGCGGGCGGCGAACGAGGCTCGCGGGCTGGCGATGGACGCGGTTCACGCGGCGGAGTCGGGGCACCTGGGGCTGCCGCTGGGCTGCGCCGAGATCGGCGCGGTGCTGTTCGGCGACGTGCTTCAGCACGACCCCTCCGACCCGCGCTGGATGAACCGCGACCGGTTCATCCTGTCGGCGGGCCACGGGAGCATGTTCCTCTACTCGTGGCTGCATATCGCCGGCTACGACCTGCCGCTCGATGAGCTGAAGCGGTTCCGCCAGTTGCACAGCCGGACGCCGGGCCATCCGGAGTTCGGCGCCACGCCGGGGGTCGAGGTGACCTCGGGACCGCTCGGGCAGGGCGTCGGGAATGCCGTCGGCATGGCGATCGCCGCGCAGATGGCGATGGCGCGCTTCAATACGGAGGCCCGCCCGCTGCTGGACTACCACGTCATCGCCCTGGCCGGCGACGGCTGCCTGCAGGAGGGCGTCTGCCAGGAAGCCTCGGCCCTGGCCGGACACCTCGGCCTGGACAACCTGATCCTGATCTACGACTCGAACGACGTGACGCTGGACGCCATGGCCTCGCTGACGCAGAGCGAGGACACGGCCGCGCGCTACCGCGCCTACGGCTTCGACGTCACGACCATCGTCGGCCACGACCTCGACGCCGTCCGCCGCGCGCTGCGCCGGGCGAAGGCCAACGACAACGGCCGCCCCAAGCTCATCATCGCGCGCACGGAAATCGGCCGCGGCATCCCCGAAGTCGCCGGCACGGCGAAGGCGCACGGCGAGGGCGGCCACAAGTTCATCGCCGAGGCGCGCCGCCAGCTGGGCCTCCCGCCCGAACCGTTCTTCGTCTCCGAGGACGTCCGCGCCGGCTTCGCCCTGCACCGCAAGGGCCTGGAGCGCCGCCGCGCCGCGTGGGACGAGACCTTCGCCGCGTGGCGTCAGGCCGAACCCGAGCGGGCGGCGCTGCTCGATGCGGCGCGCGCGGGCGCCGCGCCGGCCGGCCTCGACGCGGCCATCCCGGCGTTCAATCCCGCCGACAAGCTGGCCACCCGCCAGGCGGCGGGCGCCGCGCTGCAGCCCGCGGCCCGGGCCATGCCGCTCCTCCTCAGCGGCAGCGCCGACCTGTACGGCTCCACGCGGAACTACCTCGAAGGCCTCGGAGATTTCTCGCGGGAGAACCGCCTGGGGCGCAACCTGCGCTTCGGCATCCGCGAGCACGCCATGGGGGCGATCTGCAACGGCATCGCGTACGACGGATGGTTCCGGGCCTCGTGCGCGACGTTCATGGTCTTCTCCGACTATGGCCGCCCGGCGATCCGCCTGGCGGCGATCGCGGGCCTGCCGGTCGTGTATTTCTTCACGCACGACTCGGTCGGCGTCGGCGAAGACGGCCCGACGCACCAGCCCGTGGAGATGGTGCCGTCGCTCCGGACGATGCCCGGCCTCGACGTCATCCGGCCGGCGGACCCGGAGGAGACGGCCGGCGCCCTCGCGGCGGCGCTCGAGCGGACCGACGGGCCGACGGTCCTGGCGCTGACGCGCCAGTCGGTTCCGAACCTCTCCGCGATCCCGGCCGCCGGGCGGCGCGAGGGCGCACGGCGCGGCGCGTACGTGGTGCGGCGCGAGAAGGGCGCGCTGAAGACGATCCTGCTCTCGTGCGGCAGCGAGCTGTCGCTGGCGATGGCGGCGGCCGAGAAGCTGGGGGACGGCGCGCGGGTGGTGTCCATGCCCTGCATGGAGCGGTTCCGTCGCCAGCCGGCCGCCTATCGCGACGAGGTGCTGCCGCCGTCGTGCCGCCGGCGCGTGGCGGTCGAAGCCGCGGCGCCGGACTCGTGGCACCGGTGGGTCGGGCTCGACGGCGCCATCGTCGCCATCGACCGCTTCGGCCTGAGCGCGCCCTATCCCCAGGTCCTCCAGGAGCTGGGGATCACCGTCGACGCCGTCGTGGAGGCCGCCGGGCGCCTGGCGTGAGCGGCGCCGGACGGCGCGCCCGCGGCCGGGAGACCCGGCGTTCCAAGGCTTGGACACGATGAACGGCACACGACCGCCCATCCGCCGCCGGATCGAGGCCGCGCTGACGCGCGCGGCCATGGCGTGGGTGCCCTTCCTGAGCCGCGGCGCGGTCGTGCGGTTGTCTCGCGCCTTCGGCGCCCTCTCCTGCGCGCTGGCGATCCACCAGCGGCGCGTGGGCCTGGCCAACCTGGACCTCGCCTACGGCCGCACGCTGACGCCGCGCGAGAAGCGGCGCATCCTGCGGGATTCGTTCCGGACCTTCGCCCTCGTGATGCTCGACGTGTTCTGGTTCTCCCACGACACCCGCGCGCGCCTCGACCGCTGGGTGGAGATCGAGGCGGCATCCGTCCCCCTTCTCTTCAACGACCGCGCCCAGATGCTGCTGACGGCGCACCTGGGAAACTGGGAGATCCTCGGCCAGGCGATCGCGCACCGGGGCCTCCGCCTGATGAGCGTCGCCGCGCCGCTGGCCAACCCGCTCGTCGACGAGCTCTTCCTCCGGATGCGAACCCGCTCGGGGCAGGAGATCGCCGCGAAGGAGGGGGCGCTCATCAAACTGATGAAGCGCCTCCGCCAGGGCGGCAAGGTGGCGATGCTGCCCGACCAGAACACCAAGCCCTCAGAGGGCGGCGCCTTCGTGGATTTCTTCTCGCGCCCGGTTCCGGTCTCCCAGGCGCCCGCCGCGCTGGCCGCCCGCTCGGCCGTGGAGATCGTCTTCGGATACTGCCTGCCCGCGCCCGACGGACGCTACATCGCGCGCCTGCACGACCGATTGCCGGCGGAGGACGTCGCGGCCTGCCGGTCGCCCGAGGCCGTCATCCGCCTCACGCAGCGCATCACGAGGCTGGTCGAAGATGCCGTCCGCGAACACCCCGGCGCGTGGCTGTGGACCTACAAGCGCTGGAAGTACATCCCGCCCTGGCGCAAGCGCGAGGAGTACCCCTTCTACGCCAAGCCCGTGTCCACGGCCGAGGCGCAGGCGCCCGGCCCGGCGGCGGCCGCGGTGAAGTAGCCCCCGGCGCGTCGGGCGGGGCTCGCTCTCCGAGCACGCCGCCGGCCGACGCCCCGGCATCACCGACCCTTACGGGGCGCATCGGCGATTCGTTATACCGCGCAGGCGCCACGGGCCATACGGCCGCGAGAGGGCCCCGGCTCGGTAGGCAGGGCGAGCTCTCCGAGCGAGCCGGCGTGCACAGCCCATGTCGCGCACGAACCGACCTCGACGGCAACCACTCGCCGATGCGCCCCCCCTTGCGCAACACGGCAGCCGGCGGTTGCCGATGGACGGGCCCGGACGTATGATACGAACCGTCGGCCTCGTTGCCTCGGGGGCGGCGCGGCGCGACGGGAACCGGAGCGATGACGATGGGCCAGCGATACAAGGCCGTGTTGTGGAGCGCCGGACTGATCCTCGCGGCCGGCTGGCTGGCCGCCGAGCTCCCGGAGCCGGGCGCCGGCGCCGGCGCCGGCGCGGACAAGTCCGTTGCCGTCCCGCCGGAGGTGCAGTCGGCCATCGCGCGCGAGCTGGCCGCTCAACTGCCGCGGCAGCACCTGCTCCGCCTTCCGCTGAACGACGCCGCGGCGACCAACGCCCTCGCGCTGTTTCTCTCCGACCTCGACCCGAACCGGATGTACTTCCTCGCCGACGACGTGGAGGCGTTCGGCGCCGAAACGGACCGGCTCGACGACCACCTCCGCGCCGGCGACCTGGGTTTCCCGATCCGCGTCTTCGAACGGCTGAAGGAGCGCGTCCGCGACCGCGTGGCGTTCGCCGAGGTCGCGCTCAAGGAAGGCTTCGACCTCGCCGCGGACGCGGACTTCCGCTGGCGGCGGAAGGACGCGCCCTGGCCCGCCGGCCGGGCCGAATGGGACGCGCTCTGGCGCCAGCAGCTCCAGAACGAGTACATCGCGCGCCTCGTGGCCGTGAAGCTCGCCCCCGAGAAGGCCGCCGACGCCGGGCCCGAAGCGCCGCGCGCGGAGGATGCGAACCCCCTGGCCGCGGACGAGGACGACCTGACCGACCGTCATCTCGCGCCCGAGGATTTCGTCCTGAAGCGCCACCGGCAGTTCCTCGTCGTGCTGGACGACAGCGACCGCGACTGGATCACCGACCGGTTCTTCAATGCGTTCGCGCGAAGCTACGACCCGCACACGGAATACTTCTCCGCCAGCCAGGCGGAGGATTTCGACATCAGCATGAAGCTCTCCCTCTTCGGCATCGGGGCGCTGCTCGGCAGCGAGGACGGCGCCGCCAGGGTGATGCGCCTGATTCCGGGCGGGCCCGCCGAGCGCGACGGGCGCCTGCGCCCCGGCGACCGCATCATCGGCGTCGCGCAGGGCGACGGCGAGACCGTCAACATCCTGCACTGGCCGATCGGCCGCTCGGTCCGCCTCATCCGCGGCCCGAAGGGCTCGAAGGTCGTGCTGACGGTCTGGCCGGCGTCCGACGTCTCCGGCGCCACGGAGAAACGGATCGACCTCGTCCGCGACGAGGTGAAGCTCGAGGAGCGCGCCGCGAAGAGCCGGCTGCGCGAGGTCCCCGACGAGAGCGGCGCGGCGCGCCCGCTGGGCGTCATCACGCTGCCGGACTTCTACGCCGACTTCAAGGCCATGCGCAACGGCGAGGGCCGGCGGGCGCTGAACGACGTCGAGCGGCTGCTGCGCGAGCTGCGCGAGAAGGGCGCGCGGGGCGTGGTGCTGGACCTGCGGGGCAATGGCGGGGGCTCGCTGCCGGACGCGATCGAGATCGCCGGGCTGTTCATCCCCTCGGGGCCCGTCGTCCAGGTCCGGGACCAGCGCGGCGTGCACGTCGTGAGCGACCCCGATCCCGGCCTCGAACACGACGGCCCCCTCGTCGTGCTCGTCAACCGTCTCAGCGCGTCGGCCTCCGAGATCGTGGCGGCGGCGCTGCAGGACTACGGCCGGGCCGTCATCGTGGGCGATTTCAAGACGCACGGCAAGGGGACGGTCCAGTCGTTGCGGCCGATGGATCCGCACGACGCGCGGATGGGTCAGCTGAAGATCACGACCGCCCGGTACGAGCGCATCTCCGGCGGCTCGACGCAGCGGGAGGGCGTGCACCCGGACATCGTCATCTCCTCCGCCCTCGACGCCATGGAGATCGGCGAGGAATTCCTGCCGCATGCCCTGCCCTGGTCCTCCGTCGATCCGGCCTACTACGCCGCGTTCGAGGGCGAATTCCCGCCGGTCGACGCGCTCCGCCGCCGATCCGAGGCGCGGCGCGCCGCCGACGCCCGGTTCCGCGCGCGGGAGGATCTGGTCCGCCGCATCGGCGAACGGCTGGCGTCGGACACGATCTCGCTGAACCTGGAGAAGCGGATCGAGCTGGCGCGATCGCAGAAGGAACTGGACGACCTGCAGTCGCAGATGACCGACGAGGAATCGGACAGCGGGGACGACCGGGACGATCTCGTGCTCGTGGAAGCCCTCAACATCCTGCGCGACATGGTCGCCGCGCGCGAGGGCCAGGCCCCGGCTCCGCTGACGGCCGGCCATCCCTGAGCCGGCGCCCTCGCGGGAGGATCAGGCCGGCGCCGGCGCGGCCGGAACCGCGGCGGTCGCGGCCATCTCGGCGGCGAGTTCCTGGGCGTCTTCCTGCGCCGCCTCGATGGCGGTCTGCTTGCGCTCCTCGTGGTCGCCGAAGAACATCGCCGTCTGGCCGTCGGCCCACGCGACCGTGAAATCGTTCACCTTGATGAAGTCGAACGCGGCGCGAATCTGGGCCGACAAGGCGTCGCGCGGGTCGCCTTCCTTGTACACGCCGCCCGACGACACCAGCAGGACCACTTTCCTGAGTCGGTGCATCGGTTCCACGCCGTTGGGCCCCAGCTTGAACGTCAGGCCGGGGGTCATGATCTGGTCGATCCAGGCCTTCATGATGGCGGGGGCGCCGAAGTTCCACATCGGCATGGTCAGGATCAGGACGTCGGCCGCGTTGAACATCTCCGCGTGGAACTGGGCGTACTCGGCCGACTTCTCCTCCTTGGCGGTCGGCTTGAAGCCGGGATCGAAGATCGGCTTCCACAGCGCCCGGAACATCTCGTTCGAGAGGTACGGCGGCGGCTCCTGGTAGAGGTCGATGTTGTTGATCTCCGCATCGGGATTGCTCTCCACGAGCGCCGAGATGAAGGCGATCGACAACTGCTTCGAGACCGACTCCCCCGCCGGCTTCGGGTTCGCGCAAATATGCAACACGTTCATCCGTCTTGTCCTCTCGGCCTGCCCGGTCCCGCGGGCGGACCTAGGTCAACATGCCCTCATGCGCCGTCGCCGACGCGCCCTCGGCGAACAACTTCGAGACGTAGCTTTCCAGGTCCCGGTCGTACTCCGAATCTTTGCCGAGCATAGTAAGCTGTTTGTGCAGCAAAGCAAGACCTTCGCTGCCGGACTCCGCCTCCTCGGCGTTCGCGAATCGCTGGGCGGGGTCGGGGTGGATCATGCGTTGCAGGAGCGCGACGAAATCGCGGTTCCGGCGGACGTGCGGCGGCAGGAGCTCCGGCAGGCGGGGCGGGAGCTGGAGCTTGTACTTGAGCATGTCCTCTTCGCTCAGGCGCGGGTGGACGACCGACTCGCCGCGGAGCATCTCGATGCCGACCAGCCCGACGCTGTAGAGGTCGGACTGAACGAGATAGGTCTCGCGGCGGTGGATTTCGGGCGCCATGTAGACGGGGCTGCCGAGCAGGAACGTGATCTTCTCGGAGACGAAGTTTGCGCGGCCGTAGTCGACGACCTTCACGATGCCGATCTTGTCGCACATCAGGTTCGACGGCTTGATGTCGCAGTGCACGAATCCGGCGTCGTGCAGGGCCTCGAGTCCCCGCAGCGACTGCCGCATGATGTAGAGCGCGACGCCCGGCTGGATCCGCACGCGGCCGTCCTCGAAACGGAAGATCACGTCGCTGAATCGCGCCCACTCCTCCGGCGTCGAGCGCGCCCGCACGCGCGCGAAGTGGTCGCCGTAGAGCAGGTGCTGGATATCCAGCCCGTCGATCGCTTCCATCTGCACGTAACCGACGCCGTTCGCCTCCTCGTAGATGTCGCGGCCGACGAGGTTGGGCGCGTTGACGGACTGTAGGCGCGAGATCTGGTTGGCGATGCGGCCCATGTCCGTCCAGTACTTCCGCACGGTGCCGTAGATGCCGGGGTCGAAGAGCTTCAGGGCGTGGCGCGTCATGCAGCCCCGCGCGCCGTGCCGGAAAGCCAGGAACACGACCCCCTGCCGGCCGCGTCCGAGTTCGCGCCCGAAGCGGTACGCCGACGGGTAGAACAGCGCGCGCATCTTGACGATGGCGCGATAGTTCCCGACGAGCTGCTCAATGCCCCGGAAAGCCCAGCGCGTCGAAGCCTCCCCCTCGTTCGGGGCTTCGAGCACCGTCTCCCGGTTCGCCAGGTCCGCGGCGGTGTCCTGATTCGCTGGCCAGATCCGTTCCATATGAGCGGTTCAGTGTACGGACACGGCCGGCGTTTTCAATTGTTTCCCGCGCCGCGGGCCCGTCCGCCGCCGGCGGCGCGCCCTCGCCGATGGGGCAGGTTCTTGCCTTGCTTTATGTTATGACCCCACCGCGCCCGTCCGGCCTATCCCGAGACGCTTCGGCCGGGGGCAGCGAGCCCGTCTGGCGGGCATGGGCGATGGCGCGGCGGTAAAACTCGAACGAATCCTTCGGGGTGCGCGTCTGCGTGCGGAAATCGGTGTGCACGAGGCCGACGCGGATGTTGTATCCCTCCGCCCATTCGAAGTTGTCCATCAGCGTCCAGTGGAAGTAGCCCGACACGGGAAGACCCTCGTCCACGGCGCGCTGAAGCCCCGGCAACACGCGCGCGAGGTAGTCCGCGCGCTGGGGGTCGCGCACGCGGCCGTCGGGCGAGAGGCTGTCGAGATTCTGGTGGCCGTTCTCGGCGATCAGGATGGGCCGGCCGTACCGCTCGTGCATGAAGCGGGCCGACCAGTAGATGCACCCGGGCTCGACGGCCCAGTGGTTCTGGGTGGTGGTGGCGTAGCCCGGCTCGTAGGGGACCGGCTCGGGGCGGCCGTCGGCGCCCGCCCGGCATCGTTTGCCGCCGTAGACGCTGAGCTGGCACTGGTCGACCGGCGCGGCGATGCGCTCCATGTCGCCCGGCCGGACCTTCGGCGCGCGGTCGCCGAGGACGCGCAGCGCCTCCTCGGGGTAGCGGCCGAGATAGACGGGATCGCCCCACCAGCAGTTGACCCACAGCGAGAGGTCGTCGTCGGTCGCGCGGCTGTTGCCCCACGCGTCGATGCGGCCGAAGGCGAATGTCGCGGCGCGGGCGGCGGCGATGTCGGCCGGGCTCTCGGTCAGGGGCACGAAGGCGCTGGCCGTCGCATCGCACCCGATCGTCGGCGGCGTGCGCGCGCGTTCGCGGATCGCGCGCACCGCGTCGCCGTGCGCGAGCAGCGTGTGATGGCCCGCCTGGAGGACGTCCGCGACCGGCAGCCGCCATCCGGGGGCGTGCTCGCCCGTGCGGTAGCCCATGATGATATAGGTGCAGGGCTCCTCGAGCGTGTTCCAGAAGCGGACGCGGTCGGAGAAGGCGTCGGCGGCGACGCGCGCGAAGTCGGCGAACCACCGGGCGCTGTCGGCGTTCATCCAGCCGCCGCGGAGGTGCAGCTCATGCGGCAGGTCCCAGTGGTAGAGCGTGATGAGCGGCTCGATGCCGGCCTCGAGGAGGGCGTCGATGAGCCGGTTGTAGAAATCGAGGCCGCGCGCGTTGACCGCGCCCTCGCCCTCGGGGAGGATGCGCGGCCACGAGAGGGAAAACCGGTACGCGTTGAGGCCCAGCGCCTTCATGAGCGCGACGTCCCCGGCGTAGCGGCGGTAGTGATCGCAGGCCGCGTCGCCGGTGTGCCCCTGGAAGATGCGCCCGGGCCGGCGGCAGAAGACGTCCCAGATCGACGGACCCTTGCCGTCGGCGGACGGCGCGCCCTCGATCTGGTAGGCCGAGGTCGACACGCCCCACATGAAGTCCTTCGAAAACGGCATGGCTCTAGTCCTTTCCCGGCCGGGCATCCCGGCCCATGCTGTGCGCCGCCATCACCAGGGCGCCGACGACCACCGACTCCTCGCCCAGAGCGGGCAGGCGGATCTCCGGGCCGGGCTTCAGCGCCTCCGTCATGTAGCCCGGCAGGCGCGACGCGACGGCGGCGCGGAGCGGTTCGCCCAGGAGCGACAGCCCCCCGCCGAGGATGATCGCCTCGGGGTGAAAGAGATGCGCGGCGTGCGAGAGCGCGAAGGCGATGTCGTCGGCCTGCTCGTCGAGGATCGCGCGCGCGCCGGGGCAGCCGGCGCGCAACGCCGGTCCGAGGAAGCGCGCTTCTCCGCGCGTTTCCGCGCCGACGAGCCGCGCCAGGATGCTGCCCGGATGCGCGCGGACGTGGGCGCGGACGCGGGCGTCGGCGGCCCAGCCGCAGCAGCGCGACTCACAGGTCGCGCCGGACTTGTCGAACGGCATCTGCCCGACCTCGGCCTCGCCGGGCTTGGCGCCGTGATAGATCCGGCCGTCGACGACCATCCCGCCGCCCATGCCGCTGCCGAGCGTGGTGAAGAAGACCAGCCGCCGGTCGCGTCCCGCGCCGCACAGCGCCTCGCCGAGCGCCGCGACGTTGGCGTCGTTGTCGGCGGCGACGGGGCGGCCGGTCAGCTCGCGCAGCCAGCCGCAGAGGTCGAAGCCGTGCCAGCCCTCGACGTGATAGGACATCGCGATCGCGCCGGTTTCCCAGTCAATCGGACCGCCGAAGCCGACGCCCACGGCGGCTACCGGGACGGCCGACGAAAGCCGCGCCCACGCCTCGGCAATGGCCTCGCGGATGCCGGCGGCCCCTCGCGCGCGGTCGACGACGGCGCGGAAGCGCTCGCGAATCCGGCCGTCGCCGCCGCCCGCCGCGGCCTGCAGCTTCGTGCCTCCGATCTCGATGCCAATGTAGCCCGGTTTCGCCATGCGAACCCGCGGAATCTAGCATCCGTCCCCCGTGCATGGACAGGCGTTTCCGCGGTGAATCCTGTTCGGGGCGACAGTCATTCAC
>Ga0233425_10010829_pt1 | contig 10903 bp, 11 predicted proteins | sample Watercolumn_Towu_2_FD_181712 | JGI IMG/M metagenome (GOLD analysis project Ga0233425, IMG submission 181712) | Freshwater microbial communities from Lake Towuti, South Sulawesi, Indonesia - Watercolumn_Towuti2014_140_MG | ecosystem: Environmental > Aquatic > Freshwater > Lake | place...
CATGGGGTTCTCGGTTCAATTCCGGGCCTCCCGACCATTTGAAGGGAGTATCGTTTATGGACAAATTTGTTTTGGGAAAAGAAAAGTCTGCTACCGATCTGATAGATATTATTCAGAAAATACCGGAACATCGATACCGTGTTCTTAATTATCGGTGGGTCGCAGCCCTGCTACAAAAATTCAATCGTGGCCATAAAATAATCAAGGTAAGTTCTGACTGTTATGGAAAAATGGAACTTGCCATAGCTTGGCGGAATGAATGGTTAAAGCAGGTTGACCGGAGGGCAAATATTCTAGCTGCCGTCCAATCGCATGTGAGGTCAATTATTATCGGACGGACCAGAGATATTATCCGAGACTGTCATAAGCGTATTGAGGAAATTAAGGAGAATTACAGGCGGGGCATGGAAAGGGCAAAAGATATGCCGGGGGGAGAGTAGCAGGTTTCGTAAAAAGGTGCAGGTGATGCAGGTGCGATAATCAAACCTTTTTCTAAAAAATTAATTGACAAAGGCTCCCGATCATGTCTATTATGAACGCATCTAAAACATTCTGGATCGATGAATTATCAATTTTTGGCAGCAGGCAAACTACATTAATCACTTCCGACAAGGAGAACGGTTATGCGAAGTATCTTCGGCAAAGACAAAAACTCTCATAATTGTTAGCAACACCGCCGGCACCGGGTCATTACCCTGAAGCCAAAGCTCCCAGGACAACCTGGGGGCTTTTTTATTTCAGACCCATAATCCGCCAGCTATCCTCTACGCTCCGGGCTACGCCCACCCTAGCTCCACGTTTTTGCCATTCTAAAAGTTGATAATGTTGGGCGGGCGTAGGCTCGTTCTCGTAAAGATGTTCCCGCCGCTTTTCCAGATATTCTAACCCTTCATTCTTTCCCGGAGCCTTGACTTCCTGGGCGCTGAAAATACCTTGGTAGAGGATAAAGAGGTCTGGGGTTCCGGCCCGAGCAAAGGCGGTGCCATGATTTTTTTGAACCTTGGCCCCTTTTTTTTTCCAGAAGTTAATGATTTGAGTGACAAGGGCGGTTTCTTTCATAACGGCATTGCCATCCTGCCGCTTGGTGCGGCCAGGGTCAGGCTTTCTCTGGCCCTAGTCACAGCTACATAAAAGAGGCGTAGCAGTTCATGTCTCCCCGTGTTCCCTGCCATAAGTTGCCGGGTGGCCTGGGGGCTGATGTCGGGGCTGAGGATAACATGGTCGGCCTCGCCGCCTTTAACCGAATGAACTGTGCCAATCAAAATTAGCGGCTCTCCCCTCAAGTTCTCCGGCTCTCGTTCTGCGACCCGGATAGCGTAGCTGGCGGAGTGTTCCCACTGTTTATTGAGCTTGGTTTGCAGCCACGTTAAGCCTTCTTTCTGAGCTTGCACAACTTCGGTTAAGGGCATGATCTCCAGGAGGTCTTTAACGGGAATTAAGTTGTCTCCCGATAGATTCAGCAGCTTCTCTTTGCCGCCCCGGTGCAGGACGCCTTTGGTCAACTCCAGCCAAAGGCGTAGGTTGGTAGGAGTCCAAAGGGATGTGTCCCACTGTTCAAAGGCTGTAAGAAATGCCCGCACTCGTTCCCCGGCGCTGATCTGGTCCCTGACTTTTAAGAGCGGGTTCCAGTCCCGGCGTTTCCGCCGATAGGGGTTGGCGAAGGGCAGGCCCGCCGTCCGCAACGCCGAGAGCAAGGGTGTCAGCATGTAGGAACAGGAAGCCAGGAAGAGAACTGACTGATTTTTTTTGGTGAAATTTTCTGCTACAGCTATCAGAGATTCAGGATTTTTGAAGGAAACGCCGATGCGCCGGACCTCGCCGCCTTGAGCGATATAACGGTCACAGGGACAGTGTTTTTCTTCGCACTCGTTAGACAGGTCGCAGCGGGGGTGATACTCCTTAGCCTGGCGATAAGGCTCCGGGATTTTGCAAATAATATTTTCGGCCAGGGTATGAACCGCTTTTGGCACCCGGTAGGAATATTTGAGGATTTTGATATTTTCGGGAGGGAGAGGGGTCAGGAGATTGGCAGGGTCGGCCCCGCTCCAGGAATAAATACATTGATTATCGTCACCTACGACAACGAACCGATCAAACTTCTCCCCCCATTTACGGACCAAAGCAAACTCCAGGGGTTTTAAATCTTGAGCTTCATCAATAAATCCCACATCCGGCAACCCCGGCGGATTCTCCAGGTCGTTTAGTGCCGTTTCAATTAGGTCCGTAAAGTCCATCGTCCCGGTTTCGCTTTTGTACCCTTCCCACCTCCGGGCAAATTCTATCAAGGACGGGGACCAGAGTTCACGGGGGCGCAGCATGTTCCGCAACCGGGCATACTCTCTTAGGTAAGTATCGCCCCGACTGGTACTTTCCCCGCTGCTGTTGCCGTCATCTAAGGAATCACGGGTGCCTTCCGTTAAACTCCACTGCGGGTTTTCTTCGCTAAAGGCTTGAAAATGTTTGCGAGTCTCGCAAATCTCCGGGTTCTCCAGGCCCCGGTAACAGATAGCATGAAGCGTGCCTACCATGTGTTCCGGGATGGGAAGCTGGCGGCGGTTCAGTTCAGCTACTGCGGCCCTGGTAAAGCTGGCTACCAGGATACGGTGGGGGCCGTAGACCTCGGCTCCGCGTTCCACTTGGCGAGAGAGCCAGGAGGTTTTTCCAGTTCCGGGCGGGCCGTAGCAGCGATACTCTTTGTTCAACTTTCCCACGCCTCTAAGCCTTCTTTTGTCACGAACCAGGCTTCTACGCCCATTTCGTCACCATCTTCAGATAAGGGCATGGAATCGGGATCAATGAGGCTTATAGGTATCCATCGTTTTTCACCATCGAACTTGAAGCAGATAGCCAAATGAGTGCGGGTGACAATACGATCATAGGTTAAACTAATATAGTCTGAAGGCATTTTAACCTCCTTTGATAATTGCCTCTGTGAGCTTCTACATCGCCCGTAGCGAGGCCCTATTTTTTTGTTTATCTTTTTATTAATTTGTCCCGTAAGACGCCCCAGGGCGATTCAGGAACGCCAGAGATGCATTTACCGGCAATCCCTCAACGCATCCACCAGATAATTGACAATCTCAGCCCTCTTTGCGATAGCTTTCAGAATTTTTTCGTCTACGGTCTTCTCAGCACAGAGGTGGTAATAGGTGACTGCCCGTGTCTGGCCGGGCCGGTGCGTGCGTTTACGGGCCTGGAGATAGTCTCCCAAGGAAAAGCCCAGGGAATAAAAGATGGTATATCTTGCCCTAGTTAAATCCACTCCCACGCCGCCGCTTTTGATCTGAGCAATTAAGACCTGGGCTTTACCCTCTTCAAACCGGGGCAGGTCATTTGCCTGCCCTGAGAGTTCAGCCCAGGTAAGTTTTAGCCTATCACAGACTTCTTTGCAGGTATCTAAATCCTTAGTGAACCGGCAAAAGATAACCACCGGCTCCTGGCCCATGCCGTCAAGCAAATCCTCCAGGGCCTCGCTCTTGGCGGTATCGAGGCGTACCTGCTGGCCGTCGTCTGTCTTAATCCAGCCGCCGGTGATCTGAGCTAGGCGCAGCAGCTTAACTAAGACCGTGGAAGCACTAATACTTTCGCCCGACTCTTCAACGTAGGAGATTAGTTCTTTCTCCAGTTCTTTATAGACCTTCATAGCCTTGGGGGAGAGGTCAAAGGTAATGGTTTCGTCTATCTCTTCCGGCAGGTCCAAAACATCCTTGGCCTCGCAACGGTAGGAGATAGAATAAACCTTCCGGTGCAGTTCCTCCAGGTTGACATAATCGAGTACCTGGTGGCCCTGATAGCCGCCCATGACCGCATAGCGGGAACGGAACTGGACAAAGGAATAGCCAAAGAGGGAGGGTTTAAGGAACCGGAAGGAACCGTAAATATCCAGGGGGCTATGCGGGCAGATGGTGCCTGTCAACCCCAGGCGGCGGCGTACCAACTTGCCCAGGCGGGCTATGAACCGGGAAGCGACGCCACCGGGTTGTTTCAGGCGATGCACTTCATCACAGATAACTACTTCCGGTAGATTGGTCATAAACCATTCGGCTATGGGCGAGCGCCAGCAGGACTCGTAATTGATAATCAGGGCAACTTTATGGCCGTTAAGAGATTTTAAGGCTTGATCTGCTGCATGTTTTCTCTGTAAAATCGAGCCTTTCTCCAGGGGGATAGGGTGCCAGTCCGGGGCGTGTTTAGCAAACTCCCGGACCCAGACCTGAATTACTGACTTGGGGCAGATGATTAATGTTCTTTTAGTCTGCCAGCGGTTCAGCAACTCGATAGCGCACCGGGATTTGCCGGTGCCCATGTCCATAAGCAAGGCCCCGGCGGGCAACGGTAGGAGAAAGTTAACGGCTTGAGCCTGATGGTGCCAGAGGGAGGTCATAAGTCCGCGATCTCCGCCCAATCGGGCCGGGAATCTCTGAAAGTAATTTTTCCCTTAGACCAGGCTACCATTTTTTTAATCAAGGCCCGGCCCGGCAAACTGCTGCCGTTGACAATCCCGCCTATATGCTGGCGAGTCTGCCCAAGCTCCTTAGCCGCTCGATTCTGGCTAATATTTTCAGCCGTTAAATATTCTTTTAGATTCATGGTTTTTATCATAAGCAAAATTTTTATCTCTGTCAAGAAAAATTTGCTTGACATTTTTAGAAATATCTTTAAGATAATTATCAAGCCTCATGCGAGGTATATTGACCAAAGGACAAGGAGCTAAGAGTCTATGGACATTGACAAAGTACGTCTGTACGCCCGCCTTAAAGGTGCCCGCCAAAAGTTAGCGGCCTGTGATGAAACCCTGAAAAAACGCCTACAAATCCTGGAAGAGGAACTGCTGGACGCCTACGCCGAAGAGGGGGTCAATTCCCTGCGGGTGGAGGCCATGCCCGGCGTGTTTAAGAACGTGGGACTAAGCACAACCCTCTGGGCTAATAAACGAGAGGACGACCTGGACGGCCTGGCGGCGCATCGGGCGATAGTCAAGGCCGGGTGGGGCTACATGGTTAAGCCTACTTTTTCTACTCAGACGCTCTCGGCTGAGGTACGGACGTTGATCGAAGCCAAGAGCCTGGAGGCGGGGCACCGGCTGACCTGGGAAGAGGCGTTGCCGGATTATCTGAAAGAAGGGCTGAAGATTTCGGAGAAGCCGCAGTTGCGGGTAACAGCGGTGGACAACAAAGTTAAGGGCAAAAAAACCAAAGGAGACTAAGAACTATGAGCAAAGAACTGGCAAAGAAGGAAGAAGCATTGTTCCCGGCCTTGACCGGCAACTCCCAGGAATTTCTGGAAACCTTAAAGGAAAATCTGGGGGGCGATGATCTGTCACCTTTCGATCTGGACCGGGTGAGCATCCCCACCGGCGGCGGCGTGGCCTGGACCATCCCCACCATTGACGGCGGGGTCGATTCTGTGAAAGAGTTGGTGGGTATCATTATCGGCGTTCAGAAGGCTCGCGCCTACTGGCGTACCAGCTTCGCCAACTCGGGCGGCGGCTCGCCGCCGGACTGCATCTCCGACGACGGCATTACCGGCCTGGGCGATCCGGGCGGGGCCTGCGCTACCTGCCCTTACGCCGAGTTCGGCTCCAAGCTGGGCGAGGACGGCTTAACCAGACTGGCCGGGCAAGCCTGCCGTCAAATCACCAGAATCTTTCTCTTACGGCCCGATTCCATGCTGCCCCTGGTGGTCAACCTGCCGCCCAGCAGCATTAAGAGCGGGCGCAAGTATCTGCTCCGGCTCGCCGGGCAGAGCCTCAAATTTACCGCAGTTGTGTCGCGACTCACTCTGGAGCAGGACAAGAGCAAGGGCGTCGACGGTAAAGGCGGCGGCATTGCCTACTCCAAGGCCGTCTTTGCTATGGTAGGCAAGCTGGACCAGGCCCAGGCCGGAGCCGCTGCCGCCTACGCTGCGGCCATTGCCCCGGCGTTGCGGAAGGTGGAGGTGGAGGTGGCGGATTTTGGAAGGGAGGAGGATGGGGCGTTTTAACGGTTTTTTGACATTGGCTTAACTTTGAATAAATAATTTACTTGACAAGGCGAATGCTTTTGGCGCATTATGGGCATGGCAAGGATAATTAAAGACCATGACAAAAAATAAGCATTCACGATTTCCCGCTCCTGGAGCCAGGGGGAAGCCCTGGCGGGTCTTTGATCCCTTGCCGGCCAGGAGCGGGAATTTTTTTAAGGGACCATAGATGATAACTGCTGCCCTTTCCTATGCTACCCGCGGTTGGCGAATTTTTCCCCTTTGGTGGGTCAGAGATGATGGCAGTTGTGCTTGTGGCGACCCTGAATGCAAGAATCAAGGAAAGCACCCTCTTGGAAAACTGGCCCCTGCTGGCCGTAATAGTGCTACCACGGATGCTAAAAAGATAGAATCCTGGTGGAAAAAATACCCTCAAGCCAATATCGGCATTGCCACGGGCCAAGAGTCCGGTCTGCTGGTAATCGACATTGACCCTCGACACGACGGCGACAAATCCCTTAAAAAGCTGCCCGGCAACATGCCCCTAACCACTAAAGCGAAGACGGGGGGCGGCGGCGAACATTATTATTTCCGGTATCCTGAAGGGCAAGAAATCACCATCGGGGCCAAGTTGGGAGGGTTCTCCGGCGTCGATTGGCGGGGCAATGGCGGATATGTAGTAGCTCCACCCTCAAACCATGTTGACGGTATTTATTCCTGGGAAATTTACCCGGACTCCAAATCTACCCCATTAGCAAAAACTCCTGTTTGGCTATTAGAATTAATTAACACCCCTCCCGCTTCAACCGTAGTTGAACTTAGTCCTGAAGACCTGTTGCCGCCGGAAGAAAAGTGGGCCACGGATTTATTGAAAGACGGGGTAAGTGCCGGTGAGCGCAATGATACCTGTGCGAAGCTGGCAGGCAGGTATTTAGGTTTAGGCATGTCTGAAGATGAAGTGATGGACCTGTTGTTGCCCTGGAACGCCCTGAAAAACAATCCACCTTTGCCAGAAAAAGAAGTGAGAAAAGCGGTTAGGTCTATTGCCAAAAAAGAAGGACGCAAGCGGGTAGCGCAGTCAGTCCCGGCGGTTAATGAGGGAGAAAAAGAAGAAGAAATACCCGCCAATCTCCCGGAAGACGAAAAACGGACCATTTTGATAGAATCAATCGGCAAACGCTTGGGCATTCCCCTTTCAGCTATCGCCCGTATGAGCGGAGACCAGGTAAAATATATTTTTGAAGTGAATAATAACGGCCATAAACAAAGAATTTGGATGAATGTAGCAGAGTTAACGTCTTGGAATAGTTTTAAAAATAAAATTGCCGCCCTGTGCAGAAAGATGATCCCGGCCATGAAGGGAGGCCCTTGGGGTATCCTGGTGCAGCGAATGATGGACGCAGCCGTAGACGAGGAACCGGGACCGGAAGCAACCCAGGAAGGCGGTATCGACAACGGCCTTTATTCTTTTATCGGCGGTAATCCTCCCCATGAAGGCTGGAATGACGGCTTTCCATTTTTTTATAAGGGGGAGTTAAATATTCACTTGACAACCTTTGCGACCCACCTTAAGATGGTTCATAATGTCATATTAAGCAATAATGAACTGGCGCAGCGGTTAAAATCTATGGGCGCAATCTGGAAACAGGAAAGAATTGATGGGATTATGAGGAAATTCTGGACCGTTTCCACAAAGTACCTACCCGAAAAAACTCTACGTGGAATTGTCAAAGAAAATCAAGAAGATGAGCTTAATTATGTGCATTAATATATCTCAAAAAAGTTTAGGCGGTACAGCGGAAACCCAGACTGGCTCTGGGTTTTATGATTTTCTGTACCGCCTGTACCGCCAGAAATTAACGTGGCGGTACGGGGTAAGTTTATGGAATAATTAAGAAAAATGCTCCGTGTACCGCCGTACCGCCGCAGCGCATAATTTTCATTTTTAAAGTTGAGGCGGTACGGCGGTACAGTAAACTTTTTTGGGTATAAAAGTGTAATGATTCTCATATATTATGGCTGTACCGCCAGAGGTCATTCTGGCGGTACAAGGCGGTACAGGCGGTACAGCCTGCCGGTACAGCAATAAGTTATTAATATTAATAACAAATGCCATATTTTCAAGGTTGATTTTACCCTCCTAAAAGCCGATTCTTAGTTATTAAGAGCTTTTTTGTCTGTTTTTGCCTTAATGGACCATAATTTAATTGGGTACTACTTTTCGCCTGCGCTACCTGGCAGGAGATTCACGCCGGGTGTCCAGTGGAAATAGGGCGGGGAATAGCGGAGGGTAAAGATGGACAATGATCTTGTAGAATTGCAATCACTCGTCGTTCGTTTCCGGGACGCCCGGAATTGGCGGATATTCCACGATAGCCCCAAAAACCTCGCCCAAGCGATTGCAGTTGAGGCGAGCGAACTTAGTGAATTGTATCTTTGGAACCGGCAGCCGAGAAAAGATGATGTGACCGATGAGATGGCGGATGTACTTATCTATCTTCTTTCCCTGGCGGATATTCTGGAAGTCGAATTAGGGGAAGCGGTTATTCGTAAAATCGCCAAGAACGAAAAGAAATATCCTATCGAAAGGGCCTATGGAAATGACAGAAAATACTCGGAGCTATAAGGAGTTTTTGCAAGGGAAAATAGTTGAGAGGATTGACTCTGGGTTTGATATTTCTACCGATGAAATCAATCCTAAACTATTCCCTTTCCAGAAAGAAATTGTCAGATGGGCCTTAATGAAAGGCAACGCCGCCATATTTGCGGCGTGCGGACTTGGGAAAACGCCGATGCAGCTAGAATGGGCCTACCAAGTGCACCGAAAAACCGGGAAAGATGTTTTAATCTTGGCCCCTCTTGCCGTAACTTCGCAGACTAAGAGAGAAGGACAGAAATTCGGCATTGAAGTTAATATCTGCCGATCTCAATTTGATATTCAGCCGGGAATAAATATTACCAACTATGAGATGTTGGACAACTTTCAGCCGCAAAGATTCGGAGCGGTGGTACTCGATGAGAGCAGCATTCTTAAGAACTCGACAGGCAGGATGCGGACCAGGTTGATCGAATTATTTAACCAGACTCCATATCGTCTATGCTGCACAGCTACCCCGGCCCCGAACGACCATATGGAATTGGGCAACCATGTTGAGTTTTTAGGGCTAATGACGGGCCGGGAGATGCTCTCTAAATATTTTATCAATGATGGTTCACAAACCAATGTCTGGCGGCTCAAACGCCATGCTGTCAAACCTTTTTGGGCCTGGGTATCCTCTTGGGCCGTTTGCCTCAATAAACCGTCCGATATAGGATTTAATAATGATGGCTTTGACCTGCCCCCCTTGAACTGGCAAGAAGTGGTAGTTAGGGCGGATATTACGGATTTTGCTCAGGGTAGATTATTTAAAAACCAAGCGACTTCGGCCACCAATCTATATCGAGGTCTTAAAGAAACTATTGGCGAGCGGGCAAAAGCCATAGTTGATATTATCGGAAATTCTAAAGATTACTGGCTTGTCTGGTGTAATACAAACCATGAGGCAGATGTTCTCAAGAAAGCACTCCCCCATGCTATTGAAGTTCGGGGTTCAGAATCCCTCCAGGAAAAAGAAAGAAAACTATCTGCATTTGCTGAAGGGCGGGAGCAAATATTAATTAGCAAGCCCTCGATTGCCGGTTTCGGTCTCAATTTGCAACATTGCCACAATATGGCTTTCGTGGGTATCAACTATTCTTTTGAACAGTCTTACCAGGCGATCCGGCGCTGCTGGCGATTTCAGCAGCAACATGCAGTCAATGTTTATGCGGTCCTGGCTGAAACTGAAACCGGAGTGTTGGATTCTGTAAAAGAAAAGGCCCGCAAGCACCAGGAAATGGAGGATAACATGATTAACCTCACAACTTTCGACTTTAGAAAGAGAGAAGTATCCATGACTGATTCCGGCAATGTTTATCGGGGTAATAATTGGGAGATGATTGAAGGCGACGCGGTGCAATTAATCAAAAAAATTGCCGATGACTCAATAGATTTTTCAATTTTTTCCCCACCGTTTTCATCAATCTTCGTTTACTCTAATTTTGTCGAGGACATGGGCAATTCTACCGATGACGAACAGTTTTTTGAACATTTCGGCTATTTGGTTCCCGAATTATATCGGGTCATTAAGCCGGGCCGTCTCTGTGCTGTGCATTGCTCAATATTGCCGTCCTTTAAATTTAAAGATGGCCAGATTGGGCTCAAAGATTTTCGGGGAGATATTATCAGACTATTTCAAAAACATGACTGGATATTTCACTCTGAGGTCTGTATCTGGAAATGTCCAGTAGTGGAAATGACCCGTACTAAAGCTCTGGGATTGCTCCATAAGCAGATCAAAAAAGATTCGTCTATGTGTCGCACCGGGATACCTGACCACATAGTTGTCTTTCGTAAACCGGGAGAAAATAAAGAGCCTATCACTCATAACAATGAAAATTTTCCGGTTGACGACTGGCAAAAAATAGCCTCACCGGTATGGATGGATATTAGACAAACGAACGTCTTGAATACTAAATTCTCTCGGAGCGAAAAAGATGAGCGTCATATCTGCCCTTTGCAGCTTGATGTGATTGAAAGGTGTCTACGGTTATGGTCAACCCCTGGCGACCTGATTCTATCTCCTTTTGCTGGCATTGGCAGTGAGGGATATCAATCTCTCAACATGGACCGACGGTTTCTGGGGTTTGAGCTTAAGCCGGAATATGTCAAAGTGGCCTGTGATAATTTGAGATTGGCTGAATCTCAGAAGACATTATTTTAATCAAGGAGACTACAACAAATGACTCCCAAACCCGCATGGTGGCCCGAATGCCCCTACCCCGAAGATATTTTCCCCATGAGCCGGGAGGAGGCGGTAAAACTGTTGCCCGAAGACCCGAATATCAGGGCTGCGCTATCAGG
>Ga0233425_10010830_pt1 | contig 10900 bp, 6 predicted proteins | sample Watercolumn_Towu_2_FD_181712 | JGI IMG/M metagenome (GOLD analysis project Ga0233425, IMG submission 181712) | Freshwater microbial communities from Lake Towuti, South Sulawesi, Indonesia - Watercolumn_Towuti2014_140_MG | ecosystem: Environmental > Aquatic > Freshwater > Lake | place: Indonesia...
CCAATTGCGGGCGTTGGGCCCCATGAGGACCAGGTCGCCCAGGCGCTGGTCGTGGACCGCGTCGGTCAGCAACACGAGCTGGGAGCCCGGGACGGCCTCACGCAGGCGGCGGGCGAGGTCGGAGACCGCCAGCGCGGTGCCCTGCACGTCGCTCGGGTCCACGTCGCTGGGCAACAGGTAGGGCTCACCGAAGTCTGCCCCGATGCCGTGCCCGCTGAAGAAGACCAGCAGCAGGTCCTCGGGCGAGAGCTGGGCCGGCAGGGTCTGCAGCAGCAAGCCCTCGATGCCGGTGCGGGTCGCGACCGCGTCCACCAGGGGCAGGACCTGGTCGTAGCCCGCCTCCTGCTCCAGCACGCGGGCCAGGTCCATGGCCTGCTGTGCCGCCCCGGGCAGCGCGAGCGCTGCATCGAGGTGGGGGTAGCTGCCGACTCCGATGACCACCGCCACCCGGCGCGGCGCGGCACTGGCCCCGGTGGGCAGGGTCAGGGAGGCGGTCAGGACGAGGAGAGGGAGGGGGGGACGGACCTGGCGCACGGCGGACCTGCGGAAAAGAGTCCTCCCCAGCATATCCCGCTGCCGGGAAATGCAGCCCCGTGGGGCTCAGTCCAGCGCCGCCAGCAGCGCGCCGAGGAACTCGTAGAAGCGCGCGGTGGAGGGCACGCTGACCCGCTCCGAGGGGGAGTGGGCACCCTGGATGTCGGGACCGACGGAGATCATGTCGCAGCCGGGGTTGGCCCGCTGCAGGAGGCCGCACTCCAGGCCGGCGTGGACCGCTTTGATCCTGGCCTCACCGAACATCTCGGCGTGGACGGCCAGGGCCCTGGCCAGCAGGGCTGAGCCCATGTCGGGCTTCCAGCCTGGGTAGGAGTCGTCCAGGGTGACCTCCGCGCCGGCCAGCTTGTACAGGGCTTGCAGCCCCTGGCGCACGGCCTCCAGGGCCGCGCCCACGCTGGAGCGGGAGCAGCAGACCAGCTCCACCGCCTCGTCGGTGGTGCGGACCACGCCGAGGTTGTTGGAGGTCTCCACCAGGCCGGGCACCGCTCCGCTCATGGCGATGACCGAGGAAGGGGTGGCCAGCAGGGCGCGCAGCACCCGGCGCTGGAACTCCTTGCGGAAGGTCCGGTTGCATTGGCAGTCCGGCTTCGCCGTGGCCGTGACCGTCAGACCTGGATCCGTGGCGGCGAACTCGACGGCCAGGACGGCGCCCACGTCGCCGAGGACGGCCATCAGCCGTTCGGCATGCTCGGGCCGAACGAGCATCCCGCAGCCCGCCTCGCGCGGCACGGCGTTCCGCATGGAGCCGCCGTCGATGCGGGTCAGGCGATACGAGACCCCCGCCTCGTCGATGGCCGCGATCACCCTGGCCAGGCACTTGATGGCGTTGGCGCGGTTGTGGTGGATGTCGAGGCCCGAGTGACCGCCCACCAGGCCCTTGACCTCGATCCGATACGCTTCGCGCCCCGGGCTGCGCTCCTTCACGTCGAGGGGGAAGCGGGCCAGGACGTCACCGCCGCCGGCGCAGCCCACGTAGATGGCGCCCTCCTCCTCGGTGTCGCAGTTGATCAAGCGACGGCCCGTCAGGAAGCCCGGCTGGAGGCCGAAGGCGCCGGTCATGCCGGTCTCCTCGTCCACGGTCATGAGCAGCTCCAGCGGGGGGTGCTGGATCTCGGGGTCGATGGCCGCGGCCATGGCGGCGGCCACGCCGATGCCGTTGTCGGCTCCGAGCGTGGTGCCGTCGGCGCGGATCCAGTCCCCGTCGCGCACGAGATCGATGCCCTGCGTGAGGAAGTCGAACTCCCGAGCGGCGTTTTTTTCGCAGACCATGTCCACGTGGCCCTGGAGCACCACGGTACCGAGGCCCTCGCGGCCGGGGCTGGCGGGCACGCGGACCAGCAGGTTGCCGGCCGCGTCGGTCTCGTGGGCCAGTCCGTGCGCATCCGCCCAGCCGCGGATGGCGGCGAGCACCGCGGCTTCGTGGCCGGAACCGCGCGGCACCTGGCGCAGGAGGTCGAAGCACGACCAGAGCAGGGCGGGGCAGAGATCGGCGGGCAGGGCGTTGGCCATGGCGGCCTCCAGGCTGTTCGGGGAGAGGCGCTGTAACCGGCTGGATAGGCTGGCCGGAAGCTGACCGGTCGCAGCACGATGTGTCCGGTCGTCGGGATAACTTCTGAGGTCCGGCCCACCCCCGGGGCCTTCACGCCAAGGAGGCAGCATGACCGTCCAGAAGGCCGACCTCGACTGGGGACATTTGCCTTTTGCGTACATGAAGACCGACTACAACGTCCGCTACGCCTTCCGCGACGGACGGTGGGGTCCGGCCGAGCTCTCCGACTCCGAGTTCATCCCGTTGCACATGGCGGCCACGGCGCTGCACTACGGCCAGGAGGCCTTCGAGGGGCTCAAGGCCTTCGAGACCCGGCAGGGGGAGGTGGTGGTCTTCCGCGCGGAGGAGAACGCCCGCCGGCTCGCCGACTCCTGCCGCAAGATCCTGATGCCGCCCGTGCCCGTCGAGCTGTTCATGGACGCGGTGGACCGCGTCATCAACGCCAACCGCCGCTTCGTGCCGCCCTACGGATCGGGGGCGAGCCTCTACCTCCGGCCGCTGGTGATCGGCACCGGCCCCAAGGTCGGCGTCGCCCCGACCGACGAGTACCTCTTCGTGGTCTTCGTGACCCCGGCCGGCCCGTACTTCAAGACCGGCTTCAAGCCCGTGCACCTCATCGTGGAGGAAGAGGTGGATCGGGCCGCTCCACTCGGCGTGGGAGACGTGAAGGTCGGCGGTAACTACGCCGCAGGAATGAGGGCGTCCGTCGCGGCGAAGAGCAAGGGCTTCAACGAGGTGCTCTTCCTGGACGCCAAGGAGAAGCGCTACATCGACGAGTCGGGCCCAGCCAACTTCTTCGGCATCACGAAGGAGGGCCAGTACGTCACCCCGGCCTCGCAGAGCATCCTGCCCTCCATCACCAACCGCTCCCTCATCACCCTGGCGGGGGAGCTGGGGATGCGGCCGGAACGACGGCCCATCCCCATCGAGGAGATCTTCGCGCTCGAAGAGGCGGGCTGTTGCGGCACCGCGGCGGTCATCACCCCGGTGGGCAGCATCACCTGGGGCGAGCGCAAGGTGGTCTACGGCGACGGAGTCACCCCCACTCCGCGGTGCACCGCGCTGTACAGGCAGTTACAGGCCGTGCAGATGGGCGACGCCGAGGACCGTTGGGGCTGGGTGCGGAAGGTTCCGATGGCCCCGCTCTGAGCGGCGCCGCAATCCCAGGGCAGAGACCAGTGCCAGGAGCGCCCAGCCGGCACCCGTGCGCCCCCCGCTGGCGCAGCCGCAGCCGGGGACGCAATCCACCAGCGGATCCCAGGAGTCCTCGCCGTCGGGGGTGAAGGCCGCGCAGTCCACGGCGTGGATGTCCGGGTGTTCGCCCTCGCCCACCAGGTAGATCCGCCGCCCGTCCGGGCTCCAGGCCGCGGCCTCGCCGGCTCCTGGCGGAGGGGTGGGGAGCAGGACTGGATCCTGGCGCAGGGTCTCCTCCAGGGAGGCGCCGAAGGAGCCGGTGAACAGGGCCAGGTCGGCGTCGGTGCGCAGGACCACGCGGTAGCCGCGGGGGGAGACCGCGCCACCTGTGACCTCCGCGTCCTCGGCGCCGGCCTCCGCCAGCGCGAAGGTGGTCACGAGGGTGAGGGTGTCGGGTTCGGCGGCCGGGATGGGGGGAATCGTCGAAAAGGCGTACACGCCGGTGGTCTCTCCCTTGGTCAGCACCAGGACCTCGCCGGTCTCCGGGTGCACCAGCAGGGTCTCGGCGTCATGCGGCCCGTCCGGCCACGTGAAGGACAGCATGTCCAGGGGAGTGATCTGGGACCAGGCCCCGGCACCCGTCGCCGCCGGCTCGGCGAAGCGCATGATCTCGCCGCCATCGCGCTCCAGGTCGTTGTCGCCGATGTCGGCCAGGTACAGGCAGGAGCACGGCTCGGTGCCCTGGGCGGGGCAGGGGCCGAGCGAGAGATCCTCCCAATCGTGGTTTTCGGCCCCGATGATCTCGTAGCGGCCCGAATCCTCGCCGCTCAACGTCGCGGCGTGCAGGCTTGCGTCGCCGCCGTGGTCGTTGTGCAGCCAGAGGAGGCCCGCGTCCTGGTGGCTGACCGCCAGCCCCGACACCTCGGTCAGGTCGGCGTCGTCGGCCTGGCCGAGCGCCTCGGCGGCGCGCCAGGCCCCGCAGGTGCCGTCGTCGCGGGCCACCGCCAGGGGCAGCAGCAGCAGCGCGATCATGGGCTCGGCTCCCAGCGCCAGAGGTCGGCCTCGGACAGATCGAGGGCCAGGTAGAGGCGGTCACCGGTGGGACTGAGGGCGAGAGGTTGGGGCGGCGCGAGGCGGCGGGGAGCCACATCGAGCAGCGGGCGCGTGGTGCTGGTCGCGAAGTCGACCAGGCCCACGCCCGCGTCGGTGGCGACCAGCAGATGCAGGCCGTCGGGGGTCCAGAGGGGCCAGTCGCCCGCGGCCGCAAGCGGGGTGACCGCGAGGCTGGCGGCGTCCAGCAGGGCGAGCCCACCGTGGCCGTCGGTCAGCGCCAGGCGCTGGCCGTCGGGGGACCAGGCGGCGGCGGTCCAGCCCGCGCCGGGACCCTCCGCCTGGGCATACACCTGGATGTCCCAGTCCACGTTCAGCCAGATCAGGAAGGGGTAGGGACCGGCGCCGGTGACCGCCAGGCGTTTGCCATCGGGGGAGGGAAGTGGCAGGCCCACGGTGGGATCGCTGTCGCCGGAGAGGCGCCGAAGACCGCCATCCTGTAGGGAGAACGACCAGATCCCGGTGCGGCCCTGGCGCGCTCCCGCGAACAGCAGGTGGGCGCCGTCGGGCATCCAGTGGGGCGCGCTGGCGGCGCCTTCGCCGGTGGACAGAACGCGCGGGTGCGCCCCGTCGGGGTCGGCAAGGAAGAGGTCCTGGTGTGCTCCGCCGCCGACCCATGCCAGCCCGTGACCGTCCGGGGAGGGCTGGGGGCAGCGCGCGCCGTCGTGGCTGTGGGTGATCTGCACCGGTGGTCCAGCGACCTTCAGGGCGGAAGGGTCGAAGGGCGCGGCGAAGATCTGGGTCTCGGCACGCGCCGTGGAGAGCACGAGGGTGCCGGTGCCCGCGGCGATGGTCAGCGCCTTGCCCTGGCCGCCGGGGAGCACGGTCACCTGCACGGCCTCGACTCGATCCGGGGGCTGGTGCAGCAGGACCGAGACTTCGCCCCGCCGCGCCAGGTACCAGAGTGCCCCATCCTTCGGACCCCAGGCCAGGGCCTGCACGGCACCGTCCGCCAGCCGGCGGGGTTCGCCTCCGGCGAGGGGGACCAGGAACAATCCCGGTCCGGCCGGGTCCTCGCCAGCGAAGGCCAGGGAGCGGCCGTCGGGGGAGAAGGCGGGGGTGGCCGGGGCGTGGGAGCGCAGCACGGACACGGGCGCCGCGCCGGCGAGATCGGTGAGCCACAGGCCCCCTTCCGCGACGAAGGCGATCCGTGCGCTGTCGGGTGAGAAGGCCGGGTCGTGGGCGGGCTCCAGCAGGCGCCGGGGTTCTTCGCCGCGCGGGCCCGCCAGGTAGAGGGCCCCGTCGGCGGTGAAGGCGAGGTGGGCACCGTCGGGGGAGAAGGCAGGGGCGACGGCCGCAGGGGTGAAGTCGGCCGTGAGGTTCTCGGCCGCCTCGCCGCCCACCGGCCGCAGCCAGAGGTCCTCCCCGTCGCTGGTGACGAGGAGGGTGCCGTCGGGGGAGAGGGCTGGTTGGAGCGCCGATCCGTGGGTGTGCAGCAGCGGCGTGAGGCTGGGCTTCACGGGAGCGGGAGGCGCGCAGGCCGAGAGCGAGAGCGAGGCGGCGGTGACGGCGATGGGACCCAGGTCGGGCAAGGGGGCTCCAGTGTGGACGCGACGCGAGAAGGTAGCCGGAGGAACCCAGCGGCGCAGCCTGGCCGGCGGGCGACCCACCGGCACCTTCCAGTCCGGCGCTCGCGCGTCGCTACCTGCGGTCCCAGGTACGGACCAACCGGATACCGTGCTTCCCGTTGGCGTGGGTGGGGGAGACGGACCCGCGCCCGGCGGAACGCAGCGTGCTCGGGGAGCCGTCGTAGGCGCCCCCGCGCAGGATGCGCCAACTCCCATTGGACGGCCCGTAGGGATCCACGGCATCTCCGCGGTAGGACTCGAAGTACCAGTCGTGGACCCACTCCGAGACGTTCCCCGACATGTCGTAGAGGTACAGCGCGTTGTGGACGAGCTGCGCGACCGGGTGGGTGTTGTCCCTGGCGTTCCCGCAGTACCATCCCACGGTGTCCATCTGCGCGCCGTTGTCGAGCAGGAGAGAGCCGGCGCAGTTGTCCTCGTCCCCAGCGACGAGGTTGCCACCGTTGGGGAAGGCCGAGGACTCGCCCGCGCGTGCGGCGTACTCCCACTCGGCCTCGGTCGGGAGGCGGAAGCCCTGGCACTCGTAGGGCGAGCCACGGGTGGTGCAGGCGGCGCTGGTCCAGTCGCCGGTGCACTCGTAGCAGCGATCAAGCTCCCGGGAGTCCGAGACCGCGTTGGCGAACCATGCCGCCATGTGCCAGTTGATGTTGTCCACGGGGCAGAACCCGCCGCAGGCAAGGTTCTCGGACGGGTTGGAGTGGGTGTACTGCTGGTAGGAGTCCTGCGTCACCTCGTGCTGGGTCATGCAGAAGCCGTGGGTCAGGGTGACGCGGTGGCGTTGCTCATCCTCCTTGCGACCGGCCTCGTCCTGGGGGCTGCCCATGTCGAAGGCGCCCGGCGGTACGTAGACGAGTGCCATGTCCAGCACGCCGCAGACGCCTCCACCCGTGTCCCCGGGCCCCTCCGAGTCCTCGGGCGGGGCATGCGAGTCCGCTTGGCAGGCGGTGAGCAGGGCCATGGGAACGGTCAACAGGAAGCAACGGAGATCGTGTGGGGTCATGTTGCACCTCATCAGAAGCCGCTTCCGAGCACGAGGTAGGCCGCTCCGGCGGCCGAGCCGGCGGAGTCTTCGTAGGACGCGCCGATCAAGAGGTCCGGCACGCCATTGCCGTCTACGTCGCCCGCCCCCGAGACGGCGCAGCCGGCGTGGTCGTTGCCTGCGTGACCGAAGAGGATGGTGGAGGTTGCCTCCAGCGCACCGGTCCAGCCGTCGCGAAGCAGATAGGCGGCGCCACCGCGCACGGCGTCGGTCGTGGCGCCGAGGGCGCCGAGCAGAGCTTCGTCCGCCCCATCCCCATCCATGTCGTCCACCACCGCGACGGCCCCGCCCAGCGCGACAGCGGATCCACCGCCGTGGAAGGTCGCGTCGGCGGCGCTGACCGCCACGGTGCCCGCCAGGGGTCCGAGCACCAGGTAGGCACCACCGGCTCCGCTCCCGCCGTGGTCATCCCCGGGGGCGCCGATCACGAGGTCGATCTCCCCATCGCCGTCGAGATCGCCCGCGGCCGCTGGCCCGAGGCCGTCGCCAGCGGCGTAGCCCTCGACCCGCGCCCAGGCGTCTGCCAGGGAGACCTCGCCGAAGAGCGGCCCGCGCACGACGTAGACGACACCGCTCCCGGCGGCGGAACCCGTGGCTCCCTCGGCGCCGACGATCATGTCCTCGTAGCCATCGCCATCGAGGTCGCCCGCACCTGCCACGCTGCTCCCCGCCGATGCCGAGGCGGCCTCCCCCAGCAGGATGGCGTCGGCCAAGCCCAACGAAATGGTGCCGGAGGTGCCACCCAGGACCAGGTAGGCGGCGCCCGCGTCGCTGGCGGCGCCGTCCTGCCCGGGCACCCCGACCAGCACGTCGGCCAGCCCGTCTCCATCGACATCTCCGACGCCAGCGACGGCTGCACCCGCGCGGTCCGCCACGGCGGTGCCCAGGAGCAGGGTGTCGGCTCCGGATACGGCGGTGGCACCACCTGGCACGCTGAAGAACAGGTAGGCACAGCCGGCCTCGGCGCCGCCGGGATCGGCGGTGGGTGCGCCGATGATCGCGTCGTCCAGGCCGTCTCCGTCGAAGTCGCCGGCCCAGGCCAGCGCCGTGCCGGCCGCGTCGGATGCGCTCGCGCCGGTCAGCACGCCATCGGCCAGCCCGAGGTCCACCGTGCCTGAGACGGGCCCATACAGCAGGTACGCGGCACCGGAACCGCTCCCCCCCACGTCCTGGCCTGGCGCACCGAGCAGCAGGTCGCCATAGCCGTCGCCGTCAAGGTCCCCGCCGCCAGCGAGGCTCGCGCCAGCGTTGTCGCCGGCGACTTCGCCCAGCAGCACGGCGTCGGCCTCGGCCAGATCGAGGGAGCAAGGCAGGACCCCGTCGCAGTCATCGTCGTCGCAGTCGACCAGACCGTCGCAGTCCTCGTCGCCCCCGCCCACGCAGGTCTCCACACCCCCCGGGTTCGTCTCCGGGTCGTCGTCGTCACAGTCGGTGGCGAGCCCGACGTAGCCCGGCGGGGCACCCGCGCAGCTCTCGACGGTCGCGGTGGGGTCCCCGTACCCGTCGGCATCCGTGTCGGCGTACCAGGTCACCGCCTCGTCCACGTTGTCCACGATGCCGTTGCAGTCGTTGTCGATGCCGTCCGCTCCGTCGGCGCACAGATCGACGGCGTCGGGGTTGATGCTGGCGTCCGTGTCATCGCAGTCCTCGTCGTTCGCCACCCGTCCCGCCACCGCGCTGCAGCACAGGAGCATGTCGGCCGGGTCGCCGAAGCCATCCCCGTCCGCGTCGGCCCAGAGGGGGGAAGCGTCGGCGGCCTCCTCGTCGATCTCACCGTCACAGTCCTGGTCGATCCCGTCGCAGATTTCGTGGCGGTTGGGGTTGATGTTGGCGTTCGTGTCGTCGCAGTCGCCGGTTCGGTTGGAGTAGCCGTCGGGCATGACGCAGGACTCGAAGATCTCATCGCCGCCCCAGGTGTCGTGGTCGCGATCCAGATACCAGGTGCGCGGGTCCACTGCGGGATCCTCGTCGATCTCCCCGTCGCAGTCATCGTCCACCTGGTTGCAGTACTCGTCGGCCTCCGGGTGGATGGCCGCGTCGCCGTCATCGCAGTCCTCGGTGCCGGCCGCGTAGCCCTCGGGGGCCGTGCATGCGAGGACGGTCTGTCCGTGCGTGCCCCAGCCGTCGCCATCCTCGTCGGGATACCAGGGGATGTCGGGGTCCTCATCCACGATCTCGTCGCAGTCGTTGTCGCGCCCGTCGCAGCCATCCGGCGCTTCGGGTTGGACGAGGGGGTCCGTGTCGTCGCAGTCGATCCCCCCACACACTTCGGCGTCGACGCCATCGCCGTCGAGGTCGCAGCGCAGCTTGATCACCAGGGGGAGACCCCAGGTCTGCGTCCCCTCCGCCGCGTCGGCAGCCTGGCCACCCGAGGCTTCCAGCACCACCTCGGGCTCGAACCAGCCCGTGTGCCATGCGGCGTCGTCCGTCAGGGCGAGGTGCAGCGTGAAGCCGTCCCCGTCCTCCAACTCGGCGCCGGTGGCTGGGGCTCCGGACAGGACGACGAGATCGGCGCCGTCGCCCTCGACCTGGAGGCGCTCCAGGGTCACCGTCACGCCGCTCACGTTGACCAGCTCCACGTCCGCCGCTGGGAGATCGTCCTCGTAGGTCACCAGCCCGAAGTCGACCTGGTCGGCCGAGCTCTCGAAGGCGAGGAACCAGTCATCGCCGGAGGCGCCCTCACCGCAGGAGGCCAGGAACGAAGTCGCGACGAGCCCGAGGGCGGGGGAAAACAGAATCTGCAGGGGAGGTCTCACCATGGGTCGCTCCACCGAAATGGCGGCTACAGGTCACCGGACAGGAAGAGCCAGGCGGCGCCGGCGGAGATGCCCCCGCCCGAGTCACCCGGCGCGCCTCCGAGGAAATCATCGAGGGCATCGCCGTCGAGATCGCCAACGAAGGCCACGCTACTCCCGAATTGAGTGGCGGAGGAGGTCGCGGCGATCTTGATCCAGGCTGTGGCGAGGGTCTCGGTGCCCTCGGCCGGGCCCAGGCGCAGGTAGACGGCCCCGCCGTCCGACGCGCCTGCATCGTCCAGGGGCGCACCGATCAGGAAGTCCCCGATCCCGTCGCCGTCCACGTCTCCGCCCGCCGCGAGCGACCAGCCGACCCCGTCGTCGCTGCCCTCGGCGGTGAAGATGGCGTGGGCCGCGTCGAGCGAGAGTGCCTCGCCCTGGTGGGCGGCCAGCGTGCTTCCCAGGAACAGGTAGGCCTCGCCGGTGGTCCAGCTCGACGTGTACCCGCCGGGGGCGCCGATCAGCAGGTCGTCGGAGCCGTCCCCATCGCAGTCGCCCGCGAAGGCGAGGAATGCGCCGGCTGCGCCGTGGGCGCGTACGCCGTCCAGGGCGAGGTCGGCATCGGCCAGGGAGGTGACCCCCGAGGCTGCCCCGAAGAGGGCGTAGGCCCGCCCGGCGCCGGTGCCCGCCGCGTCGTGGCCGGGCGCGCCGATGGCCAGATCGAGGAGGCCGTCTCCGTCCAGGTCGCCGCCGCCAGCCGCCGGACCCGCCCCGTCGGCGGTGGCTTCCCCGACGAAGGCCGCGGTGGCCAGGGAGAGGTCGGTCTCGGCCGCGAAGGGCCCGGACAGCAGGTAGACGGTGCCGGCACCGCTGGCTACCGCGGTAGCCCCGACCAGCAGATCCGCGTCACCGTCGCCGCTCATGTCTCCTGCGGCGGCGACGTACAGGCCCGCGCCGTCGCCGGCCTGCTCGCCGTAGAGGAGGTACGGAGCGTCCGAGAGCACCAGGGACGAGGGGCCGGACGTGACCCAGGCGCCGGTGGCGAGGTAGACCGCGCCCGCGGCGGCTCCCCGGTCGTCGTTGTAGGGCGCGCCGACGGCGAGATCGGCGAGACCATCGCCGTCGACGTCGCCGAGGGCGGCCAGGCCATGACCGGCGCCGTCTCCGCTGGCGGCCCCGAGCAGGGTGACGG
>Ga0233425_10010831_pt1 | contig 10899 bp, 9 predicted proteins | sample Watercolumn_Towu_2_FD_181712 | JGI IMG/M metagenome (GOLD analysis project Ga0233425, IMG submission 181712) | Freshwater microbial communities from Lake Towuti, South Sulawesi, Indonesia - Watercolumn_Towuti2014_140_MG | ecosystem: Environmental > Aquatic > Freshwater > Lake | place: Indonesia...
TACAAACCGGACAAGTTCAAAAGCTACCGACACCTGCCGTCATATTGCGATTGATCTCTTGGGTATCCCCCTCGTATATGTCGGCGTCCTGTCTCGCGACAATCGCCAAGGGCCCGCGCCTGGCGCGTGTGGACCGTGGGGCCGGCCAGCCGGGCATTGTTCCGGGCTCGCAGGCCGCGCGCGGGCGTGGTGGAATTGGTAGACACGCCAGATTTAGGTTCTGGTGGCGAAAGCCGTGGGGGTTCAAGTCCCTCCGTCCGCACCAAGGTACAAGGGAGCGAGCAGTGGGGTGCAGGTAGCGAGGTGCGCGGGCCGTCGGGTCCAAGTCCCGGTTGCCGGCATTTCGCCAGTCTCAATGCACCACCCGCATCAATTGATCAGCATCGAAGAGCCGAGAGCGACTGCAATGCAAGTGACTGAGACGAGTTCCGAGGGCCTGAAGCGCAAGCTCACGGTGATTATCGGCGCCGCCGAGCTTGGGGAGCGCCTCTCCTCGCGCCTGGGCGAGGTCAAGGACCGTGTCCAGCTCAAGGGGTTTCGCAAGGGCAAGGTGCCGGTCGAGCACATCCGCAAGGTGTACGGGCGCTCGCTGATGGCCGAGGTCGTCGAGCAGGCGATCCGCGATACCAGCGTCAGGGCCATCTCCGACCGCAAGGAGCGGGCGGCCGCGACGCCCGATATCGAGCTCATCGAGAAAGGCGAGATTGACAACATCATCAATGGCAAGGCCGACCTCGCCTACGAAATGAGCTTCGAGGTCATCCCCGAGATCGAGATCGCAGACTTCACGTCGCTGAAGCTCGAGCGGCTGGTGGCGGAGGTCGACGACGAGGCGGTGAGCAAAGCCTTGACCGATCTCGCAAACCGCGCGACCAGCTACGAGCCCGAGGAGGGACGGGCCGCCAAGGAAGGAGACCGTGTCGCCATCGACTATAGCGGCACGATCGGCGGCGAGGCGTTCGAGGGTGGCACGGGCGAGGGCCTGAGCCTCGTTCTCGGCAACGCGAATTTCATTCCGGGCTTCGAGGTAGGCCTCATCGGGGCCAAGAAGGGCGACCGGCGCGACGTCAAAGGAACCTTCCCCGAGGCCTATCCGGTGAAGGAGCTCGCAGGCAAGGAGGCCGTGTTCGACGTGACGGTCAAAGAGGTCGAGCGCCCGGTCACGCCGGTTGTCGACGAGGATTTCGCCAAATCGATGGGGTTGGAGAGCCTCGACAAGCTCAAGGAGGCCGTCTCCCAGCAGATCGGTCGCGAGCTTGCCGGCATTGCGCGCGTGAAGCTCAAACGCGAGCTTCTGGATGAGCTCGACAAGGCGCACACATTCGAGTTGCCGCCGTCGCTCGTTGCCCGTGAGTTCGACAACATCTGGAAAGAGCTCGTGAGGAGCCTCGAGAGGGGGGGCAAGTCTCTCGAGGACGAGGAGAAGCCGGAGGACGAGCTGCGGGCCGAGTACAGGCGGATTGCCGAGCGGCGGGTCCGTCTCGGCCTCGTCGTCGGCGAGATCGGCAACAGGAACAAGATCGATGTCTCGCAGGACGAGCTGCGCCGGGCCCTGATCGAGCAGGCGCGCCGCTATCCAGGCCAGGAGAAGCTCGTCTACGAGTTCTACGAGAAGACGCCGGGTGCGCTCGCGGATCTGAGGGCCCCGATCTTCGAGGACAAGGTCGTGGACTTGATCCTCGAGGGCGCCAAGCCGGTGGAGCGAAAGGTCTCGCGTGAGAAGCTGATCGAGGAGGCCGAGGCCACCACGCAGTCCTGACCCGGCCGTTGTTAGAGGTTTGAAACGGGGCTTGGCTGGCATCAGCAACTCTCAGCGCCGACGCCGACCCAACCGAGGGCGTGTTGCCTCTTGGTCAGCCGGCGTCGGCTGCCCACCTAAGAGGCGGGCTGGCGGACAATCTGCGCGTCCAGTGATTCCTCCCTTGGCAAAATGCTGCCATGTGCCTGGCACAGTTTTGCGTGCATAGCCCGACTGGTCTATTGAGTGGACTTGCGGAGTCACGCGAATGTGGCGGCTCCGTGCCTGTCGGCGGTCTAGTGTTCTGGATCGAACGCTTGATTCCCGGGCGAAGGTCATTCCCGGGCGGAGGTCGGCAAGCGTTCGTGAATCCAGAACGCAAACCAAGATTCGGCTTGTGTTCCGGGCCGACGCTTGGGAACCAGGCGTCGGAGTCGGAACGCGAGCATTCGGCCGGTACTTCATGAGGAGAGACTTTCAATGCGCGATCCCGTGGCCACTCTGACGAATACCTTCTGGCCGATGGTGGTGGAGCAGACGGCGCGCGGCGAGCGCGGCTATGATCTGCCGTCGCGGCTTCTCAAAGAGCGCATCATCTTCGTCACGGGCCCGGTCGAGGACCACATGGCCTCCTCGATCTGCATGCAGCTCCTGTTCCTCGAATCGGAGAACCCCAAAAAGGAAATCTCCATGTATATCAACTCGCCGGGCGGCGTGGTCACGAGCGGCATGGCGATCTACGACACGATGCAGTTCGTAAAGCCGCCAATCGCCACCCTCTGCATCGGCCAGGCCGCCTCGATGGGCTCGCTCCTGCTTTGCGCCGGTGCCAAGGGCATGCGCTTCGCACTGCCCAATGCCCGCGTCATGGTGCACCAGCCCTCGGGAGGGTTCTCCGGGCAGGCATCCGATATCGAGCGCCATGCTGAAGATATCATCAAGATGAAACGGCGGCTCAATGAGACCTATGTCAAGCATACCGGGCAACCCTACGAGATGATCGAAAAGACGCTCGATCGCGATTACTTCATGAGCGCCGATCAGGCCCGGGATTTCGGTCTCGTAGACAAGGTCTTGTCGAGCCGCGAGGAAGCCGAGGCCAGCATCGGTGACGGTAAGGGCTCGTAAAGGGCGGCGGCCCGCCATCTCGCGCGGCTGTTGGGCGTATTTCGGGGGCCACGTGTGCCGGGACGAGGTCAAGACTTGAGCCTTGGTGTGGCCCAGTTGTTCCACCATATATCGGGAAACGCGCCCTAAACGAGCGCTGTGGCATGGGTGCCCAGGAACGATGTGGTAATCCAGCCGCGCAATCAAGCAGGTCCGTATCGTAGGTTTTAATGCAATCTTGATCTGGGCGGGCGTAGCGTGCTCAGATTGTGCGCTAGCTCCGGGTGCTTCGCGGCTCGAGAGGCCGAAATAGCAGCCCGGCTTCGGACCAGGGGCGCTGGACTTCTGCCCGGCGTCTCCGGTGTGAGAGAAGGTGATGGCTCAGGAAAAGAACACCCTCTACTGCTCGTTCTGCGGCAAGAGCCAGCATGAGGTGAGGAAGCTCATTGCCGGGCCGACCGTGTTCATCTGCGATGAATGCGTCGAGCTGTGCATGGACATCATCCGGGAAGAGAACAAGAACACCCTGGTGAAGTCGCGTGACGGCGTGCCCACTCCCCAGGAGATCTGCCAGGTCCTCGATTCGTACGTGATTGGTCAGGCCTACGCGAAGCGCGTGCTGTCGGTCGCGGTCCACAATCACTACAAGCGCCTCAATCACGCCGCCAAGAACAACGACGTCGAGCTCGCCAAGTCGAACATCCTTTTGGTTGGTCCGACCGGCTGCGGGAAGACGCTGCTCGCCCAGACGCTCGCGCGCATCCTCGATGTGCCGTTCACGATGGCCGACGCCACGACGCTGACCGAGGCCGGCTACGTCGGCGAGGACGTCGAGAACATCATCCTGAAGCTCTTGCAGAACGCCGACTACAACGTCGAGCGCGCGCAGCGCGGCATCGTCTACATCGATGAGATCGACAAGATCAGCCGCAAGTCCGACAACCCGTCAATCACGCGCGACGTTTCCGGCGAAGGCGTGCAGCAGGCGCTCTTGAAGATCATGGAAGGCACCGTTGCGTCGGTCCCCCCGCAGGGCGGCCGCAAGCATCCCCAGCAGGAGTTCCTGCAGGTCGACACGTCGAACATCCTGTTCATCTGCGGCGGCGCTTTCGCCGGCCTCGAGAAGATCATCTCGCGCCGTGGCAAAGGCACCTCGATCGGTTTCGGGGCCAAAGTCATGGGGCCCGATGAGCGGCGCACGGGTGACATCCTGCGCGAGGTCGAGCCGGAGGACCTTTTGAAATTCGGTCTCATCCCCGAGTTCATCGGCCGCTTGCCGGTCATCGCCACGCTCGAGGACCTCGACGAGACGGCGCTGGTGCAGATCCTGACCGAGCCCAAAAACGCGCTGGTCAAGCAATACCAGCGTCTGTTCGAGATGGAGGATGTCAAGCTCACCATCACGATGGACGCCTTGAAAGCCATTGCCCGCAAGGCCATCGAGCGCAAGACGGGTGCGCGCGGACTGCGCTCCATCATGGAGGCGATCCTGCTCGACTCGATGTTCGATCTGCCGGCCTTGAAGGGCGTCGAGGAGATTGTCGTCGGCCCCGAGGTCGTCGAGGGGGGCGCAAAGCCCCTGCGCATCTATTCGGACCGGGCCGAGGAGAAGGGCTCTACGGCCTCGTGACGCGGGGGGGAGCCGGAACCAGACCTACGGGAATGCGGAGGCTGCAGCAGAAATCTCGAGTGCCGGAAGGAAGGACAGGACCGAACGGCACTGTCCGCGCAACTTGCAGATCCCCTTGATTGTGCGCCGCGCGTTCCCATCTGTTCTTCTCGCGCCGGTAGCTTTTCGTGAGGTTGGCGAATTGAAGTGTGCCGAGCCGTGAGGGAGCTCTACCGGGAAAGTGCGGACCAGGCGGCCGCGAGACCTACGTGATCGAGTAATCAACAGAGAGCATCCGGGCCGCCGTGTTTGGGGTCCAGGCTGCCGGGCCAGAGATGGATCGAGCCATGAGCGACGAGAAGCCGACCAAGGACAAGGGCGCCGGACGGGATCTATATCCCGTGCTCCCGCTGAGGGACATCGTCGTATTCCCCTACATGATCGTGCCCCTGTTTGTGGGACGCGCCCGCTCCATCAATGCGCTCGAAGAGGTGATGCGCACCGACAAGCACATCCTGCTTGCGGCCCAGAAGAACGCCGGCGACGACGATCCGGCAACGGATGCGATCTTCAAGACGGGCACGCTCGCGAGCGTCCTTCAGCTCTTGAAGCTGCCCGATGGCACCGTGAAGGTGCTGGTCGAGGGTACCTCGCGCGCGCGGATCGTGCGCTACACCGACAACGCCAACTATTTCGAGGCCGAGGTCGAGCGCGTGCCGGAGCAGGTTGGCTCGCGCGAGGAGATCGAGGCGCTGGCCCGGTCGGCGGTCTCGCAGTTCGAGAGCTACGTCAAGCTCAACAAGAAGATCAGCCCGGAGGTTCTGGGCACGATCGCGCAGATCGACGACTATTCGAAGCTCGCCGATACGATCGCCTCGCATCTCGCCATCAAGATTGCGGACAAGCAGGACGTGCTCGAGACGACGGTGATCTCACAGCGGCTCGAGAAGGTCTATACGCTCATGGAGAGCGAGATCTCGGTGCTGCAGGTCGAGCGCAAGATCCGTTCGCGGGTCAAGCGTCAGATGGAGAAGACGCAGCGCGAATACTACTTGAACGAGCAGATGAAGGCGATCCAGAAGGAGCTCGGCGACAACGAGGAGCGCGACGACATATCCGAGTTCGAGGAGAAGATCGAGAACACCAAGCTGTCGAAAGAGGCCAAGGACAAAGCGCTCGCCGAGTTGAAGAAGCTCAAGCAGATGAGCCCGATGTCGGCTGAGGCGACAGTCGTTCGCAACTACCTCGACTGGCTGCTCTCGATCCCCTGGGGCATCAAGGGCAAGGTCAAGAAGGACCTCGACGAGGCGCAGCAGATCCTCGACGCGGAGCACTATGGCCTGGTGAAGGTCAAGGAGCGCATCGTCGAGTACCTAGCCGTGCAGGCGCGCACCAACAAGCTCAAGGGGCCGATCCTCTGCCTCGTCGGACCTCCGGGCGTCGGCAAGACCTCGCTCGGCAAGTCGATGGCGAATGCCACCGGCCGCGAGTTCGTGCGCATGAGTCTCGGCGGCGTGCGCGACGAGGCGGAAATCCGCGGCCACCGGCGCACCTACATCGGATCGATGCCGGGCAAGGTCATTCAGTCGATGAAGAAGGCGAAGCGGGTCAATCCGCTGTTCCTCTTGGACGAGATCGACAAGATGGGTCAGGATTTCCGCGGCGATCCGGCGGCGGCCCTGCTCGAGGTCCTCGATCCCGAGCAGAACGCCACTTTCAACGACCACTATCTGGAGGTCGACTACGACCTCTCCAACGTGATGTTCGTGACGACGGCGAATACCCTCAACATCCCGCCCGCCCTCATGGACCGCATGGAGATCATCCGTCTCGCGGGCTACACGGAGGACGAGAAGGTCGAGATCGCCAAGCGTCACCTGATCCCCGAGCAGACGAGCGCGCACGGCCTCGAGGCCGGCGAGTGGATCATCGAGGACAGCGCGATACTCGAGATCATCCGGCGCTACACGCGCGAAGCGGGCGTGCGCTCGCTCGAGCGGGAGATCGCCAAGCTCGCGCGCAAGGCCGTGAAGGAGATCCTGACCGGAGCCAAGAAGGCGGTCGTCGTCACCGGAGACAACGTCAAGGACTACCTCGGCGTCACCAAGTATCGCTACGGCGAAGCCGAGCTCGAGGACCAGATCGGCATTGTGACGGGCCTGGCCTGGACGGAGGTCGGCGGCGAGCTGCTCACGATCGAAGGCGTTCTTATGCCCGGCAAGGGCAAGATGACGGTCACAGGCAACCTGCGCGACGTCATGAAGGAATCGATCCAGGCGGCGAACGCCTATGTGCGCTCGCGCTCGGTCGATTTCGGCATTCCGCCGCCGATGTTCGAAAAGAAGGACATCCACGTGCACGTGCCGGAAGGTGCGACGCCGAAGGACGGCCCCTCGGCCGGCGTGGCGATGGCGACCGCCATCATCTCCATTCTGACCGGGATACCCGTGCGCAAAGACGTGGCGATGACGGGCGAGATCACGCTGCGCGGGCGCGTGCTTCCGATCGGCGGTCTCAAGGAGAAGCTGCTCGCGGCGCTGCGCGGCGGCATCAAGACGGTGCTGATCCCCGAGGAGAACGTCAAGGACCTCGCCGACATTCCCGACGAGGTGAAGAAGAAGCTCGATCTCGTGCCGGTGGCGCGTATGGAGGAGGTCGTCAAGGCAGCACTCGTGCGCCAGCCGGAGCCCATCTCGTGGGAGGAGGCGGCCGAGGAGGCCGCCGTCGCGCCGGACGACGGCAAGGGTGATCCGCGGCTCACGGCGCACTGAGCATCAAGCCCGTAGGAGTGGCGCCGTCTCGGCGCCACTTTTCGTCAACTCGATCACAACTTCGAATGTCCGTGTGCCTCGCTGCGCCCCGCCGGCCCCATCGGGACGTGTCACTGCGCCGAGCGCGGAGGGCAATTGAACATCGATTTCCCCAGTAAAATCGGGAGAAATCGCGCGATTTGCCTCTTGACGGCCCCGTCGTTTGGGCGCTTCTGTCCGGCACCTGTCGTGGTGCAAGGGCCGTTTCACTCCGGTCCCCGCTGCGGTCGCCGGAATCCACGCAGCGCCGCGACGAGCGATATCCACTTGCCCCCAGACTGAAGGATCGACACGATGAGCAAGAAAGACTTGATCGACGCCGTTGCCGAGAAGTGCGAGCTGACCAAGGAAAAGGCGAGCGTCGCTGTCGACGCCGTGCTCGATCACATCCGTGGTGCCATGAAGAAGGGCGAGGAGGTCCGTATTCCCGATTTCGGCACCTTCAAGGTCGCGAAGAGGAAGGCGCGCGAAGGGCGCAATCCTGCAACCGGCGCCCCCATCAAGATCCCCGCTTCGCGCGTCGCCAAGTTCACTCCGTCCAAGGGTCTCAAGGACGCCCTCAACTGAGGTGCAGCGAGTGGCGAATGGGGGTTGGCGAATAGAGGTCGGCGAACGGGCGCTTAGCCTGCCGGACCCAGTTCGTCACCCACTATTCGCTATTCGCTTGTTCAAGGGCGGTTAGCTCAGCGGTAGAGCGCCTCGTTTACACCGAGGATGTCGGAGGTTCGATCCCTTCACCGCCCACCAGCTCTTCCGGTCGTAGCCGTGTCTCGACAACAGCAGCGTGGCCTTCTCCCAGCACGGCGGAGCGAATGGGCGGGGGTTCAGCGGCCGATTTTCGTGAGGAGGCGGGACGGCGATGTCAATCTCCATGTTCCACGCGTCTGTGCCGGTCTTTCAGAGGCATCTCGAAGCGCTCGACAAGATCCTGGACAAGGCCGCCGCCTACGCTGAAGCGAGGAGGATCGAGCCGCAGACGTTGCTCGCCGCGCGCCTCTATCCCGACATGTTCACCATGACGCGCCAGGTCCAGATCGCGACCGATCACGCCAAGGGCGCGCCCGCCCGCCTCGCCGGCCTTCCCGTGCCGAGCTTTCCGGACACGGAGACGTCGTTTCCCGAGCTCGAGGCCCGCATCGGCAGGACGCTGGATTTCATCGGCTCGCTTACGGCAGAGCAGATCGACGGCTCGGAGGAGAAGGAGGTGCGGCTGAGGGTTGGCCCGCCAGACCGGGCCCGGGAGCTGGTCTTCCGGGGAGAGGACTATCTCTTGCACTTCGCGCTGCCCAATTTCTTCTTTCACGCCACGACCGCCTACGCGATCTTGCGTCACAACGGCCTCGACATCGGCAAGCGCGATTTCATGGGCACGACCTGACGCGAAAAGTGCCGGAAATTGCTACGTTCCGGCACCTGAGGGAGCGGGGCGGACGCTCGCTTGACTTGCGCCCCTCGAACCCGTATCTCACCCACTTCCAACCACCATCCGGCCGATCGAGGACGGGTGGTGCTCCTGGTGCGCGGGAGTAGCTCAGTTGGTTAGAGCGCCGCCCTGTCACGGCGGAGGCCGCGGGTTCAAGTCCCGTCTCTCGCGCCACTCTTTTCCTCTCACGCTGTCTGATCCTCGCTGCGCTCGGGACAGCTCCGAGGGGGCGGCGCACTTGCGCCGGGCGCCCTTGGCGCCAGAGGCCCTGCGGGCTTGGCGCCAGAGGCCCTGCGGGCTTGGCGCCAGAGGCCCTGCGGGCTTGACGCCAGAGGCCCTGCGGGCTTGACGCCTGAAGCCCTGCGGGCTTGGCGCCTGGAGCCCTGCGGGCTTGGCGCCTGGAGCCCTGCGGGCTTGGCGGCGACGTGAGCCCGGCCGAAGAGGCTCTTCCCTACCAGTACCAGCCACCGGCCAAAAGGACCGTGGCAAGGGCCAACGCTTGCGCCGGCACGCGCGGCAGGGCACGCCACGCAATCAAGGCATAGAGCGCCGCGAGTGCGATGAGGGGCAGGCGAATCCAGCCCATGAGCGGGCTCTGGGCGAGCTCGACCAGAAACGCTAGGGTGAAGAGCCCGAGTGCGCTGCTCAAGTTGAGGCCGATCACGCCCTCCCAGTAGCTTCTTCCCGCTGCTGCGACGGATGGCCTCGTCTTCTTCAGCCGGCCCAGCAGGGGCTTGTCTACGGGCTTCAGGAATCGGGGCTCGCGGATGGCATCGTGGAGGGCGATGACCACCTGGAGTGCACCAAGCCCGGCCAGGAGTGCCGCAGAGCCGTGAATGAGCGCCGTGCCGTTCATGTTCGTGCGAATCTCAGGCTTCGCCTCATGGCGGGTTGCGCGGGGCTCGCGTAAGGGATAACACGAAACCCTGCATGTTGCGCCGCGGTATCGGTTTCGCGGGCGGCGCGTCGGCCTTTCGAGGACACCCATGGACCTGCTTCTCGAGCAGTACCTGCCACTCGCCATCTTCATCGGTGTGGCGCTCGCCATCGGCGCGGCCCTGATGATCGCCCCCTTCCTGATCGCCGTGCGCAATCCGGACCCCGAGAAGGTCTCGGCCTACGAGTGCGGCTTCAACGCCTTCGACGACGCCCGCATGAAGTTCGACGTGCGCTTCTACCTCGTGTCGATCCTGTTCATCATCTTCGACCTCGAGATCGCCTTCCTGTTCCCGTGGGCGGCGGCGTTCGGGACCATGAGCGACCTCGGCTTCTGGTCGATGATGATCTTCCTCGCTGTCCTCACCATCGGCTTCATCTACGAGTGGCGCAAAGGAGCGTTGGAATGGGATTGATCATTGCTCCCGAATTCGCCTTCGACAGGCCGCGTGAGGGTGCCGGCGGTGGCGGGCTCGTAAAGCCCGGCGATCCCTTCTTTACGGACGTCTCGAACGAGCTTGCCGACAAGGGCTTCCTCGTGACCTCGACGGACGAGCTCATCAACTGGGCGCGCACGGGCTCGCTGATGTGGATGACGTTCGGGCTTGCCTGCTGCGCGGTCGAGATGATGCAGGCCTCGATGCCGCGCTACGACCTCGAGCGCTTCGGGTTTGCTCCGCGCGCGTCTCCGCGCCAGTCGGACGTGATGATCGTCGCCGGCACGCTGACCAACAAGATGGCGCCGGCTCTGCGCAAGGTCTACGACCAGATGCCAGAGCCGCGCTATGTGATCTCGATGGGGTCGTGCGCCAACGGCGGCGGCTACTATCACTACTCCTATGCCGTCGTGCGCGGCTGCGATCGCATCGTGCCGGTCGACATCTACGTGCCCGGCTGCCCGCCGACGGCGGAGGCGCTGGTCTACGGCGTTCTTCTACTCCAGCGCAAGATCCGGCGCACGGGGACGATCGAACGATGACTTGTGGGGTGGGTTAGGCCGCAGGCCGTAACCCACCGTCTATCCCCGCAATCGAAAGCGGTGGGTTACGCGCTTCGCGCTAACCCACCCTACGTAGCGGAGCCGGTTTCTCAAGCGGAGCGCATGACGATGGGTTCACTGCAAGACCTCAGCGATTACACAGACTTGTAGGGTGGGTTAGGCCGCAGGCCGTAACCCACCGTCTATCCCCGCAATCGAAAGCGGTGGGTTACGCGCTTCGCGCTAACCCACCCTACGTAGCGGAGCCGGTTTCTCAAGCGGAGCGCATGACGATGG
>Ga0233425_10010833_pt1 | contig 10899 bp, 6 predicted proteins | sample Watercolumn_Towu_2_FD_181712 | JGI IMG/M metagenome (GOLD analysis project Ga0233425, IMG submission 181712) | Freshwater microbial communities from Lake Towuti, South Sulawesi, Indonesia - Watercolumn_Towuti2014_140_MG | ecosystem: Environmental > Aquatic > Freshwater > Lake | place: Indonesia...
GGGCTACTTCTCCCAGCGCATCAGCGAAGATGGCTGGCAGGAATCGCTCAACAACCCGCTGAACTTCGAGCATCTGCCCGTGACGCTGGTGACAAAAAACAAGAAGCCCGTCACGGTTCAAATCGAATTCCCCGACCGCAATGTGGCTTTGCAAATTTGGGAAGCGCGCGTCGGGCGTGTGCCGCTCTACCTGCTTGATTCCAACGTCGAAGGCAACAGCGACTTCGACCGCCTGCTCACCGCCCGCCTCTACTGGTCTGACCTCGACCGCCGCGTCATGCAGGAAGTTGTACTGGGAATCGGCGGCGTGCGCGCCCTCCGCGCTTTGGGATTCCAACCCGCAGTCTGGCACATGAACGAAGGTCACGCCTCCTTCCTCACCCTCGAACGGGCGCGCGAACTGGTGGCGAAAGGCATCCCCTTCGCCGAAGCCGCGCAAAAGACCCTCGGACAAAACATCTTCACCACCCACACCCCCGTCCCCGCCGGCAACGACGAATTCCCGCTCTGGCTCATCGACAAGTACCTCGCCAAATTCTGGGTCGAACTTGGCTTGACCCGCGAAGAATTCATGGACATCGCCAGGCACCGGAAGCCGCACACCGAAACCTTCTCCATGCCCATCCTCGCCTTGAAACTGTCCAACGGCAGCAACGGCGTCTCGGAATTGCACGGACAAGTCTCGCGCGAAATGTGGAACTTCCTCTGGCAGGATAAAGCCCAAAAGGATGTGCCGATTGACCACATCACCAACGGAGTCCACACCGCCAATTGGATGGCGCGACGCTTGAAGGATTTACTGGCGAAGTACCTCGGCGAAGACTGGTACGACCGTCTCGACGACCCCGCCATCTGGTCGAAACTGGACAGCATTCCCGACCCCGAATTGTGGGGCGTGCGCCAGCACCTCAAACGCAAACTGACTTTCTACATGCGTGAGCGTGTCCGCGACCGCTGGACTCACGGCGGATTCCACCCCGTGCAGGTGGTTTCTTCGGGCGTGCTGATTAATCCCTACGCCCTCACCATCGGCTTTGCCCGCCGCTTCGCCACCTACAAACGCGCCAGCCTCGTCATGTCAGACGTTGACCGCCTGCTCGAACTCATCAACCGCCCGAACATGCCCGTGCAGATCATCTTTGCGGGCAAGGCGCACCCCGCCGACGACCCCGGCAAGCAGTTGATTCAAAAAGTCTATCGCACGGTCAAACGCGCCGAAACCGGCGGACGCCTCATCTTCCTCGAAGACTACGACATGAACCTCGCCCGCTACCTTGTGCAGGGCGTGGACGTGTGGATGAACACCCCGCGCCGTCCGCTCGAAGCCAGCGGCACATCGGGCATGAAAGCCGCCGTCAACGGGGCGCTCAACTTCTCCGTCCTCGATGGCTGGTGGCGCGAAGCCTACAACGGTCGCAACGGCTGGTCTATCGGTTTCGACAAGGAGTACGAATCGAACGAAGTGCAGGACGCCGCCGACGCCGAAGACCTGTACCAGACCCTCGAAAACAAAATCATCCCACTCTTCTATGAACGCGATGCGAAGGAAGTGCCTCACGGCTGGATCGCGATGATGAAAAACACCATGCAAACCGTCATCCCGCAATTCTCCACCCGCCGCATGGTCAAACAGTACGTCGAAAAATTCTACGCTCCAAGTCTAAAGTAACTGGCGATTGGTAAATGGAGAATGGTAAATGGAGATTGGTAATTCATGACTCGCCAATTACCAATCTCCAATCTCTATTCTCCATCGTCCATTCTCCACCCTCCCCCCAACCAAATGTATCCCGAAATCACCGCCGCTGAACTCGGCGAAAAATTGAAGTCAGATGAAGCCTTTGTCCTGCTCGACGTGCGCGAACCCGTCGAGTTGGGCTACGCAAAAATCACCGACCCCAGGCTGGAAAATGTCCCGATGAGCGTTCTCTCCCAAAAGGGACTAAGCGCCTTGTCCGAATCCATCCGTGGGGGACAGACACCCGTGTACGTGTTGTGTCATCACGGAAGCCGCAGTTCGCAGGTGGTCATGTGGCTGATTCAACACGGCTACAAAAACGCAATCAACGTCAAAGGCGGAATCAACGCCTACGCCCGCAAAGTGGATTCTGCGGTAGGAGTCTACTAAACTCCCCTGCCCATTAAACCAGACAGCCACCCTTGCGGATGGCTATCGTGGGCGCTGTGGCAATTCTCGTTATAAAACGGGGAGGGTTGCCACAGCGCTGGGTTTACTACTACTATTCATCAGCAACACCTCCTCCTTTCAAAAGATGGCGGTTTGTTGTTCGTCCCCTGCAATGCTCGAAGTATGTCACAAAACAAATCGGATGTCAATGGGGTGAATTGAACTCTCACAAAATTGTAATCTTTCGCGAAAACGTGATACCTTTTGAGAGTCTCCGCCAGACAGGCGCGGCTATCCTTTGCCTGCCGCGCGAAGAGAAGTCGAAGCGCGATTTCAGCGCCACAGGAGAATTCATGAAAACCAACCCGACCAAACTTTGGATACTTGTTTTTGCCCTCGGCTGGCTCTTTGATTTCCTATTTTGGGAAATGAGACCCGGCGTCAACTTTGCGATTTTCGTCACCGCCTGCATGACCGCCGCCTTCTACCTTTTGTTGAGCGACGGGCTGCGCCCAAACCGATTCAGCCTGGGGCTGATTCCGCTCTTCGGCTTTTTCGCCGCTGTCACCTTCATCCGCGCCGAGCCGATGACCGCCTTCCTCGCCTACACCTTCACCCTGCTGGCGATGACCCTGCTTGCCGTCACCTACCTCGGTGGGCGCTGGGTTCAATACTCCCTCATCGATTACCTTGCCAAAACCGCCTCGCTGGTGGGAAGCATGATCGCCCGCCCCATCACCCACATGACCGAAATCCGCAAAGGACAGGCGGACGCGGGCATTCAACCCCCAAAGCGAAATATCTGGCCCATCATGCGCGGCGTATTGATTGCCCTGCCAGTCGTGGCAGTCTTCGCCTCCCTCCTCGCCTCGGCGGATGTGGTCTTTGGTCAGCGGCTGGAGGATTTAATCAACTGGTTCCGTCTCGATAACCTGCCAGAGTTAATTTTCCGCTTCGTGTACATCGTCGTCATCGGGTATGCACTGGCGGGCGTCGTTTTGCACGCCGCAACAGAATCGAAAGACGAAAAACTCATCAACGAAGACAAGCCGCTCATCCCATCCTTCCTCGGCAGCGTCGAAGCAACCATTGTGCTGGGCAGCGTCGTCGCGCTCTTCGCCACCTTTGTCGTGATTCAATTCCAATACTTTTTCGGCGGCACAACCAATATCAAGGTCGAAGGCTACACCTACGCCGAATACGCCCGCCGTGGTTTTGGCGAACTGGTGACGGTTGCCTTCTTCGCCCTGCTGATGTTGATGACGCTGACCGCCGTCACCAGACGCGAGACCGAAGCCCAGCGTAAACTTTTTTCGGGGCTGGGTGTGGCGCTGGTTGCCCTGCTTCTGGTCATGCTCTTTTCGGCGTTCAAACGTCTCGGCTTGTATGAAGCGGCGTATGGCTTCTCGCGCCTGCGGACATACACCCATGTCTTTTTGGTTTGGATTGGCTTGCTGCTGGTGGCGACCATCGCCCTCGAAATCCTCCGCAAAGAACGCCAGTTCACCTTTGCCCTGCTGGTCGCCTCGCTGGGATTTGCCGCCTCCCTTCCCATCCTGAACGTGGACGCCTTCATCGTCCGCCAGAACATCCAGCGCGAACTCCACCCGCAGGCGGATTCCGTCGAACTGGACGCCCAATACTTCCTCGACCTCTCCGACGACTCCATCCCCGAACTGGTTGCCGCTTACGAGAATCCTTCCCTACCCGATTCCGTCCACGAGAAAATCGGCGCGTCGCTGGCTTGCCTCCGCCACGAGCGCGGACTCGATGAACGCGAACCCGCCTGGCAATCCTTCCACCTTGCCGCCTTCAATGCAGACAGGGCGCTGGCTTCCATCCAATCCGACCTCGATGAATTTGAAGTGGACGACAGCGACTACCCCATTTTGGTCACCACCCCTGCGGGCGAAGAATTCAACTGTTCGCCGTATTATTACGATTGACAATAAAAGACCCTAAAGGTTTTTGAAACCTTTAGGGTCTTCTTCCTTCACTAAATATGCGGGGTGACTTTTGCCGCCAGTTTTTCCTTTGGCTGAAAACCCGTCATGCGCTCCTTAATCACTCCGCCCTTGAACAACATCAGGGTGGGAATTCCCATCACACCGTACTGCATCATGATGGCGGGATTCTGGTCTGCATCCAATTTCACCACCTTGACCTTGCCTTCCCATTCCCCTGCCAGTTGTTTGACAATCGGCTCGATCATCTTGCAAGGTTGACACCAGACCGCGGTGAAATCCACCAGCACGGGCAAGTCGGCGCCGATTACTTCCTGTTGAAAATCTGCATCGGTTACATATTTTACGTCTGTCATATTTGCCTCCAGAGAATAGACATCGCATTGACCTTCAATATTACGCGCCCACACAAAGTAAAAAGGGAATGCCCGCCTCATTCCCTTCGATGAAATCGGTTTTATGAATTTCTACAACTGCATCACCACTTCGGGGTCGTCGGCGTACTTCAAAAGACGAAGTCCCTCCAACCGCAAGGCTTCGGGCAGGATTGCCTTGTAGATTCCGCAATTCGGCGATTGGAGGTCATAGCGTCCTGTGACGCGGTGCGTCTCGAGCGGACATCCGCCCGCGCACCAATATTTCCACTCACAACCCTTACACCCTTCTTTTTCCTCAACCGAAATATTCTGAATCCCAACCTGGTCAGCGCGAATGGCTGTCAGCGGGTCTTCAACGCCCAGGTTTGTCACCGGCTTTTGCATCTGCATCTGGCATTTGGCAACCTGTCCATTTTGGTCGAAAACCAGGTAGTTTTGTCCCACCGCGCAAGTATGGGCATGTGGGAAGGATAAATTCGCCCTGTCCACAATCGAGCCAAGCAAACTTCTTCGCGGCAAATTCCCTTCGACGACCTTGAATGCCGCGAGCATGCCGTTGATGATTTTTTCCTCATTCAATCGCATGTCGCTGTGAGACGCCGAAAGAACATTCTCGCGATAAAAATTGATACTGAAAGGCAAGTCGCGCGCCAAGATCCAGTCCACAACTTGCGGCAATCCCTCCGCTGTGCGGCTGCTGACCGTGACCGAAATTGTCGGCGCAAGTCCGCAGGAAAGCGCCAAGTCAATTGCTTCCGCCACATCACGAAAGGAGCTGCGTCCGCTGGCGTATGGACGATGGCTGTCGTGATCATCGCCAAGCCCGTCCAGCGAAATCATCAGGCGAACACCCAACGCCTTGAGGGTTTGAGCCATTTGCGCTGTCAGCAAAGTACCGTTGCTCAAAACCACTTCATCAAGGCTTAAACCTCGCGCATCCGCCAGCGACCTGGCATAATCATGAAGTTCCAAAATCAGGGGATACCGTAACAACGGCTCCCCGCCCGCGTATTTGATTTTCACCTGCCTAAAACCGTGAATTGCCGCAGAGCGGAAGATCGCATCCACGGCAGCGCGTCCCGTTTCAGGGGACATATCTTCTCGGACGTGCGGGAGGTAACAATAGTCACAGCTCAGGTTGCAACGGTCAGTTAAATGGAGCCACGAGGCAAGTGTCGCAGTCGATGTCATGACAGGAGTGCAGGCTTCGCTTCGCGCGGTGCAGGCACAATCTTGGTCTGACTCCAAAAATCCCAAAGCAGCCAGTTGACGGGCAATCCCCACAAAATTTAAATCAGGCAGATTACGGGGCAAATCAAACTGGCTCAGAATATCCCCGGCAGACGAGTCCAGGACAGCCACCCCCCCGCTCAACGGGGAACAGAAAATCTTATATCCGTCAACAAGAGGGAGCGCGTATAAATTTTCCGCCCTGCGCCACAAGGCAGATGAGGAAATTTCTAGGATGTAAGAGGAGGGCACGGAGACGCAGGCGCAGTCACAATTACAATCACATTGGCCACGCTCAACAGTATCTCGCGATGATGAAAGAGCGTGAAGCAGGATGCGCTTCATCAGGACATCCTCGCTGCAGAGGTGACGGGCAGCCCAAGCATGTGCTGACACATATTTGTCAACGCCATCAGTTTCGGGTATTCCTGATAATCCTCCTGTTCGAGTATCTTTTCATATGTTCCATTTGCAAGAGCGTTGGCGTGTTCCTCTTCCAAATGCGAGTCTAGAATCAGGTTTCGGAGCCTGCCAAATGCCCTTGCCGCCTCTGCACCGGGACGTTGGGCAATATAGTATGCCGCCTGCCCGAAGGCACGCCCCGCCTCGAGGTATTGTCCGTTCTTCATTTCGATTCTGGCGTAATTCTCGTATACATAACCCATCAGGAATTCATCGTCGAGTTTAAGGGCAGTAGCCAAAATTTTTTCAAGTCGTTCTCGCAAAGCGGCTTCATCATAGGATTCCTGCAGAAGCATAATCAGGATAATCTCCAGTTCGGACCTAGCAGCCTCCCAACGATGTTCTATCTCACGGGCAAGTTCAAGGCTCTGATTCAAGGAAGAAAGAGCATCCTTGAGAAGTTTTCGTTTCTTGGATTGATATTCCTTGTCGGTCTCGTCTGCCTGCAGCCCAAGGTATTCCACGTAATGGCGGTACGTGCGCCCCTGCAACTGATACAGGCTTGCCTTGAGCAACAACGAGCTACTATTTTGAACCAATTTAATGCCGTCGTTAAGACACTTGAAAGCCTGCGGATAATTACGCAGGGTTCGGAATACATTTGCCAGCGTGCGGTACCCCTGTGCGCTTCCATCGTTATCGCCCAGACGGCTGAAAATATCCAGCGCCTGCTTTGCATATTGTTCGGCATCCCGCAGATCGCCCCTATCCCGGGCAATATCCGCCTTTGTCAGGTAGGCATACGCCAGGGGGCGTTCCAGCCCGCGTTTTCGGTTTTCGGCAATGGAAAGACTGCAAAGTGCCTCCGCGTCATCCAAATCTCCATTGAGGCGTTGGGTCCAAGCCAGGTTACTATTGATTGTGCCACCCAATTCAAAATTGTCCAAACACCGGGCTGTTTCCTGTGCCCGTTTGAAATACTCGATTGCCTGGTCAAGGTGGCTGATATTCCTATACAACCGGCCAAGGTTATTGCAAATGACCGCCTGGTTGCGAAGATCATCCCCCTCCTGAGCTAGACTCAAAGCCTTTTGAAAACTCTCTTCAGCAGAACCGGGGGCAACGGTAAAATCTAATTGTCCAAGCGTGTTATAGGCATGCATGCGGTCTGCATTTTCAAGGCTGGGATTTTCAAGGACATGCAAACATAGCCGTTTTGCGTCTTCTCTTTGTCCCCGGCGCAATAATTCGTCGGCACGGCGCAGGGATATCTTATCTTCATCGTAGGCGTCAGCCCGTTTAAATTCGTTGATCAGGATTTGATCCCGAACAGGGTTCGTTTCGCTGTCATAATACAACTGGTCGAAATATTTATAGCCTTCTTCTTTACTAAGTTTTAGATAGTAATACAAGGTTTCCGCTTCAAGCAACCAGCGCTCCAAGTTGCTCTTCCGGGATTCCACGTCCTGTAAAAGCGTGGGCTGGGTTTCCTTCAAAAAATTTTGCTTTTGTCTTTTGAGTGCTTCGATGCGCGGAAGGTAATACTTTTCGATAACCTTGCGCGTCAGGTTTTGCCTTTGCGTTCCGTTGATATCCAAATACTCCCAGGCATGGACTTTCACCAATTTGCTCATTTCATCATGCAATGCACATTTTTTCGGCGAACTCCCCACATATTCCTTGACGAATGGAAATTGAAGCATTTGCGCCAGATTCTTCTCGGCATTCGCTTCATCGACATCCAGGAGCACGGAGAGCAGGCTGCTGTCCATGCGGCGGTCGATGTGCGCCATGTAAAGAGCGGCAATATCAAAAGGGGTCTGCAACTGGCGGACCTTTGAGACCAGTTCAAATTCGAATTTATTAAGCAGGGTTTCACGAGCATTCTGTGAAACAAACAATCCCTTTTTTAATTCTTCGAGGCTTTTTTCGGTCATGTCGGGAATGGGGACATCCCTCTGCAGCCATTCCACCGCAAGGGAGAGCAGGATCGGTTTTCCATCGGTCAACAAAAGCAATTTTTCACGCATCTCTTGTGGGACGACGCGATGCGGGTCACAATCTGCAAAGAACTCCTCCATTTCGACATTGTCGAACCCCGACAGCGCCAGATGCAACACATTTCCCTCGCCAAATATCTTGCCAAGCAAAGGGCGGACTTTATCCAAAACGCTTGTCTCATCCACTTTATCTCTACCGGCAACAAGAAAGAATACGCCGGGAATGTGTTTGAGCCTTTCGTTAATTCCCCCCGCCCAGTCATCGCCATACATGCTGTATTTAAGGACGATTTCGAATGTATCAGTGATGCGCAGCAATTGTTTGCGGGAATTTTGCAAATAAGCCCTCACCTCGCCTACAAACGAATCGAGAATCGCCTGTTCCAAACTGGAAGAGGCAGACATGTCTGAACTGGTATCCAACTCGGTCAACTTTTGCATGAAGATCGGAAAGTTCTCTCGTCCCAGAGAATCGGCAAGATGAAGTGCCTGGTTGAGGAGTGTCATGGGTTGTTCGGCTAGGTCAAAGTATTCGACCAGGAAATTCCCCCCGGAAGAATATTCCTTTTCGATTTTGCTCAACAGCGAGGTCTTGCCAATACCACCTGGACCGGTCAGCAAAACCAGTTTAGCAGGCGAACCTTTCAGCCAATCCCTGATTTGACCTATCTCCTTGTTCCTGCCAACAAACGCCTTTTGTATCATCGCACCTTCTCCTTCTCACCCTGAAACAGCAGGGAAAAATCCTCGGAGCCAAAGCATTTACCATACATGTACCTGATCTCAGAGTCTTTGGGCAGCGCCTCCACGACAGCCCATCTAAGATCCTCCGCGAGGAAATTGGAAGAGTGGATATTTTCGACAAGTGAATTCCACTCAGAAACAATCCTCTCCTGTGACATACCTTCAACCTGGAGCGCATGAAAGAGCCACTCGATTAAATAGGTACTCTTTGGTTCACCGCGTTCAATCAGGGCTTTGTAGTAGGAAAGGGCGCATCGATGAACGGATTGAATATGCGTCGCGTTTTCCGCATCCCCAAATGCAAAATCAAGATAGATGATCCGGCGGAGGATATCGTCGCGGTAGCAGAGCGCTTTGTCATCGAAGCGAAGGAACTGGCTGTCGCGCAGGAAACTCAGTAACTTTACATTGTCTTCAGCCCAAGAAATCAAACTGTTCAAACAAAGTTGATCCAGAATATCCAGCGTCACCATGCGAAAGACAAGGATTGTCCTGATATTTTTCTGCGACGGGGAATCATATTTTTCCAGCGCAGCTTGAACCAGGTTATGGATATAACGCTCGACAAGGTCGCGGATATTATCGTTGTCGAAACGGGAATCTATCTGGCGAAATCCAATGCCGATCAATTCATCCAAAATCCCGTTGATGACCTTTGGATGCCCACCGCTTAAATACAACAATGTTTTGGCGATATCGGCAATATCCAACTGGGAGGTTTCAAGGTTTATTTTTCTCGCCTTGCAGTCGATCAATTCCTCTACATGTGTCTGCTCGAAAGGCGACAGGGTCAATAATTTCTCGGAACGCAGGTGATATCTGCAACCCGAGGAAATTTCCCACCGCCGATAATCCGACCAAAATTCCTGAACCTTTCTGCCCGCGAAAATAAAACGAACAGGAAAGGAAAAAGTACCTTTGTCGTAATTGATATAGGATCCCGTCACCACATGGTTCAGCACCGAAAACAACCATTCTGCGTCGGCTGGGACAAGGTCATCCACGGCGTCCAACATCAATAGCACGCCACAAAAGGAGCCATCTTTCGGATCGCGGCACGAGTTATCGAGAATGTGAGCTTGGATCTGCCGACTGGCGCTTTGCGCGCTCAACCCATAAGGGAATTCCTTGTGGAAAATTTTCTCCCATATATAGGGTATGACGCTGGAAGAATGCGGACGCTCCGCCAGGTTGATGTAAATCCAATTCCAATGTTGGGCAGCCTCCTCAACCTTTCCGACGAGACGCTTCAACAGGCGGCTCTTGCCGTACCCCGCCGGGGCGCTGACCAGCGCGCACTGCCAGTATGAACTTCTCAATTTTGCAGGGTCAAGCGTTCCCAGTTCAATTTCCCGGTTGACAAAATCAAAGTGTTCACCGCCAAACGGGTCATATTGAAGTTTGCCTTGTACCATGGACAATAACTCCCGATAATTTCGTTCTGAATATGGGTCACCGCGCAAATCGGCATAAATGATCCCCGAAAGCCACGAAGGCGCTGCGTCATCCCACTCGCCCCTCTGCAAGACGGGAATAAATTTCCGTTGTTCACGATTCCGATAAAACTCCGCAGTCATAATATACCCCTCATAACCAACTCCCCCTTCCCGTGAATTGGATTTGTGCTTATAACGCGGCGTACAAACACATAGCACAAAATCGCTATCCCGCACTGCCTTTTCCATAAATCTGGAAAGTTGATCCCCCAAGCCCGTATGCCATTGGTCGAGAATAACATCCACACCGTCATCTTGTAGACGGGTTGCAAATTCACGCACCCATTTCTTATGGGCGTCGTCATCCCACGAATAGGAGATAAAAACCTTCTTCGGTTGTCCGTTTGCCATTCCCTGCTCCAGATATCAAAAAAACACAACTTGACAGTCAAAAACAAAAGGGCAATTCCCAGTCTTTGCCTGCTGATTTAAATATCGGAACTTAACTGAGGCATGGACATAAATCAAGCAGCTTTGAGCAAAGCCTTGAAGCCGAGGCGCAAGTCCAGATTGTTGAGAGAGCAATAGAGGATAGCGAGTTGGTAGACGAAGACGGCA
>Ga0233425_10010834_pt1 | contig 10899 bp, 7 predicted proteins | sample Watercolumn_Towu_2_FD_181712 | JGI IMG/M metagenome (GOLD analysis project Ga0233425, IMG submission 181712) | Freshwater microbial communities from Lake Towuti, South Sulawesi, Indonesia - Watercolumn_Towuti2014_140_MG | ecosystem: Environmental > Aquatic > Freshwater > Lake | place: Indonesia...
CAGGACTCCCAGCACGTCGTTCCCGCGCAGGAGGGGCACGCAGTAGTGGCCATGGGGCACCCCCGCCGATTCGGGGGTGTGGCGTTCATCCACGTGGGCCGCGAACACCACCGCCCGATCGGCCGCGGCCTGTCCGCAGAGGCAGCGGTCGAAGGGGACTTCGCCGCACGTCTGTTGCACGACCTCGCCGAGTCCGGTCTGGGCCGTCAGGGTCAGGAGGCGCCGGGCGGGGTCGGCCAGGAAGATGGCGCCCTTATTCTCGATCGCCAACCACGGGAGCGTGAGCACCCGGTCGAGCGCGCGCTGCAGCAGGACGGCGAGCGGCCCGACGTCGAGCGCCAGGCGGAGGAGGTCGTTCAGGGCCGCACGGGTCTTGGCCGCCCGCTCGATCTCGAGCTTGGCCTCTTGGGCCTCGGTGACGTCTTCGGCCAGGTGCAGGAAGACGCGGCGCCCCTGGGGCGTGAAGCGCGCCAGGGGGTACACGCTCGACTTGATCCAGTGGCCGTTCTCCTCGTTCTTCAGCACGCGCTCGACGGCGTACTCGCCGACGCAGCACTCCTCGAGCGGGCAGCCCTCGAAGGGCCCGTCGGTGTTGTGCACGATGCGGGGGCAGTTCTGGCCCACGAGCTCCATGGGTGCGCGGCCGATGGCGCCCGACAGCACGGTGTTCGCGAACAGGATGGTGTGCTCGCTGTCGATCAGCATGGCGTACTGCGGCAGCGCGTTCAGGACGGCCTGCACCGAGATCTCGTCGATGCGCGCGAGATCGCCGCGTGTCCCGGGATCGCAAGCTTCAGCCATGACTACCCCCTTCTGCCCCGCCAATGGATAACTCTATCTCCCGAAGACACGGATCTCCAGGGGTTTCGACACGCCGCGTGCCGTCGCGGGGCCGGGTCAGTTGCGGTGGCACACGTTGCATTCGGTGCTGTTCCACCAGCGATAGGGTTGCCCCCAGGGCGCAGAGGTCTCCTGCTGGTGGCAGGCCACGCTCAGGCAGGTGCGCGTCACGGGGTCGTACGAGGCAGCGGTCAGGTCCTGCGGGTTCGAGAACGTGACCGGCACGGGGTCGAACGCCACGTCGGCCTGGCCGTTCACGTGCCGCTCGAACCCCGCGATGGGCACGGGCGCGTAGACCGACCATTCGTTGGCGTCGCGGGAACGCACACCGCGCTCGGTCACCGTGTCGTGGTGGCACACGCCGCACGCGATGGGGTCCCAGCCGTGGGCCCAGCCGTGCAGATCCTCGTAGCCCCAGTCGTCGATCCACGAGTGCGAATCACCGGCGCCGGCCACCACCGACGTGTACTCCGTGCGCGGGGGATAGGCATGGCAGCCCGCGCAGCCGAGGGCACCCCCTCCCCAGCTCGGGCTCTCGTAGACCTGCACGCGGTCGACGGCGAAGGGCGGGTACGACACGGGGTAGCCCGTGAACGGCAACCCGGCGCTGCCGGGCTCGGCGACGGGCCCCGGCACGCTGACCTCGCTGCGGCTGTGGCAATAGACGTTCGAGCACGTGCCCTCGGTGTAGGCGAAGCCCCTGGCGTCGGTTCGCACGGTGCCGCCCGGCGTGTAGGAGGCCGAAGGCGGGTTCAGGGCCTTGAGGGAGCCCGCGGGGGCGTCCAGCGGCGACAGATCGACCTCGGCCGCGCCCCCGCCGACGTTGGCCACGCCGTTGGCATGGTGCGAGAAGTCGATGGGGTGGCACACGCCGCAGTTGAAGGCGTAGCCCGTGCTCCCGGCGCCGGCGCCCGTGGTGCTGCCGTAGCCCACGCCGTCGGTCGGGCCCGCGTAGTGCTTGAGATGCGCGCCGGTGGGCGGCGGGGCCTCGTGACAGCCGTCGCAGCCCGCGGGCGCAAAGTTGGCCTTGTGCGAGTGGCACTGCGTGCAGGCCCCTCCGGCGTTGTGCGTGTGGTTGCCCGACGCGTTGTTGCGGTGGTAGGCCGTCTGGGTGTGGCAGCCCTCGCACACGCCGGCATAGGGGGCTGCGGCGTCCACGAAGGGGTTGGCCGGGTTCCCGGACGGGAACGCGATGGGCTCGCGGACCGTCGGCCAGCGGGGCGCGACCCGCACCAGCGCGTGTCCCGCCCCCGAGTTGGGCTCGATGTTGTGGGGATCGTGGCACTTGCCGCACCCCACCACCCGCCCGCCCCGCACGAGGTGCACCGACACGTCGGCCATCGACGCCGCCTGGCCGGTGGGGTTGTGGCAGCTCGTGCACCGGGTTTCGATGTCGAGCTCGGTGGTCTTGCCGATGCGGTACAGGTCGCCGGTCGCCACGGGGAAGGGCAGCGCGGTCTCCCACGTGAGCGAGGTGGCGTCGTTGGCCACGATGGTGCGGAACTTTCCCCGGTTGGCGCCCGACAGGACGGTGACCACGCCGTCGACCCAGGCGTCGGCGCTCCAGGACTTCGAGGCGTCAACCAGCGTCGTCGGTCCCGACCCCGCGCCCGCGGCGCCGGCGGCCTGGGCCGGGTCGTTCAGGGCGCCGTAGGGCACGTGGCAGTCGGCGCAGGTGACGCCGTGGGTCGCCGCGTCGTGCGGCGGCTGGGGGATGGAGAAGCCCGCGGAGGGCCACAGCAGCGCGGTCGCCGCCAGCAGCAGGGATGCCCGCGTCGTCATGGCGTCACCTCCGGGGTCGGCGACAGGGAGACCACGCGTCGCTGCTCGGGGTCGGACAGCAGCAACTGTCCCGTCGGCGACACCGCCAGGTCGAGGGCGAGGCCCGTGCACGTGGGACACCGCCCGCGCCGCCCCACGACGCCCAAGGGGGCGCCGGCGCGGTCGAAGACCTGCACGTGGGCGTGGTACGAGTCGAGCACGAAGACCCGCTCGGCGTCGAGCGCGACGCCCTGGGCCCGGGTCAGCCCCCCCAGGTAGCCGTCGGTCGCGTCGACGCCGTCGGGGATCTCGAAGCCGAACGCGCGCACGAACGTTCCGTCGCGGCCGAACACCTGCACGCGGTGGTTGCCCTGGTCGGCCACGACCACCTCGCGGTCGTCGACCGCCACGGCCACCGGGAAGCGGAGCTGGCCCGCGCCCGAACCGGAGCCGCCCAGCGAGCCGGTCGGCGCCCCTGCGGTGTCGAACACGCCGACGACGTCGCGCCCGCTGTCGACCACGAACACCGTGCCGTCGGACGCCACCGCCACGGCGTTCGGCATGGCGAACTGGCCGACGCCCGACCCCAGCGCGTGCACGAAGGCCCGGGTGCCCAGGTCGTACACCTCGACCGAGCCTCGGCCCCGGCACCCGACGTACAGGCGATCGCCGTGCACCGCCAGGCCCAGCGCGCCGGGGACGCCGTCGAGCGCGTAGACCGCCCGGCCGCCCGCCAGGCCCACCACGCGGCCGGCGCGCGGGTCCGAGGCGAACAGGACGCCGCCGCGGGAGACGGCCAGCCTCGCGGGGTAGTCGAACGCGGCCCCCGCGGGGTCGGCGAAATGCCCCACCTCGCCGGGGAGCGTCGCCCCGGGCGCGTCGGCCGCCGAGGAGCACGCGACCGCGAGCAGCGCCATCGCCATCGACCACGCGGCGTTCGCCACGTTGAACCTTCTCATCGGTCCACCCGATTCGGTCACTCGGAGCTGCGCGATATCACCCATCCATCGTCACGAACAGCGCTCGGATCGTTTATTGCAATTATCGTACCGCGATCCCCGGGGGGCGAAAGAGCCCATGGCGGGCGGCGTTGGCAACTTCGGCCTTGCGCCCGGGACGAAACGCGCGTTGATTCGCTCACGAGAGCGAGCGGGAGGCCCGGATGTTCCGTGATCGACGAAGCCTGACGGCGGTGGCCGCGGTGGCGGTGCTGGCCGCGTGGGGAGTGAGCGTGGCGTTCTCGGAGCCCCGGGCCCCGGTCGAGGGGCCGGCGCGGCAGGCCGCCGACGAGTGGGTGCGCGCGGGCACCGTGGTCGAGACCATGGACGCCTCGGCCTACACGTACGTGCGCCTCCGCGCCGACGACGGCACCGAGACCTGGATCGCCGGTCCCCAGGCCCCGGTCAAGGTCGGCGACAAGCTCACGGTGCGCAACGGCGCCGAGATGCGGGAGTTCAAGAGCACGTCGCTGAAGCGCACGTTCCCCGTGCTCTTCATGGTCGGCTCGCTGGGCGTGGCGGGCGGCCGCGAGGCGGCCGGACTGCCCCCCCACCCCACGCCCAGGCCCGTCGACGCCCCGGTGCCCGTGACCGACGCCCACGGCCACGCGGGCGGCGCTCCCCACGGGGCCGCTCCGGCGGTGATGGCCCCGCCCCCCGGAGCCATCGCCCGGGCCGCCGGCCCCGACGGGCGCACCGTCGCCGAGATCTACGGCGATCCCGCCGGCCTGTCGGGAAAACGCGTGCAGGTGCGCGGCATGGTCGCCAAGGCGACGATGGGCATCCTGGGCCGCAACTGGCTGCACGTGCAGGACGGCTCCGGCGACCGCGGAAAGGGCACCCACGACCTGGCGGTCACCACCAACGACACGGTCTCGGTGGGCGACATCGTGCTGGTCGACGGCACCCTGGCGCTCCAGAAGAACATCGGCGAGGGCTACCAGTTCCCCGTGCTGCTCGAAGACGCGCGCGCCACCGTCGAGCCCAGGTAGGCTACTTCTCTTCGGCGGCGGCCGCAGGGCTCGGCGTGCCGGCCGGGGTCTCGGCCGGGGCGGCGCGGCCCGAGTACGTCTTGGGGCCGTGACACGCCGTCAGGCACGTGCCGCCGGCCGCGCGCGCCTCGAACTTGATGGGCAGCGTCCACGAGCCGAACGGCACGCCGGGACGGATCAGGTGCGCCTGCGGTGAGGCGTGCAGGTCGTGGCACAGGCGGCACGTGCGCCCCTTGCGATCGTTCACGACGTGCAGGCGGTGCAGGTTCACGCCCTTGTCCTGGAAGCCCGTGTCGGCCGCGCCCTCGTCGACCAGCGTGGCGTCGTGGCACCCGAAGCACAGGCGATAGCTCTCGACCGCCCAGGGCCGATAGGCCTGCCCGGACGGGAAGTCGCTGACGACCAGCGCCGGCTCGTTCGAGCCGTGGGCGGCGTGGCAGGCCGTGCACTCGCCGGCCTCCACCGGCCCGTGCACCGAGCCCCCGGCCGGCGCCGACACCGAGACGCCGTCGTGGCAGTCGGTGCAGAGCTCGGGCATGGCCTTGGTGAGGGCCGGGCGGGCCGGGCCGCCGTGGACCGCGTGGCAGGCCGTGCACGCGCGCTCGGCCACCGGTGCGTGCGGGCGGGCCGGCGCGGGGCCCGGGACGTGGCAGGTCGCGCACAGGGCCTCGGGCACCGCGCGCAGCAGGGCCTTCTCGTTGGCGGCGTGGGGGTCGTGGCACCCCGTGCAGCGGCCCCCGGCGGCGGGGCCGTGCCGGCCGCGTGCCGTGGCCATCGCCGCGGCCGCGTCGTGGCAGTTCCCGCACAGCGCCGCCTGGTCGGCGATACCGGGGGTGGTCCCCTTCTCGTGCCCGCCGCCCGGCGCCGCGGGCGAGACCCCCTCGTGGCACAGGCCGCAGCCCTCGTCGAGCGCGGCGTGGCGGATCTTGGCGCGCCCCACGGTGCGGTGGCACGCCGAGGTCTGGCACGTGTCGGGGCCGGCCGCCCGGGCCTCGGGGCTCGCGACCAGCCCCAGGGCGGTCCCCGCGGCCACGAGGAGGGCGAAGGATCGGGTTCGATGGGTCATGGCTGGGGCTCCCTGCTCGCTACGCCGGCGGCCGCCTCGGGCAGGAACGGCGGCTCGATGGGCAGGTGAATGCGCACCGACGTCCCGGCGCCCTCCGCCGACTCGAGCTCGAGGACGCCCCCCATACGCTCCGTCAACTCGCGGGAGATCGTCAAGCCGAGGCCCGTCCCGTCGGCCTTGGTGGTGAAGAAGGGCTCCAGGGCCTTCACCCGCACGTCGGGGGGCATGCCCGGTCCGTCGTCGGTGATCTCCAGCGACACGTACTCCGGCCGAACCTCGGAGGGACGCACGCGCGCGGTGATCGCGCCCCCGCCGACCATGGCCTGCTCGGCGTTCATGATCAGGTTGAGCAGGATCTGCACCAGCCACTCCTCGTCGGCGTACACGCGATCGCAGCTGGGATCGGCCTCGGTGGCGATGGTGACGCTGCGATGCGCGAGCCCGGGCCGCAGCAGGCCGGCCACGCGCTCGACCAGGCTGCGGGGGTCGAGGTTGGTGGGCGCCTCGCCGCGGGGCTTCGCGCGGGACAGCAGCTCGGTCAGCGTGGTCGAGAGCCGCTGCGTCTGGCGCATCATCTCGTTGACGATGGCGCGCTGCTCCTGGTCGAGCGGCACCTCCTGGGCCAGGATGCGCACGGCCCCTGAGATGCCCGCCAGGGGGTTGCGGATCTCGTGCGCCATCATGGCGGACATGCGGCCGATGGTCGCCAGGCGCTCGATGTCGATCAGGCGCTCCTGCTCGAGCTTGTCGACCTTGCTGCGCGCGGCGTTCAGGCGCTGCACCCCGCGATTGTAGCCCTCGGCGATCTCGCGGAACTCGGGGGAGAGCCCCGTCGGATCCACGGGCTCGAGGTCGGGCCCGTCGGCCATGTGGTGCATGTGCCGCGCCAGCCGCTGGGCGGGCCGCACGTAGCCGCGCAGGAAGTACACGGCCAACGCCAGGCCGACGAGCAGCAGCACGATCGCCACGCTCTGTCCGGTCTCCAGCAGGCTATGGAGGACCAGCGCGCCCGCGCCCGAGGTGTCGAACTCGGTGTAGACGTAGCCGACGACCGCCCCCACGCCGCCCTTGTGACACGCCAGGCAGGCCTGGCGCACCCGCGCGGGGTGGACCATCGCGCGGTGGTGGGGGCGGTCCTCCAGCGCCACCGACTGGCTGGACTCCAGCGCGCGCTCGGCCACCTCCGGCGGCACCATCCGCGTCGGCCTGCCGATGGCGGCGGGATCGGTCGAGATGCTGACCACGTGGTCGAGGTTCGTCACCTCGAAGCGCACGATGCGGGCCGGGAGCGAGTAGTCCGAGATGAACGAGTTGGAGTGCCCCGTCAGGCCCTTCGCCACCATGGTCATCTCGAAGTCGCGCTGCGCGAGGATGGCGACCGTGTGGAGCCACGGCTCGAACGCGCTGACGAAGGCCGACTCGCGGGTGACGGCCCGGACGATCACGACCGTGGACACGACGAAGGCGAGGATCGACACGATGAGGATGCGCGCCGGGAACGAGAGCACGAAGAAGTCGATCAGGCGCGCGAAGCGCCGCCCGAACAGCCCCTTTCGGGCGACCAGATCCGACGACGACGGCTCGCTCATCTCGTGGCCCTCCCCTCGGTCCCGTTCACGGCAGCGTCCGCACGACGCGCAAGCCGGTCGCGCCGTTGCGCACGTCGGGCTCGTACCGGCCCCGGTTGGCGCTGCGCAGGCGGGCCGCGCCGATCATCCACGATCCCCCCCGCAGCGTGCGGAACGTGGGGTCGGCCGAGCCCAGCGGGTCGGTGGCCGCCACGCCCGCCTGGAACGGCTCCCAGGCGTCCCAGCACCACTCCCACACGTTGCCGCTGGTGTCGTACAGCCCCCAGGGGTTCGGCACCTTCTGCTGCACCGGGTGCGTGCCGCACGTCGTCGCGGGGTACTGCGTGTCCTTCCAGGCCGAGCAGTTCCAGGCGTTCGCGTAGGTCACGCCCGAGTTGCCGCCGTACCAGGCCAGCGTGTCGACCTCGGGCGCGTCGAGACCCAGGTGCTCCAGGGGCAGGTCGCCCGTGAACAGCGCGGTGGTCGTACCGGCGCGGGCCGCGTACTCCCACTCGGCCTCGGTCGGCAGGCGATAGCCGTCGCAGTCGAGCCCGACGAAGGACACCTGGTCGCACTTGTAGCTGCCCCCAGGGCTTCCCGTGCAGCCCGCGAGCACGTAGCAGGCCGAGAACCCCTCGGCCAGGGAACGCTGGTTGCAGTACTTGAGCGCCGACCACCAGTTCACGTTCTCGGCCGGGCACGCGTCGCCGCACCCCGGGTACCACGACGTGGCCGCTGCGTTGCCGAGGACCGCACGCCACTCGGCCTGGGTCACCTCGCGCCGTCCCACCAGCAGGCGACGCGTGAGCTGAACCTGGTGCCGACCCTCGTCTGTGCCGCGCCCAGGCTCGTCCTCGGCCGAGCCCATCAGGAACGTACCGGGCTGGACGAGCGCGAAGCCCGCGGGCACCTCGCTTCTGCACGAGACGCCGCTGCACGGGTCGTCGCCCGGTCCGGGAACGTCGAGGTCGGCGACCGGGTCGGAGGCCGCGTCGGCACTATCGGGGGAGCCCTCGGGCGAGGGCTCGCCGACGACCTCTGCGGGAGGCTCGCCGTGGGCTTCGGTCGTGTCGGTGACGCCCCCGTCGGGGGGTTCGGCCCCGTCGGCGTCGGGGCTCGCGGCGTCGGCGGGCTCCGGCGCGTCGGGTGCAGACGGATCGGACGCCTCGCCGTCGCGGCGCGCGACGTCGCCGGGCCCGACGAGGTCGGCCGCCCCGTGGTCGAGGGCGACGTCGCCCCCGTCGGGCGTCGGGATCGCGTCGGCGGGAAGCTCGTGGAAGGTGGGGCCGTCGGGCCGCGCCGAGCCGTCGTCGAGCGCCTCGGCTTCCCTGGAGAAGTCGGCCTCGTCGCGGACCTCGGAGCAGGCTCTGCACCCGGTGCCCGAGAAGGCCAGGGCCAGCATCAAGAGCACCCTCCCCGACCGGCGCATCCCCGTCGTTGAACCGCTTCGCACGCTCGATGTCCCCCTCTGGGGCAGGCATGCTAGCGTCGCTGGGGATGACACGCAAGATCCTTGGGCGGCGGGCCCGACGGTGACGACTGGTCTCGCTTTTCTATCCCGGGTGAACTATCATCAACAATCAGGGTTGTCCGGCCGCGTTCTCGGGGGGGCACGAGGCTGTTCGCCGACGCGGATCTTCTGCGGTCGACGCCATCGGGGACCGACGTGAACGGAACCATCGGTGCGCTCGGGATCCAGCGCGCGCTCGTCGTCGAGGACGAGGTGCTCGTGGCCTGGGCCATCCGCAAGGATCTCGAGCGATCGCACCTCGCGGTCACGGTCGCGCCCACCGTGCAGGCGGGCCGCGAGGCCCTGCGCGGCGAGGTCCCCGACGTCATCCTGCTCGACATCCGCCTGCCCGACGGCTCGGGCCAGGATCTGCTGAGCGAGATGGCACCCGCCACGAGGCGGCGCACGATCGTGATGAGCGCCTACGGCGACGCGCGCACCATCGTCCAGGCCATGCGCCTGGGTGCCGCCGACTTCCTGTCGAAGCCGTTCGACCCCGAGGCGCTGCACGACGCCATCACGCGCGTCCTCGTGGCCTCCCAGGACGCGGGCGAGCCCGACGCCGACGAGGCCGTCCCCGACGCAGCCGCAGCCGCGCCCGCGCGCCCCGCGCCGTCCCTCAGCGACCTCACCGAGCGCCTGCAGCGCTTCGCCCGGGCTCCCCGCAGCACCGTGCTGCTCCTCGGCGAGACCGGCGTGGGCAAGAGCTACCTGGCCCGACGCCTGCACGACCTGAGCGACCGGCGCGACGGCCCGTTCGTCGAGATCAACTGCGCCGGCATCCCCCCCACGCTCATCGAGAGCGAGCTCATGGGCCACGAGCGGGGCGCCTTCACCAGCGCCCACGCCTCCAAGCAGGGCTTGTTCGAAAAGGCCGGCGGCGGCACCCTGCTGCTCGACGAGATCGGCGACATGCCGCTCGAGATGCAGGCCAAGCTGCTCTACTTCATCGAGACGCGCACCTTCCGCCGCCTCGGCAGCACGCGCGACCTGAGGGCCGACGTACGCATCGTGACGGCCACGCACCGCGACCTGGCCGTGCTGGCGCGCGAGGGGCGCTTCCGCGAGGACCTCTACTACCGCCTGAAGGTCCTCACCATCACCATCCCCCCCCTGCGCGAGCGCCCCGTCGATGTCGACACGCTGGTGCGCGAGTTCCTGGCTGCGGCCGCCGCCGAGATGGGCCAGCCCGTCCCCGCCGTCTCGCCCCACGCGCTCGGCCTGCTCCACGCGCACGCCTGGCCCGGCAACATCCGCGAGCTGCGCCACGTGATCGAGGCCGCGGTCGTCCACGCCGACGGGGCCGCCCGCATCGAGTCGCGGCACATCGCGCTGGCGCTGGGCCGGCACGACTTCGTCGACGAGCCCGTTCTCGAGGAGCCCCCGCCGCCGCCCCCCGCGACCGCGCCGGCCCACGCCGCCCCGGCCGCTGCCGCCGGAGCCCCCACGCGCGAAGAGCCCGGGCCGTCCGAGTCCGACCCGTCCGAGCCCGGCGACGACCTCGAGCCCGTGGCCCACATCTCCATCCCCCTCGACGGCAGCGTCTCGCTGCCCGACATGGAGAAGGAGATCCTCGCCCAGGCCATGCGGCTCACCCGCGGCAACCAGGTGCGCGCCGCCCACCTGCTCGGGATCTCCCGCGACGTCCTGCGCTATCGCTTGAAGAAATACGCCATCGGAGGTTGACGGTCATGCTCCCCCGAAGCCCTCGCGCGGCACTCGGCGCCCTGGCTCTCGCCCTCACCCTCGGCGGCACCCTGCCCGGGTGTGCCAGCACCCGGACCAACACTGCGGGCGGCGCCCCGGTGCTCTATCCCCCGCTGCCGAACCGGCCCCGCATCCAGTACCTCGCCGGCTACAACGGCTCGAACGACGTCGAGGACTCCAGCGCGTTCGCCGACTTCGTGCTGGGCGGCGACAAGAAGGAGCGCGGCCTGACCAAGCCCTACTCGGCGCTGCGCCTCGACCAGCGCCTGGTGGTCGTCGACGTGGCGGCCTTCGAGATCGTCGTGTTCGACTTCGCCAACCGCCAGTTCCGGCCCCTGAAGGGCAACACGGGCGGGGGGCGGGCGCGGCACCCCATGAACCTGGGGCTGGCCGACGACGGCACGATCCTCGTGTCCGACACCGACCGCGACCAGGTGCTCGCCTACGCGCCCGACGA
>Ga0233425_10010835_pt1 | contig 10898 bp, 8 predicted proteins | sample Watercolumn_Towu_2_FD_181712 | JGI IMG/M metagenome (GOLD analysis project Ga0233425, IMG submission 181712) | Freshwater microbial communities from Lake Towuti, South Sulawesi, Indonesia - Watercolumn_Towuti2014_140_MG | ecosystem: Environmental > Aquatic > Freshwater > Lake | place: Indonesia...
CACGACGCCATCGTTGTTGACATGGAGACCAGCGCCGTCGCCGCCCGGTGCAAGAAATTGAACGTCCCCATGGTCGGCATCCGCGCCATCTCCGACCGCGCCAACGAGGACCTGCCGCCGGAAATCAACAGCTTCTTCGACAACGGCGAGGTTCGCCCCGGCAAGATCGCCAAAGCCATCGTCTCTCACCCGCCCACCGTCGTTAACCTCTTCAAGCTCGCCAAGCACGCCTGGAAAGCCGGTGAAGACCTCGCCGACTTCCTGGAGAAGTTCGTCCTCGCCGCCGCCGATGAACTGAAGTAAGCGCGGAAAGCAGAGAAGTCCTGATCTGGCAGGGCGGTCCCTCCGCTGGCGGCGACAAGAGGCGGCCGGAATGTCCTACTTGAAGACGGGCCTCTTCTTAAACGCCTCGTCGTTTTCCTTTTCGGTGACTTCGCTGAACGTGCCTCGGTCCTGCCGGATGTGGAGCGTCTTCCACGCGAGTCCGGCCAGCCGTCGGTCCTTGCGCTGGTCCATAAACTCTTGCAGCACCGCCTCACCCTCAGGCTTCAGCCGCAACAGCGCGTTGCCCACGGCGCGATAGCCCCAGTCCGCGTCGGCGCGGGCGCAGCCGTCGCCGCATTTCGCGAAGAGGGCTTTCAACACCTCGATGATGCGCGGGCGCAGCGGCTCATTCTCCTTCTGCCGGCGGACGGCGAGCGCGGCGAGAGAGGTAGCGGCGCGGTTGGCGACGACCACGTCGGCGCGTTGCGTCGCAGCGATCAACGTCTCGATCACACTCGGCGTGCGGTTGACGTTCGACAGCGCCTCGGTGGCGGCGAAGCGGACGAACAGGTCGGGGTCATCCATCGCCTTTACAATCGCCGGCGCGATGTCGGGGCCGGACAGCGGCACCAATGCCCGCATGGCGACGGAGCGGACGGTGGGGTTCTTGTGGGAGAGGGCACGGACCAGTTCGGCGGTCGGGGCTGGTTTGAGCTTCATCAGCGTGAACATGGCATTCTCGCAGAGCATGTGGTTGCCGTGGCGGTCCAGCGCCGCGAGCAGCCTGGCGACGCTCTCCGGGCCGCTGAGGTCGCGCAACACCTGCGCGGCCATGCAGCGCACGCCGTTCTCCGGATCCTCCAGCGCGCGCTCGAAGATCGGCACGGCCTGCGGGTCTTTCAGCTTCGCCAGTGCCCGCAACGCCGCGCGGCGCACGAGCAGGTTCTTGTCCCGCGCCAGCGGCGCGATGTCGGCGAAGGCCGCCTTCAACTTGTCGTGCGCGACCTGCGAGAGCGCCTTCAGCTTCAGGAAATCGTCGCTGCCCCGCAATGCGTCGAGCGGTTGGTCGGGAACGTTCGTGTAGTGCAGGTAATGGTCGTCCTCGTTCACCGACAACGCGACCGCCACGCCGCGCGCGTGAAACGGTTTCCAGCGGTCCTGATAGGGGCCGGAGGTGAGGCCGGAGACGCGGGTATTCGTCTGGCGCGTCATCCAGAGCAAGTCTTCCACAGCGCGCGACTGCGTCGTGGGATAGCAGGCGCCGTAGGCGATCAACTCGTCCACGATGCCGTCGCGCACCCACGTCTCTAAGTCGAAGTAGATGTGGCCGCCGGTCATCATCAACTCCGGCACGTTCCACGGCTGCGGGAAATGCGGCCGCCAGGGGTTCACGAACATGCCGAGCTTCCGGCCGTCCTTCGCCAGCGCGACCTTCAGCTCGCGCAGGTAGGCGGTGACGTATTCGCCGCGCAACGCATACCAGTCGTCGCGGCTGGCGAAGCGCGTGAACGGCTGCTTGCGGATGTCGAGGCCGGTGCGCTTCTTGAACTCCGCGACAATCGGCTCGTTGAAGCCGAACTCGTCCTGGAACCTCATGCTGTAGTTCTCGGCGTAGGTCAGGAAGATCATCCCATCGTAGCCGTCGCGTTTCATGAACTTTATGTGCAGGTCCACCAGCGCGCGACGCGCCTCCGGGTAGGCGAATTCGATCGGCCCGCCCTGCTTCAACGAGCCGCTCTTGTCCACCGGCACCCACTCCGGATGCTCGATGCGCAGGCTCGACTCGGCGAAGGACGGGAAGTCATTAAAGCCCGGCGAGTCCGCCTGGTTGCCCCAATCGAACATCGTGCCAACGCCCCAGATTTCCATGCCGCGCCTGTGCGCCGCCTCGACCGCCGTCTTGTCGGGATCCACCTCCTTGTAAAGCTGCAGCCCCCATTTCCACCACGAGGCGTAACGGCAATTCTCCGGGCGCGCGACCATCGTGTCGAGCCAAGTCGCTTCCTCCAGCCCGCGCCAGTAAACGCGCCGCACGCCGAGCCGTTTCAGCAGGTCGAACGACGCCTCGATGGACGCCTTCGAATCAATCGGCAGCGACGAGCCGAGCCAGTGGTTGTCGCCGGTGCTGATGTAGCAGTCGAGGATGACGGGCTTGGAAGGCGGCTCGGCGGCAAACAATGGCGCGACATTGACGGCGAGGAGCAGACACCAACGGAGGCGCGGTTTCATGCGGGCGAGGTTTTGACACATCCACAGCGGGAGTCAAGCGCTGGCGCGAAGATGTTCTACGCCGGGGCACATCTCAGGTCTTGAACGCTGGCGCGTTCAGCTACAGGGCTCCACCGCCGGTGACTTCTTTTCGAGAACTGAGATGCGCCCCTATGCAGGCTCTCCCGGCCGCGGCGCGGCGGCTTTGCGCAAGCGATCCATGATGGCGAGGCCGAGGCCGGCTTCGGGAACCGGTTCGGCGACAATCCCGTCCAGGCCCGCGGCATCGAGCCGGCGCAACGCGGCGAACAGATTTGCCGCCGCTTCGCGCAGGTCGCCTGTAGCGCTCAGCATCTCAACAACGGCGAAATCGCGGGAGGCCGACGACAACGCACGGAACGCCAGCAGCCCGACACGCCCGGAGCGGGCCATCGCCGCGTTGGAGGAGCCGAGAATTCGCAGCGGCGTGCGCGGCGCGTAGTGGCGGAGCAACATGCCCGGCGACTCCGGCGTCGCGCCCGGCGCGCCCGCCACGACCACTTCGCGGCCAAGGCATTCGCGCAACTCCTCCAGCGTCACCGGCCCCGGCCGCAACAGTCGCGGACCGGTATTGCCAAGCGCCACGATCGTGGACTCGATGCCGAGTTGCGTCGGGCCGCCGTCAAGAATCAGGTCCACGCGCGAGCCAAGCTCTTCCTCCACTGCTTGCGCCGAGGTCGGGCTGATCTGGCCGAAACGGTTCGCGCTCGGCGCGGCCAGCGGCTGGCCGACGGCGGCGATGAGCGCGCGCGCCACCGGATGCGCCGGCATCCGCACCGCCACGGTCGGCAGGCCCGACGTGACGATGTCCGGAATGTTCCCGCGTTTTGGCAGCACAAGCGTCAGCGGGCCAGGCCAGAACCGCTCCGCCAGCCGCCCCGCTTCCGCCGGGACCGACGCGACGCAGCGCTCCAGCCAGTCCGCCGAGCCGAGGTGAATGATGAGCGGGTCGAAGTGCGGCCGTTCCTTCGCCTCGAAGATGCGCGCCACGGCCCGCGCGTCGGTCGCCACCGCGCCGAGCCCATAGACCGTCTCCGTCGGGAACGCCACCAAGCCGCCGCCGCGCAACGCCGCCGCCGCGCGCGCGACAGCGGAGGCCGGCCCGGTCGAGGTTGTGTCGGCTTTGAGAATCATGACGAAGCGGCGCGCTCATACCGGAACCGCCCGCTGAAAGCAAGCCCGCCTGCGCCGGCGTTGACGGCGGCGGCGGCGGTCGGCTAATGTCGCCGCGGTGGTTTGCGCGCAAACGCGATGATCGAATGGCTCATACCGTCGCTCGCCTTGATCGTGCTGTTGGGATTGTCGGCGTTCTTCTCCAGCACAGAGACGGCGCTTTTTTCGCTGGGGAAAATCCACACGCGCCGGCTGGCGGAGCAATCGCCCGCGCTCGGGGCGGTCGTGGCGGAGTTGCTGGAAATGCCGTGGCGTCTGCTCTCCACTCTCCTGCTCGGCAACACCGTTGTCAACACCGTCGCCACGGCGCTGGTGTTCTGGCTCCTGGCGCAACGGCAGTCCATGTCCGCGGCGGTGCTCGACACGGTTGTCATCATGGTCGTGTTGCTGGTAACGGTGGGCGAGCTGCTGCCCAAGTTGCTGGCGGTGCTCAATCCCATCCGCGTCGTCCGGCTCGTGGCGGGGCCGACGCTGGTGGTGGTTCGGTTGATGGGGCCGCTCCTAGCGCTCTCGCAGGGTGTCTCGGACGCGCTGCTACGCTTGGTGGCGCCCAAGGCCGTCAAGACCACAGGCCTCTCCGACGAGGAGGTCGGCACGTTGCTGGAAATCGGCCTCCAGGAGGGCGTGCTGCGCGAGACCGAGAAGAACATGATTCAGGACATTCTCCACCTGCGCCGTCACACCGCGAAGGACCTCCTGACGCCGCGCGTGGACATGGCGTGCGTGCCCGCCACAATGCCGAAGCCGGAACTGATCGCGTTCCTGAAGAAGACCCGGCACCGCCGCATTCCGATCTATGACGAATCGCCGGACACCATCGTCGGCATCCTCGACGTGCGGCGATTCCTGCTCGCGCCGGAGGAGGACGTGCTGGAGATCATGGACCCGCCGTCGTTCGTGCCGGAATCCATGAACGCGGCGCGTTTGCTGAAGAGCTTCCAGATTCACAAGCAGCCGATGGCCATCGTGGTGGACGAGTTTGGCGGCACCGAGGGCGTGCTGACGATGTCGGACATCCTCGAGGAGATCGTCGGCGACATGGCGGGCGAGTTCCGGCAGCCGGAGCAGGACATCCGGCAAGTGGCGGAACGCGTATGGCTGGTGCTCGGCGAGACGCGGCTGGACGACCTCAACGAGCGGCTCGGCCTGCGGTTCGTCTGCCACGGCGTCGAGACCGTCGGCGGGCTGGTGGCGACGCGGCTCGGCGGCATCCCGCGAGCCGGCTCGCAAGTCCGCGTCGGCGAGTCGCTGTTCACGGTCGAGCGCGTCGCCAAGAACCGCATCGCCGAGTTGCGCCTGGAGCGCGCGGAGGGAGCCGCATGAACGCTCCGGAACTCATCGTGCTGCTGGTCTGCGTGGCGCTGTCGTTCTTCTTCTCCGGCATCGAGACCGGCCTGCTCGCGCTCAACAAAATCCGCCTCCGCGACCGCGTTCGCCGCCGCGACCCGCGCGCGATGATCCTTCAACAATACCTCGACCGCCCGGAGCGGCTGCTGGCGACAGTGCTCGTGGGCAACAACCTCGTCAATGTCACCGCCACGGTCATCGCGGTGCATGCGGCGCTGGTCCACTGGCCGTGGCCGCCGCGCGTCAGCGGCGGGCTGGCGGTGGTGATGATGGTGCTCGTGCTGCTGATCGTCGGCGAGCTGGTGCCGAAGTCGCTCTTCCGGCTGTATCCGTTCCGGCTGAGCATGGCGCTGGCGCAGGCGTTGCGACTTTGCGCGGTGACGATGACGCCGCTGACGGCCGCGTTCGGCGGACTGGCCAGCCTCTTCATGCGCGTGGCCGGCCTCGAACGCGCCAAAAAGGAACTGTTCGTAAGCCGTGAGGAGTTGATCCTCATCGCCCGCGAAGGCGAACTGGCCAGCCAGCCCTCGGCGGAGCAGCGCAAGATGATCGCGGGCGTGTTCGAGATGTGCGCCACGCCCGTGCGCGACGTGATGGTGCCGATGGCGCAGGTGCTCGCCGTCACGCCGCAAACCTCCATCGCCGAGGTGTTGCGGCAGGCGCGCGAGCGGAGCTTTTCCCAACTGCCCGTGCTTGACGCGGCCGGCCATCTCGCTGGCGTTGTCAATATCTACGAGGTCTTGTTCAACGATAGCGACACAACCGCGAAGACCGCCGCCGATTTCTGCCGGCCCGCGCCGACGGTGGACAGCGCCGAGCCGCTCGACCGGGCGCTGGCGCGGTTGCGCGGCGCGTCTGTGCCGATGGCGGTGGTGCTCGACGTAAAGCAACGGCCGCTCGGCGTGGTGACAATCACCGATCTGGTCGAGAAGATCGTCGGCGAGATCGCGCTGTGAGGCGGCATGAACTTCTCGTCGCGCGATGAAGGAGTAGCTGGGAGCGGCGGTGTCCTCGCTGCCGCACCGTTGTCACTGGACGAGGAGTGCGGCGGTGAGGACACCGCCGCTCCCAGTTACGCTCATGAGTGACACCAACCCCAACGCCGACGCGGACGCCCGCGCGTTTCCGCCGACGAACTGGTCGGAGGTGCGGCGGGCGGCGCATCCGAGCCAGGCGTGGGGCGAGAAGGCGCTGGCCGCGTTGCTGGGCCGTTACCGGCCGGCGTTGAAAGCGCACCTGATGTTCGCCAAGAGACTCTCCCACGAGCGCGCCGAGGACCTGCTTCACGATTTCATCGCCGACAAAGTGCTGCGCCACTCGCTGCTGGCCGGCAGCGATCCAGGCCGCGGCCGCTTCCGCACCTATCTGTTGACGGCGCTCGACCGTTACGCCGTGAGCGCGCATCGCCGGGACGCGGCGCAGAAGCGCGCGCCGGAGGGCGGCTTTGTGGAACTGGAAGAGTTCGACGCGCCCGCCGGCGATGCCGGGCAAACATCCGCCGGCGACACCGAGTGGGCGCGGCAGGTCGTGGCGGACGCGCTGCAGCGCACTCAAACCGAATGCGAGGCGACCGGCCGGGCGAATTTCTGGAGCATCTTCGAGGCGCGCGTGGTCGGGCCGTTGCTGCGCGGCGAGCCGGCCCCGGCGTATGAGGCGATGGTGGCGCGGCTCGGTTTCCAGTCGCCGTTGCAGGCGTCGAACGCCTTGACGACGGCGAAACGGATTTTTGCGCGGATGCTGCGCGAGGTCGTGGCCGAATACGCCGGCTCGCCGGAGGCGGTGGAGACCGAACTCCACGAGTTGCGCGCCATCCTCGCGCAAGCGGGCGGAGGCTGAAACATGATGGACCCCCATTACAATCAGAGCGCGCCGCAATCGCTCGCCCGGTTGCTGGACGCGGAAACCGGCGGCGGCGACTGGACGGCGGAGGAGATGGCGGCGATCCTGCGTCATCAGTTGGCCGCGCCGTTGCGCGCCGACCTGACCGCCACCAACCCGCGCGCCGGCAAGACGCTCGACACCGTCAGCCAGGCCGGGCCGCCGCCGGCGACGTTCGGGGAACTGTTCGCCCATCCGCGACCGCCGCTGGAACTGCTGGAACTCGCCAAGGACTTCGGCAAGGCGCTGCGCCGCGACGCCGCCTGCGGCGTGCCGGCCGGGGTGGCCACGGTCATCTACTACGCCAGCATCGTCGCCGCGCGGCTCCGTTGCGGCCGGCGAATCAGCGACCTCGACGAAACGGCGCTGCGCCGCGGCGTGGAGTGGGCGCTGGCGCAACCGTGGCTCGACGAGGCAACGCGTGCGATGTTTGAGGAAGCTAGGCGGGGCTGAGGGCTGGCAAAGTAGCGAAACTCCAAACTTCAAGTTCCAAAGAGCGGCCAAGGCTTGGAGCACGGAAGGGCGGAGTTGTTGACTTGGACATTGGCGCTTGAGGCTTGGAGTTTCTTTGGGGGGCGGAACTTGGGATTTGGAGCTTCCAATCGCTAGGAAAACCGGCGGCCGCTTTTGGGGGACGATTTCTGCAAAAAATCTCCTGTGGCCGTGCAAGATCGCCGCCTCTCCTGCGTATCGCCAGGTGAACAGGAGATACAACAATGAAAACGATGATTCAAATAGCGATTCTGGCAGCAGTCCTAGCCCCGGCCACAACCTTCGCCGACCCGCGCGTTCCCCAGCCCGGCCGGCGCCCCACCGGCCTCATCATCCCGGTCCCGAAACCCCGCCCCACGCCCGCGCCGAAACCGACGCCCCGCCCCACGCCGACCCCGACGCCGCGTCCTATCCACCGCAAGCACCATCACCACCACCATCACCCGCAGGTGGTATATGTGGCGGCGGCAAGCTCGTGGGTCCGGCCGGTCGTCCAACAGGTCACCTACGACACGCGGCCCGCGCCGGAAACCTCCGCGGGACGCGCGCTGACCACCCGCGAGTTCCTCCAGGGCCGCGCCAGCTACGCCGGCCAGCGCATGGCCGTTTGCGGCAAGGTGACCCAGTCGGTCCGCGGCATGGGCGGCATTGACTACCTCATCCTCGATGGCGTGGTGCGCTGCGATTTTCCGCGCGACGCCCGCTACATCCGCGGCGCTTACTCCGAGACGAACCGTTACGTCACCATCGTCGGCACGGCCATGGGCGGCTGGCACGCCACCGCCTCGGCCGACCTGTCCGAGTGCGACCGTCCGTTCTAACCGCGGCCCGAGAGGAACCGCCATGCCGCCAGACCATTCCACCGACGCCGAAGGCTCCGCCACGGCCAGACTCCTGCGCGAACGGCTCCGCTCCCCGATCCCGGTGGAGCGGTTCGCCGTCGAGTCGCTTCAAAAGGCGCTGGGCCGCGTGAGCCGGGACGTGCTGCCGCTGGCCGGCGTGCCCGTCGGCGAACTGCTGCTCGACCCCCGCGTGGACCTGACGACGCTGGTGGCGCTCAAGAACTGCGCCAAGAAACTCGCCGCCCGCCTCTCCCAACCAGGCGCCGAATACAATGCCATGGTGACGATCTACTTCGCCGCCATCGCCAGCGCCCGCGTGTTCCACCGCCGGACGATCAGCACGCACGCGCCGGAAACTCTCACCCAGGCGTTCCAGAGGCTCCACGCGCAGCCGTGGATGCCGTGGGAACTGGCCGAACTCTTCACGAAAGCCACCGCAACATGATCGCGGAACATTCACCTTGGAACGGCGACGTAGCCGAACGCGCCAGCGTTCGGAAGCCGCAGGTTGAACATGCTGAACGCTGGCGCGTCCAGCTACTTCCTTCGCGCAGCATTGACCGACACCATCAATCGCACCCACTTTCACCTTGCCGGCGCGAAGGCAAGTTGGTTTCATGCGCGGTAGTCGGAATGCAGCGTTGGACGGCCTCGGGGCAAAACGTGATGACGCGCGCAGGAGAACGACCATGAATGCGGCCTGGCTGGTGATTCTGAACCGCAAAGACGCGGAACGGGAGTTCGAGCTTTCGCCGGCGAACGAGATGACGCTCGGACGCCGCACTGACAACGGGATCGTCCTCGAAGACGACCAGGTTTCCAGCCGCCACTGCAAGATCGAGTTCGCGGACGGCGCGTGGCACCTCAGCGACTTGGACAGCCGCAACGGCACGCGCGTAAACGATACGACCGTGCGCGGGCGCCGCCGGTTGAACGACGGCGACGTGATCACCGTTGGCGCGACCAAACTGCGGTTCGCCACGGGACCGAAGGCGCCGCCCACGGCGATGTCCGTCGAGCCGCCCCCGCAAGCTCCCGCCGCCGCCGTCGAGCGAACGGTCGAGGCGCCCGCGGTCGTCGCGCTGCCCGTCGCCGACGACGGCGACGCGGACGCGGTCTGGTTCCTGCCGGGCGAAGGCGACCAGAACGCCGGGCCGTTCACCGCAGCGGAGGTCACCGCCAGGCTGAAGAGCGGCCAAGCCACACCCGCCACGCCCTGTTGGCGCGAGGGCATGGGCGATTGGCTGCCGCTGGAGCAGGTCAAGGTATTCGCCGGCGCAGCCCGCGCGCGCAAAGCGGTCCCGCCCGCCATGCCCGCGATGCCTGCGAAACCAGCCCCGCCCGCCATGCCTGCTCTGCGCGCCATGCCGGAGCCGCCGGAAGAGTTGCCGCCGCGACCCGCACCGGATAACCGACAGCGGATGATCGTTGCCGGCTCGATGGCGGTCATTGTGCTCAGCCTCGCGGCGGTGGCGTGGGCCTTGTTCGGCTTTTTTGGGAGCGAGCCGTCCGCCAAGTTCCGGTCGAAATCAGCGCTCGCTAAAATCGCCGTGGAGCTGGAGCAAGCTGTTCCCTCGATCGCGCCGGCCCGCGAGAGCCGCCGCGACGAACCCATACCCGCCGCCGTGAAACGCGTGCCCGCGGCGGAGACGGCGATGGTGATCCGGCTCGAGGATTTTCATCTCGACGTTGGCTTGAGGGAAACCTGGCAGTTCCAACCCGCAGGCGGCGACGCGGGCACGATGGAATACGCGCTGGCCGAGAAGCTGCCGTCTTCGACGGCCACGGTGTTCCGGGAGACCGTGAAGTTCAACGGCAACACTCTGCCCGACATGTTGGTGTCGGTTTCGGAAGAGGGTGTCTCGATCATGGCGAGCGACCTGCCCCAAACGCCTCTGCTGTCGCGATGGCCCATGCCACTGCGCATGGGGCAGCGGTATGAATACACGGCAAACGCGGGCCGCATCATGGCGTGCGTCGCAGGCCCCGAGACCGTCACGGTGCCCGCGGGCACTTTCCGGTGCTTGGTGTGCGTCGAGCAGGTTCACGCCCAGGATCAGCAATGGGAGAACCGGATCTGGTTCGCGCCGAAGACAGGCGTGGTGAAGATGGTTGTGGGCGGGCCAAAAGGGTTTGAGTCCAGCCTGGTCCGGAAAGAACAGGCCGCCGGCGCGGGGCAGGAGTTGGTGATTCGCAAGGAGGACTTCAAGTTTGCTGCTGGTTTCAAGGAGGTGTTTGAGCGCGTGCCGCGCGACGCTGCGGGGGCGCGGGGCCACAGCGAATACATCATTCACAGCCAGTCGCAGTCGGGCGGCACGACGTTGTTTCCCCGCGCCGCGAGAGGCCCCGACGGGAAGACGGAGGAGCAGTTGTTGACGCTCTCCCAGGAAGGGCTGTCGCTTTACCCGACGCCGACACTGACGGGCCTGCCGATGGCGCACGTGCCGTTGCCGCTGCGGGTCGGCCAGACTTTCGACTTTGCCATTCTCGCCGGCCGCGTCAGGGCGCGCGTCGAAGGCGTCGAGGAAATCACGGTTCCCGCCGGCACCTACCGGTGTTTGGTGTTCGTCGAGCAAATAGACATGCCGGACCGCCGGGGCGAGGCCCGCGTTTGGATGGCCCCGAATGTCGGCACAGTGAAGTGGAGCATGGACG
>Ga0233425_10010836_pt1 | contig 10896 bp, 9 predicted proteins | sample Watercolumn_Towu_2_FD_181712 | JGI IMG/M metagenome (GOLD analysis project Ga0233425, IMG submission 181712) | Freshwater microbial communities from Lake Towuti, South Sulawesi, Indonesia - Watercolumn_Towuti2014_140_MG | ecosystem: Environmental > Aquatic > Freshwater > Lake | place: Indonesia...
GGTCCGTCCCGTGCTTCTCGGCGGAGAGCGTGCTGCGGATCAGCACCTCCCCCGGGCCGGGGGGCCGGTCGTCGTACTCCCGTAACTCCGGCTGACGGATGCCGGTGGCAAGCAGGGCGAGGGGCATCGGAGTCTCCTCAAGGGCGCTCGGCGTTGAGATTGCCGTGGGGTAGGGTCCGGGGTCAGTACTCGGCCATGAACTCATCCGGGGTCAGGCCTGCACGGCGCAACGCACCGACGAGGGTGTTCCGCCTCACCCGTGAATGCCGTGGAATCGCGACGTTCCGACCGCGGACGGGGTCCTCGAGCACCGTGTGGCGACCGCCCTCGCGGGAACGGGTGAACCCGAGCCGCCGCAGGGCAGCCAGAACCCTCCTCCGGTCCAGGTCACTCGGGATCAAGCGGCCACCCGTTCTCGCGGCAGGACTCCCTGAGCAGGGAGATCGCGTCCGCGATCATCTCCAAGGCCTCCTCCACCGTATCGCCTTGGGAAGCGCACCGCGGCGGCGTCTCCGAGAAGACGCAGTACCCGCCGCTCTCCAAGTCGGGTTCGAGCCGAATGCTGTACTGCTCGCCGTCCACCAGGATGACCTTGTGGATCACGTCGGCTACCGCCTCAACCTTGCCCACGGCACTCCTCCACACAGCGGGTGTTCGTTGGGGGGGTCACTTCGCCGACGGGACGGGAAATCCTCGCGCCTCACGCGGTGATGCGCTCGCGAGGGGATCGGGCTCCGGTCGCCGAGACCCGGGCCATGCCCCTGCTCCTCTGCCTGCTCGCGTTGCGCGTGTCCGCCGCGAGCTCCTCGCCCCCTCAGCGCTCACGGCCTGAATCCCAGAGTAGTCTACCGGGGTGCCTCGCCTTTGCTCCACGACCATCCCCGCCTCACTTCCCGACCGCGACATGCACCCGCATGGCTTTCGGCCTCCTCCTGATCCGGCACTGATGGGCCGCGACGTCCAGCCCACAGCGGACCCCTAGCAGGACTAACGCCGATTGCTAACGGAACGCTAGCATGGATGTGCTACCCTGAGGCCGTGTTCACCCGGTGCCGTCGCTCGCCAGAGGCGGCAGACGAGCTGACTACGGAAGGGAAGGATGAACCCATGAAGCGAGCCGTATGGGCGCTGCTTGCGGCGGCGTTTGCCCTGGCGCTCCCGCAAGTGCTGTGGGCGCAGAAGTCGAGGGACCAGGCTTACGTCGACGCCGTATTGGACGGCCTCGTGCGCGAGGGCATGCTGACCCTCGAGAAGGCGCAGGAGATCAAGGCGGACGCGAGTGAGGCGGCCGAGATCGTGGCGGACGCCACGAAGCCGAAGCCGAAGTGGACGGACACGATCAAGCTTAGCGGCTACACGCAGGCGCGGTGGTACTACTACCCGGACGATGACGATCCGAACAACGAGTTCGAGGTGCGTCGGGCGCGCATCAAACTGGGCGCTCAGCCGACGGAGCGCACCGAGATGGAGCTGCAGCTGGACATGGGCGAGGGTGAGGTGACAGTGAAGGACGCTTGGGTGCAGTACGACCTTAACCCCGAGGGTTCCTTCCGGGTCCGCGCCGGCCAGCAGAAGGTCCCGTTTGGGTTCGAGACGCCCCAGTCGTCAGGCAGCCGCGTCCCGCTCGAGCGAAACTGGGTCAGCCGGCGGGTCGTTCCGGGCGAGCGCGACACGGGCGTGACCTTCTACTGGACCGATCCGGCCGATGCCGCGCTGTACGAGGACATCAAGAAGACTGGCTTCGGCGAGGGCGACTACGGCAACCTGGCCATCGGCTTCTACAACGGGCAGGGGATCGAGGACGGCGCCGAGGTCAACAACGACAAGCACCTGTGCGTGCGCCTGGCCAAGCCCTTCCAGTTCGACAGCCGAGTGGTCGAGGCCGGCGTGAGCTACTACCGTGGAGACTACTTCAGCTCCTCGGGCACCGGCGCGGAGTTTGACGAGCATCTTTTCGGCGTTCACGCGTACCTGCCCCCGGACCCCATCGGCGTACAGACCGAGTGGTTCAAGGGCGAGACCGAGGGCGATGACGTGGACGGCTTCTACGTGATGGGCCTGTACCGCCCCAGCGCCAAAGGCACGGCCTTCGTGCGGTACGACGAGTACAACGGTCCCCGCAAGGGCAAGGGCGCGGGCAACGTGTACGACCGCGACCGGTGGAGCATCGGCTATGCCCACATGCTCGACGACAAGGCCGAGGTCACGGTGGAGTACGACATCCAGGACACCACCGACGGCAACGAGGACCTCTTCGGCGTGCAGTTGCAGATCGGCTACTGACAGGACCTCTCGCGCGGGCGCACGAGCCGCCGCGGCAGCGGTTGCGTGAGCCCTCTAGCTGCACCGTTGCACGAGACGACGCGGGATGTTCCCTCCCTTACGCAAGACGGCCGGCGCGACGCTGCGCCGGCCGTTGTGTTCGGTCTCCCGCGCCCTGCCTGGCCCCCGCCGGGGCGCGAAACGGCTAACAACCCGCAAACACAAATCTCATTCCCCAATCGCAGCAGCCTAACGCAGACTGAAGGCCGCCCGGATACGCTCCCCGTATGTGGGACACTCGTCGAGCCGGACGGCCCTCGGTACGGGAGGGGCTGGGCGCCTGGGAAGCGCCCTGGGGGCCGGCCCGGAACGGCGCAGGAAACCGCCACTGTCGGCGGCAAAGCTGAGTCAGTAACAGGAGGCCAGAGTCTCATGCTCATGAAGCTCGCGTTTCGAATCGCAGCTGCGGCGCTCGGCCTGAGCGTCTTCGTCGGCGCTGCCGGAGCGGCCGTCACGCTCAACGGAGCGGGTGCGACGTTCCCCGAGCCGATCTACCAGAAGTGGTTCTATGAGTTCTACAAGGGCTGCGGAGTCAAGGTGAACTACCAGGGCATCGGCAGTGGCGGCGGGATTCAGGCCATGAAGTCCGGAACCGTGGATTTCGGAGGCACGGACGCCCCCCTGGACAACAACTCGCTGAAGTACATGCCCGGCCCGATGGTTCAGATCCCCACCTGCGGCGGGGCCGTGGCCCTCGCTCACACCTCGGGCGTCCCCAACCTGCAATTGAGCCCGTCCACACTGGCCGGCATCTTCCTCGGGCAGATCAAGACGTGGAATGACGCCAAGATCAAGGCCGACAACCCGGCCGCCAACCTCCCGGCGAAGGCCATCACCGTCGTGCATCGCAGCGACGGCAGCGGCACCACGTTCCTGTTCACCACCTACCTGTCGGCCGTCAGCCCCACCTGGAAGAGCAAGTGCGGCGCCGGCAAGGAGGTTCGCTGGCCGTGCGGACAGGGCGGCAAGGGCAACCCCGGGGTGGCGGGCCTCGTCAAGCAGCTGCCGGGCGCCATCGGCTATGTCGAGTTGACCTACGCGCTCACGAACCAGCTCCCGACCGCTGCGCTGAAGAACGCTAGCGGGCAGTTCGTCAAGCCGAGCCTGCAGAGCGCAACCGCCTGCATCGAGGGCTCGATGGACAAGCTGAAGGCGGATGTTCGGACCCCGATCGTCAACGCCACCGGGGCAGGCGTCTACCCGATCACCGGCCTGACCTTCATCATGGCCTACACGAACCAGAAGGACGACGCGAAGGGCGGCGAGCTCGTTCACCTGCTGAAGTGGTGCATGGGCGATGGCGCGCAGGACATGGCGGCAGCCTACCAGTACGCGCCGTTGCCCGCTGCGCTGATTCAGACCAACCTGGCGCTGATCGCCAAGATCAAGTAGCCGGCGGTGCAGTCCGCCGCGGACTGCGCGCCTGTGCCCGTCGCCTAACCCTCCCGCCTGGTCCGAGGGCCGTTGCGGGCGCGACCGACCGAGTCGCGCTTGCGGCGGCCCTCGTGCCGAACTGCCGCCAAGGGCGTGCGACTGCTGATGGGAACGAACCCGAGTAGCCCCATACCCCCGCCCCGCCCCTCGTTCGTGATCGGCGATCGTGCCTTCACGATCCTGCTAGGGCTGGGCGGCCTGGCGGTCTTCGCGCTCATTGTCGGCATCGGGGTCTCGCTGGCCAAGGGCGCCGGCGAGGCCCATGACACCTTCGGCCCAGGCTTCGTCACCGGACGCGTGTGGGATCCGGTCCACGAGACCTACGGCGCGCTGCCCTTCATCTACGGCACGCTGATGTCGACCCTCCTGGCCCTGGTCCTCGCCGTGCCGGTCGGGCTGGGCACGGCGATCTTCCTCGCCGAAATCGCGCCGCGAGCCCTCGGTCAGGCGGTGGCCTTCCTCGTCGAGCTGCTCGCGGCAGTCCCCAGCGTCGTGCTGGGCATGTGGGGCATCTTCGTGCTCGTACCGTTGGTGCGCAAGCTGGAGGAGTTCGTCATCCCCCGTTGGGGGCATCTGCCGGTCTTCAGCGGAGCGCCCACGGGCCTTGGCCTCCTGACCGCCGCCATCATCCTGGCGATCATGATCCTGCCGTTCATCACGTCGATCGCCCGCGACTCGATCCTGGCCGTTCCGCGCACCCAAGGGGAGGCCGCGTTCGCCCTGGGGGCCACGCACTGGGAGACCATCCGCGGTCCGCTGCTGCGTTTCGCCCGGAAGGGCATCATCGGAGGGGTCGTGCTCGCCACGGGACGCGCCCTGGGCGAGACCATGGCCGTCACAATGGTCATCGGCAACTGCCCGATCATCTCGGCTTCGCTGTTTGAGTCCAGCTACACCATGTCCGCGCTCATCGCCAACGAGTTCGCCGAGGCGACGGAAGCCCTGCATCGGGCGTCCCTCATCAACATCGCTCTGATTCTCCTGGGGGTCACGGTGGCGGTCAACGCGCTGGCCCGACTGCTGATCTGGAGTACGGTGCGACACGCCGGCGGGGAGGGCCACTGACGATGTGGGTCGAGGCGTGGCGGAGGGCGTGCAACGGCGCAGCGAAGTCCGCCTGCGCCCTGGCCGGTTGCGTGGCGGTCCTCCCCATGCTGGCGGTGCTGTACCACGTCGTCCGGATGGGCGGCGGGGCCATCGACTGGGACTTCTTCACGCAGCTTCCCAAGCCCGTCTTCGAGCCGGACTCCGGGATGGCCAACTCCATCGTCGGCTCGCTCGTGCTGATCGGGCTGGCGAGCGCGATGGGGGTCCCCGTGGGGATCATCGGCGGGCTCTTCCTGGCTCGGGGGCGGGGAAGCCAGTGGGCCTTCTGGGTGCGGTTCGCCGCGGACGTGCTGCACGGCATCCCTTCGATCGTGGTGGGCGTCGTGGCCTACGAGTGGATCGTCGTCCCCATGCGGAGCTTCTCGGCCTTCAGCGGCGGCGTGGCCCTCGCCCTCATCATGCTCCCCACGGTCGTCCGCACGACCGAGGAGATGATCGCCATGGTCCCCGGCACGCTGTACGAGGCCGCGCTCGCCCTCGGCGCTCCGGACTGGCGGTCGACGCTGCACGTGCTGGTGCGCGGCGCCCGGGCGGGGATCGTCACGGGGATCATGCTTGCCGTCGCACGCGTGGCCGGCGAGACGGCCCCGCTGCTCTTCACCGCCTTCAACAACCAGTTCTGGAACTTCAAGCTCGATCAGCCCATCGCCTCGCTGCCGGTGCAGATCTTCAGCTACGCGGTCTCCCCGTTCGACCAACTGCACGAGAAGGCCTGGGCCGCGTCCCTGGTGCTGGTGGTCATCGTGTTGCTGGCGAGCATCGCCACGCGGCTGGCGACTCGCGGCCGCCACGAGATCATCCAGTAGGCCGGGCTGACCGGAGGGAAACGATGGTGGTCAGGACCAACGAAAGCCACGTGCTCGAGACGGCGCGACGAGCCATCCGTCCCCCGGCCGGAGATCAGTCGCGGCCCTCGGCCCCCACCCCGTCTCTGTCGGCCGCGCCGCCCGACGCTGTCCCCGGGGCGAGCCCGGCCCCCGCGCTCGGCTTCGAGCGGTTCGGCGTCTACTACCATCGGTTCCGCGCCCTCAAGGACGTTACCGTCCGCATGCCGGCGGGCCAGATCACCGCGATCATGGGGCCCTCCGGCTGTGGGAAGTCCACCCTCCTGCGCTCGATCAACCGCATGAACGACCGCATTCCGCGCGTCCGCTTCGAGGGGCAGATCCTCATCGGCCAGGAGCCGCTGTACGCCCCCGGGACCAACCTCATCCGCCTCCGCAAGCGAATCGGCATGGTCTTCCAGAAGCCCAATCCCTTCGCCGCCTCGATCTTCGATAACGTCGCGTGGGGGCCCCGCGTCCACCGGATGCACCGCGGCCGCGCCATGCGCGAGCACGTCGAGCGCTGCCTGACGCGCGCAGGCCTGTGGGATGAGGTGAAGGACAAACTGTCGATGAACGCGATGTCGCTCTCGGGGGGACAGCAGCAGCGTCTCTGCATCGCGCGGGCGCTCGCCGTGGAGCCCGAGGTTCTGCTGATGGACGAGCCCTGCTCGGCTCTCGACCCCATCACGACCTACCACATCGAGCAGCTCATGCGCGAGCTGCTTCCCGACTACACGATCGTCATCGTCACGCACAACATGCAGCAGGCGGGCCGCGTCTCCGACGCCTCGGCCTTCTTCTGGATGGATGACGACCGCGCCGGCTACCTCGTCGAGTACGGGACCACCGAGCGCATCTTCCAGCGCCCCGAGAACGAACTCACCGAGCGGTACATCTCCGGTCGCATGGGCTGAAGGACCCGGCGGGGAAGGCTCAAGAACACGGCCGGGACCTTGTTCGGGGAGGCCCTGTGTGGTCCCGGCCGTGGGGTGGGTACGTCATCAAGTCAAGCGCCCGCGGTCAGGGCCTCTCCCGTTCGCCCAAGCACAGCCCGCTCGCGACCCCTTCACACGACCTTACTCTAGCCCGGAGCTGTTAGCGCCTGCCTTGCGTTCGGCCAGTTTTCCGTGAATCGACCGGTCAACCGTCGACGCGGACGTTGGGGCGGTTCCGAGCGACAACGCCGTAGAGCCAGACGCGATGCTTGCGGCCATCGACCCACGTGTAGAGCCTCCCGTCCTCGAACACGTACGGGCCGTCTGCCGCACAGACCTCACCGTCGTTGCAGCGGATTACATCCCCCGTCTGGGGAAAGAGCAGCATCTCATCCCCGTCCTGCACGATCTCAGCCACCAGAAACGCGCCGGCGTCCACCGGGCGCGCCGGCTCGGCCATCGTCGCCCGTTCATCCGCCATGTAGGTCGTAGCGTGCATGTCCGCCTCTATCGACACGATGCCGAGTATGACGGCGGTACCCACGATGGACGCAACGACGGCCAGCAATCGTTTCGTGGTCACTGAGAGCCCCCTTAGGACTACGTGTCACGTCGGCAACCCCGACGTGCATCTGCGATGGGGCGCCAAGTCCCAGAGCGGTTATTCCACACTCGGCGCCGTTGCCCCCGAGTCCATGCAAACAGAACGCAACGCTGCTCCCCAGAACTGGTTCCCAAGTTCGGCACACGAGGATAACCATCTGCTAACCTGTCGGGTGTTGCGTAACACGCAGACCTTGCCGATTCAGTAACAGGGGTGGTTTACACTGCAGGTGTAGAGAGCCAGATGGAAGGAGGGCATCTGCAGTGGCGAGGAACGTGGCGACGGATCCGGTAGCTCGGGCGCGGTTTCGGATGGTGGAGGTGGCGCAGAGGGAGGGAGTGAGTAGGGCGGCGCGTCAGTTCGGGGTGTCTCGGCCGACAGTGTACAAGGTGTTGCAGCGGTTCGCGACGGAGGGGGCAAAGGGTCTGCTGAGTCGACCGCGGGGCGGTCAGGGCGCGATCGGGGCGGAGCTCGTGGAAGCGATCGTGCTGTACAAGCTGGACAACTTGGATCGGTCGATGCGCAGGATCCAGGACCTGGTGATGCGCTCGCGAGGGGATCGGGCTCCGGCCGCCGAACCCTGAGCCATGCCCCTGCTCCTCTGCCTGCTCGCGTTGCGCGTGTCCGCCGCGGATGTGCCTCCCCCCGAGGTCCTGGCCGACTGGGCCGCTCAGGACGGCCTCGCGGATGTCGCGGAGGTGGACGTGGCGGCTCACGAGGCGGGCCGCCGCGAGCTCCTCGCCCGCCACCCGTCTCTTCTCCGCCGGGTCGTCTTCACCAAGCACTACGACCTCGGCGGCTCCCACTACGCCTACACGGAGGGCCAGTCGGACGCTCAGCACGAGCGCCACTTCGTCCCCGGCTCAAGCCTCTGCCTGCTCGAACTGGACGGGCTGTACGGGACGGTCCGCACGCTGCTCGACGACCCCGGCGGCGTGATCCGCGATCCCGATGTCTCCTACGATGCGCGCCGCATCCTCTATGCGCACAAGCGGTCGCTGAACGAGGACGACTACCACCTCTACGAGCTCTCCGCAGAGGACGGTGGCGTCCGGCAGATCACCTCCGGGCTCGGCGTGGCGGACTACGAGGGCGCCTACCTCCCCAGCGGCAACCTCGTCTTCAGCTCCACTCGCTGCGTGCAGACCGTCGACTGCTGGTGGACCGAGGTCAGCAACCTCTACACCTGCCGTGCCGACGGCGGCGGCCTGCGGCGGCTGGGCTACGATCAGGTCCATACCAACTTCCCGACCGTGACCTTGGACGGACGGGTCATCTACACTCGCTGGGAGTACAACGATCGGGGGCAGATCTTCCCTCAAGGCCTCTTCATCATGCACGCCGACGGGACCGGGCAGACCGCGCTGTACGGCAACAGCTCCTGGTTCCCGACGGCTCTGCTGCACGCGCGCGCCATCCCCGGGACGGGGAAGTACGTCGCCATCTTCAGCGGCCATCACACGCTGCAGAACGGCTGGCTCGGGATCATCGACCCCGCCCTCGGCCGCGAGGAGAACTCCGGCGCGCAGCTCATCTGCCCCGTCCGCCCGACCGAGGCCGTCCGCATCGACGCCTACGGGCAGACCGGCGATCAGTTCCAGTACCCTTACCCGCTCAGCGAGACCGAGTTCCTCGTGGCCCTCCGGCCCGAGGGCGCGGCGCACTTCGGGATCTACCTCGTCACCGCCGACGGCCGCCGCGAGCTCCTCGCCTCCGATCCCGCGATCTCCTGCAACCAGCCGGTCCCCCTCGCCCCGCGCCCCGTCCCGCCGCTGCAGTCGAGCGTCGTCGACCTGTCGCAGGACACGGGGACGGTATACCTCCACGACATCTACGAGGGGCCCGGGCTCACGGGCGTGCCGCGCGGGAGCATCCGGCAGCTCCGCGTCGTAGCGCTCGAGTTCCGCGCGGCGGGCATCGGCGAGAACCGCAACCACGGCCCGGCGGGCGGCGCGCTCATCAGCACACCGATCTCGGTCGAGGGCGCCTGGGACGTGAAGCGCGTCCTGGGGGTCACGCCGGTCTACGAGGACGGTTCGGCGTGCTTCACCGTCCCCGCGCGCACGCCGCTCTACTTCCAGGCCCTCGACGCCGACGGCTTCGCGGCCCAGACGATGCGCAGCTGGGTCACGCTCCAGCCCGGCGAGACGATCTCCTGCGTCGGCTGCCACGAGAGCAAGAACCAGGCGCCCCCGTCGCGCAACTCGTCTCTCGCCATGCGCGCGGGTCCCTTGCCCCTGGAGCCCACCTCACCGTTCAACTTCCCCACCTCCGTCCAGCCCATCCTCGACCGCCACTGCATCCGCTGCCACGACCAGCCCGTCCGCCCCCAAGCGTCCACCTTCGACCCGGCGACGATGCGCGTCGTCGTGCCCTGGGGCGGCCAGCCCTGGCGCTACACGACCTCCGAGCCTCCACCCGATTGGCAACAGCCCGACTTCGACGACTCCTCCTGGAGCCTCGGCCTCGGGGGCTTCGGAATGCCCGGTACTCCCGGCGCACAGATCGGGACCGAGTGGCTCACGCCGGACATCTGGCTCCGCCGCACAATCGATGTCCCGCCCGCCGAGCTGCCCGGCAGCCCGGCCTTCGTCGCGCACCACGATGAAGACCTGGAGGTCTACCTCAACGGGACCCGCGCCGCGTCCGCCACCGGCTTCCTGGCGGACTACGAACTCCTGCCGCTCACCCTCGAGGGCCGCGAGGCCCTCCGCCCCGGCCGCAACGTGCTCGCGGTCCACTGCCGTCAGACCATCGGGGGACAGTACGTGGACGTGGGGATCGTCGACCTCGGCGCGCCCTCGACCGATCCGACCGCCGCCTTCAGCCTGAAGTCCGACGCGATCTTCGACCCGCAGAGCCTCCGCCGCTGGCCCGAGAGCTACCTGAACCTCGCCAACCGTCGGTTCGTGAACTGGATGAACGCCCAGTCCGAGCCCTCGCTCCAGCCGCCCTACTCCGCCGGGGCCGCGCGCTCACCGCTTATCGACCTCCTCCGCTCCGGCCACGGCAGCACGGCCCTCGCCCCGTCCGAGCTGCACACGATTGCCACCTGGATCGACCTGTGCATCCCCTGTTTCGGCGACTACCGGGCCACCCTCGACCCCGAACCCCTCGCCCGCTACAACCACTTCCTCGCCAAGCGAAAGGCGTGGGAGACCCCGTAGTCCACAAACATCCGTTCGATCAAGAACACACAATGCCCCATGCGAGCGATTCCAGCTCCCTCCAGCGCCCTCCGACCCCCGAAGTGGACCCGGGGACGCCCTCCGCACGATTCAGGCCCGTGGAATGCCTCTACGCGCGCCGCGCCGTTCACCCCGTTCCCCTACCATTGCGCGAGGGGGGTACTGTACCGTAGGTTCTGCAAGAAGGGATGAGTCATGGTATCTCCTTGGGATGGGTCGCAACCATCGGAAGGAAGAAAGGACCATGACTCGACGGAAGCATACTGAGATTTCGGGTTGGTGGAAAGAGGCGCTTGCCGAGGACCGGGACTGGCTGCAGGGCATCGTGCAGAGCGCGGTGCAGGCGATGCTGGAGTCGGAGATGGACGAGTGCCTGCAGGCCGGCAAGCATGAGCGGACGGCGGGGCGGTTGGGCTACCGGAGCGGTTACTACGAGCGGACGCTGGTGACGCGGGTGGGGAAGCTGGAGCTGCAGGTGC
>Ga0233425_10010837_pt1 | contig 10896 bp, 8 predicted proteins | sample Watercolumn_Towu_2_FD_181712 | JGI IMG/M metagenome (GOLD analysis project Ga0233425, IMG submission 181712) | Freshwater microbial communities from Lake Towuti, South Sulawesi, Indonesia - Watercolumn_Towuti2014_140_MG | ecosystem: Environmental > Aquatic > Freshwater > Lake | place: Indonesia...
TTTCCCCGAGGGCAACGGTGTCTTTTCCCGGCACAAGATCGTGCCGGGAAAATCATCGTCCGGCAGTTGTCCAGTCTTTGTCAAGTGACCGGAGGGAACGGGCGGTTATAAGTTATTTTCGTATTAATCCGTCATGTCCCGTCAGGGACGTGACACCACGAAAGATGAAAATATCGGAGGGCCTTGATTGGCCTCAAACTCTATTTTCTAACTAACCCTGATCATGATACTGAAGCCCGGAACCATCTTAACCGTCGTTTTTGAAACCCATCCGGTCTCGGAAGTCCTGGATCTTCGATCTTCGATCGTTTATGCCATTTTTGAGAAAAAGATTATCATCGCCCAAACCGATCCCCCTATTCCCAAACATCTCCTAAAAAAAAACATAACCCTTTCCTCCATCACCCAAGAACGGTGCGGGGCTGTTCGCTATGGTTGTCTCGCTAAAATTTTGGAATTTCTGGAGGACTATCGGTTGGCCTCTTCTCAAAAGGTCTCGGCCCTGTTGATCACCCCCCAGACTCCATCTCAACAATATAACTTAAGATCCTGTTATCGCATCAGTCCCCCTCATAGGAGCGGGCTTTCGCTTTCTTTATCCTGGTATCCCTTGAATCTGCTGAACATTTCCATCGGCGGATTAGCCTTCAGCCATAGGTATGATTTCAAACTCCAACAGGGAATGGTGGTTAAGCTTACCTTGAATATTGACAGCTATGATTATGAAGTGGAAGGGCTCATTAAACGGATCTCCTTCCCCGGACATTATCATGGAGACTACGGCCTTGAGTTCGTCTCCACTCAATTCACAAAAATGGATAAGAGAACAAGACATGCCTTAGGACGAAAGATTCTCAACATCCAAAGAGATCTGCGGGCACGAGGATTTGACGACTAACCCTTTTTTCGACAATGAATCTTGACGAGAAGACGGTGGCCGGTTTTTTTGTTGTCTTTCCTTTTTCCGGTTACCTTCATTTTGACCCTCTCTCCCAAAAAAATGATAGGAGAAAAAGAGACTCATGGAAAAAAAACTGCTCCTGGCCCTGGACGGCTCCTCAAATTCTTTAATGGCCGCCGATTATGTCGGGCGACTCCTCCAAACGTGCTCTGAAACCCAATTGGTACTCTTCCATGTCCTTCCTCCCATTCCTCCCCTTTATAACGAGGGTCCTTTAGACCCAAAGGCCCACAACCAACTAAACCAATGGAAGAAAAAGCAAAAGGAGGCTATTGAGGGGATCTTTCATAAAGCCAAAGACAAATTGGTCAAAGGGGGGTGGCCCGATTCTCAAATACAAATTCGAATTCAGCCCAAACGGATTGGTCCGGCCAGAGACATTCTTTTTGAAGCGGACCAGGGAATGGTGGATGCCATCGTTATGGGCCGCAGGGGACTGGGCAAAGTGGCTGAAATGTTCTTAGGCAGTGTTTCTAACAAGATAATCCAAGGCAGTTCGTCCGCTCCCGTCTGGATAATCGGAGGGAAAGTCACCAACTCAAATTTTTTAGTCGCCGTCGACGGATCGGATAATGCTAAGCGGGCTGTCGACCATCTCTCTTTTATCCTGGGTTCCTGCAGGGATGAAGAGCTCAAAATACTTCTTTTCAATGCCTGGCCCGGCCTCTTTACCCTTTCCGGGCCGAGGATTATTCCTAATCTCTCGGAATTCTCCATTTCCCGGCAACAATATGAAGATAAAACCCAGGCCTTTTTTGCTGAATGTGAAAATATGCTCTTGGAAGCCGGGGTCTCCCCGCACTTGATAAAAAAGAAAATTTGTTATAAGTGTTCCGATATCGGGAAGGCCATCCTTTCGGAGGCTCAAAAGGGCGGGTACGGGACAATCGTCTTGGGACGTCGCGGCATATCCAAGGCCAAGGAATTCTTTATGGGTAGTGTCTCCAGTAAAATTCTCTACCAAGCTGATAACCTGGCGGTTTGGATCGTCAATTAAAAAGTCAGAACAACATCATATGAATATTCCATATGAACCTGATCCGGATGGCCTATCCGGCCCGCAGGGCATCGACGATACCCTTTCTGGCCGCCGAGACCGCCGGAAGGAGTCCTCCGACAAAGCCCATGACTAAGGAGAAGAGGAGTCCTGAGAGGGCAATCCCAGGGGTGAGGGTAAAGGAGAAGGCGAGTTCGGAGAAGGTCTGGAAGTTCATGGTGGAGATGGTAAAGACCTGCATGAAGGAGGCGAAGAAGAGGCCGGCGAGGCCGCCGATGAGCCCGAGGAAGAGGGCCTCGCAGAGGAAGGCCCTAAGAATGCTTGTGCGCGGGAAACCGAGGGCCCGGAGCGTCCCGATCTCAGTGGTCCGGTTGGCAACGGCGGCATACATGGTGATCATGGCGCCAATGATAGCGCCCAAGGAGAAGACGAGGGTAAGGGAGATGCCGAGGATCCTGAGGAAGGTTGCCAGGGCCTCCGACTGTTTCAGATAGTAGGTGGTCTCCCGTTCCGCTTCGACGGTAAGGCGCGGGTTGGTCTCGATCCGTCTCTGCACCTCCTCGAACCGGGATGGGTCGGCTAGCCGGAAGATAACGGAGGAGTAGACGGTGCGGCGGAAGGCCTGCATGAGCTGGTCCACGTCACCCCAGATCTCGGAGCTGAAACCCGTGGCCCCGCCGTCGAAGATACCGACCACGGTCCAGTTGACCATGCCGAAGTGGAGGGTCTCCCCGAGGCCGCCGCCTCTGAAGGCAGAAGCTACGTTCCTACCGGCGATGATTTCTAGGGAGCCCGGCCGTGGGAGCCTTCCATCGAGAAGGCGAACCTGGGGCCGAAGGCTGAGCGAACCGGCTCCGACCCCTCGTACCGGTACATTAGAGCGCTTTCCCGTAGCGCGCTTCTCGAGGGTGATGAGGACGAGAAGCTCCTTAGCCACGAGTTTACGCCCCCCCTCGTCGGTGAGGATGCCAGGTTCTGTCTCGACGACGGAGGCCTGCTGACGGTCAACGGCGCTCTGCACCTCGGCCCCCGCCCCTTTTCTAATAACGATCACATTGTCGGTGGAACCGGTCGCAACGAGGGTCTTCTGGAGCCCTTGGGCGAGCATGAGGATGGTGGCGAAGACGAAGACCACCAGGGCCATACCCGAGGCGGTCAGGACGGTGGTGAGCCGTCTCGTCCAAAGGTTCCTGATGCTGTAGGAGAGGGGGATCTTCACTTCAACCGATCCTCCTCAGACCGTCGGCGATGCGTATCTTGATGGCCCGCCAGGTGGGGACGATGGCCGCAAGGCCGCCCATGAGGAGGGCGGCGAGCCCGTCCAGAAGGAGGGTCTCCCGGGTAACGACGAATTTGGGGAAATAGGCGCCCACGAGGTTCCTGAAGAGGTCTGCCGCGGGAAAGGTGAGGAGAATGCCCACAAGCCCCCCCGCCAATGTGATGACAAAAGATTCGCCGAAAATGAGGCAGGCGATGCGCCATCCGCCGAAACCGAGGGTCTTGAGCACGGCATACTCGCCGAAGCGCTCCCGCGTGGTCATAGACATGGTGTTGGCCGCCACGGCCACGATGATGATGATGACGGCGAGGGAGACGAGGCGGACAACGGCGATGATCGTGTCGGCCATAGAGACAAAGGAGAGGTTGAAGGACTTCTCCGTCTCCGTGAGGGTCTCGGCCATGGAGTTCCGGAAGGTTCCATCGATGGCTGCGGCAATGTCCGCTGCCTGGTCGGCCCTTTCGATGCCCACCACATAGACACCCACCTGGTCAGCCCTTCTTGGCGCTGTCTTCCGCATGGTCTCGTTCAGGTAATCCCAGTGGAAGAAGAAGAGGCGCTCATCCACGTTCTCGTCGAGGCCCCGGTAGACGCCCCGGAGTACCAACTCCCAATTTCCCGGATAGATGGTCCCCCGGAGGGTGATGGTGTCACCGATCCTCCATCCGAACCGTTCGATGAGCTTCCGGCCCACGACAGCAGCCTTCCGGTCCCGAAGGAAGGCCGCCAGTTGATCGGGGGAAAAGACATAATCCGGGTAGAGGCTCAGGTACTCCTTGGCATCGATGGCGAAATTGGGAAAGAAGTTCTTCTCGTCGATATAGATGCCCCCGAACCAGTTGGCTGAGGCGACCCTGGTCACCCCGGGGATTTGCCGGACTTTTTCCTTGTAGGAGAGGGGGAGGGGGAAGATCATGGAGACGGCGTTGCGGGTGACGAGCCGGTTGGCCGATGCCCGCTCCACGCCCACGTAGAAGGCATCGACCACGGTGCGGAGCATGCCGAAGGCCAGGATGGCGATGGTGACGGACAGGATGGTCAGTCCGCTCCGCAGCTTGTGGCGGAAGGCATTCTTAACGAGAAGCCTGAGGAGAAAAATCATTGAGGCTGCCCTTTTCGAGGTGGCGGACGGTGCGGGCCTTCTCTGCCGCCCTGGGATCGTGGGTCACCATGATGATGGTCTTGTCCGATTCTCTGTTGAGACGGTCCATGAGCTGGAGCACCTCCTCGGCCGAGACGCGGTCGAGATCGCCCGTGGGCTCGTCGGCAACGAGTATGGCCGGATCGGTGACTACGGCCCGGGCGATGGCGACCCGCTGCTGCTCCCCGCCGGAGAGTTGGGAGGGATAATGGTCCATGCGGGCGGCGAGGTTAACCACCCGGAGGGCCAGCTCCACGTGTTCCCGCCGCTGGACCCTCGAAAGGCCGGTCAAAAGCAGGGGGAGCTCCACGTTCTGAAAGGCCGTAAGGACCGGGATCAGGTTGTAGAACTGAAAAATGAAACCCACGTTGACCGCCCGCCAGGCGGCAAGCTCGCCCTCGCCAAGGCTGGTGATGTCGATGTTGCCGACGATGATAGTCCCTGAATCAACCTTATCGATACCGGCAATAAGGTTGAGCAGGGTCGATTTGCCCGAGCCTGAGGGGCCCATGAGGGCGAGGAACTCCCCCTCCTGAACGGAAAGGGAGACGTCCGTGAGCACCGGCACGAGGGTCGTTCCCCGGCGATAGGCCTTGCTCACCCCTGTTACTTCGACGATCGGTTTTCCTGGCATAGTTATCGAAAGGACGAGCGGGGATGGACCGTCACCGCTCCATCTTCGTGATTCGCATACTGTCCTTCAATTTAACCGGCGGATTGATGACGACCTGGTCCCCGGCCTTGGGTCCCCTACGCAGCTCCACCAGGTCGCCTAACCGGTCGCCTGTCGTCACCGGCGTCTCGACCGCAATCTGTTCCTTGGTCACGACAAAGACGACCGGCCTGCCCTTCCGCTCAACCACCGCCTTGGCGTTGACCGCGATCCTGGGCGACTGCTCCGCCTCCGTAGAGGGCCTCGAGAGGAAGGCGACCTTGGCGCTCATCTCCGGGAGTATCCGCGGGTCTTGATCGGCGAAGCCCACCTTGACCATGACGGTCGCTTTGCTCCGGTCCGCCGTGGGAACGATCATATGGACCTTCCCTCGGAAGCGTGTCTCCGGCAGCGCGTCGAGCTGAATCTCGCAGGGCTGACCGAGCTTCACCTTTTCCAGGTTCGATTCGGAGACGTCCGCCTCCACCTTGAGGGAGTTCATGTCCGCCACGGTCACAACCGCCGCCTTGGCATTGGCCGCAGCCCCGATGGGCGTGACGATGTCGCCGATATCGGCATTCTTGGTCAGGACCACGGCCTGGAAAGGAGCCCGAATGAGGGTGTATTCCACCTGAACCTCGGCGGCCTTGAGGGCCGCCTCGCTTGAGGCGAGGGCGGACTGGCCGGCCCGGACCGCTGCGTCTGCCTTCTTGAAGCGGGCCAGGGCCGTATCGTGGTCTGCCTGGGCGATGTAGTTCTTAGAGACGAGTTCCCTCGCCCGGTTGATGGCGAGGGTCGCATCGGCAAGCTCGGCCTGGGCCTGGTCGAGGGTCCATCTCGCCGTACCCACGTTCGCCTGTGCCTGCTCGCGTGCTGCCATCACGTCGTTGTTCTCGAGGCGGGCAATGACCTGGCCTGTCTTCACCCTGTTTCCCTCCTCCACCCCGAGCCAGACGAGGCGGCCCGTCACCTTCGAGGAGATGGCCGATTTCCTTTGGGCCACCACATAGCCACTCGCGTTAAGGAGGGTTAAGGCCTGGGAAGGATAAATCCGGCCCACTGTGGCGACCTGCACGGCTGTGGCCGGTGCAAAATACCCTGTCCCGTAAAGCAGAATAATCGCGAGGAGCACAACGCCAGCCACCAGCAGGGAGGTGAGCCTCCGACGACGTCGGGGCCTACCGACGACGCTGGAGGACTTCTCTATCCTCAGTTGTGACAGATCCGTGTCTGCCATGACGGTTCTTTCCTTCTGCCCCTCAGGCTATTTTATTTGAAAAAAAAATGGTTTTGAATGGTAGAGATATAAAATAAGCAGAAAGCGCCGTCAAGGAGAAAAAAGGAAGGAAAACCAGAGGAGGTTAAGGGAGTTATGGGAGATTAGGCCGATCAGCTTGAGATTGAAGGACTCCTATGGGCCCTTGGAGGCCAAAAAGGGAGAATATAGGGGGAATCCGATCGCTGTCTCTGTTCAAATTGACATCCTCCATTCTTCTGGTGAATGTGATCAACACCAAAATTTTTAATTGATTTTTTCCTCTAAATAAAATTAAATCGATAATCTTTTTCCTATTTTAATTATGGAAAGCAGCCAAACTGCTCCGGTATTGAGAATAATGAAAAAACCCCCTTTAGTTAAAAAAATATTTCTGAAGATATCTCCTCCAAGTCTGAAAGATAACACGGCCGAGATAGATCGACTCAAAAATCAAATTAAATTAGAAGCGGGTATTCAATCCCTGATCCTCCCTTTTGATCAGATCCCGAACTGGGTTTCCATAACCCGTTCGGCTGATTATCAGGTTACGGCTACGGTGGCCATGACCCATCCTTCGGCGGCCCTAATCGAACTGGAAGCGGGAGATACCACCGGAAGAAATTTCGGCCTGGCCATTGACTTGGGAACCACCCGAATGGCCTTCCAGCTTTGGGATCTTTCTCAAAAAATCCTCGTCGCTGAGACGACCCGAGAGAATCCCCAGGCCGCTATTGGGGCGGACATCCTGACCCGGATCCACTATGCCGATAACCCGGAAAAACTCAAAGAGTTACAAAAACTGGTCATCCGGGAAATCAATCGACTGCTGAAGGAACTGGGAGAAGAGCACCGGATTGCTGTTTCGGACATCTATGCCCTTACCCTAGCCGGCAATACGACCATGACCCATCTCTTCCTGGGACTGAATCCGGCTTCTATTTGTCGTGAACCTTACATTCCCATCTTAAATGAGGTCGGATTCCTTTCCGCTAATGACTTAGGCTTAACCATTCATCCCCGGTCACCGGCCTATGTTTTTCCTAATGTGGGCAGTTATCTGGGGGGAGATGTTTTGGCCGGCATACTCCATTCCAGACTTCATCAGCAGAAAGCCCTCTCCTTGCTGGTAGATGTGGGTACTAACGCCGAGGTTGTTTTCGGCAATTCCGAGTGGTTAATCGGGTGTGCCGGGGCGGCCGGACCGGCCTTGGAGGGTGGAGTGGCTCAAATGGGTATGGTGGCCGATGATGGGGCCATCGAGAAAGTTCGGATTGATCCCACCACCAAAGAACTGACCTATACCTTGATCGGTCAGGGTCCTCCGAAGGGGATCTGCGGCTCCGGCCTGATTGACCTGACGGCCGAGCTCTTCATGGCCGGCCTTGTGGATATTCAGGGAAAATTTGATCTGAAAACACCTTCGGAGCGATGGACAATCGTGGACGACCAACCGGCCTATCTCCTGGCCTCCCCCGAAGAAACGGCCAATCACCGCCCGATCCTTCTGACCCAGGTTGATCTGGACATCCTTTTGCGCTCCAAGGCCGCCATGTATACGATTTTGACCACTCTGGTCCAAACAGTAGGGTTTAATCTGGCCGATATTGAGCAGTTCTTAGTGGCCGGGGCCTTTGGCAACCATATCGATCCCCGAAGGGCCATCATCCTTGGGCTTCTCCCCGACCTTCCCCTGGAACGTTATATCCCTCTGGGGAATACTTCCCTTAAAGGTGCAGCGGAGGTCTTACTTAACCACCAATTAATTGAGGAGACCAATCGGATCGCCGAGAAAATCACTTACATTGAAATGAACGTCAACCAGGATTTTATGAACCGCTTCAGCGCCGCCAGATTCATCCCCCATACGGACACAAGTCTCTTTCCCTCGGTGAAGCGGGACAATAATCATTGATGGTCTCGCAAAAAGAAAAAAATCCCTTTTGACGTCATACCGGCGCTCGGCTTTGCCGAGCTAAAAGAGACTCCCGGAGGGAGTCAGGCCGGAATCCAGAATAAAGAAACTGTTTCCCGGCCTTTGTCGGGATGACGCCTGGACCCCGGTTTCCACCGGGGTGACGACTTTTTCCGAAACGATAATCATTGATAAAATTCATTTAGGAGTTTTAGAGGATTGTCCTTTTAACATCCGGCTGTCCGGTATGAAGAAATATAAAATAGCGGATATACTCAAGCCAGCCACACAGACATACCAAGCCGGCCGAAAGGCCTCGGGGTGATTTAATCCCTGGGGACCCGCCTCAACCACCAGACCCATAACCTGCATCAGAAAAGCCGCGCCCAGCATGGTAAAGAGATTGACCCCGGTCATAGAAGTGGCCATGACCTCCGCGGGGACTAGCTCCTTAATATGGGAATACATAACCTGCCCTGGGGCCGACGCCATTCCCATGGCTAAAAACCAAAGGTAGATCCAGACCGGATGAATCCCCCGAGGTAAAAAGACCAGGGTAAGGATTAAGAAGGCCATAACCCATAAGGAAGGCAGGATCACCTTTTTTCGGGAACGCAGCTGTTGATCACTGATCCGGCCGAAAAGCGGTAACCCAACCATATACCCCAAGCCCATCAGCAAGAGGGAGTTTCCGGTCGTCAGGATATCCATTCCCAGTCCGTTCATCAAAAAGGGACCAGCCCAGAGACCCTGTAAGGCCATCAGACACCCATAGCGAAAAAAGGTTCCCCAACTGATGATCCAATAAGAGGAAAAACGGATGACTCGTTTCAAGCCCTTGAAGGGATTGATCAGTGCTGTAAGGGATTTTGATTGACCTGGGGGCCGGTCCCTCACAATCAAAAAATAACCAAGGACCTGCAGGGCATTAAACCCGGCAAAAAAGAGAAAACTTTTTCGCCATCCCAGGGTATGGGCTAAAAAGGCCAAGGGGGTGGCCGCCAGGAGGTTTCCCAGGACCCCTATGCCTGCGAAGAGTCCATTCATGGTCGCGAAGCGGTTGACCGGAAACCAGACGGCGATCAAAGTCAGGTTCCCCATCAGATTGCAGCTCATCCCGATGCCCATAAGGATCCGAGCCCAAAAGATTTGCTGTAGGTCTTGAGCCACGGCAAATAATAAAGCCCCGATAACGGCAAAGGCATTAAAAAGAGTCACCACAACTCTGGGACCGAAGCGATCCAGGGCCAGACCCAGAGGGATTTGGCAAACGGCAAATCCGTAGAAAAAGGCAGAGGATAATAATCCGAGTTGAGCAGTGGTCAGATTCAGGTCTTTGGATAATTCCGGGCTGATAACCGTGGTCGAAACCCGGTAAAACATGGACAAGACAAAGCCCAGACAGCCGATCCAAAAGATGGCCCAGCTCCGACCGGTTTGGGCGGCCACTTCAGGGATCACCTTATCCATTGTATTCCCGGTTTCCTTTATCCCAATGAGACAATGGTAACCCCTTCCCCGCCTTCGGAACGATCCCCTTTTCTAAAATGATTGACCAGGGGATGGCCTTTCAGATACTCCCGCATGGCCTTAGCCAAAACCCCGGTACCGACACCGTGGACAATGGTAATCTCCCCCAAACCGGCGAGAGAGGCATGATTTAGAAACGGCTCAATCAGGGAAAAAGCGTCCTCAACCCTCCGCCCGACCAGATTAATCCGGGAAAGAGCGTTTTCCCGGGAGACCCGAACCGCCTGCGGAGGCTTCTTTTCCAAAGCGGATTGCCCCTCCGGAAAACCCAGGTCGGAAGCGGAGACTTCGATCTCCCGTCCTTCGGCCTTGACCTTCAAACGCCTTGGTTTGGGATATAGAGCCGTCACTTCGGCCTTGCAACCCAGAGACGGGATAAAAACCCGATCCCCCTCTTTAAGCGTTTCAAAAGGAGGGCTTCCCTCTTTTAATCCCTGGACAGACCGAAGTTTTTTTGAAAGGACCTCCTCTTCTTCTCTCAGTTTTTGCTGGACCAGCCTGCGGTCGGCCTTTTCCTTCTTTTTAAACTCTTCCAGCCATTGATTCATCTGCCGTTTGGTCAGACCTGCCAGGTCCAGGGCCTCTTGGTAGGCCCTAGCCAGGCGTTCTTTAACCTGCTGCTCTGCTTCAGCCTGGAGGTTCTCCATTTTATGAACCTTTTCGGCCAGCTCCCCTTTTTGTCGGCTCAGGTCCTCCAATCCCCCTTCATAGTCCAGTCTCTTTCGGTTCAAATCAGCCACTAACTGTTCAAATCCTTCTTCCCTCCCGGACAAGAGTTTTTGAGCCGTTTCCAGGATAGGCTCAGGCAGGCCGTACTGCCTGGCAATCTCCAGGGCATGGGATTGACCTGGTTCGCCTATCCGCAGTTGATACAAGGGCCGTAAGGTCTTTTGATCAAATTCCATCGAGGCATTGACCATCCCTTCGGTCCGATGAACAAAGCCTTTGATCTCGGTCAGATGGGTCGTAGCCAGGACCAGAGCCCCTTTATCCTGCAAATGCCTTAAAACAGCGCAGGCAATAGCCGCCCCTTCCACCGGGTCCGTACTGGTCCCCAGCTCATCCATCAGGACCACGGTCCTTTCATCCGCCTGATTGAAAATATGGGTGATCCTGGAGATATGGGCCGAAAAGGTGGACAGACTGCTTTCAATGGACTGTTCATC
>Ga0233425_10010838_pt1 | contig 10895 bp, 15 predicted proteins | sample Watercolumn_Towu_2_FD_181712 | JGI IMG/M metagenome (GOLD analysis project Ga0233425, IMG submission 181712) | Freshwater microbial communities from Lake Towuti, South Sulawesi, Indonesia - Watercolumn_Towuti2014_140_MG | ecosystem: Environmental > Aquatic > Freshwater > Lake | place...
AATATAGACCTTCGCAAGTTGAACATTTGAAAAGAAAAGGAATGATTAAAGAAGTTACCGTTGATTTAGAAGAGTTTTAGTATTTGTATCTTTTTAGTTCTGTTTTGAAATGTTTTCTTATTGTTGTCCTTATTTGTTTGTTTGCACTCAAGTATTCTGCAAGTAGTTCTGTTTGGTTGTTGTCTAATTCTTCATCCAGGTCTAGGCGGTGGATAATCTCATGAAGAATTGTTAGAATAAATTCATCTTTGCTTTGGATTTTGATTGGGTTGTAGAATATTGTTAATATATCTGGATCATACAAACCTAAAGAATCTATTTCTGTTGAGGGGATGATTCTTTGTCCTAAACATTCAACTATGTCTTCTAAGACGGGGATTTGCATAAGGATTGCTTTTAATCAATGGTTGATAAACTTTTTGAAGGATGAGTTTTATAAATATTGAAGTATTTATTTAGAATATGAGTAAGAATAAGTTCATTGCATATGAGAATGTTTTTGATGAAGCAACTTTGAGAGGAATTTTCAAGCTGACTGGTCAAGGATATTTCGAAGCAATAGAAAGTCCGATCTCTACTGGAAAAGAAAGCAATGTGTTTACTGTGAAATACAAAGATGAGAAAAGGGTTGCAAAAATTTATCGAACTTCTGCGAATTTCAAGAAGATGTATGATTATATGAAGTCTGATCCAAGATTTGCTGGGATGAAGGGTACAAAGTTAACTATTATTTATTTATGGGCAAGAAAAGAGTATAGGAATTTACTTAGGGCTAAAGAGTTGGAAGTTTCGGCGCCAATGCCTTATGCAGTTTATCAGAATATTTTAATCATGGAATACTTTGATGCGCAATTATTACAAATACAGGCGCCAAAAAACCCAAAAGAGTTCTACGAAAGGCTTATAAAAGAAATCATTAAGCTGTTGAAGGCAGGATTGGTGCATGCAGATCTATCAGAATTCAATATACTGAATCATAATGAAGAACCAGTGTTGATTGATTTTTCGCATGCATTAGATTTGAGGTATCCGAATGTTCAAAGATTATTGAAGAGAGATGTGGAGAACATGGTGAGGTATTTCAATAAATTTGGATTAAGATTAGATGAGAAGAAGGAGTTTGAAAGAATATGGATACACAGGAAGTAAAGATTCCTATTGAAAGAATTGCTGTACTCATTGGTAAGAATGGGGAGCAAAAGAAAAGAATTGAAGAGAGATTGAAAATCAAGATTAATGTGAATTCTGAGGATGGGGATGTTGAAATTATTGGTGAAGATAGTGTGGCTGTGTTTGAGGCGATGAATGTCGTCAAAGCAATCGCTAGAGGATTCAATCCAGAGATTGCGGATTTATTGTTCAATGAAAGTTATATGTTTGATTTGATTAATGTGAATGATTATGCTAAAGGTTCTAAAAAAACGATTATGAGGCTGAAGGGAAGAGTGATTGGTCAAGAAGGTAAAGCACGAAAAATGGTGGAGCAGATGACTTCATGTTCGATTTCTGTTTATGGGAAAACTATTGGAGTTATTGGAAAGATTGAAGATGTGCCAATTGCGCGACAGGCCATTGAAATGCTTTTAGAAGGTGCGCCACATGGGAATGTGTACAGATGGCTTGAAGATAAAAAGCGGGAAGAGATCCGAAGAAAGTTTGAAGAAGAGCATGCTTTTTAGCCACACTGGCGTTTGAAGTGTTTGGAGCGAATGCGACTATTGGGTTTTTGGGCTGTATAAGTGGGTTTTATCGAGAGTAAATCTAAAATTGGGAAGGTTTATAAATTTGGATTTTCTGTGAATAGAAAAATGGTTCTAGAAGAGGTTAAAGAGAAAAAAGAGTATTCTGGATTGAATGATAATTTTGTGAGAAGGGTGATGAAGCCTTATGAACTGAAGTATAATGTCTATGAACCAAAGCAAAGAAAGAAGTTTGTGAAGGAAGTGCGTGCGAAGCTGAGAGAATTGTATGGTGCGTTCTTGTTGCCGACGAATAAAAAAAGAAATGATGCATTGAATAAGATCAAGAGTTGGGATGATAAAGAAGGATGTGAGAGAGTGTTGAAGATGCATATTTCTACTAAAGAAAGATACAGATATTATGAGAGGATTTATTCCTGGTTGAAATCTAAGACTCCTGTTTATACTGTGTTTGATATTGGGTGTGGATATAATATATTTAGTATGCCTTGGTTAGGGAATGTACATTATTATGGATTGGAAATCAACAAAGATGATGTGGATTTTTGTAATGCTTATTTGAATAAGTTTCAGCTGACAGGGGCGATTAGGTATGGGGATGTGTTTGATTTTGAGAAGTTCATGAAAGTGGATGTTGTGTTCTTGTTCAAAGTATTAGAAGGGTTTGAAGCTTTGGAAAGAGGGTTCACTGAGAAGCTTTTGAAAAAATTAGATTGTGATTATATTTTAGTTAGTTTTGCGACGCGAAGCCTTGGTGGTGGGAAAGTCATTAGCGAGAAAAGATTAAAATGGTTTTTAGAATTAGTTGATGTTGTTGAAAGGAAGAAGTTTGGGGATGAGGTTTATTTTTTGTGTAGGAAAAAAGGGGCTACTGAAGGGTTTGGGTTCAAAGGGTTTGTTTGATAATGTTGATAAATAGAGAATAAATTCTTTTTTTTATGCTCGTTGATCGAATCATGAGTTGTTTGAAAAATTCTAAGATTAGTTTTGTTCTATTGGATACTAAAGTTGAAACTGTTGTTATGGGTAAAAGGAATGTTTATTCGATTCAAGTTGATAAACCTTTAGAGCAAGTAATTAAATCTCTTAAAAAGATTGTTAATGATGATGTTACTTTTTGTAATTTAAATCCCGTCTTGGTTTATGAGGGAGTATCTTTGGTTAATTTAAGAAAGAATCGGGGGCTTGTGGAATATTTCCCAACATTAGAGAGAGTTTTGATCTATAATTGAAAGAAATAGTTAGGTTTAAATATTGGGATTATTTTTTAAGATTAACCGCTTAGCCCCGTAGTGTAGCGGCCAAATTACTTAGTTTAGGCTGAGTAAGGTATTTCATTTCACCCTTTGGAGGTGAAGACCCAAGTTCGAATCTTGGCGGGGCTATATTTTATATATTAATGGATTATTTTATTTTTTATGAAAAAAGTTATTTTGTTGTTGGTTGGACTTTTGTTAATTGTTGGATGCAATAGAACTGAAGTTTATCAAGATGGAGAAAATGTTGTAACTATAACAAATGATGAAGTTGTTGATAAATGGTGTGGTGAGTCGACAATAAAAAGTTCTGGGCCGAATGGCGAAGCAAATATTGTAATTGAAGGTGTTGAGACCTCTGGGAAGTATGCGGGTTATTGTCATGGAACATATAAACTTGAAAGTCCTAATGGAAATCTAAATGTGGATTATTATTTTGATCAAGAAGGAAATGGATATACTGTTTCAGAGATTAATGGCCAAACTTATGAAAGTGAATACCATCAGAATTAAGAATTAGAATTTTAATATTTTATTTAAGTTTTCTATAAATTGTTTACATTCTTCTTCTGTGTTGTAAAAGTAAAGAGATGCTCTTGCTGAACCTTTTAAATTAATTTTATTGAACCAAGAATGGACGCAGTGTGCTCCTGAGCGAATATATATATTCATTGAGTTAAGCATTAATGCTATTTCATGTGGATCTTTGTTTTCTATGTTGAATGAGAATATTCCTGATCTTTGTTTGTAATCTTTTGGACCAATTAATTTTATTTTTTTATTAGGAAGAAGGTTTTCTGAAAGGATTTTGTTTAATTTTATGTTATGTTCTTCAATATTGTTTAATCCTATTTTTCTTAGATAATTGGTTGCTGCTGCAAAACCAATGATGCCTGAATAATTTTGTAGTCCGGCTTCAAATCTGTTTGGAACTTTTTCTAATTGGTAGGAATTATATGTTGAATCTATGACTGTTTCTCCACCGAGCAGGAAAGGTTTTAATTCTTTGAGTAAATCTTCTTTGCCATACAAACAACCAATGCCACTTGGACCTAACATTTTGTGACCGGAGCAAGCTAAGAAATCTATATCTAATTTTTTTACATTTATTTCTGTGTGTGGCGCTGATTGGGCAGCATCGATTAAAACTAATGTTTCATTCTCGTGTGCAATTTTAATTATTTCTTTGATTGGGTTTGTTACGCCGTCCAAGTTTGAGGTGTGGACTATTGATAATAATTTTGTGCCTTTGATTTTTTTATTTAGTTCTTCAAAGTTGAATGTGTTGTCTTCATTAGAGAATAGAATTGCATGCTGTTTTGATTGCCATGGAAGTAAATTTGAATTGTGTTCTTTGTCACTGGTTAGTATTTTATCTTCTTTTGAGAATGAGTTTGCTACAAGATTTAGGGCTTCTGTTGTATTTCTTGTGAAAATAATTTCTTGTTCTTTTGCATTAAAAAATTTGGCAATATCTTTTCTGGATTGGTTTACTGCTTCAGTTGCTTTATTTGCTAATGAGTGCATGCTTCTACCTGCACAGGCTGGGAATTCGAGGTAATATGAGTTCATTGCGTCAATAACTTGCTGAGGTTTTAGAGACATGCAAGCTGAATCAAAGTAGATGATATTCTTTTTTAAGATTGGAAAATCATTTCTGAGTTGATTGAGGTTCATTTTCTTCACCAATACATTCAGGACAATTATCGTCCAGACATTCTTCTTTGGAATGGTAGTTTGTGATTATGCAAGACATTGGGTCTTCTGGGGAGCAGGTGCCATAGACTATAATATTATAAGTTGCTTGTGCTGTTAGTAATAGTGAAACTATTGTTAAAATTATGAATGCCCAAGAGAGGATTTCAAAATATTTGTAAGTGAAGTTTGCAATTTTCTCATTCTTTGTTAGAAGGTAACCCACGATGCCGGATTTCATTTTCATATCAAAGCCTGTGGTGCATTTTCTTAATGTGACTCTTTTGAAAACACAATCGAATGCTTCTTTTGCCAAGCTTCTATGCGTAGCACTAAATATTCCCAAGATTGCGAATACTACTAAAGCAATTATGCAGATCATAAAAATTTATTTTTTTAGAAATATTTAAATATTTTTATTATTTATTAATATTAATGGTAAAGAAAAAAAAGAGTAATGTTAAATGGTATTTATTAGGCGCAGGAATCCTTGTTGTTTTGATTGTTGCTGTTCTTGGATTCGTTTATTTTGGTTCTGAAGAAGAAACTGTTTCGGAAGGGTTGGGTTATGCTCCGGGTTTGGTTGATGGGAAGAAAGTTGGTGATCAATCTGCAGGAGCTAGGGCAATACCTGTAATTGAAGCGGAAGTCAGAGCAGATTTTGAAGGAGATTCAACAGATTGTGCAAGAGAATGTTATGAATGGGGTTACAACAGATGTTATTTTAGTCAAGTATACACAGATAATTCTGATAATATGATGATTTTCCCTTGTGATGCAGATATAAATGAAGTATTGGATTATGATTTAAGATGCTTCTGTTCCAAGGAATAATTTTTTATATCTTTAATTTTTTCTTTTCTTTATGAAAAAAGTTTTAGTTGCTGCACCATTGTGCAAGTGGTATGATTATTGTTGGGAAGAGTTTTATTCAAGATTGAAAGAATTGACTTATGGAAATTATGATTTGTTTTTTACTGAGAATTCTGAGACAAATGAATTTTATGAGAAAGTTAAAGCCCAAGGATTTGATGTTGTGAAAACTGAGCATTTGCATAGAATTAGGGATATGGTTACTAGGGATCATAATATTATTAGAGAGAAAGTTTTGAATGAAGGATATGATTATTTGTTGATACTTGATCAGGATGTTGTTCCTCCGAAAGATGTTATTGAAAAATTAATTGCTCATGATAAAGGGGTTATTTCTGCGTTGTATTTTGGGCATCATGATATTAATGGAGTTGCAACTGTAATGCCATTTGCGTGGGTGTTTTCTAAAGAGATTAATGATTGGAATAATACTGGATATTTGATTGAGAAAGAAATTTGGGAAGAATGTTTGTTGAAGATTGCGTTTGCGGGAATGGGATGTATTTTAATTAAAAAAGAAGTTCTTGAGAAAATTAAATTTAGGTATTCTTTGGAGATGGATGCGTGGGATGATAGGTGGTTGGGAGTGGATGTTTGGAGCAATGGGTTTGAATATTATTTGGATCCTTCTGTTAAGTGCAAACATTTGTATTTGAAAAGAAAGTTTTCGTATTGGGAGTTGAAGAAACAAGGTAGGAATTAGTTTATTTTGGTGCATTTAGTTTTCATAGAATTTATTTCGGTTTTAATATTAGAAATATCTGTTTTCATATTAGAAATATCTGTTTTCATATCTTTTATATCAACAATAGCCCTTTCTAGTTTGTTCATATACCAGCCTGCAAGATATACTGCTCCATATAATGGTGAATATTCTAACCAAATAGGTGTGTTAATAATTCCTAAGACTTTTAGAATAACCCAAATAGCTATGCCTGCTAGGCATATCCATGCTAAATAGTCCCAAATGTTTCTTTGTATTGGCATGTTATTTTATAGGATATTTTTGATTATAAACTTTTTGTAGATTTTTTTGAAAAATCTTCGGATTTTCTGAAAATTTAACTTAAGGTTGTATTGTTGAAGAAATTTGCACTAGTAAGGCTTATAAACTTTGATTTTATTCAGAAGAGCACTAGATGGGTAGTGTTGTTGAAGAAACATAGCTATGCCGGAGAAATAGATTATTTTTCTCCTAAGTCTTGAAAGAAAATGGCAAAATTGTATTCGAAGAGAAAGGGTAAGGCTTCAAGTCATAAGCCAGTAGACAAGACTGTGCCAGAGTGGGTGAGTTATTCGCCAACTGAAGTGGAACAGATAATAGCAAAGTTAGCTAAGCAAGAAAATACTGCGAGCAAGATTGGAATGATATTAAGAGATTCTTATGGAATTCCGTCAGTAAAGGCTTTGCTGAAAAAAAGTGTTAATGAAGTGCTGAAGGAGAAAAAATTGTTGCATAAATTACCTGAAGATTTATTAGCATTGATCAAAAGGCATATTGCAGTAATGAAGCATGCAGAAAATAACAAGCATGATCAAGTAGCACAGCGAGGAGTTGTGTTGGTTGAGTCGAAGATTAAAAGATTGGTTGCATATTACAAAGCAAACAAAGTCTTATCAGAAAACTGGGTGTATGATAGAACACAAGCAAAACTCTATCTTGAGTAAAAATGGCAAAGAAAGTAATCACACAAAAAGCAAGAATATCTGTTGCAAAGAAGCGATGGTATTCATTACAGGCGCCAAAAATGTTCAATGATTTTGTATTTGGTGAGACTTTGGCTGAAGAACCAGAATCATTAGTTGGAAGGACTTCTAAAGTTAATCTTTCTAATATTGTGAAGGGTGCGAAGAAATTGAACATGGAAGCAAAGTTTAGAATTGTTGAAGTTAAAGGAAATATTTGTGCAACTGAATTAGTTTCACTGGAAATCTTGCCACCTAATGTAAAAAGGATTGTTAAGAGAGCAAAGAAGAGGGTGGATGATTCATTTGCTGTCGTGACAAAGGATGATATCAAAGTAAGGTTGAAGCCGATATTATTAGTTAAGGATAATGTACAGCACGGAATCTTGACAGCATTGAGAGCTTCGTGCCAAACATTCTTTGAAAAAGTTGCTAAGGAAAATACCTTCAATGAGTTAGTGAACAAAATCATCTTCGGAGAAATGTACAGAGATCTTAAAGGTGAATTAAAAAAAGTGTATCCAGTGTCTGGCATTGAAATGAGGGCTGTTGTCAGAGAGTAGAAAGGTATAAAAACTTTTTATTTATTATTTTTATTATGCCTCTGTGGCTTAGTGGTATAGCAGCAGTTTTGTAAACTGCAGGTCGGGGGTTCAAATCCCTCCAGAGGCTTATTACTTCTTAGTGATTACAAAAAGGAAAGGTTTATATATATGTTTTGTTCTTGAATTTGTTAAGGATATTTAGAAAATGGTAAGAAGATATAAGGAGTTTGATATTATTGAATTAAATGGATTGGATAGATTTTATTTTTTTAATGAACCTGTTCCTTCAACAGAAATTGGAGTTTTAGGTTTGAACTTAGTAGGGCCTGTGAGTGGAGGTCCTTTTAGTGGATTGAGAATTAGGGAAATTTATGATTCTTTTAGGAAAGTTAGAAGAGAAGTGGTTATTGTATATTCCTCTTTAGATTGTCATTTTTTTGGTGTTGATTCTCTAATTATTCGAGATTTATGGACTTTAAGTATAAAACCTCAATGTAAACAAACTTTTAATTATGAAAAACCTATTGAAATTTTAAGTGGAGAAGCATTAAGAATACCTCGAGTTTTAGAAGAGGATTTAAATTTTTTAAGAGACGGAGAAATAAAAGTTCTTTATTATGGGAGAAATTTAGATTCACAAAGTGATTTTATTTAGAATTCTTGGAGAGCTTTAAACTTTCGTTTGGATTACTCCAGAGGCTTATTACTTAATATTGAAAGATTTTGTCTGAGGATTATGATAATTCTTTAAGTTAGTTTTCCTTGGAATTATTTTTGGGAATGATTTTGATGGAGTTTTAGTTTAAGGTAATGTTTTTTAGTGTAGTATTTTTTAATCAAAATCTAATGTGTTTAGTTTATACTCTGAAAATAAAATTTTGAGTTTTTTTCGTTAATTTGTTTGCAAGTTTGAGAATAGGAATTCTTTTTAGGCCATCAATTAATTGTTCTTTTGTTGTTTGATCTTCGTCAACTTTTAATGTTTCATTAATTATATTTGAATAAGTTCTAACTCCTGGTTCATCAATTTGGTATACAACTTCTAAGTTTGCAAGAATTTTTTTCTTTGAGGTTATGAAAAGCATCTTCTTTGTTTTGATATTGGTCAAAGTTATTTTGAAGCCATAGACTAATGTATAGTTAATTTTATTATACTCTAGAAATATTCGATAATACTTGTAATTCTCTTGAATATCACTTTCAAGATTTCTATTGATCTTTAAAGCATTTATTTTTTTGGTTAATAAGAATGAAAGCTTGTTGTTAAAATCTTTTGCAAGGTCTTCTAAATCAGGATTTAATATTTGAATCATAATTATTTGAAAAGAAAAATAATTTATAAGTTTACCTAATCTTTTTTATTTTGCTGCCGGGCATGTTGAAGCAGTTGATGCATACCATTAAGTTATTAGAATGGTTGATTTTCATGTCTTTGAGTTTGAATGTCAAGCCACAGTTGGAACATTCTGTTGAAATCTCGTTATAGTCTTCGTCCATGATTAGTTTGCTTTAATCTCTTGGGTTTAAAAGAATTATTGTTGTTTATTGATTGTGATATTGGAAATATTTTTAAAGTTGAGTATATAATATATTAGTAATGAAGAAGAGTGTGGTTTGGTTTTTAATGTTTATGTTAGTGGGAAGTTTTGTTTTTGGAGTTGAAGGTGATACTTGTAATGTGGATGATGATTGTAATGATGCGAATTTATATTGTAGCAATGGAGCTTGTGCTGTTCTTGATGAATTAGATTTGACTTGTTTGTCGAATAGTGATTGTGAAACGGATTATACTTGTTCTGCTGATACTTATACTTGTGTTGAAGCTGCGAGTGTTGCTTCTGGAAGTTGTGGTGATGTTTCTGAATGTGTGTCTGGGGAAGATTGTGTTTTTGGGTATTGTGTGGCAAATGTGAATGTTGATGCGGGAATAACAAATGGACCTTTGAAGTTTGTTGAAGATGGATTTGATAGGGTTATGGGGGCGACTTTATTTAGGAATAATGCTGATTTTCAAACTCGATTGGCATTAGAGGGAATGGCAGAATCAAAAGCTTTGGATCGAAGAAAGGCTCAAGGATTTATTGGTGATGATGCGTATGTGAATGCGAAAGCGAATGCATTAGGGAGAGCGACTCAAGGGATCAATAGGTTGGCAGGACAGAATTTCAATGCGAATGTGAATAGTAGGATTAGGACTTTTAGTGGGAGTGTGCAGAAACAAGTGAATAATTTTCAGAATAAAAATTTGCAAGGAAGAGTTGGGCAGAAGATTGGAAATCTTGGGCAGCAGATTAGTGGGATGAGGAAGGATATGGGTTTATCTTCTTTAGATAAGAAAGTTTTGGAGTGCACTCCTGTGTATAATACTGTGATTGTTGAAGACTTGGAAGTTACTATGAATCAGGATGGTTCATTATCTTTTAGAGAGAGTAATGGAATTTATGATGTGACTATTATTAGTGATGGAATACAATTTAATGGAGAAAATTTAGTTGCTTATGCTGGTGGGCAGAGTTATACTGGGAGTGAAGTGTTGTTGACTTGGTTGCAAGGAACTATTTATGGTGTGACCGTGGATTCAATTGAAGTAGGGAGAGCAGACTTAGGAATATATGGTGAGCCATTGATTGCATTAGGAAATAAAATTGTGTTTGCGAATGAAGATGGAAGGTTATTATTAGGTAAGGATATAATGATTACATTTGAGGATTGGGTGTTGGGTGTTTGTACTATGAGTAATTCGCAACAGGCTGATGAAGATTTGGATCAGGAATTGATGGATAATCAAGACAATACTTTGCAAGGGCAACAGCAGAATAGACGGCGAACTCAACAAGGGGGAATGGGAACTAAGGCTGGAGCACAAAGAGATTTTAAGTTAGGATTGCAACAAGATTCTCAACAGCAAACTCAAGCTGGGCGACAGGATGATGAAACAACGAGGACAGGAACTAGAGCTTCACAACTTGGAACTACAGCAACTGCATCAAGGACTGGAACAAGAACTCAACAACAAACTCAAGCTGGGCGACAGGATGATGAAACAACGAGGACAGGAACTAGAGCTTCACAACTTGGAACTGCAGCAACTGCATCCAGAACTGGAACAAGAACTCAACAGCAAACTCAAGCTGGGCGAC
>Ga0233425_10010839_pt1 | contig 10894 bp, 12 predicted proteins | sample Watercolumn_Towu_2_FD_181712 | JGI IMG/M metagenome (GOLD analysis project Ga0233425, IMG submission 181712) | Freshwater microbial communities from Lake Towuti, South Sulawesi, Indonesia - Watercolumn_Towuti2014_140_MG | ecosystem: Environmental > Aquatic > Freshwater > Lake | place...
CTTTCTCCATGGTCTTGAACAACTGCTACAGCAGTTCTCGCAGCAATTCCCGCATTTTCTCCTTTTCCAGCACCATCAGCAACAACGAGTAATCCTTCACCACAATAGAGCGCGTCATTGTTTAGCTTTCTTGTTTTTCCTTTTATGCTATGGCCACCTACAGAAAGAAGATAAGACCCAAGGACGCATTGCGTTGTCAGAAACGTTATTTCATCACTCATTTCTCCTCTGATCTTGATCTTCTTTATAAAAATTTTGACCTTTTAGTGAATAATATATAAATTATATAGTCTGCTTGTTTTTTTGGCAAAATATTTAAATCCTGACACATTTGTTTCAGTTATGACCGTTTCCATAAATAATCAAGTATGGCGTTATATTGCAGAAGATGCAAGCATCCAGAAGGATTTACAACGTGACCTCATCAACATTCGTGGTCTTGCACGCTTTCTCATTGACAAATATCACATTGATGCGTCTATGGATGCTGTGATCAGTGCGATCCGCCGCTACGAAACAGAATGTGTCTTTGAAGATAACACGAAAGCAATTGATGCAGTGCTTCATTCTGCTGTTATCACCACAAAGAATTATGTGACCTGCATTACCATGAAGGAACATGAATTTAAAACCATTTCTTCTGATTTTGTCGGCAAAAATATTCTCAAGGAAAATTTCAGAATGGTGAAAAGCAAAGAGATCATCAAACTCTTTTTGAACCAAAAAGATATTGAAAAGAAAATTGATTTGTTTTCCAAAGAGAACATTTTCTCTGTGACAAAAGACCTTGCAGAGATCCGCATTACCATGCACAGCAAAGCAACAGAAACTGTCGGTGTTCTCGCACGTATCAGCCACGAAATTGCTTTGCATGATGTTGCAATCTACGAAATGATCAGTGCAATCCCTGAAATGCTTATTTATGTCAAAAGCGATGATCTTGTTCGCGCACACAAAGCTGTGCTCGGACTCATTCATGAGAATAAAAGATAGAGGATTTCTCAATAGTTAATAGCTGTTTCTTCTTCCGTGAACCCAGTCTCTGAATGCTTCTTGATCTCTTCTTTGTCTTTCTTTATCTGAGGGGGTTCTTGGATCATATGCATTTCCAGTACTCTTACTACATCTATCAATTGCATCATCAAGTGCTGTTCTGTGGCCAGAATACGGTCTTGGTGAGTATTGTACTGTTAATGACTCTTCTAGCCTATATGCCCCTTGTACTTTATCATCAACTGGCATTTGTCCCTCTTTTTTTACAGCCTATATTCAAGTCCGTCTTGATTATGAGACTCTATAGAATAATCAATATCTACAATTCCTCTCTCTCCTTGATCCACCGGTGGTTCTTCTCTTCTTCTATATTGATCACTTGGTTGACCTTGATCATATCGTGGCATTTCAATACGCAAAGGTATTTGTGCTGGCTGTTGCTGCTCCTCTTCTCTTCTTCTTCGTATTTGATCAATGATGTATGGTGCAGGTATGCCCATGATTTTCTCCTCACAATCAGTAGCGGAATCGCTATACTGCTTGCTTTTCTTGTATGTTTGCTACAAAACTATATAATTATTATGCCACATTTGATGTAAATAATGAGAAAAATCATTAAATGTGTCAAATAAACATCTTTTCTTTATTCTTTATATAAAATATATAAATAACCTCTCTTTTCACTTCTTATGGACTTAGAAAAAACGCTTCGTCGTGAACTTCGTCGTCGTCGATATTGGAATGCTGTTGTTGCGCAACGTTATGGTGATGCAGTTCCTCTTGGAGATCCTCGTCAATTTGTCTATCAGATTTCAGGAGATAACGTCCCTCACTCTCAAAAACCCACTGCAGTTGTTAAGTATGTTCATGAATGGAGAAAAGGTATTCGTGAAGCACAATATGCTCTTCGTTATTCTGGAACAGTTGGTCCTACCGTCTATGACGTGACAACTGATACTGCTGTTCTTCCTGCTGTTGAAATTGTTATGGAAACTGCATTTGGATCTTTACAAGATGCAGCTGCGAGAGGTGTTGTTTATGATACTCCTCAGAAAATGGTAATGCTTGCTTATGATCTCGCAGTACTTTCTTATGCTCTTGAATCTGATGGTGTTTCGCATTGTGATATTAAACCTGAAAATGTTTTTCTTTTTGCTGATGAAGAGAGAGGAACACTTTCTTGTCGTTTAGGAGATTTTGGATTGGCACGGACGCACCATGAAGTCATCCAACTCCAGCGATCTCCACGATTTTATGGCTCTTTTGGGTTTATGGCGCCAGAGTTTGTTTCTTCCTCTTCTCATCCATTACCAGACCTCTTTTCTTATGGCATGCTTCTTTATTGGATTGTTCGTGGACGACTTCCTCGCGAATTCGATGTTTCTCCTACGTCTAATACCCCAGAATTCTACGCACGTCAGCTTTCATCAGGGTGTTATAAACGTGTTATTGATACCTCTCTTCCCCGAAGACTTCATCCTGGATTACGTGACGTTATTACTTTAAGTACAGAACCTGCTTCTTCTCGACCGCATTCATTTAAAGACATTATTTCAATTTTAGATAATTATTGTTAATTTTATTCTTAATGTAAAACTTACAATTCCAACAACGATTTCTGCACAATCTTTTCCTGCGCAGCAACACTTTGTTTTGTCTGCTGGTGCAAACGAGCATCCATCTCACTCTCTGCTTCAAGCTTTGCCTGGATTTCTCTTGCTCGCTCAATCACTGCTTTTGGCATCCCTGCAAGCCTTGCAACATGAATCCCATAACTTTTATCTGTGCCTCCTGCTATAAGCTTTCGCAGAAAAATAATGTCCTCTTTTTCTTCCTTCACTGCAATATTATAGTTTTTTACTCCTTCATATTTTTCCAGATTACTCAATGCGTGATAATGCGTTGCAAACAATGTTTTTGCCTGTATAACATTATTCAAATATTCTGCGACACTCCAGGCAATACTGACACCATCAAACGTCGATGTTCCTCTCCCTATTTCATCCATGATCACCAGTGAATTTTCTGTTGCGTTGTTGAGAATTGCTGCTGTTTCATTCATCTCTACCATAAACGTGCTCTGTCCTCTTGTTAAATCATCATGTGCTCCAACCCTGCAAAAAATTCTGTCGACAATACTCACACACGCTCGCGTTGCAGGGACAAAACAGCCGATTTGTGCAAGCAGAATGATCAGTGCAACTTGGCGCAAGACAGTTGATTTTCCAGCCATGTTTGGGCCTGTGATGATCATTGTTCTATTCTCTTTTCCAATAAAGATGTCATTTGGAATGTATTGTGCTTCTATTTGTTCAATCACAGGATGCCGTCCGTTGATAATCTGTATCTCAAATTCTTCTGTTATTTCTGGCTTGCAATAATTATGCTGCCGCGCTGTTTCTGCAAAACAATTCAGCACATCGACAATCGCTATTGTTTGGGCTATGTTTTGGAGCTTTTCTGTTTCTGCGCTGACTTTTGTCACGACCTGCTGAAACAATTCGTATTCAAGCAGATTTATTTTTTCTTCTGCACTAAGAATTTTTTCTTCCATCTGCTTGAGCTCTTCTGTGATATAGCGTTCTCCATTTGCTGTTGTTTGTTTTCGAATGTAATGTTGTGGAACAAGGCTGACATTTTTTGCTGTGACTTCCAGAAAATAGCCAAATACTCTATTGAACCCAATTTTCAATGTTTTGATTCCTGTTTTTTCCTGCTCTTTTTGCTCCAACTGTTTGATATATGTCTTTCCATTTTTACAGATGTCATGGAGTTCATCAAGCTCTGCGCTACACCCTTTTTTTATAATATTCCCTTCTCTGATACTTATCGGCGCATCTTCTGCAATTGCTGCTTCGAGAAGTTGAATTATTTCTTCCGCTGTCTCTATTGATGAAATTTCTTTGAGCATTGGCGCTTCACACATCTTCAAAATATTTTTTATTTTTGGAACCCAGACAAGCGATGTTTTTAGCGCAAGCATGTCTCTTCCATTCCCACATCCGAGATTTATTCTGGAAACAATCCGCTCAATATCGTACATTCTTTCGAGGCATTCGCTGATCTCGTGCTGCACAAGAACTTTGCTCTTCATCTCTTCCACTGCCTCAAGCCTATTTTCTATTGCCTCTTTCTTGAGAAGTGGATGCATAAGCCAGCGCTTCAGCATTCTAGCTCCCATTGGTGTTTGTGTTCTGTCAATGCTGCTGATTACTGTTTGTTTTGCTCCGTTCTCATGAAGATTTTTCACGATCTCCAGATTTGTCATCGTTGTTTCATCAATCAGCATGTATTGATCATTGGAAATGTACGCTATTTTCTGGATCGAATTCACGTTTGATTTCTGCGTTTCTTTAAGATGGTTGAGCAGTGCCCCTGCTGCGCTGATCGCAGCTTTTTTCTCTTCAATTCCAAACCCTTCCAACGAATGCATGTCGAAATGCCTTGTCAGTGTTGTGTATGCGGCGGGAAAACTAAAGAAAAAACTTTGGCTATAATTTAAAAAAATATTTTTCTTTTTGCATGCTTCAAAAAATTCTATCTCATTGCTTGTTTTTTTGTACTTTTCATCAAGAAGAAGTTCTGCAGGATTATATCTCATTATTTCATTATATGCCTGGTTTGCTGTTACTTCTGTACAAAAAAATTCACTTGTCGATACATCTGCAAACGCAATTCCCACTGTTGTGTTTGGTGTATTGTTTCCTGTTCTTGTGTTTATTGCTGCTTCGTTATAAAACAATGCCATAATGTAATTATTATGTTTCTCATTCAGCAATGTTTGTTCAATAATTGTTCCTGGTGTGACAATTCTTACGACGCCACGCTTGACCACTCCTTTTGCTTTTTTTGGATCTTCCAATTGCTCGCAGATTGCTACTTTCACATTTGCACGGATAAGTTTTGCAAGATATTGCTCAAGCGCGTGAAACGGAATTCCTGCTAATGGAATCGGTTGTCCATCTTTTTCTTTCCCTCGTTTTGTGAGGGTGATCTCAAGGATTTGCGCTGCTTTGACTGCGTCCTCGTAAAATGTTTCATAGAAGTCACCCATTCTGAATAATATCAAACAATCAGGATATTGCGCTTTTGTTTCATAAAACTGCTTCATTGCAGGGGTTGTCATAGAAAAAGCGGAACTTGTTTTTCTTTAAATGGGTTTTGATGCAGATTAGAACAGTAACGTTTAAATAGGATTACGGCTTTCACATACAATAGATATTCACTTGAGGTGTTTTCCATGGTCTCCCTAAAGCGCTATTATGCATTAGCATTATATGCATTATTTTCCATTTGTCTTCTGCTCATGCTGCCGTTTGCAGCAGCAGAAAATGTCACTTCTTTATTGAATACCTACAATAACGCAAAAAAACATTTTGACAAGGCAAAAGAGGAACTCGCTGCTTGTCAAGCAACAGGTGATGATTGCGAAGACGTTGAAGAAGAAGTTCTTGACGCTGCACTTGATGCTGCAGAAGAGGGGATCGCATTAATGCTTGCATATCTTGAATACAGCGGTATTGATGGTGCTTCTGTTGCTGATCTTGAAAAAGCGCTTGATGATCTTGACTATGTCCAAGATAAAGATGATTTCGAGAAGGTTGTTGCTTCTGCGAAAACAGCATGGGCTTCTGTTTCTGCTTCTGTCAAACAAAAAACTATTGAAGACCTCTATGCTGCAGTTGAAGATCTTGTTGACAAAGGAGAACTTATTGATGCAAAACTTTCCTGTGGTCTTGAAGAACTCGATGCATCTGACGCAACACTCAACAGTGCTGTTGCTTCTTTCAGCGCAGCAATTGCGACTGCTGACCAACGTATCGATGCTGCTGAGGCTCTTCTTTCTAAAGGTGATGATCTTGATAGTGTTCTCGCAACTATAAAAGATGCACAAGCGTCTCTCAAGGAATCTCAAATTTCTCTTTCCAGTGCACACACTGCTTTGACTGCAGCAGGAGGAAGCCTTTGCAGTGAAGTGACCATTGTTGAAGATGAAGAAGATGACAGTGATGACGAGGATAATGATGACGAGGATGACGCAGAACAAGAAGATACTGAAGAGGCTGATGAGGAAGATGAACAGGAAACTGAAGAAGAGCAGGATCTCGATGAGCTTCTTGAGGACTATGGCTTGAATGAATATTATGATGATGCACAAGATGCAATTGAAAATCTTGAAGAGTACATTTCAGAAAAGGAAGAGGATGGCTATGATGCATCTGATGCAGAAGAGGTGCTTCAGCAGGCAAAAGACTATCTTGCACAAGGTGAAGATCTTGTTTTGGAAAGCAGTGGAGCTGGTGCACTCTCAAGATTTTTTAATGCGCAGCAGACAGCAGAACGTGGCATGAACAGTGACTATTATGATTATAGCCCTGGAAGTTCATCAGCATCAGGATCTGCAGATTATGTTGCATTTGTGGAATGCATGGAAAGTGCAACCTATTCTTCTCAACGAACAGTTTGTTATGAGGATTATGGCATTCGTTCTGGAACGCAAAGCGATATGAATGACTGCCTTGCTGCTGCAAGCAGTGAATCTGATCGAATTGATTGCTATTCTGAAGCAGATGAAGAAGCAGAAGAGCAAGAAGGAGATGATGCGGAAGCGCTTCAGGATCGCATAGATGCTGTTCAGGATTCTCTCGAAGATCTTGAAAAAGATGTGACAGATCTTTATGATGCGCTTGCAGCAACAGATGAAGATTCCTCTTCTGATGATTATGAAGCGCTTGATAGTGATATAGATGATCTCCTTGATACTGTACAAGCAGATATCCAAGGATATGAAAATGACCTTGATGATGTTCAAGATGAGTTAGATTTTAGTGATGAAGATGAGGCAGATGAACTTCTTGATGCTCTTGAAGATGAAGTTGAAGATTACATTGAAGACATTGAAGAACAGATTGCAGAAATTCAAGAAGATATTGATGCATTATAGGTGAATTCCATGAACACGAATATGAAACATATTATTGTTGGCGCATTGTTGTTTGTTGTTTTTTTGACTGTTATAGGTTGTGCAGACAAAGATAGCACTGACAAACCAAAAACCGCTGAAGGGACAACAGATGGAACAACTGGAGATGCTGCAACAGATTATGATCCTGCTGTTGTGGATCAGTTAAGTGAGGATTTTGAGGAACTGGATTGGTAGGTTTTGATGAAAAAGCTTATTATTAATGGCCTTCTTATTTTAGTTTTTGTCGTTCTTATTATTGCAGTGATTATGGCGCTTTCTAAACTCCGTGCAGTTGACGAAAGCGAGCAACAAACTGTTGACATGATAGCGAGTCAGGAATCTGCTGTTGCAGAAGAAAAAGCAATTCAAGAAGAAACTGCAGTAAAAGTGACTGTTTCTAATACTTCCCAGAAAAAAACAACATCCTCAGATAGTGATGTTGATGATTTTTTGAGCAGTTTGGATTAGAGTTTTCTTAAAAGAAGGTATCTTCCTTCAGGTCTTTCTATTTCTCTTTCTATTTGTAAATGAAGCTCTCGACCCCATCGTTCTACCTTTGCTCTGATTCTTGGATTTTTGAAGCTCAATGTGTTTGGTCCATCATCCACAATAACTAATCCCCCTTGTTTTGTCACATAACCAAGTCTTTGAAGCGCAAGTAATAGTATATCTTCATCTGTTTGAAAACACAGCACATCAACACAGTGGCTTATGTTAAATGTCTCATGCATGTCCAATACATCTTTAACAATATCCTTTGTAAGGAATGTTATATCTCCATTATCTTTTTTTCTTTGATAGGACCGTGGGACTGTTGCTTCTGTGATCGTTCCTGTTTGGCCAGTATCTGAAATATATTGTTGCCAACCTGAATGTGAATAGCGAGGATCTCTTCTTATTGTTCTTCTTGTCCTGGCATTTTCCACTGTTATGAGATCATTATCAAGCAGCGTCATCTGATAACTTCTCGATATGTTTTCTAATAACCCTAGAATTTCCAAATAATCTGTTGCTCCTTCTCCTCGTCCAAGTCCAATATACAACATGTTTGGCCAGCGAGGATCAATGTTTTGCCTGATGCTTTGTCGAAGTGCCGCATTTTTTCCAAACGTGCAGCTATACAGTCGTGCTTCTCTTTCCATTGTGACTGGCCTATAATATCCTGTAACCTCTTTCTCCCACAATGGAGTAAATCTTGGCTGTATGCTTGGCATGCTCTAAAGAAAATATTTCTTGTTTTTAAATCGTTTGACAGATTTAAGTCTAAACAACAAACAATATAAACGACGCAAAACTCTCTTTTTTTTATGGTTTCTGTTATCATTGGTGGCCAATTCGGTGATGAAGGCAAAGGCAAAATCGTTGATGTCCTCGCAGCAGATGCCGACTATATTGTTCGCTATCAAGGCGGTGCAAACGCAGGACACACACTCAAGGTTGCTGGCAGAGAGACAATTTTGCATCTTGTTCCTTCTGGAATTTTGTATCCACACACGACAAATGTTATCGGCAATGGTGTTGTTGTTGATCTTCTTTCGTTACAGCACGAAATGGAAGAACTGCGATCGTACGGTGTCTCTTTTCAGGATAGATTCTTTATCAGTGACCAAGCACATATTATTTTTCCCTGGCATCGTCTTCTCGATGGACTGCATCACAAAGGAAGATTAGGGACAACTGGCCGCGGTATCGGTCCTGCATATGTTGATAAAGTGAATAGAACAGGAATTCGCTTTTGTGATTTTTTCCTTCCTGAATTGTTTCTGGAGAAATTTAACGCACAGTATGATGCTGCTGTCTATGCATTGCAGCAGCATTGTGGTTCTGTCCATGACCTTCAAGCACTTTTACGCGATGTAAAGGTAGGAGAACACGATTTGGCTCGTTTCTTTTCTCTGGAGCATTGGCTCAACAAGGAGCAGATTCTTGTGGAATATACTGCAATTTTAACAAGGCTCCTTTCTTATATTTGCAATACTGTTTCTCTGTTGCACACTGCAATACAAGCACATAAAAAAATTGTTTTAGAAGGTGCGCAGGGAACATTTTTGGATGTGGATCATGGAACATATCCGTTTGTTACATCATCTTCCACCACTGCTGGAGGCGCTTGCACTGGTTCTGGGATTGCACCATCATACATTGGGAATGTGTACGGTATCTTTAAAGCGTATACGACTCGTGTTGGTGAAGGGCCATTCCCTACTGAATTACACGATGCTGATGGAGAAAAGTTGCGTGAGGTTGGACGTGAGTATGGAGCAACAACAAAACGACCACGACGGTGTGGTTGGTTTGATGCTGTGCTTCTGAGGGATTCTTTGCGGCTTAATGGAATAAGTGTTCCTGTCCTGACAAAGCTTGATGTTTTGTCTGCATTTGATGAGATTAAGATTTGTGTTGGGTATGAAAGTAATGGAACTATTGTCCATAACGTTCCTCATAATTCAGCTGCCCTTGGCAATGTAAACCCTGTTTATGAATCAGTTCCTGGTTGGAAAACAGACATTTCTCGATGTCGTTCTTTTACAGAGCTCCCTCTCGCATGCCAAACATATATTCGAAAACTTGAAGAAGCAATAGGCGTGTCTATGGCAATCATTTCTGTTGGTCCTGAACGGGAGCAGACGATATTTGTTGAAAAATGATCTTATTCTTTATCCTCAATATCCTGTCCGCACTCAGCGCAGTAAGTCTCTTTTTGTTCAATAATACTGCCACAAAATCCACACTCACGGTCAAGTAAAGGAGCCATGAGAATTTTATAAGTATTGAAGTATTAAAATGTTTTTATTAATCAAGAATAAAATAAAAAATCTACTCTTTCCAAACACTGTCGAACATTTTCATCAATGCTTGTGCAAAGAATGGACTGTTTACCCAGATACCAACGTCATAGCTTGGAACTGCTTTGTCGTCGTCTAGTAATGCAAAGCATACTTCTTTGCTGTCCACAATAAAGAATCGTGATTTCACAACATCAAGATGTCGCACTGTCGCTGTTTTCTCAAACACTTCAACGCCTTTCTTTGATTCTTTTGTCACTGGTGCTGCAATTTTGACTTTAACACCACGCTTTGCTGCTCGCTCAACACTCTTCTTAATTGATTCTGAAAGTCTTACAAGCTCTTTTGCTGTGGTCATGATGACAACAGATTTTTCTGCGTTGTTAATCATTGTATTCACGCTATTGTACATGTTTGTTCTGTCGCGCAAGCTGCCAGATAATTCTGTTGGGTTGATAACATCAACACCTTGTTTGAACAACATATCAAGCTCACCGAGAATTGGGTCTTTTCTGAGTTCTTCTAAAAGTTTGCCTTGGTTGACTGCTTCTTCCTGAACACGTTGTTTGACACGCTCAAGTACTTCTTGCGGTTCAACTGCAATATATTTGATTGGCTTTCCAATCTTCATGATAATAAATCCTTTTTTCTCAAGGCTTTCAAGAACATCATATGCTCTGGATCGCGGAACATTAGAAATATCAGACAATTCACCAGCACTAGAAACTCCTCTGGAGAGCAATGCACTCCATATTTTAGCTTCATAACTGTTCAATCCGAATTCTTTCAGTTTGGTTAAAAATCGCTGATCCATCATAATAATAACCCCGCTTTGTTTTATTAAACGTTACCTCTTTTGGTATTTTCTAAGGAATGTGCTTATCATATTTAAAGGTTTCGCCTAGTTAGTACTTAAGGGTGGTTATAGATTTGTGGCTTATCTGTGTGTGGTTCGTTTATTTATAAAGGTGGATATAAGAAATTTATATGAAGCGATGGGAATTCAGGATTCCTCAATCAATACACGAGAACTTTTATTTCAGGGATGCGATTATAGTGATAACCATTTACCCACAAAATCCATAATACTGCCTTTTGTTGCCATCTGTGTATGTGTATGTGACATGTATATAAAGAGTTCTACGGATAG
>Ga0233425_10010840_pt1 | contig 10893 bp, 12 predicted proteins | sample Watercolumn_Towu_2_FD_181712 | JGI IMG/M metagenome (GOLD analysis project Ga0233425, IMG submission 181712) | Freshwater microbial communities from Lake Towuti, South Sulawesi, Indonesia - Watercolumn_Towuti2014_140_MG | ecosystem: Environmental > Aquatic > Freshwater > Lake | place...
TGTAACCTCTCGAATTTCCATTGGAATCCCCCATGCGGGGGCGTGAGGTTACATTCTATCCATGGAGGTACGATGCCCTTACCCCTCCGCGCAGCGGCTTCGTCCAACATCTCCTTCCAGCGCGGCGAAAAATAAATGGTGTTGGCGCCCAGGTCCCAGTCCCAGAGGCCGTCGTTGGCGCCTTCGGCGGCCAGGGCGTAGCGCTGCTCGCTCGCCCGCAGGTCGCACAGCGCCTGGCCGGCGCGCAGGACGAACTGCAAGCGGTGCTTGAGCAGCGCCCAATTGATGGGTTTGGTGATGAAGTCGGTGGCGCCGGCGTCGTAGGCGGCATCGATGGAATCTAGGTCTTCCAGCCCGGTGACCACGATGATGGGCAGATCCATTCCCTGGGGAAGCTGGCGAATGGTACGGATGGCCTGGTAGCCGTCCATCTGCGGCATCAGCAGATCCATGAAGACCACCGCGGGAAACCGGGTGCCGGCCAGGTCGACCGCTTGCCGGCCATCCTGCGCCTCGATCACTTCGTAGCCCCAATTGGTCAGCGCCCTGCGCAGCAGCAGCCGCAGCGTCCCGTCGTCGTCGGCGACCAGAGCGGTATGGGTTTTCTCAAGCAACGGGCAGACTCGTCAGGGTTGAAGACGTGGCTGGGGCCGGACGCGGCGACCCGACCCGGGAAGCTGCGGCCCATGGCCGCTCCCTAGTTCCTTCTCCCTCCGGGAGAAGGTGGCCCGAATGGCCGGATGAGGGAGAGAGACCACTCGGTTCCAGGGCACAATCCCCGGGCCATGGGGCCGAGTGGTCTCTCCCTGGTGGCGGTGAAAAACCGGTTACGAGTTCCATTTGGGCCTTGGGATCTTGGTTTTCCTGCAGCGCGAAGCTGCCAACGAGGTTTCCGGGGCCGGCGGCGTTTCAGGCCTTTGGCTTCGAATCGGCGGTCGGCTGTCCATTGGTATAGCAGAGTTCTCCTCCGGATTGCGAGCCGCACGATGGTTGCGCCCGCCCGGTGCCCGCCGCGCCGCCCCGGTTGCGGGGTCGGATGCTCCAGCCGGGACGATACGGACTGCGTTCCGGGGGGGGGCGGTGGGGGAATGGCGCCAGGGGCTGGCGGATCAGGCGGAAGCGCGGAAGCGGCCGAAGCTCCAGTAAGCGGCGCAGGCTCCTTCCGAGGAAACCATGCACGACCCCATGGGATTGTCGGGGGTACAGACGGTGCCGAACAGCTTGCAATCCGTGGGGCGCTTTTCCCCCCGCAGGATGGATGGGCACTCGCAGCCCTTGACGTCACCGCCTTCCCCCTCGCGCAGGGGGAAGCGGGTCTCGGCGTCGAATTCGGCGTAGCGCGGGGCGATGCGCAGGGCGCTGGCCGGCACCGAGCCGAGACCGCGCCATTCGAAACGGTCCCGCAAGGCAAAGACTTCGGCGACGAGGGCCTGCGCTTTGGTGTTGCCGTCCCGGCTCACCGCCCGGGTGTATTCGTTTTCCACCTGGCAGCGGCCGTCGTTGATCTGGTGGATCAGCATCAGGGTCGATTGCATCACGTCCAGCGGCTCGAAGCCGGCGATCACCACCGGTTTGCCGTATTCCTGCGGGACGAATTCATAGGGCCTTGAGCCGATGACGGTGCTGACGTGGGAGGGGCCGAGGAAACCATCCAGGCCGACGCCGCTTCCCCGTTCCGGGGTTCCCAGCAGGTGGCGCATGGCGGGCGGGGTCAGCACGTGGTTGCAGTACACGCTGAAATTGGCCAGGCCCTCGGCCCGTGCCTGCTGGATGGCGACTGCGGTGGGCGGGGTGGTGGTTTCGAAGCCGATGGCGAAGAACACCACCGGCCGCTGCGGGTTGTGGCGGGCGATCTTGAGCGCGTCCTGGGTGGAATAGACCATGCGGATGTCGGCACCCGCCGCCTTGGCTTTCAGCAGGCTGGTGCCGCCGGCGGGCACCCGCAGCATGTCGGCGTAGCTGCACAGGATCACTTCCTGCTCGGTGGCCAGCTGAATGGCGCCGGCGATGCGTCCGGCCGGCAGCACGCAGACCGGACAGCCGGGGCCGTGGATGAAGCGGACGTTGGTCGGCATCAGGTCCTGGATGCCGTAGCGGAAGATGGCGTGGGTGTGGCCGCCGCAAAATTCCATGAAACGGTAGTCGCGGCCCGTGGTGGTGGCGCGGGCGATGGCCTCTGACAGGGTCAGCGCCAACTCCTTCTGGCGGAATTCGGCCAGGTATTTCACCGAGTCAGGCCGGCTTCGGCGAACAGGTCAAGGGTCTGCTGCGCTTCCTCCTCGCTCAGCTTGCTGAGGGCGTAGCCGACGTGGATCAGGACGTAGTCACCGACAGCGACATCCTCCACCAGGGCCAGGGACACCTCCTTGCTGACTTCTCCCAGAAGGACCACGGCATTGTTGTCGGCGGCGTTGACGGAAACGACCCGGGCGGGCAGGGCTAGGCACATGGGATCGACCCTCTGGGGGCGGCACGCCGGGCCGGGGAAGAGATCGGCCGCCCGGCCCTCATTGCCGCCATGGAAATGGTTGCAGCGGTTCGCGGCAGCTATCGCGCCGCTCCGCCATCAGCTTGGCTTCTTCACTGCTCTTGGCCAGCCCGCAGAACCGCGGAGCCTCGCCTTCCAGGCTCAGCACGCCGATGCGGGCGATGCGCTTGCCGGCGCCGTTGGCGGTGGCGGGTTCCCGTGCCTCCAGGTGAAAGATCAGCGTGGTCGCTGCCCCTTGCGGTGGCAGCCACTCGACGCCGTCCGAGGCGATGTTGGGGGCGATGCCGATGCGGCTGGCTCCCGCCACTTGCTCACGGGTGCTCCACAGCGAGCCGCCGCGGGCCAGTTCCAGCCACGAGGCGTCCTCGGTGAAAGCCAGGAATAGTTGCCAGTCGTCCACGGCGGGACACTGTTTGGCGCCGACCTCGCGCTGCTCGAAGGCGGCCCGCTGTTTCGGCGGCGGCGGCTGGCAGGCTTCGCTCTTGATCGAGGTATGCCGGTAGGGGATGGGGGGACCCATCAGCTCTTCGGCGCTGGTGGTTCGCCCGCCCGCCAGGAGGGCGGCGATGACACAGGGGGCGAGAAGGATTCGTGGCTGCATCGAGGTTCCGTCGGCTGCAGTTTCCGGACTATGCGTCCTGCCGGAATCCCGCCACCTGCATCTGGTGGGCGGCCCGCAGCCACTGCAGCCAGGCCGCCATTCCCTGTCCCGAATAGGCGGAGAGCTGCAAGACCTGGATGCCCGGATTGATCCGGCGGGCGTATTCGACGCAACGTGCCACGTCGAACCGGCAATGGGGCAACAGATCGGTCTTGTTCACCAGCATGAGGCTGGCAGCATGAAACATGTCCGGATACTTCAGAGGCTTGTCCTCCCCCTCGGTGACCGAGAGGATGACCACCTTGTGGGCCTCGCCCAGGTCGAAGGCGGCGGGACAGACCAGATTGCCGACGTTTTCGATGAACAGCACGCTGGCATCCAGGGGCTTGAGGGATTCCAGGGCGTGGCCGACCATGTGGCCGTCCAGGTGGCAGCCCTTGCCGGTATTGATCTGCAGGCTGGGGACGCCGGTGGCACGGATGCGCTCGGCGTCGAGGCTGGTCTGCTGGTCTCCCTCGATCACGGCGATGGGCATTTCGTCCTTGAGGGCCTCCAGGGTCACGGTGAGCAGCGTGGTCTTGCCGGACCCGGGGCTCGATACCAGGTTGAGGGCAAGGATGCCGTGGTCGCGGAAATAAAGCCGGTTGGCGGCGGCATATTCCTGGTTTTTGCCCAGGATGTCCTGCTCGATCTTGATCATGCGCGCCTGGGAAAGCCCCGGCGCGTGGGCGCGCGCCGGGCCGAGCCCGTAGTGGTGGTGGGAGTGTCCGTGGTGGTGATGGCCACCGGGACCGTGGGCATCCCCAGGGTGATGATCGTGGGGGTGGGCGTGCCCCTCCACCACGGTTTCGCCTTCGCCGCAGCCGCATACGGTACACATCATTCCACCTCCAGTTCTTTGATTCGCATCTGATCGCCGCCCGTCACCTGCAGTTGATGGCTGCCGCAGCGGGGACAGGGATCGTAGCGCTGGGCGATCTCCACCGCCTCCGCGCAGCCCATGCACCAGGCCAGACCGGGTAGGCCGAGGACCTCGAGCCGGGCGTCTTGTGCCAGGCTATCCCGCATCACTGCGTCAAAACCGAAGCGCAATGCCTCGATTTCGACCCCGGCGAGGGCGCCGATTTCCAGCTGGACCGTGCGTACCCGCCGAAACCCCTGAGCCTCCGCCTGCTCCTCCAGGATCCGCAGAATGCCTTCGCAGAGGGACAGTTCGTGCATGAAGGACGTGCCGGCAGCGGACGGGCAATCGAAAGCTCTAGTTTAGCGCCGACTCGACCCTGCGACGACTGGGCGGCGGCGAAAGTTCCGTTTCCCGATGGCAGCAGGCTGCGCCGGAAGTGGTTGCGAGCGGGCGGCGGCGTGGACGTTGCCAGCGTGCTCCGTTACCATGAAAGTCGCGAAGCGAACGCCTTGGTCTCCGTCTCTCTTCGGGAGAGACCACCCGGCCCCAAGGCGTGCGGCTCGCGTCCCTGGAACCGGACGGTCTGTTCCAATCGCAAACGGTCGGTTTAGTCGCGACCCTTCCCTCACCGTACTCCCGGCCCACCTGCTCCCAGAGTGAAGAAGGAAGAAAGGCGGCCATGGGCCACAGGTTCCTGGACGGGGGTTGAGGGAAACCGGTCACGGCGCGAGTGTTTGGTGTGGTGTTTCGGTTCGGTCTCGCGGGCGTGCGGTGCAGACCGGCCCTGTCTCTTTGGAGGCTTCAGTATGCTGATCTTCGAACAATCCTGCCCGGGCCGTGCCGCCGGCGCCCACCAGCTGGCGGAACCGGATTGCACCGGCGATCTGCCGCAGCGGCTGCTGCGGCAGGACCGGCCACGCCTGCCGGAAGTCTCGGAATTGGATGCGGTCCGCCATTTCACCCGGTTGTCCCAATCCAATTTCTCCATCGACACCCAGTTTTATCCCCTGGGTTCCTGCACCATGAAGTACAACCCCAAGGCCTGCCATGCCCTGGTGCGATCACCGCGGTTCTCGGCGCTGCACCCTTTGGCGCTGGAGACGGCGGGCCAGGGAACGCTGAGCTGTCTGTTCGAATTGCAGGGGATGCTGGCGGAGATCACCGGCATGGATGCGGTGTCCCTGGCACCTTCGGCCGGGGCGCAGGGCGAGTTCGCCGGGGTCGCGGTGATCCGTGCCTATCACCGGGCTCGGGGCGATGCCGAACGGTGCGAAATGCTGGTGCCCGACGCCGCCCACGGAACCAATCCGGCGTCCGCGGCGATGGCCGGATTCGCGGTGCGGGAGCTGCCGACGGCAGCCGACGGCGACGTCGACCTGGATGCGCTGCGCGCCCTGGTGGGGCCGCGGACCGCCGGCATCATGCTGACCAACCCCTCTACCCTGGGGGTGTTCGAGCGCCGCATCGGCACCATCGCCGACATCGTGCACGGGGCCGGCGGTCTGCTCTATTACGACGGCGCCAATCTCAACGCCATCCTGGGCAAGACCCGGCCCGGCGACATGGGGTTCGACGTCATCCACCTCAACCTCCACAAGACTTTTGCCACGCCCCACGGCGGCGGCGGTCCGGGCGCCGGTCCGGTCGGCGTCCGCGCCCGGTTGCAGCCGTTTCTGCCGCTGCCGGTGGTGGCCGCTACGGGAGATGGATACCGGCTGCTGGGGGAGGCGGATCTGCCGCAAAGCATCGGTCGCCTGACCGCGTTCGGCGGCAACATCGGCGTGCTGCTGCGGGCCTATGTCTATGCCCGCCTGCTGGGCCGCGCCGGGATCGGGCGGGTGGCGGAGTTCGCCGTGCTCAACGCCAACTACCTGGCGGCGCGCCTGCAGCAGGCCGGATTCGAGTTGGCCTTTCGCGGCCGCCGTGCCACCCACGAATTCATCCTGACCTTGCGCGAGCTGGCCCGCAGCCGCCACATCAGCGCCTTCGATTGCGCCAAACGGCTGCTGGATCACGGCGTGCACGCCCCGACCGTGTATTTCCCGCAGCTGGTCAAGGAGTGCCTGTTGATCGAGCCCACCGAAACGGAATGCCGGCAGACGCTCGATGCCTTCGTCTCCGCCATGGCCAAGCTGTTGGAAGAGGCGGAAACGCAGCCGGAGCTGCTGAAGGAGGCGCCGCACGGAATGCCGGTGCGGCGCCTGGACGAGGTTCGCGCCGCACGGCAGTTGGCGGTGGTCTACCAGCCGTAACCGGTGGCGGCCCGTGCCGCACCGAATTTTCCACCCTTAAGTTAGGAAACAGCCGTACCAATGAGTGCCCTGATCTGCGGTTCCATGGCCTATGACACCATCATGGTGTTCCACGACCGGTTCAAGAATCACATCCTGCCCGAACAGGTCCACATTCTGAACGTGTCCTTTCTGGTGCCCGACCTGCGCCGCGAGTTCGGCGGTTGTGCCGGCAACATCGGTTACAACCTGAAATTGCTGGGGGGCGAGCCGCAGATCATGGCCACCGTCGGCAAAGACTTCGAACCCTATGCGCAGTGGCTGTCCTACTGCGGCATCAGCCAGGAGCACATCCGCGTGGTCGGCGAGGCTTTCACCGGCCAGGCCTACATCACCACCGACATGGACGACAACCAAATCACCGCTTTCCACCCCGGCGCGATGTCGTTTTCCCACCTCAACCAGGTGCCCGCCGACGGCGGGGTTCGAGTGGGCATCGTGGCGCCGGACGGCAAGGAAGGCATGATTCAGCACGCCCGCCAGTTTGTGGCCGCCGGCATTCCCTTCATCTTCGACCCCGGCCAGGGCATGCCCATGTTCAACGCCGAGGAATTGTTGAACTTTCTGGAGCAGGCCAGCTGGATCACCCTCAACGATTACGAAGCGCAACTGATGCGGGAGCGCACCGGCCTGGCGCCGGAACAACTGGCGGAGAAGGTGGATGCTCTGATCATCACCAAGGGTGCCAACGGCTCGTTGGTCTACACCGGCGGCCGCTGCCTGCAGATCCCGCCGGCCACCCCCAGGGCTGTGGTCGATCCCACCGGTTGCGGCGATGCCTATCGCGCCGGCCTGCTCTACGGTTTGCTGGAGGAACTGGATTGGGAGGTCAGCGGCCGGATCGCGTCGCTGCTGGGGGCGATCAAGGTGGAGACGGCCGGGACGCAGAACCATTCTTTCACCCTGAAGGGGTTCAAGGAGCGGTACCGGGAAAGCTTCGGCCGCGAGTTCTGACCATGCGGCAGACCGCGCGCCTCATCGAAATCATGGCCCGACTGCGCCATCCGGAGGACGGTTGTCCTTGGGACTTGCGCCAGGATTTCGGCAGCCTGGTGCCGTTCACTCTGGAAGAAGCCTATGAGGTCGCCGATGCGGTGGAGCGGCGGGATTTCATCGACCTTCAGGAGGAATTGGGCGATTTGCTGTTGCAGGTGGCGTTCTATGCGCGGCTGGCGGAGGAGCAGGGCCTGTTCGATTTCGAAGGAGTCGCGGGCGGGATCTGTGACAAGCTGGTGCGGCGCCATCCCCACGTCTTCGAAGGCATGGTGTTCGGAACCGACGCGGAGCGTCAGAGTTTCTGGGAGAATTCGAAGGTCGAGGAAAAGAAGGAACGTTCCGGCGACCTGCCCCACAGCGCCCTGGACGGCATTGCTGCCAGCCTGCCGGCCCTCATGCAGGCGGAAAAACTGCAAAAGAAGGCGGCTCGGGCCAGTTTCGACTGGACCGACCCGGAACCGGTGTTTGCCAAGGTCGAGGAAGAATTGCGGGAATTGCGCGCTGCCTATGGTTCCGACCAGCCGGCGCGGGTCGCCGAGGAGGTCGGCGACCTGCTGTTCTCGGTGGTGAACCTGGCGCGCCACCTGGCGGTGGATCCGGAGATGGCATTGCGTGCCAGCAACCGCAAGTTCACCGATCGATTCCGCTACATGGAGCGGCGTCTCGGCGCCCGCGCCATGACCGAATGTGAACCGGAAATGCTGGATACCCTATGGGAAGAGGCCAAACGTATCCTCTCCGCGCAGCGCTGATATGCGCGCTCTGCCGCTTCGCCACCCCCATTCCTGGGAGGTGACGCCGGCCGAGGCCATCGCCCTGCAGCGCCGACTGGCCGCGGAAGTCGTTGGTGAGGATGCCTTCCCGGAAATCCATCGGGTTGCCGGCGTCGACTGCGGTTTCGAGCAGGACGGCGCTGTAACCCGCGCCGCCGTAGCGGTTCTGGATTTCCCGAGCCTGCAGATGATCGATCGCGCCGTTGCCCGGGTGCCGACCACATTCCCTTATATTCCCGGGCTGCTTTCGTTTCGGGAAATCCCGGCGGTGCTCGCGGCCCTTCACCTCCTCACCCGACTCCCCGATCTGCTGTTGGTCGATGGCCAGGGCTACGCCCATCCGCGCCGCTGTGGAATCGCCTGCCACCTGGGCGTGATCACCGATCTCGCCGCCATCGGCGTCGCCAAGACGCGCCTTTGTGGTGTCCATGGCCCTGTCCCTCCGCAGCGGGGCAGCTACGTTCCACTTTCCGACGGAGCGGACCAGATCGGCGTCGTGATGCGTTCCCGCAGCAACGTCGCGCCGATTTTCGTCTCCATCGGGCACCGCGTCAGCTTGACCACGGCAGTGGATTTGGTAGGGCGCTGTATCACCCGTTACCGGCTACCGGAAACCACGCGTTGGGCCCACCGGCTGGCCTCCGGATGATCACGCCGCAGTCTTGCGCAACTCCTGGTCGCGGTAGTGCACATCCACCCAGCAACGAGGCAACAGCTCCCCCGACGGGAACAACAAATCCGTTTTCGCAAAGCTGTCCGCATCCTGCATCTCCTCGCCATAGTGCAGTCTCCCTACCACGGTTCGATGATTGGGGTTGACCAGATCCTGCACGCCCAGGACTTCGACCAGATGGCCGTCGGATTTACGTTTCAGGAACATGACACATACCTCCTCTTGGTAACTCGGAGGACCCCGGTACCGCAAAAACGGCGGTGCCGGATTCGAAAATCTGCCCGCACTGGGAAATCCGCAATGGACCAAAAATTTCCGTGCACCCTTAGCAGAATTACGCCATCTCTCCTATCTTTTAGACATTTTGTCGCGGGTTTCATTCGCGCGCGCCGATTCTGGTTTTCCGCGTCCTTTCCGGTCCGCCGCAGGGGCGTTGGCTGCGAGCCGCATCGGGGATGCAAGCATCGCGGCCCATGCCGGTGAATGAAACCCAACAAATTGCTGATGCAGTCGGATACCGCAGATCACCCGTATCGAGATTCGGCAGGTCGAACAACCGCCGCGAAGCAGGAACGTCGGCATGGGGCCGCGATGAAATCGCCCGCGCCGCAATTGGGCATACAGAGGAATGGATCAACACGACAACCTGGCGGATGAATTCGCCAAATACTTCGAGATCGTCTACGCCGATACTCCGCAACTGCGACGTCTAGCATTCCGCTTGCGTTACCAGGTGTATTGCCTGGAAAGCCGGCTACCGGGGTTTGATGCCGCAGCCTATCCCGATGGAGAAGAGACCGACCGGTATGATAAGAACGCCTTGCATGTATTGCTGTTTCATCGTCCCAGCAATGCCGTCGCCGGTACCCTGCGGATCGTTCGGCACGATCCGTCCGATCCGCTATGGATGTTTCCGCTCGAGGAGCATGCCGGAATGCTTCGTTACAGACTAAAGCCGTCTCCGCGGGCCGAGGCGATCGGGGAGGTTTCCCGATTCATCCTGTCGGCCCGCTTCCGCAGCCGCCGCGGCGAGGGCAGGTTTCCCGACGGACTGGCCGACGCCACCCAGGATCTTGCGGACCAAGGGAGCGAGCGCCGCCATGGGCCCCATCCCATGTTGGGGCTGCTGAAGGCACTGTTGGAACTGAGTTGGCGGAACGGGATTGCATTCTGGTATGCGGGGATGGAATCCAGGCTGCAACGGCGTCTGGACATGTTTGGAGTGGGCCTTCACCTCGCCGCCGAAGATGTTTCCTATCACGGAACCGTCAACGCCTACCTGAGCTCCGTGGCCGAGGTCATGCGCCGCTGTCGTAGGCAATATCCTGAAAATTGGCGATTTCTGACTGACGAAGGGACGATATGGCCGACTCAACTGGATGCTCCCGAGGAGCCGCGTACGGAAAGTCGTCCGGTTGCGCCCCGATCGGCCCAAGAGAACGAGATGAAAACCCCGCCCCCGAAGAAGAATTGATCGGAGCATGGTAGTCCCTTTGTCGCCGGAACCACTTGGCGCTACCAGGACCGGCTTGGTCTGCCTGCAGGCCGGGCGGGCAGGTCGCCATTTGCGCGCGCTGGTGGCGGCAGGCTTTCTGTGCATGGCGCCCGCCGCTTGGGGCGAGGACCTGGTGCTAGCGATCGCGCGTCACGCCGGGGCCACGGTGCAGCTGTCGCGGACCGCGGTCGCAGCAATATTCGGGATGAGGATGACCACCTGGCCCGACGGGACTCCGATCCGCGTTTTCGTTCTGAAGGACGAGGACCCGCTGCATATTCTCTTTTGTAAGCAAGTTCTCCACGTGTTTCCCCATCAGATGCGGGCCGCGTGGGATCGGTTGGTGTTTTCGGGAACCGGGCGCGCCCCGGAAACCGTGGAGACGATGGCCGAGATGCGATCTCGTATCGCCGCGACCGATGGCGGCATCGGTTATCTGAACAAGGAAATGATTGATGAAAAGCTCGCCGTTATTCCGATTCGTTAAGGAAACCGGGGTCGATCCGGTGACGGGAAGGTGCCATCGACAGGGCACGATGGGCTGCCCGCCGCTTGCTTCGGCAAGCCGGCTCGTCCAGTGCGTCCCGAGGTTTCCCGCCGCTGAGGGCCGTGGCCGCGGAAACCGTCCGCGCTACCGCGTGCGGCTGTGGTCTGTTTCTCTTGCAGTCATGA
>Ga0233425_10010841_pt1 | contig 10893 bp, 7 predicted proteins | sample Watercolumn_Towu_2_FD_181712 | JGI IMG/M metagenome (GOLD analysis project Ga0233425, IMG submission 181712) | Freshwater microbial communities from Lake Towuti, South Sulawesi, Indonesia - Watercolumn_Towuti2014_140_MG | ecosystem: Environmental > Aquatic > Freshwater > Lake | place: Indonesia...
GGTGCGGCTCGACCCCTGGACGCGCCGCGAACTTCCCCTCACCGGCACGATCGCGTCACGCCTCGGCCGCACCCACGAGCCGCTGGCCGAGCTCCGCGGGATCTTCCTGAAATACGACCTGGCAACACAATTCCCCGACGACGTAGAGCGCGAGGCCGCCGCGCTGCCGGCGAGCGTCCCCGCCGGCGCTCTCGCCCACCGGCTCGACTACCGCCGGGCGGCCGTCTTCACGATCGATCCCGACGACGCCAAGGATTTCGACGACGCGCTTTCCTTCGAGGAGCTCCCCGGCGGCCGCACCAAGGTCGGCGTGCATATCGCGGACGTCTCGAGCTACGTGCGCCCGGGGACGGCGCTCGATCGCGAGGCCCAGCGCCGCGGGAACTCGACCTATCTCGTGGGCACCGTCGTACCGATGCTCCCCGAAAAACTCTCGAACGGCCTCTGCTCGCTCGTCGAGGGCGAGGATCGCCTCTGCAAAGCGGTGTTCCTGACCTTCGATCGCCAGCACCGTCTGCAGGCCACCGACTTTGCCAACACGGTGATCCGCAGCCGCAAGCGCCTCACCTACCGCCAGGCCCACGCGCTCCTTTTCCAGGACAATCTCGCCTCGATCCGCGCCCTCCCGCTCCCGCCTAAACACCAGACCGGCTCGACCGGCCGCGCCCTCCGCGATCTGGGCGACGGCGAGTTGCGCGACCTCCAGACCTGGGTCCGCGCGCTCTGGAACATCGCGGAGCGCCTGCGCCGCGATCGCATGGCGCACGGCAGCCTCGACCTCGACCTGCCCGAAACGAAGATCTTCGTCGACGAAAAGGGCTACGCCGACCGTCTCGAACGCGTCGACCACGACGAAAGCCACCAGCTCGTCGAGGAGTTCATGCTCGCCGCCAACGAGGCCGTGGCGCGGCTGACGCGCTCGCAGCGCCTCCCCTCGCTCTACCGCGTGCACGACCAGCCCGACCCGGAGCGGTTGCTCGAGCTGCGCGGGTTGCTGGATTCGTTCGGCATCGCCGCCGGCGATCTCACTCACCGCGCGGAATTGGTGAAGCTGCTCGCCACCCTGAACCGCCACCCCCAGGGCTACACCCTGCGCACCCAGTTGCTCCGCAGCCTGAAAAAGGCCGTCTATCGCCACACCCCCGACGGTCACTTCGGCCTCCACAAGCGCGACTACACGCACTTCACCTCCCCCATCCGCCGCTACGCCGACCTCGTGGTGCATCGTGTTCTCGACCACCACCTCGCCGCCCCCGCCGCCGGCGCCGCGCGCCCCGCCCGGGCCGGCCGCCGACCCGTTCACGACCTTCCCGGCGTCGAGCGACTCGGCGAGCACCTCAGCCGGACCGAGGTCAACAGCACCGAAGCCGAGCGCGACAGCGTCAAGGTGAAGCTCCTCGAGTTCTTCGAGCGCGAACTCGACCGCCAGCCGCGCACCCGTTTCGCCGCCATCATCACTGACGTGCGGCCCAACGGCGTGTTCGTCGAACTGCTCAAGTCCCTGACCTTCGGCTTCATCGCAACCGAGGCGCTCGGCGACGACCACTTCACGCTGAATCCCGCCGGCAACGCGCTGAGCGGCCGCCGGCACCAGCGCCGCTTCGCCCTCAACGACCGCCTCGAGGTCGTCGTCGCCAAAGTTGATCGCTACAAGCGCTTGATCGACTTCGCCCCGGCGTAGGACGGGCGGCGGCGGCACCTGTCCGGTCGCGGGCCTCGCCGAGCCCGCTTCGGGCTCCGCCGCTCCGGCCACTCCCGGGTTGATGGCGGGCCGAAAGGTGCTAACCTTGCCGCAACCCGCCCTTGCCGGGCGTCCGCCACTGCCATGAACGCGCTCCCGCGGCATCGATTCGCCCTCGCCGCAATCGCCCTCGTCGCGACCGCTCCCTCTCCGGCCGCCACCGATTTCCGGGACACCCCGCTCAAGATCACCCAGCCCTTCGACACGACTTTCCCCGCCGCTCTGCTCGCCGATGGCATCACGTCCGGGCACGTCCGCGCGGTCCTGCATGTCGACGCGGAGGGCCGGCTGGCCGACTGCCTCGCCATCGCCTACACCCATCACCAACTCGCCCGGGAGCTCCTCGCCGGCCTGCGTGACTGGCAGTTCGAGCCGGCCCGCGAGGGCGGCGAATCCATCGGCACACGCTCCGAGGTCGTCTTTAATTTCGAAGCCCGCGGCTCCGTGCTCAACCTCACCGCAGGCAACATTCCCGCCGCCCTCACCCGCTGGGTGGCCCCCGACGTCGTCAACCTGGTTTGCCGGCCCATCGATCTCGATCAGCCGCTGACCGCCGTTCGCACGGTGCGCCCCGCGCATCCCGGACCGGCTCTGCGCCCTCCCCAGCCGACCGGCTCCGCCGTCATCGACTTCTACGTCGATGCCGAGGGCCGCCCACGCATGCCCGTCGTCGCCGGCGCCTCTCACGCCGCCTTCGGTGCCGCGGCACTCGACGCCCTCGCCCAGTGGCTGTTCTCACCGCCCACGCGCGCCGGCCAGCCCGCCGTCGTGCGGGTGCGCCAGACCTTCCTCTTCTCCGACCGGCCGGAGCCAGCGCGCGGAACGGATTGACGCCGGCCGCGACGTGCGTTGCGTCATTCGCCACCGATTTCCGCGTCGATGCAACATTACGATTTTCCCCAGCAGTTCCGGGCCCTATACGACAAGGCCGTGACCCTCTACAGCGGCGGCACCCGCGGCGCCGACACGTTCTTCAACGCCGAGGAGAAGCGCTATCTGGCGGCCAACGGCCTCACCGCCCAAAACCTTTACGACTACGCCGAGGACCACCTCGGCTACGGCGGCGAGCCGGGCTTCGAACACGCGCTCGCGATCGAACTGGTCCGCCGCGACTACTTCCTCAACGTCCAGCACAGCCAGCCGTCGGCCCGCGTCCTCGACCCCGCCTCGCTCCCCGCGAAGACCGACGCCGTGCGCGACATCGCCTGGCTGCCGCGACTCATCCCCAAGTCCCGCGCCAAACTGCACGGTGAGCTCCCGCCCTCGCTCATGTACTGCTGCGGCGGCGACCGGAAGTTCTTCCGGGAGCACAATATCCTCCCGGCCGAGTTCCTCGGCCTCGTCTGGCGTCACGAGCACCAGCCCGACGCCATCGTCGACTGGGTGCTCCGCCGTCGGGGCTGAATTCACCCCGCTCGCCTATTGACCCGCCGCACCGGACCACTACGGTTCCGGCGGCCCCAATACCCCGGTTACTCTTTTCGCCGGCTCCCGGTGCGCCAGCTCAGTCGCTTTCCCCCATGAAATACACCCTCAATGTCAACGGCCAGTCCCGCACGGTGGACGTGGCTCCCGACACCCCGATGCTGTGGGTGTTGCGCGATCATCTCGATCTGGTCGGCACCAAATTCGGCTGCGGCATCGGCGAGTGCGGCGCGTGCATGATCCATCTCGACGGCGTCCCCACCCGTGCCTGCATGACCTCCGTTTCGTCCGTCGGAACAACGAAGGTCACCACGATCGAGGGGCTCGCGACCAACGGCAGGGAGTTGACGCCCCTGCAAAACGCCTGGATCGATCTGGACGTTCCGCAGTGCGGCTATTGCCAGTCCGGCCAAATCATGACCGCCACCGCGCTCTTGCGGGACAAGCCGAAGCCGTCCGATGCGGACATCGACCATGCGATGGGCGATCATCTCTGCCGCTGCGGCACCTACAGCCGCATCCGTGCGGCGATCAAACGGGCGGCCGGCCTCACGGCCGGAGGGGAGGTTGCCCAATGAACACCACCGCCCTGCCCGCCTCCCTGCCCCGCCGCGACTTCCTGAAGCTCACCGGTTTCGCCGGCGGCGGTCTCGTGCTTGCCTTTCACCTGCGGCCCGGCGCCAACGCCCTCGCCGCCGATAACGCCGGCGGGGATTTTTCACCCAACGCCTTCATTCGAATCTCGCCGACCGGCGCGATCACCATCGTGTCGAAACAGCCCGAAATCGGCCAGGGCGTGAAGACGTCGCTGCCGATGATTATCGCCGAGCAGCTCGAGGTGAACTGGAAGGACATCACCATCGAGCAGGGCGATCTCGATCAGAAGTACGGCGGCCAGAGCGCGGGCGGCAGCACGTCCACGCCGAACAACTACGACAACTTCCATCTCCTCGGCGCCACCGCCCGCACCATGCTCGTGCAGGCCGCGGCCCAGACCTGGAGTGTCGGCGCGGCCGAATGCCGCGCGGCCAACGCCGCCGTGCACCACTCCTCGGGCCGGTCGCTCACCTATGGCCAGCTTGCGGCCAAAGCCGCCACCCTTCCTGTTCCCGCCCGGGAAGAAGTCCGCCTGAAGGATCCCGCCGATTACAGGCTCCTCGGCAGACGCATCACCGGCGTTGATAACACGAAGATCGTCACCGGCGCGCGGCTCTTCGGCCTCGACGTCAAGCTCCCGGGCATGCTTTACGCCGTTTACGTCAAATGCCGCGCGTTCGGCGGGAAAGTCGTCGCCGCCAACCTCGAAGAGATCAAGCGGCGGCCCGGCGTGAAGGATGCCTTCGTGCTCGCCGGCACTTCCGACGTGAAGGGCCTGGTTCCCGGGGTGGCCATCATCGCCGACTCGACCTGGGCCGCGCTCAGCGCCCGCAACCGGCTCGAGGTCACCTGGGACGAGGGCAGCGTCGCCCACGAAAGCTGGGACACCTTTGTCGCCCAGGCCCGCGCCACGGCCGGGCAGCCCGGCGCCCGCCAGCTCCGCAAGGACGGCGACCCCGAGGGCGCCCTCGCCCGGGCCGCCAAGGTGGTCGAGGCCGAGTACGTGTATCCATTCATCTCGCACGCCAACCTCGAGCCGCAAAACACCACCGCCCATTGGCGGGACGGTGTGATGGAGATCTGGTCCCCCTCGCAGAACCCGGGCTCCGGCGCCGCCATTGTCAACCGCGTGCTCGGCATCCCGCCCGAGAAGATCAAGTTCCACCTCACCCGCAGCGGGGGCGGCTTCGGCCGCCGCCTGAGCGCCGACTTCGTCATCGAGGCCGCCGCCATCGCCCAGAAGGTCAGCGCCCCGGTGAAGCTGACATGGAGCCGCGAGGACGATCTTCGCCACGACCACTACCGTCCCGGCGGCCTGCACTTCCTCAAGGGCGGGGTCGACGCCAACGGCAAGATCATCGCTTGGAAGAATCACTTCTTCACCTTCGGCCAGGGTGGCAATCCCGGCTCGGGCGGCAGCCTCAACCCCGACGAATTCCCCGGTCGCTGGATCGCCAACTACCAGGCCGAGCAGACGATGTTCGACACGGGTTGGCCGATGGGCCCCTGGCGCGCGCCGGGGAGCTGCGTCTTTGCGTGGGTCATCCACAGCTTCATCGACGAACTCGCCCACGCCGGCGGCCGCGATCCGCTCGAGCTGCGTCTCGAGCTGCTCGGCGACCGCGACGAGATGCCGGCCAGCGGCGGCGGGGGCGGCGGCAAGGGTGGCAAGGGCGGGAGTGGCGGGGGCTACAACGTCGCCCGCATGCGCAACATCCTCAAGTTCACCGCGGAGAAAGCCGGTTGGGGCCGGAAGAAATTTCCCCGCGGCCAGGGGGCCGGCCTCGCGTTCCACTTCAGCCACCGCGGCTACATCGCCCAGGTGGCCGAGGTCACCGTCTCGAAGGACGGTAAGCTCAAGGTCGATCGCGTCGTCTGCGGCTGCGACATCGGAGCCCAGGTGGTCAACTTGAGCGGCGCCGAGAATCAAGTCGAAGGCTCGATTGTCGACGGCCTCGGCACGCTCCTGACCCAGGAGCTCAACATCGAGCGCGGCCGGGTGGTGCAAAGCAATTTTCACGACTACCCGCTGATCGGCTTCCCGGATGCGCCGGTGAAGATCGAGACGCACTTCCTCAAGACCAACTACCCGACCACGGGCCTGGGCGAGCCCGCCCTGCCGCCGGTCGCGCCGGCCGTCTGCAACGCGATCTTCGCCGCCACCGGCAAACGCGTCCGCCAGATGCCGCTCTCCCGCGTCGATCTCCGCTGGGCGTAAAGAGATTTCACGCCGTGTGGCGTGAAATCTCTCCTCAGATCCCCAGCTCAGGCTGCTGCGGCGCGGGCTTGCTGCCCAGAAAAACGCCGTAGCGCTCGAGCCAGTCGTCGAGTTTCTCGAGGTAGTAGTCGGGATCGTAGGGAGCAGTCGCCGGATCGTGCCGCGCCAGCGCCCGCGCGCGCTGCCAGTCGCTCGTGCGGCCCTTCGCCCGCGCGGTGATGTAGTACGTCACGCGCTCGCCCATCTGCGGCCGCGGCGTCAACTGGAGCGCGGCCTCGGCCGACGCCCGGCGCGGCTTGCCGCCGCCGGCGATCAACCGCTCGTACGCCTCGGGGCTCTGGCTCAGCACCTCGCTCTTCGCCAGTTCCGCCACCGGTACCCCGCGCGCCGGCAACCGCCGCCGGTAATCCTCCCACCGCGCCAGCGGCGATTCCGGCGAGGCGCCGAGCAGGAAGCGGATGAGCTGATCCGTGAGCCGTTTCAGGAATGGTTCAATCCCGCGCGACCGCAGCGCGCTGCCCCGCAGGATGATTCGCTGGCCGTCGTACAGCGCGTAGTTTTTCGCCTTGTAACAGAACATCGCCTCGTACCGCCCGTCGTACTCGAGCTCGATCCCCGCCGGCAGCACCGGCGCCACCAGCCCGAGCAGCGCCTCCGGGTTCTCGTGGTGCTCCGCCGACGCGAGGTAGATTCCGTCCGTGTCCGCCTCGAGAATCGTGCAGCCTTGCCGGGCGAACTGGTCGATCAACCGCTGCAACAGGTCCCGCCCCTGCCGCGTCACCTCCGCCGCCAGCTCACCGTCGCCAAACCTCGCCCCCGAAAACCCCAAATACCCGTAGAAAGAATTGATCAGAATCTTGAAGCTGCTCTGGCGCGCCTGCGCCTCCGCCCGTTCATCCGCCGAGGCAGCGCTGCGCGCGAGCTGCTTGTATTTCAGCCGGTACTCGCGCAGCCGCCGGAGCAGCGGAATGAAAATGCCCAGCGTGTCGTTGCGCGGGTTGCGGCCCATCGCCAGCAGCAGGCTCGGGTACAGCGACGCCACGTCGAAGTGCAGCACGTGCCGGAACACCCCCTCCTGAAAACTCCGCGTGTAGCCCCCCTCGAACGGCCGCACCTCGGGCGGCACCGGACACGCCTGCCGCGCGTGGTAGTACTCCTCGAGGAACAGCAGGTCGATCTTCGAGGTCGCCCCGCGCAGCGTCGCCTCCTGGAGCAGCGTCGGAAACGTGCGCACCTGCTCGAAGTAGGTCGGCAGCAACTGGTCGGCCAGCCCTCGCGTCTCGCGCAAATCATCCTCGAGGTACGCGCAGAACCGCGCCCGGTCCGCCACAAACACCTGCTGCACTTCGCTGCCGCGGAGGTAGGTGCGTTCGCTCGATTCGTCGGTAATCCCGAAGTGAATCGCGACCTCCTTCAACCCGTACGAGGTGATCTCGCGCGTCGTGATGTCGTAAAGCTGCACGAGCAGATAGGTGTCGACCACCGCCCGCCCCGGGATGTCGCACCGCAGGAAATCGATCCAGCGCTCCGCCACCTTGAGCTTGCTGTTGCGAAACACCGCCTTCTCGCCGTAGCGGCCCCACGCGCACGGCAGCTTGTGCCGGCGGCAGCGCTGGCGCAGGTAGTCGAGGTCGAAGTTGAAGAGATTGTGCCCTTCGATCACATCGGGATCGAGCTCCTGGAGCGCCGCGGCCAGTTGCTGCAACAGGTGTTTTTCGCCGGCATCCGACATCTCCTCGAGGAGCAGCAGGCGGGTGTGCGCCCCGAGGCCGAGCCCGATCGCCAGCACGCGGTCGCCCGGACGGGCCGCATCGGAAAACCCGCCCTCGGGCGAGCCGGTCTCGATGTCGAGCTGGCAGCGCCGCAGCCGGCCGAAGGGCATATCCTCGTACATGCGCCGGCGCTGTTGCAACAGGTACTGGCTCTCCCACGGCCGCACCAGATCCACCTCCGCCAACTCGCGCGCACCGCGGGCGAACTCGTTGAACACGTCGAACAGCTCGGCGTGCGCCAGCCGGTTATACGGCCCCTCGCCGCGCAGCGCCTCGACCTCGATGCCCGGCGGCACCGCCTCCGCGGCCGGCGCTTTCAGCCACGCAAAGGGGCGCAGCTCGCCGGGCGCCTCCTCGCGACCACCGCCGCTCGTCTCGAGCGTCGTGTGTACCCGCCCCACCTCGTCGACCCACAGTCCGCAGAGCGACCCGGCCATGGCGGAGGAGGCGGCCGTTTCCGGGCTAGAACGGCCGGCGGTACACCATCAGCACGGCGACGAAGACCAGCGCCACCGTGATCAATGCCAGGGTGCCCGCGGCGTCGCGCCGCCGATAGCCGATGCCCGCCAGGGCCGACAGCCCCAACCAGCAGGCGAGCTTCACCCACAGCCAGCCCGGCCAGCCCACGTTGAGCTTGGCCTGCAGTCCGAAGCCCCCGACCAACGCCAACAGGCTGGCGATGCCGCCGATCATCAGCACACGTTTGCGGGATTCCGGCGGCGCGGCGAACGCCTGGAACGTGTAGCCGGTCAGTACGAGCACGGCGACGACATGAAGGACATGATAGAAGGTGGGTGACATGGGTACTGGCAGAAGAGCCTCCCCACCCGCCCGCGTTCAATCTTTTTCGGTCGCCGATCCCGCCGGCGCTTGCCTGTCGCAGCCTGGCGGTGTCAGGCGCTTCAGGGTTGGGACCCAGGGAGGCCGAAAAAACAAAAAAAGGGCGAAGAAACCAACCACCACCTCCTGGATTCATCGGCGGTGCTCTCCACTCGCCGCTTTTTCGTCGTTTTCCGTTTTTTTCGGCCACTCCAACTCCGGGCTCGCCGCGCCCAATTGCGACCGGTCGCAATTGCTCCGGCCGCGTTCAGTTCTACTGCCCCACCAGCACGCCGCGGAGATCCGCCACGTAGAGCCCGCGGAAGCCCTCGTGCGTCGAGTCGAAACTCACCCGGCCCCCCGGCAGCCAGCGCGGATGCAAATCGCACCGGATGTCCGTGACGGCGACCGGCGGCGAATGAAACGCGCCGAGTTCCAGCCCGCGGCGCTGCACGAGATCGTACACGTAGAGGTGCTGCCGGCGCTGGGTGTCGGGATAGCTGTCGTAGAGCAGCCAGCGCCCGTCCGTCGAATAGCTGCAGTGCCCATCGCGCGGAAAGAACGCCTGATCGAGGAGGGTAAACTTCGGTGGGGACTCGTCGGTGATCTCGTAGAGCTGCGCCCCCTGCGGACCGTCGCTCCAGAACACCAACACCCGGTCGTCGCGCCAATGGTAGTGCGACGCCAGGCCAAACGGAACCAACAGCCTCGGGTCGGTGCCGTCGCGCGCCACGGTGAAGACCGTGGTGCGCCACGCCGGCTGGCCCTTCGGCCGCGGCTCCGCCGGCGGGAAGTTGCGCAGCAGCAGCACCAGTCGCGTCGCCGAGGAATTGAACGTGATGTGGTTGATCAACAGCTTCTGCTCCACCAGCGGCGAGACACCCTTCACGCGCTCGTACAACACCGCCAAGCTCAGCACCAGCCGGCTCCGCCCCGTGCGCAGGTCGCACACCCACACGCCGTCGTCCGCCGGGTGCGGCACATTCTGCCTCGGGTCGTCCCGCAACGCGTAGCCGTAGCCCGGCCGGAAGTCGTGCATCCGGTCGAAGTCGATCGCCAGGCCCCACCGCCCGTCGCGCGACACGTTGGCCAGCGCGCGATCGGTGTAAGCCTTCCTGCCCGACGCCAAATCGTGCAATACCCCGCGGTAGCCGCGGCCGTCCGGCGCCACTTCGTTGTAAAACACCCGCCCGCTGCCGTCGCCCAACCATTGCAGCATCGAGCCCTGCTGGAAGTTCCACGCCCGCGTCGTGGCGAACGGTTGGAACGACCGCTCGCCGCCTTCGAGGGCGATCGTGCCCAGTTCCGCTTCATCCGCCGCCGCCGGCAGGCGGTCGCGGAATGGCACGCGGTGCGCCAGATGCCGCCCGGTCGCCGCGTCGACCGCCGGCACGTCGTAGTATCCGAAAAACACCTGCTCGCCCGCCGCACTCAGGCGCGTCACCGGCACCGCCAGCTCCGCCGCCCGCAGCACCCCGGCGACGCCCACGGCGAACGCGAAGCCCGGCCACACCCATCGCGTTCGCACCAGGCCGTCGCCGTGACCGTGGGAAGTCCCGCCGCACCAATGCCGCCGCCAATAGAGGAAGTTCGAAGAGCGCATCGCCTCGCATCCTCGCCGCGCCGTACCGGCCGTGGCGAGATCTTCCGCCCACGCGATTCCGCCAGCGATCGGTCGCACGCAGCCCGCCTTCTTTCCAACGCGCCAGTGTATTGCAGATCGGTTCCGAGGAGCCTACACGAGAGCCTTCCATCTCTCCATGATGCCGTCGCCTCTCCCTTCGCCCAAGCACTCCGCCATCTGTTCCCGCCTTTCCGCGCTACAATTCGCCGCGCCGCTGCTGCTGCTCTTGGCCTCCGCGCCCGTTTCCTCCGGCGCTCCCGCCCCCGCCCTGCGGCCGCCATCCGTTCCGCTCGTGGCGCACGATCCGTACTTCAGCATCTGGTCGCCGGCCGATCGCCTCACGGACGTCGCCACCACCCATTGGACCGGCAAACCCCAGCCGCTGCGCAGCCTCGTGCGCATCGACGGCGAGTGCTTCCGCCTGCTCGGACCCGATCCCACCGGCCTCCCCGCCCTGCCGCAACTCTCCCTCGCGGTCGAACCCACCCGCACCGTCTGCGTCATGGGCGACGCCCGCCTCGAACTCACCCTCGAGTTCCTCACCCCCGCGCTGCCCGACGACCTCGCCGTCCTCGCGCGACCGCTCACGTATGTCTCCTGGGAGGCGCGCTCCCGCGACGGCCGCCCCCACGCCGTCCAGGTCTATTTCGACGTCGGCCCCGAAGTCTCCGTCAACGTCTCGGCGCAGGCCGTCCGG
>Ga0233425_10010842_pt1 | contig 10891 bp, 7 predicted proteins | sample Watercolumn_Towu_2_FD_181712 | JGI IMG/M metagenome (GOLD analysis project Ga0233425, IMG submission 181712) | Freshwater microbial communities from Lake Towuti, South Sulawesi, Indonesia - Watercolumn_Towuti2014_140_MG | ecosystem: Environmental > Aquatic > Freshwater > Lake | place: Indonesia...
AATTACAAACAATATTTTAAAGCTGATATTCGGGAAAAATTAAGTATAATATTATCGGCAGAAGAATATATTTTAGGACTGGAAAAAGGGAAAGAAAGGTTTATAAATGAAGTCTATGCACTTTCTGCTGCATTCGCTCTTGCAAAAACCTCTAAGGAGGCTGCAGAAATAAATGAAGAGGTAGCATTCTTTCAGGCAGTAAAAGCAAGACTGACAAAATTTACTCCTGTGGGGAAAGGGAAAACAGATGAGGAAATTGAAACTGCAATCAGGCAGTTAATTGACAAGGCAATAGTAGCGGATGGAGTTGTAGACATATATGACGCTGCAGGAATTAAAAAACCTGATATTTCTATACTTTCGGAAGATTTTCTGGAGGAAATACGAAATATGAAGCGGAAGAATATTTCAATCGAGTTACTGAAGAAACTTTTATCAGATGAAATTTCGCTCAAAAGCAAACGTAATCTGATTCAGAGCAAAACATTTTCAGAAATGCTTGCTGATGCGGTGAAAAAATACCAGAATAACCTGCTGACTGCTAAGGAAATAATAGAAGAATTAATAGAATTAGCTAAACAGATTAAAGATGCAAATTCGAGAGGTGAAAAACTGAATTTGAATGAAGATGAACTCGCATTTTATGATGCACTCGAAGTGAATGACAGTGCGGTTAAGGTGCTCGGAGATGAAACATTGAAAACCATTGCACACGAATTAGTGGAGAAAGTGAAAGCAAGCACATCAATCGACTGGACAATAAAGGAAAACGTGAAAGCAAAAATGCGTGTCATAGTTAAACGGATATTGAGAAAATACGGCTATCCGCCGGACAAACAGGAAAAGGCAGTAATAACAGTCTTAAAGCAAGCCGAAATGCTGGCGGATGTCTGGACAGAGGAAGCAAATTAAAAACTTATAATTTATAATATACAGGGTAAATATTAATATCTAAAAAAGGGCTGGATTCTGCAATAAGGATACAGAAAAAAGGTCGAAAAGTCAAAAGGTCGAAAGGTGGAAAAGATTAATATTTATTTATAATTTTATTCTAAATTTCCTGATTTGTTTCGTTTATGTTTTTTTCTTCTATGTTTGTATCTTCTTCTTCTTTTTTATCTTTTTTATTCACGCGTAAGCCGTAGCGGTTAATTTTGTTGTAGAGTGTTACACGGTCAATTTTGAGTACATCGGCACTGCGGGAGATATTCCATTTATTTTCTTCGAGTATTTTTATTATATATTTCTTTTCAAGCGCACTCAGACTTTTATCTTCTTCGTTGTCAAGCTGAATTAAATCATCCTGATTTTCGGATTTGAATGGAAAATCCTTCAGTGTAAGTTCAGTGCCTTTGCCAACTACGAGAGCACGTTCAATTGCATTTTCAAGTTCACGCACATTTCCGGGCCATTGATAATTTACAAGGAATTTCATTGCATCATCGGATATATTTTTTATTTTTTTATTCATCATAGATGAATATTTCTTGAAAAAATAATAAACAAGAACCGGTATATCTTCTTTCCTCTCACGAAGAGGAGGTATGGTCATTGCAAAAACATTCAGCCTGTAATATAAATCCTCCCTGAATGAACCCTGTTTAACCAAATCTTCAAGCGATTCGTTTGTTGCACTGATAAGACGGAAATCACTCGATATTACTTCATTTCCCCCTACGCGTGAGAACTTTTTGGTTTCAACGACTCTAAGGAGTTCAATCTGCATTTTTGGTGAAATTGAACCTATTTCATCAAGGAAAATTGTGCCTCCGTTTGCCATTTCGAATTTTCCTTTGCGGCTGTGAAGTGCACCTGTGAAAGACCCTTTTTCGTGTCCGAAGAGTTCGCTTTCGAGAAGAGTTTCGGTAAGAGCTCCGCAATTAATCGTAATAATCGGAAAATATTTCCGTCTGCTGTTGAGATGGATTGCTTTTGCGACAAGTTCCTTACCTGTTCCGCTTTCACCCCGAATCATTACGGTTGTATCAGTTGGAGCAACTGTATTAATCAGTTCAAATATTTTTTTCATCTGCGGGCTTTCACCTGCAAGATTTTCCGGCATTATTAACTCTTCAATTTTATTTTTGAGAGAAATATTTTCCTCTTTCAGTTTTTTATGCTGCATTGCATTCCTGACAAGATTGCTGAGTTCATCAGGGTTAACCGGCTTGGTGATGTAATCAAATGCACCTTTTTTTAAAGCCGAAATGGCAGTAGGAACCGATGCAAAGGCAGTAAATAAGATAATATTGCATTCTTTATCTTCTTCTTTAATTTTACCAAGAAGTTCGATACCGTTCATACCCGGCATTTTCATATCAAGAAGCACAACATCAAATTTCCCGGGAGAAAATTTTTTAAGTGCAGTTTCCCCATCTTCTGCCGATTCGATTTTGTAACCTTCATTTTCAAACCAGTGAAAAAGCGATTCCCTTACAAATTTATCATCATCTACGATTAATAGAGAATTATCGGTTTTCATTTTAATTTAAATTTAATTTATCCGGTAATGTTATTTTAAAAGTTGTTCCCGCGGAAGACGTATTTTCGACTTCGATGCTTCCGTCATGAGATTTAATAATTCCATACACAATTGATAATCCGAGACCTGTTCCTTTTGCCGCCTCTTTAGTTGAGTAAAAAGGTTCAAAAATATGTGGTAAATCTTTATCGCTAATTCCGCATCCTGTATCATTTACTTTAATAGTAATTATTCCGTTTTGTTTTTCGGCGCTTAAATTTATTGTCCCTCCGCTGCCTGACATAGATTCAATTGCATTTATAAAAAGAGAGATAAAGCACTGCTGGATTTTCTGGGGATTGCAGATTAAAGAAATATTATTCGAAAATTCCTTAACAAGATTAACTTTATTAATTTCAAAATGATGTTTAATCAGCATCTCGCTTTTATCGATAATATCGGTCAGGTCAGAATTGACAAATTCTTCTTCGGAACGGTGAGAAAACAGCAGAAGGTCTTTTACAATTTTTCCGCATCTATCGGATTCTTCTGCGATTAGATTAATGTACTTAATCAGTTTTTCGAAATCATCTTTTTGGTCGCTTTCTTTCAGTTTTTTTTCAATAAGTCTTGAATAAGTCAGAATTCCGGCAAGAGGATTATTGAGTTCATGAGCAACCGATGCTGACAATTTACCGACTGAAGCGAGTTTTTCGAACTGAATTACCTGCTGATATATATTTTTCAGTTCTTCAGTTTTCTGCTCGACTTTTTCATTCAGAGTATTTGACCACTCCATTATTTCACTGTAAGCGGAAGAAAGTTTTCTGGACATATCATTAAACTGCTTTGCAATAGCACCGAGTTCGCTTTTGGTACGCATTTCGATTCTGTAATCCCAGTTTTCCTTCCCTACTTCGTTGATACCAACTGATAGACTTTTTAAAGGTTTATTAACAACAAAGAAAATAAAAAATCCACTGATAGCGGCAATAATAATTGTTATCAGGATGGAGTTAATGATAGTACTTTTTTCATTTTTCGAAATAGTCTGGTCAGCCTGATTCATTGAAATCATTACGTCAAGCACTCCTAACACCTGGTCAGTTGATTTATGAAAATGACATTCGGCATTATAGCAATCAGTTTCATTCCTGATAGGATTAATTAATCCAAGAACTCTTTCATCACTGCCGGGTGTGCTGAAGATTCTGATACTGTCTTCCGGTGCAACAATTCCGGCTTTTGTATGACACCCTATGCAGGCTTCATTATCAAGATTTACTTTTTTCATTAACTCAGAGGAATCAGAAGAGATGACAATTTCACCGATTTTATTATAAATTCTGATTTTTTTTACTCCTTTTTGTTTTCCGATAGTGGATATAATCTGCCGGACATCGCTCCTTTCATTTAACAGCATACTATGCCTGGTGGAGTTTTTAATAATATCACAGATATTAAAGACTGTTGTTTTGTAAAGAGAGGTGATATCATTGGTCAAATTATATACAGAATATACAGTATAAATAAAGAAAAAGGATATCAGCACCACTGATATGGTGAGTATTAATTTAATACTCAGTTTATTGAATAATTTTACTTTCAAAACTGAAAATATTGATTTCTTAAACAAGTTATTTAAGAAACTCAACAATTTCAAGATTAAAATGTATAATCAGAACTAAAGGTTTTATTAAAAACCTGAAATATTATACATTTTTGGAAAAAATTTCATGGACTAATTTTTCAAAATTTTCATTTCCGATAGCCTGATGCAGAAATTTAATATCATCACCTCCATTCTGAATTGTAAGACCAACATTACCGGATGTTTTGATTGTGTTTTTGACATACCTTAAAACTTTATTAACAGAAATTGAAAATTCCTTATGAGATAAAACAGCGGAGGATAATAACTCTTTATTAATATCAATATATCCAAGCCATTTATTGTTTTCATTTCCATTGAATTCAGGTAGAGTTTTTCCAAGAAAAAACAAATTAAGCGGTGCAAAAAAATCCACTTTTCCCCATTCTCCAAAAATTGTAAAAAACCAATTACCTTCTTCAATATTAGTTCCGTTTTTCACAAACTTAATTTTATCATAATTATCAATCAGGATTTTTGCAAAATCAGACAGACCAAAAAAATAGATATTTTCGAATAAATTTTTAATCTCAATATGATTTTTCAGTATAACCGACCCGGGACTTTCAGGTTCGAGTTTTTTTAGTTTTGATATTGTCCTTATAATTAAATTCGGACTTTCCTTATTTTCAGCATCATCTGACCCCGGTCTTATACCGGATTTATTCGTGATTTGCCGGTAAAAATCACAATCGTCACATGTGAAATTTTTATTGCACAACTTATAATCAACGATATTTGACTGCATCCAGACACACTTCAGATTTTCAAATGAATTACTGTCTTCACTCATAATCTCTATGATTAAATTAATTTTATTGTCTCAAAAATTTCTCGTCGAATTCATCCATTGCCATTTCATCGAGTGAGGAAACAATTCCTTCCACAATATTTCCGCCGTCATACATTGTAACACCAACAAGTTCGGGTTTAAATGAATTTGATGCAAGAAAATCTTTCAGACGTCTGAATTCATCTTTCATCCAGTTAATCACTTTATCACCGGAAATCAACGATGTAAGTTCAGAATCTTTATCCGAGGAGTTTATTACTATTCCCCAATCTGATTCATAAGGATTTTTAATTTTATTATCGACCAGGTTACTATTGATTTCACTCACATAACCGCGGACAGGAGAGCGAAACTTAACATTCTTTGAATCAAAGACTCCTTCAAAAATCACATCGCCTCTTTTGACAAAAGTACCTACAGGAACTATTTTTTTTATTAAAATAGAACCGAGAGCTTTCACAAGAAAATCATCGATACCGATTTTTACTTTTTCATTATCAATTGATTTTGCCCATGTATGTCCTTTTGAAAAATGGTAACCGTCAGGATGAAGAAGACTTTTCTTATTGAAAACGGCAGGACTTGTAAATTGAGGATTTCTAACTCCGGTTTTTAATGCAACATCAGCAATTTTTTTGTTTTTAACAAATATTATATTTAATACTACAAAAACCACAAAGGTTAATAGAACTAATATGACTACCATAATAACTCCTTTTTATTTTTATAATTCATAAATATAAGTACAAATACTGTACCAGAAATATACAAAAATATTGAATATAATGTATTATAAAAACTATAATTTATTTTTATTAATTTTTTTAACAATTAAATATCTGTAAAACATTACATCATATTTTTCTGGAATATTGCCTAAATATTGTATTTTTAATTCAAACTAATGCGTTCAAATATTAAACAGCATTGTAAAAATAATGAACATAAAAAAAGAAACGATTGTTCATTTTATATTATTTATCCAATCACTCACGACATCAAAAATGACAGGATTGAAATTATCGTAATAGAATCCTTTAATTTTTGAATTCGCATGACTTTCAGACGGTGATTTGGATTTTGCAAATGCGTGGTCCATATTTGGAACAAGAATAAATTTTCCTTTACCGGGGTTGTATTTATTAACGATATTTTCGATTTCCTGATGTTCAAGAGTTGAAAATGCTTCATAATCCCCTTCACCTCTGACAATAAGCACATTAGATTTAACAGACTTCCAATATTCAGGAAGGTTCAAATCCTGTATATCCTGCCAGAATTTATAATTCCTGCTCCAGATTTTATCTTTTCCGTCAAATTCAAGATATTCTTTTAAGAGTGAGTTATAAACGGAATCTTTAGAAAGTTCTGAGGGTTTCTTTTTCACAATTAAATAATCATACAATAAGGGAATAATTTTCTGAATAAATATTTCATTTTCTACATAATCCGCACCCTGTATAATATTCTGAAAACGAAACATTTCAATTATATATTCGAACCAGGTAATAATGCCTGTTCCGCATACAATTACACCTTTCGGCTGAGTTTTTGCGGCAAGCATCGGGGCTTCATATCCTCCCAGTGAATGACCGAAAATAAACACATTTGATTTATCTACAAAGTCATACCCAAGAAATTTATAATAGGCAACTTCGAATGCATCGAGTTCTTCAAAATATCCGACATCATTGCAATCCGGAGTATTAATGCAATCCCCCATTCCGAGTTTTTCTGCACGCATAACTGCATACCCTTTTTCACAAAGACCCTGGACAAGTTGTGCATAAGGATGTTTGCCGATATTATCGAGCGAATAACACATATATCCGGGAATAAAAAAAATAGATTTGAATTTTCCTGTTCCTTTGGGTTTATTAATAATTACTCTGATATATCCTTCTTTATATTTCACTTCGTCGTAGATTACATCATATTTATCGGAAGTTTCATAAGCCAGGGGAATGACTTTTCCGCTTAATTCAAGTATTTCACTTCCTCTTTGAATTCTAATATTAATTATTTCGTCCTGACGGATTTTTGAGAGAACGGTTTTATATTCTCCGATTTTTTTAACCGGAATATTATTTACAGAAATAATAACATCGGATTTCATAATTCCGATTGTTGAGAATGTTGCTCCCTGAGTAATATCTGTTATTAATATTCCCTCCGAAACTTTCAGATTATTTGCATTAGCAATTGAATCATTAAGTTCAACAGTTTTTACTCCAAAAAATCCGCGGCGCTTGATGTTCTGAGAGTACAAAATAGAAGTTGATAAAATAAATATTGCAACCGTTAAAACTGTTAATTTTTTCATAATATTATTTTTATTTTTTATTTGCTCTTTTTTGATGCTATCCATTCATAGAGAAGAAACGAAGGGACTATAAACGGAAAGATATTATATAATAAATCCGAGACTGAATGTGAACGGCTGTCAAAAAATATTAAAATTTGAATACAAAAAGCAAGAATTAAAAATGTAATTATAAATCCTGTAACACTTACAGGATAATGAATCCAGCCTATTTTTTTAAACCAATAGTTCATTTTCTTTTTAATAATACTAAAAACATTATTAAAAAGTATCAGTTAATAATTACTTCAACAGTGTCATTTTTTTTGTTTGTATTAAATCTCCTGCTCTGAGCTGATAGAAATATATTCCACTCGGGAGTTTACTTGCATCGAATGAATATTCATAAGTGCCGGAGGAAAGTTCACTATTTACGAGTGTTGTTATTTCGCGTCCTATGATATCAAAGATTTTTAAAGAAACAAATTGGGATTGCTTCGTCGCTCCGCTCCTCGCAATGACACTTCTTCCGGGTATGTCGAATTTAATTTTTGTTACCGGATTAAATGGATTTGGATAATTCTGATATAAATTGAATCCAGAAGGATTGTTATTATTATTGTTTTCGTTAATACCAACCGGGTTTAAAGGTAAATTTCTATCCCAAATACCATTTCCGTGCGTTGTGGCGCGAAGTTTTCTTCCTGTATTCACAATAGTCAAATCAAATACGAGACAGTACGGCATTCCTGTCCTGAATTCATACCAGTTTGCACCGTTATTCGTTGTTGCATATACTCCAAGGTCACAGCCAACATAAACATTCTGTTGATAAAGCGGGTCATTTACCACTGATTGAAAAGGAACATCAGGAAGATTTCCAGTAATATTCATCCAGGTTGTTCCGCTATTTGTTGATTTAATAACCTTCTGTGAGCCGAATCCGCCGAATGTCACATACAATTCTTTCGGGTTATTTCTATTTACGTGTATATCTGTAGGATACCGGTTCGGGACGAAGTTAGTATCAGTAATACTTGTCCAGGTAAGTCCTGCATCAAAAGACCTGTATATTCCTGTTCTTCCGTTAGTCTGCGGAATTGTACCGCAATACAACGTATCAATACCGGTGAATGACATTCCAAGTGAAAGTACTTTTTCTGTCGAGCCGAACGTACCGTAAGGTCCTGTGAATGCATTTCCACCATTTGTAGATTTATATATTCCATTCCCTCCAACATAAAGAATATTCGGATTTGCCTGAGCACAAATATATGGAGCACAAAAGCAATAATAAGTTGAGTTTCCTGAATTCGGAACAGACAAACCTGACCAGCTTACGCCTTTATTTGTAGATCTACTAATTGCCCCATAAGTATATTCAGTATAACAGGTATTATTATTCTGAGAATTGACCTGAGAACAAAATCCATCACCGCCGAAAGTTTTATACCATGCTACAGTTCCCTGATAAAATGCAGTACGGTTATCCTGCAAACCGCCTATACAAAATATCGAATCAGTTGAAGATTGTCCAAGACTTGCATAAAACTGTGACGTTACATAACCACCATTACATGAATAAAAAGTTTCACCGAAATCATTAGTACGATATAATCCGCCGTCGGCAATGATATAGACTTTATTAAAGTCTTTGGGATTAATTGTAAAGCTATGGACATCAGCGTGGACAAAATTAGACGGTCCTTCGGGGTCTCCCGGAGGAGTCGCACCGGAATTCCACGCACTCCAGCTTGATTTTGTCGTAAAAGAAGTTCCACCATTTATGGATTTTTCAACATTTAATGTACCTACTAAAATTGCATTTGGGTCATTTGGTTTTACAATATGACCCTGGTTATACCATCCCTGATTTCCTGACGGTACGGATGTTGACCCAAGAGTCCAGGTTGCACCGGCATTTGTACTTTTATAATACCCGACATAAGTGGTAATATCATTAGCAATATTTGCATAAACATAATCAGGATTTCCTCTATACAATTCCAGTGTAGCTTTACCTGACCAATCGGCAGGAAGCCCTCCGGCAAGCTTTGCCCAGCTTACACCGCCGTTTGTAGATTTAAAAATACCTTTATTTGTCAGTGGAACGTTATTAGTAAGATTTCCAACAGAAATATAAAGGACTGAGGTATCGACAGGATTAAGTTTTAAATCCATCACCATTTGATAATTCAGCATTTGATTCCATGTAGAACCTGCATTAACGGATTTATACACACCTTCGCTTGTTGCGGCATAAAGTACATTCGAATTCTTTGGATTAATAGTAACAACCCAAACACCACGCTGATTATTATATGACCAATCGAGTGACTTTGTCCATGTCGTACCGCCGTTAGTGGTTTTCAAAATACCAATTCCATACATACCTCTCATTACCCGGATATTCTGCCCGTTGTTCGAATACTTGTATCCGTAATTTTCACCGGTACCTATATACATTACATTTGGATTAATAGAGTCAATTGCAATTGAACTTACAGCAAGAGACGGGTAGCCCGTATTTACGAGAGTCCAGGCACTCGCACCCAGCCCTCCAGTAGTTGATTTCCACATACCGCCGGAGGAAGAACCAATATAAACTGTTGCGGTATCGACAGGATGAATTGCAAGGCAGAGACTTCTGCCGCCGATATTATTCGGACCTATTGATGTCCAGGAAGTAGCACCGTCAATTTCATTTGTAAGATATTTTTGAGAATACTCAAATGCTTCATAAAATTTTTCCTGCGGAATATCCGCATCCGGATATGCACGGATTTGATTCATCCATTGCATATAATCATTTATTGTGGTCGAATATAATTCGTCCTCTTCGTTTTCCACTTCATTATCCCTGAATAAATAAGGAATGATTGGAAGTGCTGCTATTAAAAGAATGAGAAAGTTTATTTTGAATTTCATAACGGTTTAATTTATATCTATATAAATTATTTGAAGTTTGAAGAAAAAACAATAGAAATAGGAGTTAAGAAGTTATTCTTTCAGCGATAAAATTCTGTGCAAAATGCCAAGAAAATTTGTTAATTTTTAATATTATTACACAAAGATACACAAAGAAAAATATTAGAAATTTAAAGAACTTTGTGAACCTTTTTGTTTCTTTGTGTAACTTCGTGAAATTTTTTCTTTAACCATTACATCAAAATTTTTTCAATAGAGTTAATAATTTCGGATTTTAATTTTTCGTAATAAACGCCTGTTCCCGGACCGGAAAACCCTGTATAGATTTTAAATACTTTATGTTGTTTATTAAGATAAATTGTAGTCGGATATCCTTTAAATTCTTTCAGGAAAGGAAGGGTCTGCATTACATATTTATTACCTGTTTCCCCTGCGTATAAAAAGTCATAATTCGCATTAAGAGCATTTACAAATCTTTTGATTCTGTCTTTCGATTCATTAAAATCCGCTGATTCAAAACATAAGCCCATTATCTCAAGTCCCCTTTTTTTATATGAATTATAAATTTCTGAAAAGAATTTTGTTTCATCCATACAATTCGGACACCACGAACCCATAATCTGAATAATGACCGGTTTTCCCTGGTATTTCATATCCGAAAGACTAACATTTTTTCCATCAAGTCCGGACAAAGAAAAATTAATTTCTTCCGTACTGTCTTTTATCTGTGATTGCAGTTCAGGATCGGCAAGTTCA
>Ga0233425_10010843_pt1 | contig 10891 bp, 9 predicted proteins | sample Watercolumn_Towu_2_FD_181712 | JGI IMG/M metagenome (GOLD analysis project Ga0233425, IMG submission 181712) | Freshwater microbial communities from Lake Towuti, South Sulawesi, Indonesia - Watercolumn_Towuti2014_140_MG | ecosystem: Environmental > Aquatic > Freshwater > Lake | place: Indonesia...
TGTACGATCTGACGGTTACTTCTTCTGCGCCAGCACCTGCCTGATCTTCTCGTGAAGGTCTTCCACATCGAAGGGCTTCGTGAGGTATCCATCCGCACCCATGCTCGTGGCCCGTTGAACGGACTGCCGGTCATCCATAATCGTCAGAAAGATGAAGGGCGTGTTCTTTCTTGACGGCATGGCACGGAGCGCCTCGAGAAACTGAAATCCGTCCATGCGTCCCATGCGAACGTCGGAAACGATGATATCGGGCGCAAATGTCTCGAGAGTCACCAGCGCCTCCTCCGCATTCATCGCGATGCGGACGTCGTACCCTTCGTCCCGGAAATATGTCTGCACAATCCGGACAAGTTCTTCTTCGTCCTCGACCAACAACAGCTTTTGCTTGTTCTCCATGGCGTTCCCCTCCTCACTCCTGGTGACGTTAAGCCTTCATACGTTTCCCTTTTTCTTCTTCCGAAAAGATCCATCCGACGAGCTTGCCCGGATCGATTTCTTTGAAGCTGTCCCAGTACGCGGAGCTGCGGAACTGCCGGGACGAAGTGTCTCCCTCGGGAATTTCGTCGACCTGTTTCATGATGACCTGGAATCGTGACTTCCATCGCTCCATATTCGCGACACGGAGATCGACCCAGCCGTCGTGCGACCACGCGTTCAGCGATTTCTCGGAGACCTTGAGCTCATTCTCTCCGCGATACGGCGGAATTTTGATGTCCGGCCCTCTCAGAAGCGTCTTGCCGTCGGAGAGCAGAATGGGAATTCCGATGGAGATCAATTGTGAGCGCAGCCCTGCATCTATCCTGATGAGCTCTTCGAGTTTGGCCGAAATGACCTTCGCCGGAGTCTTCACGACTTCGCGAACCGAGCCGAATGCGACCTTCAGAAGATATGATTCGTACAGAAGCTTGGAGAGTCGGGGAGGTCCGAGAAATTCGAATGCGATGCTGTGGGTTTTGTGCTCCTGCTCCAGTCTCTTCATCTCGCGCAGAGCTCCTTCGAACATGAATCCGGCCCTGTACGTCGGAGCAAGGGATGCATTGTCAAGAGCATTGATAATGTCATGCCCGGTATTGCCTCCCTTGATCTCGAAGAGCACGGATTCGGCAATCTCTTCCGGCGTGACGAACTCCATCTGGCCCGGTGTCGAAATCGCCTCGAACTCGCCGCGTGAGAAGACTCCGTTCTCGCCCGTGTCGATGAACACAGACTTGAGCTGTGTATTGAGCGGCTTCACTGGCAGCGAGGTGTCCCGAAGCTTCAGCGTGCCCGAGAGAGGTTTCGCGCTCTCCGGCGGACAGTCAATCAGCTCGATCGCCTTTCCCCGCTTCTTGATCTCTCCGTAACCGATCTTCTTCCATGCGATCGCTGCCGTAGGCTTGATCTCCTTGGTGATGGGCGCGTCCGGTGTTCGTCCCATGAGGAAGAGAAGCATCGTGTGGGCTCCAGCGACGGCGGACTTGCTGAGCAAGACGCTCGACGGCCGTTCCTCGCTGTGCGTGTAGGGAATGTTGAGGCCCATGCCCCCCGTTCCGCTGGTGCCGATCTTCACGTACGTCGTGGTGCCCACGATCTGCATGCTCCGGTAGAGGATCTGCACGTGCCGGATGAGCTGCGGGATGTAGAGCGTTGCCAGGAGCCTTTCGGTTTGATCCAGAAGAGGAGCTTCGTTGCCGGCTTTGGTGTTGCGGAGCGCCTTTCGTACTTCGCGCGCCGTGTAAAAGATGTCCTGGTAGGCGATCCCGGTGGCGGAATTGATGCAGTCGACCACAATATCGGGTTTGTACTTCGTGAGAAGCTGATAAATGGTGGAGCGCTCCAGAACGGGCAGGGAGAGCTCGTCGAGGAGATCGTCAATGAGCATCCGCCGCCATTGCTCATTCTGAAGAATGGCATCGCGGGGCGTATCTTTCAGAGAGTGCGGAACGAAAATATTGCCCCACCAGGGAACGAAGAAGTTCTTGCCCGCTTTGGGGTATTCCTTCTGCATGGTGCTGACAGCCTCCTTTGCTTCTGATTCAAGCAGGGAGGTGAGAATGATTCTCTTGGGTTGCTCCGGCATCATTTGCCGGCAAACGGCGGAGCCCACGAGGCCCCAGCCGCCAAGCACGAGGACGCTTCTGTTCTTGATATCCATGATGATCTGTTTGCCTTGTCAGGTGTCGTTGTCGGATGAACGTGATTCAGGTTTTTTCCACGAAGCATGCCGTGCCGTACGCAAGCACTTCCGTAACTCCTCCCATGATCTCCGTGGCGTCGTACCGGAAACCGATGACTGCGTTCGCTCCGATTGCCTGCGCGTGCTGCAGCATCAGTTCGAAGGCGTCGCGGCGGGTTTGCTCACAGAGTTCCGTATACAGGGTGATGTTGCCGCCGAAGAGAATCTGGAATCCGGCACCGATGTTTCCGAACAGCGACCGCGAGCGTACAACGATACCGCGAACAACACCGAAATTCTTGACAATCCGGTAGCCATCGAGTTGAAAGTTGGTGGTGACGAGCGAGTGATCCATGGCAATGCTCTCTGGTTGGTGAATGGTTGTTGTGCAGTCTTATGTGACAGCGCCGCCTGACATCCCGGGTCAGCGGGACGCGGATTGTTTCCCGAGCAGCCTCCGTGTCATTTCGTAATACTTTTCGACCTGGCGCTGATACTCTTCACCGGCCCCGGGGCCCACAAAACCTTCGTGGATGTACTGGACGATCCCCTTCCGGTCGATGAACAACGTCGTCGGGTACGCGGCGAAATTTGTCAATTGTGAGCGAAGTTTCGCGTCGACGTTTGCCTTCTCCGTCGATCCGCAGAACAAGACGCTGAAACCGATTTCATATCGCTCCTGATACAGGAGGAGGTTCTTTCGCGCAAGCTGCAGATCATTTGTGATCTCAAACGAGAGCGCCACGACTTCCAGCCCGTCCTGATCGAATTCCGAGTAGAGCTTCTGCAGAAGCGGCGCCGCGTCCATACAATTGTGGCACCAGGTCCCCATGATGTCTACAATAAGTGCTTTGCCTTTGAAGCGGGGATCTGTGACACGTATGGTGTCACCAAGAACGCTCAAGCCGCTGAACACAAACGGTTTGCCTTTGTCCTTCATCGAGGTTCGTTTCGAATCGGGAACCTGAACCAGCGCATCGGCCCTGGGCGTGAGTTCAAATGATAATGCGGGTGGTACGCGATAGTAGAGCGTCCCCGTCCAATGATTGAGTTCGCGTGTCAGTTCCATGTACTGTCCCTGCCAGCCCGAGAACCGGCCGAGCTGCACGGAGTTGCCTGTCTGTGTCCCGGCCATCAGTCCGTAGTCGCCGTCCGAAGCGATGAACGTTCCGTACACCGAGTCGCCTCGTGACCAGAACGTGGCGACCAGAGAACTGTCGATACCCTCCGGGCTCTTCAAATGGACCTGAAATTTGCCTACGAGCGGCACCTCTGTCGGCGGCTTCTTTGGAGAAGGCGTCTCATCCGGCGAAACCGGCGTGAGCACAAAGGGATTGCTGGCTGTGTCCTTCCGGTAGCGAACGAATTGTCCGGCATATCTCTTGCCGTCCCATAGCGCATGCATCGCAGCCCCGTATTCCGAAATGACAAACGTGAGCGAGTCGCCATGGATATACAGCTCCGGGATGACGGTCTGCTCGCTGCCGTTCAGAAAATACCCGGAGGGTGCAGCTTCGGCGAGGTTCAGATAAACTTGAAACAGAAGCTGCTTCTGATCCGCCAATGTCATGGATCCCTTCCACATCCCCGACAAAGGAGGAGGAGTCTTCTGGCATCCCGAGAGGAGAAGTGATATTGCGACGCTGCCCAATGTGAGAATGCGAAATTTCATGGAGTGATCCCTTTAGAATGCGCCAGGATGTTTGCCCGAGCCGAACAACGAGATGTAGACGACAAGAAGCAACAAGACTGTTTGAACGAAATAGAACAAGGTGATTTGTCTGTTGAATGATCGAAGTGCTGCGCCGGCGTCCGGTGCCTCGGAGCGCTCAGCAATGGCGTTCAGGAGCTTCAACCGGCCGCGCGTCAATCGCGGCCCATAGACCATTCCATTGAGTACCATGACGACATAGAGGATGATCTTCGCGACGAGCCAGCCTTCGGAATACCAGCGGATTTCAGTCCCGAGATACCGGGTGTGAATGTTGCCGATGCCTGACAGGAGGAGCAACAGGGCGGCGACGGGAGAGAGGAGCCCGATCGTTCGACTTATGCCTGCGATGGCAAGTTTCAATCGATGGTCGGACTCTTTCCGTAACTTGCGTTCGAGAATGAAACCGGAAAGCAGTGTGGCGCTCAACAGCCCGAACGCGATGAGATGAAGAAAGAAGCTGATCGAAACGGTCATTGGCCCCCATGAGATCGGGTTCAAATCCCTCCGCGGAGAGACCGCCCGGGTCTCTTCGAAGGCCTGATCAAGATAACAAAATGAATTCAAAAAAGGGAAGGAGTGGTTGAAGGGTGTACCAGAAATGAGAAGGGCCGCTTCCCCATTTCCCTTAGCGGGATATCTAAGGAGAGCGGCCCCTGTTTGTGCATGCGACGTGCGTCAGTCGCTCGTCATAATGATGGTCGTGCCGCCGCCTCCCTGATTTCCGAACCGGGAATTGACGATGTTATTGTAGATCGAGCCGAAGGAATAACTCATGCCAAAGGAACCCCAATACGAGTAACTCTTGGCCAGTTCGCGCCTCTGCTGGTAGACTTCCTCAGGCGTCAGCGAGCTCTTCGGAAGGGAAAGCTGGTTGTGGACTGCATTATATCCACCGTAGATGTTGAACGATAGTCCCTCGAAAACGCGTATCGATGTGTTGGCGGAAATACTGAAACTGTTCTTCGTGAGATCGTGGAGAAACTGGGTGCCGGAAAGCGTCACCGAAGTCGAGCCCCACGTTTGCTGCATGGAGAGTGTTGCAGAGAGCGAATGGTCATAGAGTGTCTCAGTCTTCTTGAAATAAATCGTTGTGTCGATATAGCGCCGCGCTGCGACTCCGATCTGATACCCAATTCGAAGCTGGCGGCGTGTCGACTCTGAGTACGGGAAGACGTTATACTCAATGCCCGGCTGTACGTGAGTGGCGATGTCGATGTTGCTGTATGTGGCGGAGTTGAGATACGTAAACAGCCCGATCGACCAGTGGCTTGTAATGCTCTTCACGATGAAGCCGTTGAACCACTGGCTCCGGCTGATGGAACGGCTGATGACCGTCGTTGTATCGTCAGTCTGAAATTCATATCGGTTGTCATTGTAACTCATGTTCGTCGAGAAGCGGAACTTCCAGTCTTCGGTCACTCTGCTCGCTGTAAAGCCGCCCCAGACCTGACTCGACTTGTACTGTGACTCGCCGTTGAACCAGCTGTTGAGATTGGTCGTGAATACCCAGTAATCCCATTTGTCGGCCACTTTGGCTCCTGCGGTCGGCTTGTTGTACGATACCGAAAAATACTCTGCGAGAGGGGTGTGGATGACATACCGGACGAAGCCGGTCTTGAGGATCTTGACCATCCCTTTTCTCGTCATGTCCTGAGTGTCGGTCTTGTTGGCGTTGTATTTCAATGTGTCATTCACGCCGTCGAATGCGTTCTGTCCGATGAGCGTGAATGTGTACTCCGTTCCGCCGCTCCCGGTATACAGCTGCGTGATCATGACATGAACATCCGCCTGTTTTCTGTCACGAACATAGTTGATAAACGGGATTTCAGTGCGGATGAAATCCTGGTCGCAAAGACTGCAGTCGATGTAGACTTTTGGCGCGGATTTCTGGAGTGCATCCAGGCTGTCAGCCGCAGGTTGCGTCTGTGCGTTCAATGTAGACGTGAGGGCAAGCGCGCAGAGGAGGAGCTGAGAAGATCGAATCGTCATAGGAGTTCCTTTATGGTGGTTGGGTCAGATGACGGAACGGTCCGGGGATTCTGGCTCTGTCAGCCGCAGGGACCTGGGATGGAATTGCCGGAAATAGTCCGGCCTGGCCGCCTCGAGTTTGATGCGCCTGCCGCTCCAAACGCTTCAGCGCACGAAAAACATCTTCAGTTAGACGACGCAAGAGTAACAAAAGTTGCTCACCAAGTCATGAGAGTGAGGCGTCGCCTGTCTTACTTCTTGCGGCTTCCCGCAGGTATTGGTATATTTGCTCGGTTTTGCCTCTGTTAAGAACTTTCTTTCGCCGGTTCTTGTTGGTTGCTGAAATGACAGAAAGGTCTCGTGATGGTGAGCAGGTTCCCGGTTCTTCTCGTTCTTCAATTCGTCTTGTCTCTCGCATTTTCCCAGCCCCAATCCCCGCGCTCGCTCAACGCTGCCGAGCTCCGTCTCTCGCTGAAGAAGCTTACAGTCCTTGGCTCGGTACTCTATGTGGCTGCACACCCGGACGACGACAATACGGCGTTTCTCGGTTACATGGCGAAGGGTCGCCTGATGCGGGCAGCGTACTTGTCTGTGACCAGAGGTGAAGGAGGGCAGAATCTCATCGGTTCAGAGCAAGGAGATTTGCTTGGTGTGATCCGCACGCAGGAGCTTTTGGCGTCAAGACGCGTCGACGGCGCAGAGCAGTATTTCACCCGGGCTATTGATTTCGGATACTCGAAGACGCTGGACGAAACAATGAACATCTGGGGCAAAGAGAAGATCCTCTCTGATGTAGTTTGGCTGATTCGAACATATCGCCCTGATGTCGTTGTTACCCGCTTTACGCCGACGCAAGGAGGTCATGGAAATCATACTGCCTCTGCCGAACTCGCGCAACAGGCTTACGCGGCGGCCGGGGATCCGAACCGATTTCCGGAACAATTGCAGTATGTGATGCCCTGGAAGGCCAAGCGCCTCCTCTGGAATGCATTTCGCTTTCAGCAATCGGATCGCCCTTCGGTACCTGAACATTCGGTCGCTGTTGATCTAGGCACATACAGCCCCGTTCTCGGTGAGTCGTTCACGGAGATGGCAGGAAGAAGCCGAACCATGAACAAGAGCCAGGGTACCGGCGGGGGCCAGAACCGCGGCGAGTCTATGAATTACCTCCAGCATGTGGCAGGTGACATGGCTTCGACCGATTTGTTTGACGGAGTGAACACATCGTGGACACGTGTTCCCGGCGGTGCAGTCGTGGGTGCGATCCTGGCGGAAGTGGTCCGAGCCTACGATGAAGAGCACCCGGAGAAATCCATACCAGGACTGCTCAGAGCACATGCCGAACTTGGGAGGCTGAAGGACGATCCATGGATCGCTTTCAAGCGTCGGGAAGTGCAGGATGTCCTCAGACTCTGTGCCGGATTGTGGGTGGACGCACTCGCTTCAGAGAATAATGCAAGTCCCGGTGCGGATATCAAAATCACCGTTTCGGCGATCAACCGCTCGTCGCACCCTTTCCGTCTTGAACGTATCACGGCCACGTTTCCGGGCGGTGACTCTGCTCTGAATGTGCCTCTCAGGAACAATCAACCCGTGCAGGCCGTGTTCGGCATAAAGCTTCCTGAGAGTCTTACGTACTCCCAGCCATATTGGCTCAATGAACCCTCCGATCTCGGCGCATATCGTATTGTGAATCAGCAGTCTGTTGGCCAGGCGGAAAACGCGCCGCCGCTCGTCGCGAGGGCACGCATCGCATCCGATGAAGGATCGATGGACCTTGAAGTTCCGGTCCGGTTCAGAATTGTCGACCCCGTAGACGGGGAACTCTACAGGCCCTTTGTGGTCAATCCGCCTGTAAGCGTCAGCCTCCCCGAAAAGGTGTACGTTTTCAGCAACGGCGGGGCCAAAACAGTGTTGGTCAATGTTCGCAACGAAGGCGGCAAGATATCGGGCTCCGTCTCGTTGAGAGTCCCGAAAGGATGGGATGTAAAACCTGCGGACATTCCCTTCGAGTTTTCGCAGAAGAATGAAAACCAGTCTGTGAGTTTCTCGGTGCAGCCGGGATCTGGCTCGTCCTCCGGGGAATTCTACGTGGAGGCGACGGTCGGAGGTCGTGCCCTGCAACAAGACATGGTGACGATACGGTATCCGCACATTCCTCCTCAGACGGTGTTTCCCAGGGCCGAGGGGCGGCTGCTCCGAGTTGATTTGAAGACGATCTCAAAACGCGTCGGCTACATCATGGGACCGGGGGATGAAATCCCTACCGCACTCAGGCAGATGGGATACTCGGTGACGATGTTGACGGATGACGATCTGAAGAACGGAGCCTTGAATGGCTATGATGTCATCATCGCTGGCGTCCGCTCCTACAATTTGCGACCGGCCCTCAGGGCCAATCAACGCAAGCTCATGGAGTTTGTGGAAAAGGGGGGCACCTACATCGTGCAGTACATGACACCGAGAAGAGCGGAAACTGAGAACATGGGTCCCTTTCCGTTTTCCATATCTGGAGATCGGGTGTCGGTCGAAGACGCTGCCGTGAAGTTCCTGGCACCGCAAAGTCCGGTTCTCAACACGCCGAACAGAATTACGCAAGAGGATTTCGAAGGATGGATTCAGGAGCGAGGACTGTATTTCTCCGACAAATGGGATGCACGCTACACGGCTGTTCTGGCGAGCAATGATCCCGGCGAGCCGTCAAGAGACGGGGGACTGCTCATAGCGCAGTATGGGAAGGGCCACTATGTGTTCACGGGCTATGCATTCTTCCGGCAGCTTCCCGCGGGAGTGCCTGGAGCATACCGGTTATTTGCAAATCTGGTATCGATCGGGAAAGGCAAATAGTTTCAAGTTCAAAGTTCCAAGTTCCAGGTTTACATTGAACAACAAACCTGGAGGGTAAAACGATGAGCACATTTGAGACTTTTGTAGAAATTGAGGCCTGGCAAAAAGCTAGACAGCTGTCGAAGGCGATGTATGAGATTTCCTCAACCGCGCCTTTTGCGCGAGATTTCTCGCTGAAAGATCAAATCCGGCGCGCGAGCGTTTCCGTAATGAGTAACATCGCGGAAGGATATGAACGAGGAGGAACGAAGGAATTCCTGCAGTTCTTGTCCATGGCCAAGGGATCTATCGGTGAGGTAAGAAGCCTTCTATATGTGGCGCGTGATCAGGGATACATTGATGAACGAGTCTTCCTTGACTTGACGGCTCGTGGTACAGAAATCAGTCGTATGATTTCCGGCTTGATGGCATATCTGCATCGATGCGGTTTCAAGGGAGTGAAATTCAAATAGACTTGCGCATCATCATCAAAGGACCGCTCGGCTCGCGAGAGCAGACGTATCTCCCCAATTGCATAAGCGAATATTGCGTCTGTACAATTAAGGAGATGTGTTTACAGTTGAGTTAACTGTTCTTTGACAAAGTCGGTCATTGGAGGACCAGACTGAGAGTCGTACGTTTGGTGTGGAGACACACAAACAAGATTCTCAGGAGGATTCCAATGACCACAGGCGCCGTAATTGAGCAGCATCGACGATCACTGCTGATTTATGCAGATCGACACGGTATCAGCGAAGCCTGCCGAGCCTTTCAGGTGAGCCGAACGACATTCTATAAGCTCAAGAGTCAGCTGTTGGAGACTGGTTCGCTTGCCCCCAAGCCACGGCGGCGCCCTCGGATGCCTAACGAGATTGCACTGAGCAAGAAGAAACTCCTGCTACAGATGGTTCAGGAGCATCCCAACTGGGGACCTCGCCAGTTTGCCGATGCGTTCCGTGAGCACGGTATCTCGATCTCGTATGTGACCGTCTGGCATCATCTGAAGCGTTTTGGCCTCAATCGACGCTACCATCGCTTGGTCTACCTGGAACGCCTCCGCTCGACTCATCAACCCCTCACGGAGCGCTCTCTCAAGGCCATTCGACGAGGAGCCTCGAAAGCCTTTCACGGACTCTATCCCGGCCACATCGTTGGCATCGACACCTTCTTTGTCGGTCACCTCAAAGGTGTTGGACGCATCTACCAGATGACGGGCATTGATCTCTGTAGCCGCTTCGGCTGGGCCAAGCTCTACACGGCCACTGGCCAAGATGCTTCCATCGACTTGGTCGAGAGCGTCTTGATTCCGAAGTTCTATGCCAACGGCGCCACGATCGAGTCTGTTCTGTCCGACAATGGCTCAGAGTTCATCGGCCACCGCTTCCAGCAGATGCTCAAGGCCTATGACATCGCACACCTGAGGATCCCTGTCGGCAAACCGATGTTCAATGGCACCTGTGAACGTTTTCAACGAACGATTCTCGAGGAGTTCTATCAGCCAGTCTTTCGCAAAATGTTCTTTCACTCTCTGGCTGAACTCCAACGCGAGCTCGACCAGTATCTGGTCTACTACAACTTCGATCGTAAGCACTCGGCCCTCGCTCCACACGGAGACCGGCCTATCAACATCCTAAAACACACAAACCAAACGTTTCAACTCAAATATCAAAAACTGTTAACTTGACTCCTTAACAGTACAGCGAATCCTGAAACTCGAAACCTGAAACTCTAAACTCTAAACTCCAAACTCACCCCGCTACCAACTGATTTTGTTCTGACTCTTCTCCTCCCGCCAGTGGGCGCTGGTGTGAACCTCGCAGAGGCCTATCGGGTACTTTGCGTTGAAGATCTCGGTTGTCGTCTCCGGACAGAATTCCCGCGCCTTCTTCTTTGTTACCACGCAAATCGTGTCCGAGATGATCCCATCGGGCTGGTGGAAATAGTCGAATCCCAGACCAACCTCATTGTCCTCGTAGGTATACTTCATGAACCGTCCGAAGATCGGGGCTGCCGCTCTTCCGCCCTGTCCATCGGCACTACCGAACTTTATCCGGTTGTCATCGAAACCGACCCAGACTCCTGCCGCCAGGTGCGGCGTGAAACCGACAAACCAGGCGTCGCCGTAGTCATTTGTCGTTCCCGTCTTGCCGGCTGCAGGATTGGTGAAGTCCCGCCGGATGACCCGGCCCGTGCCGCCTTCGTCGTTGACACCTCCCTCGAGCAGATTG
>Ga0233425_10010844_pt1 | contig 10891 bp, 9 predicted proteins | sample Watercolumn_Towu_2_FD_181712 | JGI IMG/M metagenome (GOLD analysis project Ga0233425, IMG submission 181712) | Freshwater microbial communities from Lake Towuti, South Sulawesi, Indonesia - Watercolumn_Towuti2014_140_MG | ecosystem: Environmental > Aquatic > Freshwater > Lake | place: Indonesia...
GCGGAACCCGCGCCGTGCCTTCGCCTGAATCGTTCGATGCGAGTATAGAGACGCGCGAGGGGGCCGTCAATGCGCCATCCCGGAAATCGACGGGCCCCCCCCCGAATCCCGTCGATCCCCCCCCCCGGTTCCGCGCCGATCCCCCGGCGACACCGGGATGGCGGGGACGACGGGTCACGGCGGATCGCGCCGGCGAATCGCCGGATGGCCAGGGGCCCTGGCTCGCGGGCGCCCGCTACCCGGCCCAGACGCCGGACCGGCGCCGGATCTCCGCCAGCGGGCGCACGCGGCCGGGGTAGCGCGCGGCGCCCACGGCCGCCCGCGGAGCGGCGCGCGCCCGCCGCGCGCGGACGGCACCGACCGCCAGCGCGCCGCCAAGCGCCGCCAGCGAAGCCGCCCCCACGAACTCGCGCCGGTTCATTCCCATAGCCCCGGAATCCTTTCTCCGCAGTCGGGGCACGCGCCCGACCGGAGCCGGTTCTCCGCGACGCGGTAGAGGCTCCGGCGGATGAGCGCCGCGCCGCAGGCGGGGCAGACCGTGTCCTCGCCGCCCTCGACCGCGACGTTGCCGACGTAGATGTGCCGGAGCCCCTCGGCGCGCGCGATGGCGCGGGCGCGCTCGAGGGTCGTCGCGGGCGTCGGCGGGAGGTGCCGCATCCGGTACTGCGGGAAGAACCGCGAGAGGTGCAGCGGCGTGTCGCGGCCGAGGTGCGCCGCGACCCATCGCGCCACCGCCGCGAAGTCCCCGTCGCGGTCGTTCAGCGTGGGGATGACCAGGTGGCAGATCTCCAGCCACGGCACGAGTTCCCGCGCCAGCTCCATCGCCCGCAGGACCGGCCGCAGGGTCGCGCCGCACACGTCGCGGTAGAACGATTCCGACATCGCCTTGAAGTCCACCTTCACCGCGTCGAGCCGGCGGTAGAGGTCGCGCAGGGGCGCCTCGTTGAGATAGCCCGCCGTGACGGCCAGGTTCCGGAGCCCGGCCGCCCGGACGTGCTCGCAGCAGTCGAACGTGTACTCGTAGAACACCAGCGGCTCGGTGTAGGTGTAGGCCACGGCCGGGCAGGATTCCCGCCGGGCGAGCGCGGCGACCTCGGCGGGCGGCAGGGCCGCCGCATCCACCTCCTCCGGGTCGCGCTGCGAGATCTCCCAGTTCTGGCAGTTGCGGCAGTGCAGGTTGCAGCCGGCCGTCGCCAGCGAGAGCACGGGCGCCCCCGGCAGCACGTGATAGAAGGGCTTCTTCTCGATCGGATCGACGTGGACGGCGCAGGGGTGGCCGTAGGTGAGCGCCGCGAGGCGTCCGTCGAGATTGACGCGGACGCGGCAATCCCCCCGCCGCCCGGGCGCGATCCGGCATGCCCTGGGGCACAGCTCGCACCGCACGATGTCCGTCGCCGCCATGGTTGCGTCCGGCGGGCGGGCCAGCGCGGCCCGCTCGTTCACATTCTACTCCATGTCGCCGCGCGAGGCGAAGGGGGACGGGGGGCCCCTTCAGGGTTCAGGGGTCAGGGTTCAGGGTTCAGGGGTCAGGGGTCAGGGGTCAGGGTTCAGGTTGGCGGCGCCCCCGCACCGACCGCCTCATGCGCGAGGCGGCAGGGCGTCCACGGCCTGTCGCAGCGCGGCGATGTGCGCCGGCGTCGTGCCGCAGCAGCCGCCGATGATGTGGGCGCCCGCGGCAACGAGCGCCGGCACGCGCGCGGCCATTTCCTCCGGCGTCTCCGGGAAGACGTCCGCCCCGCCGACGCGCACGGGCAGCCCCGCGTTGGCGTGGACGAGGATCGGCGTGCCCGGCGCCGCGGCCCGCATCTCGCGGACGATGTCGACCATCCGCTCCATGCCGTTCCCGCAGTTCGTGCCGACGACGTGCGCGCCGGCGTCGCGCGCCGCGACCGCCGCCTCGGCCGGCGAGACGCCCATCATGGTCCGGTATTCGCCTTTCACGGTGCGCTCGAACGTGAAGGTGCAGAGCACCTCGCACGCCGTCTCGCGCGCCGCGCGGATGGCCAGCGCCGCCTCGTCCAGCGCGCTGAAGGTCTCGATGCACAGGCCGTCCGCGCCGCCGCGCGCGAGGGCGCGGGCCTGCACGGCGAACGCGTCGAACAGCTCCGATTCGGAGACGTCGCCGAGCAGCAGCATCCGGCCGGTCGGCCCCATCGAGGCGATCACCCATCGGTCCGGTCCCGCCGCCTCGCGCGAGAGGCGCGCCGCCGCCTCGTTGATCTCGGCCGCGCGGTCGGCCAGCCCGTAGTGCGCGAGCTTGAGCGGCGTCGCCCCGAAGCTGTTCGTCTCGATCAGGTCGGCGCCGGCCTCGACGTAGCTCCGCCCGATGTCGGCCACGTCGCCGGGGCGCGTCAGGCACCACGCCTCGGGGCACTCGCCCGGCTTCAGGCCCTTCTTCTGCAGAAAGGTGCCCCACGCGCCGTCCGATACCAGGATCCGGCCGGCCTGGAGCGCGTCGACTATACGGGATCTGGTCATGTCGTCTCTCCCCCGCGGCCCCCGCCGGCGTGGGCCCGCAGCCAGGCCCGCCAGAGGGCCGGACCGTCGGGCCGGCCGTCGTCCCACGCGATGACCTGCGCGCGCGGCGCCGCCCGCCACGCCCTCTCCATCAGGTCGTCCGCCCGGCCCTCCGCCCCGCGGCGCCGCACGATGAGCACGTCCGCCGAGGCAAGCGTCGAGCCGTCCGCGGAGGGCGCATCCAGGTCGGCGGGCGAGACCGCGACGACGCGCGCGTGTTCGCCGGCGTCCGGCGCCGCGGGCTCCGCCGCCGGGCCGTCATCGACCAGGACCAGCACGGCCGCCGCGCCCAGGTCCAGGCGCCCCAGCGCGTGGCCCAGCGCGTGCGCGTCGATCGCCGGCGGCGCCCCGCCCGGCGCGTGTCCGGCGCCGCGGTCCGGCGCGCCGTGCGCGTGGAAGGCGCCGAGCGCGTCCAGTCGCGACCGGTCGACGACGACGATCCGCCCCGCGAGGGCCGGTTCGGCCGCGGCGGCCGCCAGGCCATCGCCCACGGCCGCGGCGTCGCCGGCGAGCCGCAGCGCGAAGACCCGCCGCGCGCGGAAGAAATCGCGATTGCGGAGCGCCAGCGCCGACAGACCGGCCGGGCGGCCCGGCTCGCGCCCGGCGTCCGCCGCGTGGCCGTGGTCGTGATCGTGGCGGCCGCATCCGCACGTCGTGCACATCGAACGCCGCTCCCGCCCGGCCCGCCCGGCCGGCGCGAGGCCATTCTACCCGGGCGCCGGCCATGACGCCAGCCGTTGTCCAAGGGTTGGACGATCAGCGGGGCGGCGCGGCCGGCGGGGCGAAGCGGCCGGCGCGGAGGTCGGCGACGACGCGGTCCGCGCCGGCGTGGTCCGCGCCGCGGAGGATGAAGACGAGTTCCGGTTCGCCCGGGGCGGCTTCGTCGGACACGTCCCACCCCGAGGCGGAGAATTCGACGTGCCGCATCGCGCCCCCGGAGCGGACGCGGCCCTTGAGGCGGTAGACGTCGTCGGCGACCGCATCGACGGCGGCGCGGAAGGCGGCGAGGTCGACCTCTCCGTCCACCCTCACGGCCTCGCGGGCGAAGCGGGGGTCCGCACACGTCGCGTATTCGCCATCGGACGTCCGCGCGCCGGCCGGCGGGGGGAGGTCGAGGTCGATGCGGCCGAAGGTCGTCCGGACGATCGGCGCGCCGGGCCGGACGTCGAGGATGGCGCGCTCGGTGGCGGCGACGTCGGCTTCGGGGTAGCGGTCGGTCTTGTTGAGGACCACGAGGTCGGCGGCGGCGACCTGGTCGCGGATTGCCGGGAGCGTGCGCAGGAGCTTGCGGAAGCTGCCGGGGTCGGCGAGGGCGACGATGCGGCGCAGGTCGTAGACGAGGTCAAGGCCGCTCTCGCGCAGCAGGCGGTCGGCGGTCGATGGGTTCGCCATGCCGCTGGCCTCGACGATCACGGCCTCGATCGGGCGGCCGGGCGCGGCGAAACGCTCGGGCAGCAGGGCGAGCCGGTCGAGGAACTCGGAGATCAGGCACCGGCAGAAGATGCTGCCGCCGGGGAGGGACACGACGTCCGGCGTGACGCGCTGGAGCTCGGCGGCATCCACGTCGACGGCGGAGAACTCGTTGACGAGATAGACCAGCCGCCGCGCGGCGTACCGGCCGGCCCAGTGCCTCAGCAGGCTGGTCTTGCCGCTGCCCAGGAAGCCCGTCACCAGTACGATCGGTATCGTCATGACGTTCCGCGCGGCCGGCGGGCGGCGGGCCGCGCCGCCGGGGGTTCAGCCCCGCTTCTTCGCCGCGGCTTCGAGCCGGGCGACGAGCGTGTTCTGGTCCGGGATGATCGAGGAGAAGGCCACCTCGCCGTCGATGCAGATCGTCGGGATGTTGCGCACGCCCAGGCGGCTCATCATGGCCAGGCCCTCGCGCGTGGTGATGCGGTGCTCGCGGACGGCCACGGGCCGCGGCAGCCGCTTGGCCGCGCGATGCACGGCGTCGACCATGTACTGGCACGGCGCGCAGGAGGACGAATCGAGCGTGATCACGTCGACGATCGGGTTCGGCTCGGCCGCGTAGTCGGGCAGGGCGACGGCGGCGCCCTCGGTGGCGGACTTCGCGATGATGGTGCGCTTGGCGACCTCGCGCCGGTAGGCGTCGTGCGCCATCTCCGCGACGGCCTGGAGGTTCCCGGGCGGCACGGCGTAGGGCAGGTCGCATCCCGGCGCGAGGATGAAGCCGCAGCCGCCGCCGACGTCGATGCAGCGGATGGCGTCGAGGCGGGCGTCGTCCGCGTCGCCCAGCAGCAGCACGGAGGTGAGTTTCAGGTTCCCGCCGAACGACTTCCCGTGCCCGCGCGTGAAGTCGCGGACGGTCTCCAGCGGGATGTTCTCGTCGATCGAGATGTTGTCGCTGCGGGTCGCGCACATCGCCTCGAGGTTGCGCGTGGCGTCGCCGCAGACGAAGAGCGAGGAGAGGCCGCCCTTTTCGCGGACGAACTCGAAGACCTCGTTGGCCGCCGGCGCCACGAACTCGGCGAAGTGCTCCGGCGAGATCTGGCTCGTCATGGGGTCGACGACCGCGATCACGTCGGCGCCGTTCTCGACGTAGGCCTGGGCGACGCGCCGGCCGACGGAGGCGCAGAAGCCGACGACGGCCTTGACGTAGTCGGGGTGGTCGAACATCTGCAGGAAGATGTCGTTGCCCATCAGGTGGAGCGCGAGCGTGAAGGGGCCGCAGAGGAGGCCGTAGAGCGCGACCTCGCCGCCCATCTCGCCCTTGAGCGTGCGAAGCGCGTCGAGGATCAGGGGGAACCGCCCCATCGACGGATCGAACACCGGCAGGTCCGACAGGCCGCGGCCGCGCTCGAGCGGGTGGCTGACGACGGCCGGCGGCGTCTCGCGCGCCCACTTCAGCTCGCAGCCGAGGATCTCCGCCTCGACCTGGAGGTCGAAGACGACCGGCAGGCCGTCGGGCCGGTACAGCTCCCGCGCCTTCCGCAGGCCGGCGACGATGTGGCCGGCCGACTTCAGGTACGCCTCCGCCGTCACGCCGGCGAGCCGGCCCCCGTGCACGCCGACGAAGGGCACCCACGCCGGCCTCGGGATCGTCTCGTTGCGCACCGCCTTGATCAGCAATTCGCGTCCGTTCATCTCATCGCCTCCATCCGCCGTCCGCGGCATCCGCCGTGCGGACGGCCGGCGATCCTAGCCGCACGGCGCCTCAAAGGCAACGCGTTCCTCGAGTTCCCGGCGGCCCGCCGCCCGAAACGCATTGCCGCCGGCGCCGGCCGTCTCTATCATCGGCGGCGGGGTGAACGGCGTGACGTTGCGCACGAGAATCGTCGTCACGATCACGGTGACCATCTTCGCGCTGGTCGCCGCCGCCAGCGTCACCTCCCGCCGCCTGCTCCTGCGCGGCTTCGACGAAATCGAGCGATCGATCGTGAGCCGGAACACCGAGCGCGTCCGGGAGGTGCTCCGCATCGAGGGCGAGAACCTCGACGCGACGACGAAGGACTGGGCCGCCTGGGACGAGACCTACGATTTCATGGCCGACCACGACCCGGAATACATCCGCGGCAACCTGTCGGTCGAGGCGCTGCTGGCGATCCACCTCGACCTGGCCGCGATGGTCGACGCCGAGGGGGCGACGGTCTTCGCGACCGGCGTCGACCCGCAAGGCCTCCGCCTGGCGGATCCGCCCGCCGGCGTGGCCGAACACCTGCGCGGCGGCCGGCCGCTGGCGCAGCACGCGGACCTCACCAACCGCGTCGTGGGGCTGCTGAACCTGCCGCAGGGCCTGATGCTGGTCTCCTCGCGGCCGATCCTCACCAGCGACGAACAGGGGCCGCCCCGCGGCGCGCTGGTCTTCGGGCGCTGGTTCCGCGGCCGGGTGCAGTCGGATATCGCGCGGGTGGCGCGCCACGCGATCGAGCTCGAACCGGCGGCGGACGCCGCGGCCGGGAACGGGCCGCTCCTCCGCGTCGTGGCGCGGACTCCCGACACCATCTCGGGCTACCTGCCCGTGCCCGACATCTACGGACGGCCCGCCGCGGCGATCCGCGTCGACATGAGCCGGGACATCACCCGGGCCGGGCGCCGAAGCGCCGCGACGGTCATCGCCTGGCTCGTGGCCACCGGCGTGCTCTTCGGCGCGCTCATGCTCTGGGGCATCGAGCGCGGCGTGCTCGGCCCCGTGTCGCAACTCGTCGACAGCGTGACGCAAATCCGCGAGACGGCCGACGTTTCGGCGCGCGTCGATGTCCCGGGCGGCCAGGAGTGGTCGCGGCTCGCCCGCGCGATCAACGACATGCTGGAGTCCCTCGACCGGGCGCAGCAGGAACGGCGGCGCGCCGAGGAATCGCTCGTGGGCGAGAAGGAGCGGCTGGCCGTCACCCTGCGCTCGATCGGCGATGGGGTGATCGCCACCGATGCCGCCGGCCGCGTCGCCCTGATGAACGGCGTGGCCGAGGTCCTGACGGGATGGACGACCGCGGAGGCCCGGGGCCGGCCGCTGGAGGAGGTCTTCCGGATCATCGACGAGAACACGCGCGCCCCCTGCGAGGATCCGGTGGCCCGCGTCCGGCGCACGGGGGCCATCCTGGACCTCCCCCACGCGACGGTCCTCGTCGCGCGCGACGGCTTCGAGCGCGCGATCGCCGACAGCGCCGCGCCGATCCGCGGGGCGGAGGGCCGCATCGACGGCATCGCCATCGTCTTCCGCGACATCACGGAGTCGCGCCGCGTCGAGGAGGAGCGGCTGCGCGCGAACAAGCTGGAGTCGGCCGGTCTGCTCGCCGCGGGCATCGGCCACGACTTCAACAACATCCTGACGGCGATCCTCGCCAACGTGTCGCTCGCGATGTCGGAGCTCAAGCCCGGCGACGAACTGCACGACATCCTGTCCGAAGCCGAACGCGCCTCGCTCCGGGCGCGCGACCTCACGCAGCAACTGATGAGCTTCTCGCGCGGCGGATCGCTCGCGAAGAAACCCGTGCGGGTCGAAGCCGTCGCGCGCGAGGCGGCGAGCATGGCGATCCGGGGCTCGAATTGCCGCTGCCGGTTCGGCTTCGCCCCGGACCTCCGGCCGGCATCCGCCGACGAAGGCCGCCTCGCCCAGGTCGTCCAGAACCTCGTCCTCAACGCCGTCGAGGCGACGCCCGAAGGCGGCGAGATCGTCATCGACGCCGTCAACCGCGACATCCTCGACGGCGCCCGCGAGGGCCTGCCCGCGGGCCGCTACATCCACCTCTCCATCTCCGACTCCGGCATCGGCATCCCGAAGGAGCACCTGACGCGGATCTTCGACCCGTACTTCACGACGAAGCAGAAGGGCAGCGGCCTCGGGCTGGCGACCTGCTTCTCCATCGTCCGGCAGCACGGCGGACGGATCGACGTCGATTCCCGCCCCGGCGAGGGCAGCACGTTCCGGGTGCTCCTGCCCGCCTCCGACCAGGCCGCCGGCGGCGACGGCGCGGAGCCCGCCGCCGTCGTCTACCGCGGCTCGGGCCGCGCGCTGCTGATGGACGACGAGGAGGCGGTCTGCCGCGTGATCGGCGACATGCTCCGGCGCCTCGGCTTCGAGGTGGTGACCACCCCCGACGGGCACGAGGCGGTCGCCATCTACGCGCGGGGAAAGGCGGCCGGGCGCCCGTTCTCGGTCGTGCTCCTGGATCTGACCGTGCCGGCCGGCATGGGCGGGCTGGAGGCGTTGCAGCGGCTTCGGGAAATCGACCCGGACGTATGCGCCGTCGTGTCCAGCGGCTACTCCAACGACCCGGTGATGTCGGAATACGCGCAGCACGGATTCCGGGGCATGTTGCGGAAGCCGTACGGGCTGACGGAACTCGTCGCCCTCCTGCGGCGCCTCCTGCCGGAGGGCGAGAAGCCCGTCGAACCGACCGGCCGTCCGGTCGCTTGACCATCGGGCCGTCCGACGCCGCGGCGCATCAGTGCCGGAACCACCACCCGGACGTCGCGCACACGACGCAGATGCCCACCAGGCACAGCGTGATGGCGATGACGAGGCGCTCGGGATGGCCCCCGCCGGGCCGCGCGGAGACGTACATCAGGTAGCTGATCGCCGCGCCCGCGACGAGCAGCAACAGCGCCATCCACCAGAGGGCGGCGCCGCGCGGAGGGAAATCCCGATTCGTCGTCATGCGAGTCAGTCTACCTCAACGCGCGTCCTTCACCAAGCCGGGATTCGGGCCGACGCGCCCCGCCGCCGACGCGGGGATCCAGCCGGACTGCCGCCCCAGCGACACGCGGGCCCAACCGCCCTCGGACGCCTCCAGCCGCACGACGGTCCCGGGCGGCGCCTCGAAGTGCGGCGTCGCGTCGTCCAGCGGGGCGAACCGCGCGACCACGCCGGGGCGCAGCACGACCAGCTCCGGGCGCCGCTCCAGCGACGACCAGGCGGCGAGCCCCCCCAGCCCGAACGCCATCGCCGCGAGCGCCGCGACGGCGGCCCGCTGCAGCGCGGGGCGGCCGCGACGCGCCGCCATCAGCGCGCCGAGCAGGACCGCCGCCGTCCAGTAGCCGCCGACGGCCAGCGCCGCGCACTCCGAGCGCCGCATCCGCGCGAACGGCCGCATCCAGAGCGGCCGCTGCGGCGCCGGCGCCCCGGCCGTCCGCCACGCGAACTCGAGGTTCCCGCGGATGTCGGGATCGCGCGGCGCGGCGTACTGCGCGCGGCGGTAGTGCAGCGCCGCCCGGCCCACGTCGCCGCGGCGGAACAGCGCGTTGGCCAGGTTGTAGTCCACCTCGGGAAGGCGATAGCCGCGGCGCAGGATCTCCTCGTACCGCGCGACGGCGTCGTCCAGACGGCCCGCGTCGTACGCCTCGCGCGCGCCGACGAAGAGCGAATCCAGTTCCGCCCGCTCGGCCGGCGTCGGCGCGGCCACCGCCGAGGCGGCGGCGATCGCGAGCGCCGCGCCCGTCAGGATGTGAAGGATCGCTCGCATTCCCTGAGTACCCGCATCAGCGTTTCCCGGTGGCGCTCCAGCGCCGGCCGGCCGTCGGCGGAGCCCCCGCCGAACCGGTGCCCTTCGCACGCCTCGAACAGACCCCGCACGGCCTCCCGCAGCCCGTCGCCCGCGCCGGCGCCGCGGAGGGCGTCGAGCACCACGTCCGCCGTGACCGCGCCGGGCGGCAGATTGAAGCGATGGCCGAAGTAGGCGGCCAGCGCCGACCACAGCGCCTCGAAGAACGCCCCCGCGTCGCCGCGGCGGAGCGCCTGGTCGGCCGCGCGCACCGCGGCCCGCGCGACGCGGGGGGCCTGCTCCCGGCGCGCGCGCGCCACGTCGCTCGCCAGCGCCGCCCGCCGCCGCGCCGCGCCGTAGAGCGCCGCCAGCGCCGCCGGGGGAAGCAGGTGAAGATAGAGGACGAGCGGCCGGCGGTCCCACGGCGCCGCCCCGGGGCGGCGCCAGCGCGACGGCGCCGGTTTGAGGTAGACCAGATCCTCGCCGCGAATCAGGTCCGCCACGCCCGCCTCCGCGCCCGGCGAGGACACGATCCGCATCGCGCCGTTGGTCGCGGGCGCCACGCGCAGCGGGAACGGTCCGCGGCGGATCGTCCGGTAGTCCCCCGCGACGGGATCGAAGTAGCTGAACGCCAGCTCCGGCACCTCCGCCGCGGCCGCGTCGCGCGGGATCAGCACCTGCTCGAACCGGATCTCGCCGGCGCCGGTGCGCTCGTCCACGCGCCGCTCGACGAGCCGCGCCTCGTAGGCGCGGAACCCGTCGCCGGCCGGCACGGAGACGGCCGACACCGCGTCGGGATTCCCCGTGCCCCGGACGGACATCGTCACCGTCACCGGGTCGCCGACCGCGACCTCCCGCGGCTTGACCTCGACGTCGAACTCGAACGCGCCAACCCCGCCGGTGAACGACGGCGGCCGGCCCTCCGCCGGCAGGGCGCGGGCGTTCAACTCGACCGGCGGCACGGACAAGTCCAGCGGGCGGGCGCGGCGGCCCGCGCCCGGGAAGAGGGAATCGTCGAAGAAGCGGTCGAAAAACGGATCGCCGAACGGCCCGCGCCGCGCGCCCGGCTCATCGGGCAGCAGCAGTTGCACGCGGAGCGTCGGCGCCAGCCGGATCGGCCCCGCCGACAGGGCCTGCGCCGTCGCGCGGAACCGCCGGACTTCGAAAACCACGCCGTTCGCCTCCTCGCGCGCCGTCGGGAGCTGCTCCCACGCGCCGACCGTCAACGCGGTCGCCGGCAGGCCCGTGAGGTTGAGATCCGGCCCCACCTCGACGCCGCGGTGATACAGGCTGAGCGTCAGCGCGAACCGCTGCTGGACATAGGGCGACGGCGGCGATGCCTCCAGCCGCGCGAAGACGAGGTCCGCGAGCGACACGCGCCCGCGGGCCGGCGCCTGTCCCGGCGGGACGACGCGCAGCGCGCGCGCGGGAATCTC
>Ga0233425_10010845_pt1 | contig 10890 bp, 14 predicted proteins | sample Watercolumn_Towu_2_FD_181712 | JGI IMG/M metagenome (GOLD analysis project Ga0233425, IMG submission 181712) | Freshwater microbial communities from Lake Towuti, South Sulawesi, Indonesia - Watercolumn_Towuti2014_140_MG | ecosystem: Environmental > Aquatic > Freshwater > Lake | place...
CCCCTCGCCGATCGCCCCTCAGCGGCCTCCACACGCGCACCAGCGGCACCGTGACGGCCTTCAGCGCAGGATCCCACACCGTCCCTACCAATGCCGTCAGGTCGCGGCTTGTGGAGGCGTCTGCGCCCAGGACCAGACGCCGGCCGTCCCCAGCCACCAGCGGCGTCACCGCATCCCGGCAGGCCTCCCAGGCTTCCCGCGTGACGAATTGAGACTCATTCGCCGCCCGCTCGTTGAGATGTTGCCGGCGGAACGCCCCAGGACGCAGCTGCAGCCGCTGCTCGTTGTAGTACCGCACCCGCTCCTCGGGTGTGCCCCGGAAACACCGCACCTGCGCTTCCTCGCCGGCCATGTGGAACAGCAGCAACCCTCCCTCACGGTAGATCGGCCATTCGTCGCTCACCAGCTCGCCCGACAACCCACGGTCCACGATGTCGTGCCACGTCTTCGACTCGGCCGCGTACCCGGCATAGCTGTCACAGATCCTGAGACAGGGCAGGCCGTGGGTCTTCCCCGGGGGCGGGGAGAGCTCCTCATAGGCCCGGATCCCGGCCTCGTAGATGACGCCCCAGGCCTCCGTGTGAGAGACGGTCAGGTGATTCGCCCCCGCGTCGGCAGCAGCGTTCACCGACAGCGCCCGGATGATGCTGCGCGTCGGCAGGAACTCGAGCTCGGTCCTGTCCGCCCGGCAATTCTTGGACAGGTAGGGATTGCGCCGCACCATGTCAGCGATCATGCTGAACTGCCGGCCGGCGGCCTGGTCCAGGTCGTTGGCTGCGGCGAAGTGCTCACCCGGTAGCGCCAGCCACCTCCAGGCCAGCAGGACGGCGTTGGCCAGGGTCTTCCCGGTCTTCTTGACGTGCGAGATCCCCAGCAGCGTCACGTCCTCAGGCTGGGCCCACCAGGCATTCAGCACGGCCGCCTGCCACAGCTCGAGGGTGATCGGCCGGCCGTTGTCCAGCAGCCAGCCATGCGGGCTCTGCGCCCACCCTACGGGCCCCAGGTTCCGCCAGGCGGTGACAAGGCTCGTCGTGCTCACTGCTCGCCCCCAGAGGCCACCAGAGCGTCCAGGACGGTCTTGGCGTCATCTTGGACGGCCGGCTTCTCCTGGGCCGCTGCCAGGGCCTGCAGGGCCCGAGAACAGGCGTTCTGGTACGCCGGCCACACCTTGACGGCCGGGATCTCGGCCAGCTCCGTGCCGGCCGCAACCTCGGTCTCAATGTAGGCTTCCAGGACCGAAACCATGGTCACGGACAGCGCGGCCCGGGTGGCCAGGGCCTGCCGCACGCCGTCAGGCGTCAGCAGCTCCCGCCTGATCGTCCGCAGCTGGCGCCGCCCCTGCTTGTCCAGGGCCTTGGCGCCGTGCGTCTTCAAGGCATAGGCGCCGTGTTTCGTGCCCTTGACGGTCACAGAATCACCCCCGATGGAAAGACGCATAGGCTCAGACCGACCATTCCGTGACTATCCTTTCGGCAGATGTGCCACCCCGCCATAGGCTCAAACGGCACCTGTGGCGCATGGCTTCCGGATAACCTGAGATAAGCGCAATTATCGTAACCATCCCGGCCGTCCACCGTATGTATTGTCTGACAACCTGGGCGGGCGGGCCTCTTGGCCTTCCCGGAGAGTTGCCACGAGTTGCCACGACTTGCCACATGACAAGACGCGGGAATTGGTACCGTTGCCAGCGTGCTTCTTAGAAGCACGCGGCGGTAACTCTCGGTGGCAATCAATCGGAAGTCCATGCGTACACCTTCCCGCTGGAGGACCTGCGCGCTCGGACGTTCGGATCCCGCTCGAGGACCTGCAGGGCCTTGGTGGCCGTGGACTTGCCGAATAGCATCCCGGCAGCGCGGGTATCCGCCTCGAGCTGCTCCCGGGTCAGTCCGGCGTCTGCGTGCTGGAGTTGCCGGATGAACTCGGCCGCCACGGTTTCCCACAACAGGGAGGAGGTGACGGGTTCTCGCTGTTCGCCGAACCCGACCAGCAGGCCGCCGTGTGGCGGGTTGATCAGGCTGATGGCCTGGGGCGGGAGGGGGTTGGCCTGGCGGAACTTGACCGTCTGGAGCGTGCGCTCGCGGTCGGTGATTGGCCCCTTGCCGACGATCCAGTAGCAGGCGTCGATGTTCGCCATGAAGGCGCCGGATCCCCGGGCGCGGGTGGAGAGGTCGCCGCCTTCCTGCTTTGTCGGATGGTGCAGGATCAGGCTCGTGCATCCGGTGAGCTGGCCAAGCTCCCGCAGCGGGTCGGTGAACTGGGTCACCTCGCCGGGGTTGTTCTCGTCGCCGGTGAAGTACGCCCCAAACGAGTCGATCTGGAGGAGCTGCGTCCCCTCCCCGTCGACCATGTGGCGGAGGGTCAGCGCCCCCTCCTTCGACCGGATGTCCAGGGCGGAGAGGTCCAGCACGAACTCCCGGCCGGGCGGGTCGATCTCGAGGCCGCGGCACAACTCAATGAGCCGCTCCTGGTGCATGACCGTCGGCATGTCATGGCCGAGGTAGAGAACGTTCCCGATGTCGGTCGCCGGCTGGCCCCAGAAGTTGAGGCCGCGGGTGAAGCACAGCGCGCCCTGCGCCGTCAGGAGAGACTTGCAGTCGCCCCACATGCCGATGAGGGCGCCGATCCCGCCCTTCGGGACGCGGCCGGGGATGGCGAACTTCGTCTCGGGTATTGGCATGGCGCACAGCTCGGCCGGGGTGAACCGGAGGCGCGTCAGGCCAGGCGCCGGTCCCCACCTCTTCGCCAGGGTTTCGGAGGCCTCGGCGAAGACACGCGCCAGCTCGGCAGGATCCTCGCTGGCCTTGGCGATCTCGGAGGCCTTGCGCATGGCCCACCGCTGCCTCGAGAGGTCCCGGATGAACCTCACCTGGCCGTCAAGGTTGGGCTGGGCGTCGGTGAGCAGCAGGGTCAGGAGGTTGAAACCCCCGGCCTCCTGATAGTCGCCCGAGTCCTTCAGGCGGTAGTGCAGCGTGTCATCGTTGATCGCCTCGCCGGCGTCGGCCAGGTCGCACATGGCCTGATAGACCCGGCGGTGGGCGAGGCCGAAGAAGTCCGAGGGGTGCAGCTCGCGCCGCACATCAGGAGGCAGTCCGTGGAGGCTCAACGTCCCGAGCAGGGCGCGCTCGGCTTCGGGGGAATGGGGCTCGCTCATGGCTTCACCCCAATCTCCCGGGCGGCGATCAGCCGGAGGGCAAGGATGTGCTTGCAGCCACCCGGGGGGCGCCGCATGGTGTTGTCCGGGCAGTCGCAGCTCTCGGTGGTCGTGTGGTAGCGCTTGAACTTCGCCGCCCAGGCGTCGAGCTCGTCCGCTGCCAGGACGAGCTGCCGGGCCCGAACCTCGCGAGCATCGGGCTTCATGGCTTGCCTCCGATCGGCCAGCAGTCCCGCGGCAGCCAGGCGCACCAGCCGCAGTGAGGGCAGCGCGTCGTGTGACGGTTCAAGGCCGAGGCGATCGGGACCTCGAAGCCGTGGTCGCAGGCGTCGCAGGTGACCGCGACCGGTTGTGGGCTGTGGTATTCTTGAGGCGAAGGCCCACTCATGGTCGGGTCGGGTCCACCGGCGCCCCCTGGCAGGGGCGCCTGCGTTTCACTTGGCGGAATCTCGCGCATAGCGTCTCCCGTCCTTCATCGCTGCTGATGCCAGATGCTCGGGGTCGCCACCGTCAGCACGACAGCGCTCGCCGACGTGCTGGCGGACAGGGTTGCGCCCCCTGCGACCGGAACGGGCTGACTCAGCCCGACCTTCTCGGTAGGCTGGTGCGTGTGCTCGGGCTTACTTGGAGCGTGGATCGTTGACATCGCGCACCTCCTGGCTGGCCGAGGACAGCCACCACCGAACGAGCCCGCTCTTGGTTCGCCCGGCGAGCGCCGCAAGACGCTGCAGCTCGCGGCTCTCCTGAGGCGTGAGCCACACGGAGAAGATTTGCTTCCCGGGCCGAGCGCCCTCTATCTGATCGGGCATGACAACCTCCGCGAGTTAAAACAGAACGGCCGCCAGCATCCCGCTGGCGGCCGTCGGATGATCTTGCAGCCTATCTAGCCGGCCGGGCTTCGATTCGAGCCGTGACTTCCCGGTCCAGTTCGACTGTCTGCGCCTTCCTGACCTACATTATACTACAAATTGGCGCGCTCGGCCGTCTCCTGCTCGAGGACTGAGTCGTATGTCTCGAAGTCCCACAGCTCGCGGAAGGCGGCCATCATCATGCTTTGGAGCGTGTTTGGCTCGATCGCCTCGACCTCCACTTGCACCAGTTCGCCGTGTCGCGCGACGAATCCGGCCGCCCGGGAGTCGCTGGCCTTTCCTGGCATGGGGACAAGTCCAAGCGCGTCGATCTGCTCGGGCAGGACGGCGACGCGCCGGATCTCCGCGAACGCCCCTCCTGTCCGCTCGATCAGGTCGCGCTGGATGTCCTCGCCCGATGGATCGAAGTCGCCGGCATACAGCAGCACGGCGGGGCGCCCTTGAGCCTCGACGTCCGCGGCGATGTCGTCCAGGTAGGTCTGCGAGCCGTAGCCGCGTAGGAGCAGCAGCGGCACCCCGTAGTCGGCGAACCACGCGTCGAGCAGCGCCAGAAGGGTTGCCTTCTCGGCGCCGATGTAGACCGCCGCCTCCTGCCCCTCGGTCCGGTCGCGTCGGTACCGGCGAGCCAGCCAGGCTCGGGCGCTTTCGGGACTCGTCCATGTCTGGTAGCGGATGATCTCCCGCGTCTGGTCGATCAGTGAGGGGAAGGCGCCTGCCCTCCTGGCGGCCGCCGTCCGGGCTGAGAGCGTCTTGTAGTCCATCAGGCGGTTCTGGAGGATCCCGGCGGCCACGAGGCGATAGAACAGCTGCCGGAGGGTGACTCCGGTGTCGTAGCCGGCGATGATGGCCGCGGCTCTCTCCAGGATCTGCGTCCAGTCTTTCATGCGACCACCTCACGGGCCAACTCTCGCGGCCATGCCAGGCCCAGGCTCGGGGCGAACCGCTCGAGCGGGTCGCTTGTAAACAGCCTTGAGTAGTGCTGATACAGAGCCAAACCCTCCACGCCGTGCCATCCCATTGCCTCGAGAACGTCCGCAGTCGGTGCGCCCTGTTCGCGGTAGCGCACGGCCGTCGCACGCCGGATGGCATGCGGCGCGAAGTGTCGCACGCCGGCTGCCCTCGCCAGGCGGAGGCAGACAAGCCGCCACGCCTGGCGGTTGACGGCCGCGCCCTCGTCGGTGAGGAAGACTCGTGGTCCAACCCCGAGGCGCTGCCGGTCCTCGAACCATCGCTCGAGCGCCCAGGCGGTGAACTCCCCGAACCCGTTGGTCGTCACGCGGCCCCTCTTGCGGCGGACGACAACGCGCCGATCCTTCAGGTTCAGCTCGTCAACGTTCAGGTTGCAGACCTCCGAAGCGCGCAGGCCGCAGTCGAACGAGAGCAGGAGCATCGCCAGGGTGCGGCGGTAGGTCAGGCGGCCCCGGTGCTGCACGAGGTAGTCCGTCAGGGATCGGACCTCCTCGAGGCTCAGGGCGCGCAGGCAGGTGGAGGGCTCGCGCTTGGGGGCCTTCTTTCCGGCGAACGGGTGCAGCTCCCGCGTCAGGCGTTGGCGCCCGTCAAGACCCAGGGCCCACTTGAGATAGGCTCGGATCGCCGCCAGGGTGACGTAGGTGTAGTTCCTGCTCCAATGATGCTCGCCGGCGTAGCGGTCGAAGTCACGCGAGCTCAACTGATCAAGGGGGATCTGCTGCGAGGCCAGCCAATCGGAGAAGCGTGACAGACAGAGGCGATAGGTGTCCGCGGTGGCTTCCGAGTACGCCTGCTCGGAAAGGAATCGCTCGACGTCCAAGGGTGCCTCCCTGCCCGCTGGAACGGGCCGTCGATCGTTGGGGCGGAAGTTCGCCCGCCTAGGTTGTCGGGGCATGCGCTCTCGGCGCGTGCCTGTGGTAGAGGAAGTGTACTACAAACTGGGGCTACGTGCCAGGCCGTTCGGGGAAGGGGGTTCCAGCCCCCTCCCCCCGGTGGCAAGCCGTCAGCCGGCGGAGGCACCGCCAGCCGAGCGCCCCCGCCGGGACTTGAACCCGGAGCCTACTGATTAGCGTTCGAGACTGCCCGTTGACATTCGGGATTCTGGCCCTACTATTGAGGGCGAGGGACCCACCGGATGCACCCGGCAGGCCCCTCTGACCGACGGCGGCATGGCCCGCCACCATCGGCTGCGAGTAGGATAGCACGACTCCGCTGAGACTGGCGGGCCATGTTGCCCCTTCACAGGAGGCAGACATGGCCCGTCCGTTTCCTACCAGTGTCGTCCGTCGTTTGGAGGCGGACGCACCCCGCCAGGCTGCCAAGACCACGCAGCCCTTCCCCATCGACCCCAGCGAATCGTACGTCCTGCTCAACCCCACGCAAGTCTCGATCCTCGCTGTCTACGCCTCGATCCACGGCCCGGTCCCCCCTCCGGGAGTCTTCAGCGCGACATGGCGCCAGGTCCTTGCCGCCCGCACCGATGCCATCAACTGCAGGGAGTTCGCCGCCATGCTCGACGGCATCGGCTACCACATCCTCGAGGCGCTGCGCGCCGAGGTCTGCCCCGCTCGTGACCCAGCCGCGGAAGGGCCGTCACCCGCCCCCCTCGGGCGACTCTGACGCCGGGGCGGACCTCGGGAGGTGCCAGGCGCCCTAGCCTCGCCAGCGCGTCGACCCCGCGTTCACGTTCAAGGAGGAACCTCATGCTTCGCAAGCGCATCCGAATCGCCCGCTGGACCGCACCGCTCTGGACCCTCGTTCTGGCAGGCCTGGCGGTGACGGTCGTTTTCGCCGCCTGGCTGTGGATCACCCAGAGCCATGTCTGGGGGACCACGGCGGCCGGCGTCCAGGCCACCTGGGGATCCCCGACCTGCGCCCTCACAGGCCCCGGGTCGGTCGTCCAGTGCATCGGCAACTCGGGCTCAGACAACGCTCCATCCGCGGAGCTCGCTGGAATCGCTCCAGGCTCGGCCCTTGACCTGCACGCAATGGTCACCAACGGCGGAGCGGTCCCGATCTACCTGCAAGCCTGTCCCGCACCCACGGCGCCGGGCGTGACCCTCGTCTGCCCGGAGGCCGGCATCGCCATCCCGGCAGGGACCCAACTCCGAATCCACCAGCTCTACAGCTTCGGATCGGGGATCCCCTCGGACAGCTCGGTCGACTTCTTCCAGCCCGTCACGTTCGGCACGAGCCCGTAGAACACCGACCAGGAAAGAGGAGCGCCCCGCGAGGGGCGCTCTGCGTTTCTGGCCCCGGACTGGCAGGCGGAGGTGGCCCCCCACCAGCCCGGGGCACGGCAAAGGAGCCCAGCCCATGACCCGACCGACATGGGCCGGCGGGCGGGACTCAGTCTCCTGAGTCCCGCGACGCCGAGTCCTTGATTGACACCCCGCACAGCGGGCAGACGGGGGTCGCCACTGGCAGCCCGACGGTTATGCCGACCGTGCACTTGTGCTGCCACGAGTCCCGCTTCAGCTCGGCCCGAAGCCGGGCATCGCTCGCCTCCTCGAGGCGTCGCTGCCTTTCAGGCGTGAAGGGCGCCCGCTTCTTGCCCATCATGCCGCCTCGCGCAGGTAGTCGTCGGCCTGCTTCTTGGTGAGGACACCATGCTCGGCCAGCGTCCGGGCAGCCTCAGCCCGGGCAGCGGCACTCGAGGTGTCCAGCGGCAAGACGTACTTGCCGAGCCGCATGTAGGCGTTGACCATCCGCCCCATGCGCGTGCGAGCCGTGTTCCAGGGTTGGCTCGTCGCCTCCCGGGGATCCCTGCCCTGCTCCCTGATCTGGGCCAGCATGGCCGGCCCGACCTCACCAGCCTCGAGCTTCAGCGAACCCAGCGCATCGCAGGCCGTTCCGATCTTCTCCTTCAGCACGGTGAGGCTCACCAGGGCGGCCAGGAACTGATCCACGAGGGCTACAACCTCTCGCTCGCCCTTGCCGATCGAGGCCAGGTACTGCTGCCGCTGCCAGGCGTCGATCGCCACGTTCACACCCACCAGCTGCCCGGTCAACTCGTCGCGGCGCCAGCTGAAGCCGACCAGAAGCGCGCTCAGCTCGAGCATCCGATCCTGCGCCGCCTTGAGCTCCTCGAGCGCCGTTGCGTCGCCCTCGGACTTGCCCTTGAACGTCAGCTCCGGGATCTTCGCCTGGACCGCCGCAGACTCAGCCTCGACCTCGGCCCTGCGCTCGTCCAGGTCGGCGAGCTCGGCCGTGATCTTCGCCTGCTTCGCACGCAACTCAGTCTCTTCGTTGTCGGTTCTCTTGGGCATGATCCTTGCGCCTCCTCTAGCGCATCCAGACGAACGCAGAGCCGGCCGTGATGTTGCCGACGTACAACCCGGACGTGCTCAGGGCAAACGGGCCCCTCATCGGGACGGTCGTTCCGGCTAGAGCTTGGAGGGTGAGCAGAGACTGGGCCCCGCTGCCCGATCCAGACGATCGCCAGAACGTCACGGAAGCCGCAGCACCACCAGCCGCGAGTCCGAGCCACACCATGCGCCCGGGGCAGGTTGAACCAACCACGGACGCCGGCGAAGTGAACGTCGACGCGCTTCCAGGAATCAAGTCAGGCATGGGTCACCATCCCCTCGAGGCCGCCAGGGCCTCTCGATCGTCGCGGCGCGGGATACTCGTCCCCCGCCGCTTGTGCGCCAGGGCGTCGAACGTCTCGACATGGCTGGCGAACAGGTCCGGCTTCTGCGCCGACATGCTGCACAGCGCATCCGCCGTGCTCATCTTGGGGTTCGCAATCAGCAGCTCGCGCACCGCCCTCGCAAACGCCGTCACCGGCGCCCCCGGCGGGTCGATCCACCGACCAGCCAGCAGGATTGCGTCTTCGTACTCCTTGGGTGTTGCTTTCATGGTCACCTCCTATTGCGCCGATTGCGCAATCCATTTCAGAACCTTCCACGGAACCGGGAGCCGTCGTAGTAGTCCGACCCCGATCGCCACTCCCCCCCGACCAGGCCGGTTGTCCCCCACCTCGAGAGCTGCTCCAGCGGCTTGACGGCCTCGCCGAGCTTTCCATTGGGCACCCCCGGCCCGAACCCCTGGTCCTTGGTCAGGCCCCAGACGGCCATCGACAGCGCCACCGCCAGGTCGATCTTCAGCGCCGCCTTCTCCTTCGCCAGCCGCAGGCCGCGTGGCGTCTCGACGGCTATGGCGTTCAGGATCGCATCCGTCAGGTCAGGGTCGCCGTAATGCCGCACCAGCCTGGCGGCGATCGCATCCGCCAACGCCGAGTCAGCCTCGACCCTGCCGGCGTTCTGGGGCAGCTCGACAACCCGAATCCCCTGGCGCTCCCAATCCAAGACCAGGGTGTGCAGCTGGTACGGGTCGCAGATGACGCACTCCACCTGCCCCGCCCGGTGTAGCATCGACACCTCCTGGCCGATGGTGGCCTCGAGGTCCACCGTGGGCTTCCCCCCTCGCCGATCGCCCCTGAGCGGCTTCCACACGCGCACCAGCGGCACCGTGACGGCCTTCAGCGCAGGATCCCACACCGTGCCTACCAATGCCGTCAGGTCGCGGCTTGTGGAGGCGTCTGCGCCCAGCACAAGACGCCGGCCGTCCCCAGCCACCAGCGGCGTCACCGCATCCCGGCAGGCCTCCCAGGCTTCCCGGGTGACGAATTGAGACTCATTCGCCGCCCGCTCGTTGAGATGTTGCCGGCGGAACGCCCCAGGACGCAGCTGCAGCCGCTGCTCGTTGTAGTACCGCACCCGCTCCTCGGGTGTGCCACGGAAACACCGCACCTGCGCCTCCTCCCCCGCCATGTGGAACAGCAGCAGTCCGCCCTCACGGTAGATCGGCCATTCGTCGCTCACCAGCTCGCCCGACAACCCACGATCCACGATGTCATGCCATGTCTTCGACTCGGCCGCATATCCCGCGTATGAGTCACAGATCCTGAGACAGGGCAGGCCGTGGGTCTTCCCCGGGGGCGGGGAGAGCTCCTCATAGGCCCGGATCCCGGCCTCGTAGATGACGCCCCAGGCCTCCGTGTGCGAGACGGTCAGGTGATTCGCCCCCGCATCGGCGGCAGCGTTCACTGACAGCGCCCGGATGATGCTGCGCGTCGGCAGGAACTCGAGCTCGGTCCTGTCCGCCCGGCAGTTCTTGGACAGGTACGGGTTGCGCCGCACCATGTCAGCGATCATGCTGAACTGACGGCCGGCGGCCTGGTCCAGGTCATTGGCCGCAGCGAAGTGCTCGCCCGGCAGCGCCAGCCAGCGCCAGGCCAGAAGGACGGCGTTGGCCAGCGTCTTCCCGGTCTTCTTGACGTGCGAGATCCCCAGCAGCGTCACGTCCTCAGGCTGGGCCCACCAGGCATTCAGCACGGCCGCCTGCCACAGCTCGAGAGTGATCGGCCGGCCGTTGTCCAGCAGCCAGCCATGCGGGCTCTGCGCCCACCCCACGGGCCCCAGGTTCCGCCAGGCGGTGACAAGGCTCGTCGTGCTCACTGCTCGCCCCCAGAGGCCACCAGAGCGTCCAGGACGGTCTTGGCGTCATCTTGGGGGGCCGGCTTCTCCTGGGCCGCTGCCAGGGCCTGCAGGGCCCGAGAACAGGCGTTCTGGTACGCCGGCCACACCTTGACGGCCGGGATCTCGGCCAGCTCCGTCCCGGCCGCAACCTCGGTCTCAATGTAGGCTTCCAGGACGCCCACCATCGTCACGGACAGCGCCGCCCGGGTGGCCAGGGCCTGCCGCACGCCGTCAGGCGTCAGCAGCTCCCGCCTGATCGTCCGCAGCTGGCGCCGCCCCTGCTTATCTAGAGCCTTGGCGCCGTGCGTCTTCAAGGCATAGGCGCCGTGTTTCGTGCCCTTGACGGTCACAGAATCACCCCCGATGGAAAGACGCATAGGCTCAGACCGACCATTCCGTGACTATCCTTTCGGCAGAT
>Ga0233425_10010846_pt1 | contig 10890 bp, 13 predicted proteins | sample Watercolumn_Towu_2_FD_181712 | JGI IMG/M metagenome (GOLD analysis project Ga0233425, IMG submission 181712) | Freshwater microbial communities from Lake Towuti, South Sulawesi, Indonesia - Watercolumn_Towuti2014_140_MG | ecosystem: Environmental > Aquatic > Freshwater > Lake | place...
TGTTAAAATGCAATGGCAAATCCATTCCATGAAAAAGTTTAATTAATTGCTCTTCTAACTTGTTATTGTATTTAGGTAGGATAATTTGTTGAAGCATTCTATCCTACCTAGGTACTTGAGAATAACTTTTTTTGGTTTTATTTTGAAACTTCGGACAGAGCCCAAATTTAAATAAAAATAAAAAATATAATCTCCTCTTCCCAAAATACGGAAAGGAAGATTTTAATGAAAAAGAAAAAAAGATAAGTCTGATTGGCTACACATTTATCTTACAAAATTTAAGAGATAAATTTAATTTATTATTAAAAAAAGGACATATATCTAAGTTCTACAAAGATAAAAGCGAATTACTAAGTTTAAAAAGAATTTTATAAGTTTATGATAGATAAACTTATAAAACCTCTTTCTTAGAAGAAAATATGGATAATTCAGAATTCCTATTTACATCAGAATCTGTTTCCGAAGGCCATCCTGATAAGATATGTGATCAGGTCTCAGATGCACTATTAGATGCATTTCTTGCAAAAGACCCAAATAGCAGAGTAGCAATAGAATGTCTTACAAAAACAGGTTTCATAACGGTTGCTGGAGAAGTTACAACAAGCACATATGTAGAAATTCAAGATGTAGTAAGAAATACATTAAGAGAAATAGGATATGACAATCCAGGATGCGGTTTTGATGCAAATACTTGTGCAGTTCTTATCTCTATCTCTGGCCAGTCACCAGATATAGCCATGGGAGTAAATGACGATAAGCACGAACAAGGAGCAGGTGACCAAGGAATGATGTTTGGTTACGCAACCAATGAAACTCCCGAATTAATGCCCTTACCTATTCTTCTTTCTCATAAACTAATAAAGAAATCCTCAGAATTAAGAAAGAACAAACAAATGCCTTATCTAAGACCTGATGGAAAATGCCAAGTTTCAGTTCTTTACAGAAACAATAAACCTGTAGAGGTAACTGCAGTGGTTGTTTCCTTACACCATGATGAAAAAGTTCAACAAGAGCAAATAAGGAAAGATGTAATTGAGCACATAATAAAACCTATATGTGGTAAATGGCTCGCAGAGGATGTTAAAATATATGTAAATCCTACTGGTTCTTTTACAATAGGAGGACCAGTAGCAGATACAGGTTTAACCGGAAGAAAAATAATAGTTGATACTTATGGTGGTTTCGGCAGACACGGGGGTGGTTGTTTCTCAGGAAAAGACCCTAGTAAAGTTGATCGTTCAGCAGCATACGCTGCAAGATATGTTGCAAAGAACGTTGTTTCTGCAGGTCTAGCAGAAAGATGTGAAGTTCAATTAGCTTATGCAATAGGAGTAGCAGAACCAGTCTCATTACATGTTAACTGCTTTGGAACAAATAAAGTGCCAGAAAATAAAATACTCGAATTAGTAAGAAAGAATTTCCCTCTTAAGCCAGCAGCAATAATAAGAGATCTTAATCTTAGACGTCCTATTTACAAAAAGACAGCTACATATGGTCATTTCGGAAGAAGCGATCCAGATTTTACCTGGGAAAAGACAGACAAAGCTCAAATTCTAAGAAAAGAAGCAGGACTTTAATTAATTTTTCAGAAAATCAATTATTTTATTTTGTATGACTAAAAACTTCTCCTTTTTGAGGGAACATATCTTATATTTAATGAGAGACTTTTCAATAGATGAAATCTTATCTACTCTAACATAACTATCTTTCTTTAATAGACCTTCAATAAAGTCTTCTTTCATTATTTTAACTTCAACAGACTTTTCATAAGATTCAGATGTTATCTGACATGCAAGAACATCTTCACCTTTAGGAACCTTAATAATTAAAACCGGTCGTCTCTTCCAATTTTGTAAATCTGAATAAGGAAACTCAACAACAATAATATCGCCCTTTACAAGTCCTTCCAAGCTTCATCCTCTTTCTTATTGAACCAAGTCTTACCAAAGGATTTAGCAGACATCAATGCACTTTCAGGAATACTTTTTCTGAGAACTATTTCATCATTTCTTCTAATCACAATCAGTCTATCACCCTCATTAATATCTTTTCTCATGTCAAGAGGAATAACGACTTGCCCTCTAGAACTCATTTTAGTTGTGTCAATTATCATAAATAAGATTAATCTTATTTATATTTAAACCTTATCTTTCAATAAGTCTTTCTCCAATTAACTAATAGTTTAGTTCCATATATCAAAAAGATTTATATACTATAGCAAATTATATAGTTAATATGGAAACAACTATACAAGTAAGTAAAGACTTACTAGAAACTCTCAAAAAAAGAAAGTTACATGAAAAAGAAAGTTACGAGAATATTATATGGGATTTATTAGAGGATACTATGGAGCTTTCAGAAGAAACAAAGAGGAACATGAAAGAGAGTAGAGAACAGTATAAAAGAGGAGAATTTGTTACTCTTGAATATATCAAGAAAAAACATAATATTAAGTAATGTATAACATTATATTTACTAGAAAATCTGAGGGTCAGCTTGATAAATTAGATAATTCTATAAGAGAAAGGATAATATCTTCTTTAGAAAGGATAAGAATTAGACCTGAAAACTTTGTAGAAAGACTAGTGGGTGAGCCCGGATATAAATTCAGAATAGGAGATTACAGATTAATTTTAGATATAAATAATGATCAACTTATTATTCTAGTTATTGAGATAGGACACAGAAGAAATATCTATAAAAAATAGTTTAAGCCCTTTTTATTATCCTAACAACACCCTTATCAGCATCAACTTCTATCAAGTTTCCCGTTTTAATCATTTCAGTTGCATTGTTAGTCCCAACAATGCAAGGTATCTTTAATTCTCTTGAAACTATGGCTGCATGCGACATCATTCCTCCTTGATTAGTCACTATAGCACTAGCTTTCTTACATGCAAGAATTATTGCAGGTTCGGTAGTTTCAGCTACGAGAATCTCTCCTTTTTTCATATCTATGATAACTTCATTTAATTTATCATAATTCTCGATATTTACTTTTATGACTCTAGCATAACCTCTTACAATACCTGGATAAGCAATTCTACCAATAATTTCTTTATTTTCTACTTTACTAATAAAATAAGATATAGCTTTCAAAGACTCTTCCCCGCTCAATATATTTAATTTATTATTTTTAGCAAATATAAAATAACTTTTTCTTCTTTCTTGAATATCTTTTTGATTAATTTTATTATTATGAAACAAAGCTACTATCTCATTAGTGGAAAGCAGCAATATAATATCTTTATCAACTTTTAATTTAATAGCTATAAAGTCTATAATCTTTTTTATAAAAGAGTCATTATTAAAAAATATTTCATTAAGTAATATTCTACCATGCATCTTAAAATCTCCGAAGTCTGAGAAGTTGTCTTTTATTTTATTATCATACTTCATCTTCTCAAAAGCCAAATCTGTATAGAAAAATTCAGTCATTCTATATAATTTTCTAAAATCTTCAAGTAAAGAAAAGAATAATGATACATTATCCTCATTCAAATTACCATTAATTATCTTCTCATAAATTTTAATTATTTTATTATAAGTTTCATCAGTTTTTAATTTAAGCTCGCTATATTTTTCTTTATTAGAATATATTTTCATACCTTCTTTCTCAGCTTTTTTTACTCCATTCAAAGATATATAGGAATACCATCTTCCATCATGAAAAAAAGCAACCCCATCAAGGTCTTTATACGCATTTACAAAATCATAAGAATTAATTAAAGGAACATATCCATCAAATCTAAAACACTCTTGGTAATCTTTTATATTAAACATATTTAATTATTTTCCCAGCGTAGTAATTGGCCTACTTTGCACAATATAGAACTTGCCTTTTTCAAAAGCCCATTCTATATCACATGGAAATCCATAATGCTTTTCTATTTTTATTATAAGATTTGCAAGTTCGTCAATCTGTTTTCCAGATAGTTTCTGTTCTTTTCCTTTTTCTCCACTCTCTTTCCATTCATTTCCACCGCCTTTCTTTCTGAAAAGACCTTTTTCTTGTTCAGAAACATTAATTTCAAGTATTCTCTTAGGTTCTTTTTCAACAACATAACTATCAGGAGTTATTTGTCCAGAAACTATTGCTTCACCCAATCCTAGACCTGCTTCAATTATTAATTGATTATAATCTTGAGTTACTGGATGAACTGAAAATGCTATTCCAGATATCTCACTATTTATCATCTTCTGTACAACCACTGCAACAGATATAGCATCTTTCTGCAAATGCTTTTCAAATCTATAAAATATAGCTCTAGGAGTAAAAAGAGATGCCCAGCATCTCTGTACGTTTTTAAGAAGATTTTCTTTAGTAGTATTAAGATATGAGTCAAGTTGTCCAGCCCAAGCAGCAGCCACGCCATCTTCCGAAGTTGCGCTACTTCTAACAGCAACAAATTCACTATCAAGCTCTTTATAGTGTTTCATAATTTCATCACTAATATCTTTAGGCATTTTCTTGCTTAGAATTATCTCCTGAATGATTTTACTAGCTTCATCAACACTTTTGACTTCTTCATGATTTACTTTATGCAATTCATGATCAATCTCATCAGCAATCTTAGTTTCTTTAATGAACTTTTCAAAAGAATCTGATAAAACAACAAAGCCTCCTGGTACGGGTATTCCTGCTTGAGTCATCTCTCCTAAACTAGCACCCTTACCACCAGCAAGGATAACATCCTTTTTACTTAATTTCTTAAAGTTTCTAACAATTTCCATATTTTATCTTAATTTAATACTATTAAATAGTTTTCTTTTCCAAATAAAAAACTAGAATATTTTCTTTCCATTCTTATAAACATGCATTTTTCTTTTTACAATTTCTTTAAAGAAAGGCACTGGTGGAACAACAAACTCAGGTGAGAAAGCACCTCTCTCACTAATTATGCCTTTCTTTATCATCTGAGCCATTATACTCGCAGGCATACCTGTGTCAATATTACTTCCAGCATCTTCCCAACCCTTCAATGTTTGTACAAGACACTCCATCATAACTTCTTTCTTCTTTCCATTCTTTTTACCTTTAACATATACCCATAAATTTTCAACTTCCTTATACCCCTCAGGTATCTTCAGTTTTTTAAGTATTTCAGTAAGGAAGTTCACTGGAATAACTTTATTTCCTTTATAATCAATAGGTTCAGTCCCAGCAAATCCTAATTCAACCATAGTAGCAATTTTATCATATGAATGATCTGGGAAACCTGCAAAGAATTTAACATCAGTTATTCCTTTGCTCTTAAAAAACTCATAAAATGTAAATGTCTCAGGATGATGCCCGACATTGAAGCACTTTTCTCTTCCAATTCCTTTATGATAACATCTAACAACAGTATCAATAGGTTTTATAGTAACATCTTTATTATGCACAACCATATCTGCAGGTGTTAAAAATTCTTCAGTTATGCTCTGTATTGAAAAAGGAACTACAAAAACTTTCATATTTGAATCCCATGCGAATCCAGCCTCAGCATAATTAACTTTATCAAAATCATCATAAATATATCTTAACATAACATTTCCAATCCCTGGAACTGACCCACAACCAGTAATATGGGTTAATCCCTTTCTTTTTAACTCATGATTATATTTGAACTGTTCTTTAGTAAGAGGAATATCAGAACCTAAATCAATCATATGAACTCCTGCTTCAATACAAATCTCAAGAACTTTATCATTCCAATCACCTTCTATACAGTTTAAAGCAACATTAGCACAAGATTTCTTAATAACTTCAAGCATCCCTTTAGGATTTTTAATATCAATATATGCATAACCCGTTTTATTATATTTTTTCATAAGCCATTTTAATCTTGACTTATCTCTTCCACAAAGTAAAACAGAATATCCACTTTCAAGCAAGTCTCTTGAAGCAATTCTACCTTGTGCACCAGTCGCACCAAGAACTATAAAATCATATTTCATCACAATTTACCTCTTTAATAATACATATACAAATATATACTTTAAAAATATGTCTATTCAAATATTTAAATAATCTGTTTATTTTAAAAGAATATGAAATATGAAGTGTTTTGGAAAAATCCAGGTTATAAAGTGCGTTCTGAACTAACAGAAGATATAGAATGTGATTATCTTATTGTAGGTGGAGGAGTAGCAGGAGTTTCACTAGCTTATTTTCTTTCAAAGAAAACAAATAAAAAAATAGTTCTAATAGAAAAAAATACCATAGCTTCAGGGGCAACAGGAAAAGCCGCAGGAAGTTTAGTTTTATGGGGCGAACAAAATGTTAAAGACTTTGTCGATAGACACGGAAAGAAGAAAGGCTTTTTCATTTGGAAAAACATCGAGAAAACTTTAATGGAAATTAATAATATTATCAAGAAATATAAAATAGATTGTGATGTCGAGCATCAAGATATTATTTATGCAGGTTTAAATCGCCCAGCCGAATACGATTTATATGATGAATATGAATTACTAAAAGAGATAGATAATCATTCTCGTTTGTTAGAAGGTGAGGATCTACAAAAAGAAATAAGAACTCCTCTCTTTAATCACGGTCTTTTTTCTAAAGGTAAGGGAGTTTCGATAAATCCTTTAAAATTCACTCAAAATTTATCTAAGGTTGTTGAAAGACTAGGAGTAAAAATATATGAGAAAACCTGCCTCATATCTGCTAAACAAGGCATAGCACACACTCATTTAGGAGATATAAAATATAAAAAGATTATCTATGCAATGGATACAGATTATCCTTCTGAGAAAGTTAAGAATCTAAAGTCTACGATTGTTTTGACTAGACCTTTGACTAAAGAAGAAGCTGATAAAACAGGTTTATCAAAAAAGAAAATTATCTGGGACAATCGGAAAAGATACAATTATTTTAAATTAACAAAAGAAAATAGGCTTTTAGTTGGATTCGGAGGAATGATAGTGCATAAAAGACATAGAAAGACAGACCCTCATTTTCCTCACCTAAAACAGATAAAGACATTCATAAAGAAATTATTTCCATATTTAAAATTAGATATAGAATATGCTTGGTCAGGACATTTCGGAGTAACTAGTAATTACTATCCTTTAATAGAATTCAAAAAAGACTATATTTCTATTGCAGGAGCATCTACTCAGCCAAATTGCGTCCTATCTGCCAAATATATTTCAGATAAGCTTACTGGAAAAAAGTCAAAGTTAGAGCCTTTCTTCGATATTGATTAATTCTTACTAGGATATTTAATACAAACGCCAACACCCGGAATCGAACCGGGAAATCCCGAAGGAAAGCGGTTTACTTGTCTTATTTTAAATCAGACATTTAATAACTCAAGACCGCCCGAGTACCATTGTCGCATGTTGGCAAGTTGGACAATATTAATTGTCTTTCAACCTTATTTAAATATAACTGATAAGACTTATAGACCTTTCTTTGAGTATATTCTTTAAGCGGTTTAATTACTCCTATAAATTCAGATATTAAAACTGAAATATCTTCCAGAAATAATTTACTTCCAGAATGAAACATTATACCTCTCTTATTTTTTAGAGAACCATCAGTAATTATTACTCCCAACACGTAATATATTTTCTCCATTTTTCTACCTTTCTTTATTATATCAAGAACTCTTAAAGAATCTCTTTTTACTCCTTCTGGGAAAACCTAAATCACTCAAATATCTAACTATTTTTACAGAATGTTTGAGAAAATTCTTTGTCTCAAGGTCGGACTATCGTATCAAAATAATCTTGCATTGTTTCTGCTCTTCTTATCTTTTTTATTTCTCCATTTGCATCCACTAAGAATTCTGCACAGCGTAATTTTGCATTATAATTGAAACCCATAGCATGTCCGTGCGCTCCACCATTATGTATTACTATAGTGTCTCCTCTTTCTATGGAAGGTAATGCTCGATTTACTGCAAATTTATCATTGTTTTCACATAGGCTTCCTGTTACATCATAGATAACTGACTTATTTTGGTCTTCTTTTCCAAGTACTGTTAGATGATGATATGCACCATACATCCCAGGACGCATAAGATTTGCCATGGTTGCATCTACTCCTACAAAATTTTTATATTTTCTTCTGACATGAAGTACTTCTGTTGCAAGAAATCCATGTGGTCCAGTAATAGCTCTTCCACATTCCATGACTATTCTAGGACTTTGTGTCTCTCCAAATCCAGCCATTCTATAAGCTTCTTGTATTCCTTTTGCTACTCTTTCTATATCTACAGGCATCTGTTCTGGTTTGTAAGGAGTACCCACTCCTCCTCCCAAATTAAAGAAATCAAATTTTATTCCTAGCTCTCTTGCGATTTTTGCCCCCAAGTCACATAACATTTTTCCATTTTCTATGAGAGCCTCTTCTTCTAATGTATTTGAAACAACCATAGTATGCAATCCGAATCGCTTGGCTCCTCGTTTTTGTGCTTCTCTATAAGCTTCTTGTATCTGACTATTAGTTAAACCATATTTTGCTTCTTCTGGCTCTCCAATGATAGGATTACCTTTGCGTAACGGTCCAGGATTATACCTAAAACATATCATCTCAGGGAATCCTCTCTAAGTGCTTCTTGTACACGATCAATATGTGTAATATCATCTAGATTTAAGATTGCCCCTGCTAAATATGCTTCTTGGAATTCGCTTTCTGGTGTGTCATTTGAAGTAAACATAATTTCATTTCCTTTCATGTTGGAGGTCACACTCATAGCAAGTCTTATTTCTGGAAGAGAACTGCAATCTGCTCCCCATTCTTGTTGTTTCATTAATCTTAGAATATGTGGATTTGGAAGTGCTTTGACTGCAAAATAATTTTTGAATCCTCCTGGTACCCAGTTAAATGCTTTATTAAATGTCTGGATTGTCTCTCTTATACCTGTTGCGTCATAGACATAGAAAGGAGTTGGATTATCTTTTCTAATCTCTTTTATTGCAGAGACGACATGTGCTGGAATTTGTTTTGCACTTTCTCTTCTTATAACATCTACTCTCCAACTTTTTCCACTAGCAACTAAATTCTCTAAATAGTCTATGGCAGGATGTCGACTAGCATCAGATATTTCTTCTCTCGCTTTTTTTGCTTCTGCTCTGTATGCATCACCAAATATTTCCAATGCTCTTCTTGCACCATTTTGACTTACATATCCATCATTGCTTGTTGCATTTGCCCATATTTGAAGAGAATTTATTTTTCCAGGTATATTTTTAATTACAAATTTATTACTTCCAGGGACATGAATTACAACTTCCTCTAATGCATCAGGATTTAGTCTCAATGCTTTAACTCTACTAAAAAATTCGTCTTTGTCTTTTTCGTTTACCATTTTATACTTTTAAATTTCTTCTTATACTATCAACTGCCTCTTCTATGTTTTCTGTATGTCCAAATGAACTTAATCTTGTATATCCTTCTCCAGAAGGACCGAATCCTGAACCCGGAGTTGTTACTACATGTGCTTCATTTAACATCTTATCAAAAAAGTTCCAAGATCTCATTCCATTAGGATTTTCCATCCACAAATATGGAGCATTTATTCCACCATGAACAGCTATTCCCTTATTCAATAATGCTTCCCTTATTATTTTAGCATTTTCCATATAATATTTAACAAGTTCTTGAGATTCTCTTATTCCTTCATCAGTTAATGCAGCTAATCCACCTTCTTGAGCAATATTAGAAGCTCCATTAAAGAAAGTAGTCTGTCTTCTATTCCACATTGAATGTAATTTTCCAGGCTCGGTATTCTCTGCTACTAAACTTCTAGGTACAACGGACCACCCAAGTCTAACTCCAGTAAATCCACAGATTTTTGAGAAACTATTAATTTCTATAGCACATTCTTTTGCTCCATCTATTTCATAAATACTTCTAGGAAGATTAGGATCTTTTATAAAAGAGGCATAAGCTGCATCAAAAATAATTACAGATTTTTTATCTCTTGCAATTCTAACAAACTTTTCAAGAGCACTTTTATCCATCACAGCTCCAGTAGGATTATTTGGACTACACAAATAAATTAATCCAGGAGTTTCTTGAACATCAGGAAGTTCAGGAGTAAATCCATTTTCTTTTGTACAAGGCATATAAATCATACCAGAATACTTTCCTTCTCTAAATTCTCCGGTTCTTCCAGCTATAACATTTGTGTCAACATAAACAGGATAAGCAGGATCTTGAACAGCAACTATTGTATCTGCAAATAAAGATTGTATATTTGCCACATCACATTTTGCCCCATCACTAACAAATATTTCAGTTGAATCAAGATCAACACCCCTTCTACCATAATTTTTAACCAGTGCTTCTCTCAATCTAGCATCTCCTTGCTCATCTCCATAACCAGTATAAGTTCTTACATTCGATAATTTCTCAACGCCCGCTCTCAAACCCGCAATTATTCTTGGAGGAATTGCTTCTGTTGTGTTACCTATTCCTAATCTATGAATTTTAACTCCCGGATTTTCTTCTCTAAATTTTCTTGTTCTCTCTGTTATCTCAGAAAAAAGATAATTTGGAGCTACTCTTTCAAAATTTTTATTTATTCTTACCATTATTAATCAACCCGTAAGAAATCCTTGGCTTTCAAGCCAATGAATGAATTACGGAAGAAATTTATTCTAATAGAAATATAAAACAGGGAGAGTTTGTTGCAACTCCCTGAAATAAACTTGTAGTTGTAACTTTCTTTCACTAAATAAACTTTGTGGAGCGCGGAGCGTGTCTAATAAATAAGTTCGTTTTATAAGGAGGTAACACCTCCTTCAGTTAATTAAAGGAGGTAAAACCATGTTATCTAGATGGAACAATGGAATAAACTGTATAAACCTTGCGCTTTCTACTGCACAAAGGCTTTTACAGCAAGTAGTAATAAAAAAGAAAAGTAGAGGAAGAAAACCTAAGAGAGATAT
>Ga0233425_10010847_pt1 | contig 10890 bp, 9 predicted proteins | sample Watercolumn_Towu_2_FD_181712 | JGI IMG/M metagenome (GOLD analysis project Ga0233425, IMG submission 181712) | Freshwater microbial communities from Lake Towuti, South Sulawesi, Indonesia - Watercolumn_Towuti2014_140_MG | ecosystem: Environmental > Aquatic > Freshwater > Lake | place: Indonesia...
GATGGCTTTCAGGATGTAGATGGTGGGGTCGCTGTTCCACTCGATCACATCGATCTTCTCGTCATGTAATTCACGCACGATGGCCTGAATACGCACGCCGCGGATGCCAACGCAGGCGCCGACCGGGTCGATGCCCGGTTGGGTGGCGGCGACAGCCACCTTGGCGCGTTGGCCGGGTTCCCGCGCGATCGAGCGGATCTCAACCACGCCGTGGTAGATCTCGGGAACTTCGGTTTCCAGCAAGCGGCGCAGGAAATTGCGGTGGCCGCGGGAAAGGATGATCTGCGGTCCACGGGCATTTTCGAGGACGTCCAGCAGCAAGGCGCGCACCCGGTCGCGCGGGCGGAAATGCTCACCCGGGATGGATTCTTTTCGGGTCAGTACACCCTCAGCCTTCAGATCCATGCCGATGGTGACACCGAGGGCATTGGAAGCCTGAACCACACCGCTGATGATCTCGCCCTTCTGTTTGTTGAAGTATTCGATCTGGGAGAGATGTTCCGCGTCGCGGATCTTCTGCTGAATGACCTGCCGGGCGGTCTGCGCGCCGATGCGGCCAAAATCAACGGCCGGGGCTTCGATCATTAGTTCATCACCCAGTCCGCAATCCGGGAAAAGCTGGCGGGCTTCCGCCAGGCTGACCTCGGTGTTCGGCAGCGCCACTTCTTCCACCACCTCGCGGGCGGTGTAGATGGTCACTTTGCCGGTCTCGGGGTCGACTTTGGCGGTAACATCCTGCTTTTTGGGGGCATTCACAGCACGCTTGTAGGCGGATTCCATCGCTTCTTTGAGCGCCTGCATGATGACATCCCGGGGAAGCTGTTTCTCCTCCAGGACTTCTATGAAAGCCAGCACAAATTCGTTCTTCATTCTTACTTTATCTCCACTCTGACGAACTTTTGGTATTAGATGCAGAAAAGTGGGGAGTACCCACTTTTCGGTGAAAGCAATATCGGTGAAACGTGAAACAACTCTATTTTAGCATAACTGGCTATGGGAATCAAGCATTCGACCGTCCCGCCTGAATCTTTACATTATCTACACAGATTTCTAATAATCCCTTCACATCCGCCTGATAATATTAGCGCAATAAGGAGAACAAAATGAATAAAACGCTAAAAACAATATTGATCATTCTCGCTGTCATCCTCGGATTGGCGATCGTGGCCTTTTCCATGACCTTCATGCACGGTTTTGGTTTCCGCGGCAGAATGGGCATGCCCTTCTACGGCGGGTTCATGGTAGTCGGCGCCCTCTTTGCCATCTGCCGCTTCCTCCTCCCGGCCGCGTTGATCGGCTGGTTCTTCTGGTGGCTGATCAATCAGGTGACCGCCCGCAAAGTAGCCGAAGCCTTGAAGGCGGCCGCGCCCGCGCCAGTAGTAGAAACACCTTGCAAACACTGCGGAAAACCGGTCCAGGCTGATTGGGTGGCCTGCCCGCACTGCGGTAAAAAGCTTTAAAGCAACCAGAAATTTCTCTCCTTCCTCCAGGAGCGCCGGCGACGGCGCTCCTTTTCTATCCTCTTGAAAATGGGACACGCGGGATGTACACTGATGTAGTCACAATACCGCTTTCCCTGATGGCAGGAAATCCACATCCACCTACATCCCTCCCTGCAAGCAAGTAAAGGAGGAATATATGAAACACGCGCTGTACACCCAGAAATGCCGGGACGCGGTCCGAACGCTGGTTTTCCGGCGCGGCTCCCTGCGGACGGCGCTAACCAAGGTCGCCGCGGAATGCTTTGCCACTTTCCCGCTGCAGCAAGTACCGTACGGTGACGCGGCACCCTGCACGGCTCTGATGGACACCCTGACCGACCATCACCAGCGGCTGCCAGCTGACGTCATCGCCGGGATGGATGAAGAGCAGGTGCGGCAAGCCGCCCAATCCATTCTGGATCTCTTCTACCAGCTTTCGGTGGATGAGGGCATGCAATTTGTGGACACGCAATGGAAGGCCACCTACCTGCGGCCAATGAAAACCCATTATTAATGGATTTGTAATATTAAAGCCTAGACAAAACGGTTCTTCTGGACCAAGTCCGGTTGACTCTGGAATCTGCGGTCTGTAAAATGTACAAAAAAGGAGATAAGATGCGCAATACATTCAAACTGATGGTAGTACTACTGGTGGCCGGGTTGATCCTCTCGGCTTGCAGCTTCAACGCGAGCACCGCCAACATCCCGGAAGCCTACATGGCGACCGATGACAGCGGCGCGAACCAAACCACGGTTTTCGCCCAGGATCAGGGCTTTTACGCCATTGTGGTGCTCAAGAACGCGCCGGATGACACCACTGTCAAAGCTGTGTGGACCGCAGTGGACGTAGCCGATACCGACCCGAACCTAGTGATCGATGAATACAGCCTCACCACCGGTGATGCCACCATCCCCTTCAGCCTGGTCAATGACAACCTCTGGCCGACCGGCAGCTACAAGGTGGATATCTACCTGAATGACGAGCTGAACCAGACCCTGGAATTTGAAGTTCAGTAATTTATATCATTCAATAAACAGGCTGCCATCTGGCAGCCTGTTGTCATTTAATTACGGGTATGTTCACCAACGGGTTGATTGACATTTTCTCCTTTACCGCTATAATCTCAAACATATGCTGAGCCTGGAACTCAGGGCTGAACATCCGCTCCAGAGAGCCTGCGGACGGTGCAAGCAGGCAGCGGTTTTTGCCCGATCCAATCCAGCGTCAGAATTTGACCAGTTTTCCACGGAAGGCTCCGGCCTGAAAAGGAAACGGGTACGCCCGTTAGCGCGTACAAAGGTCCCGCCCCGGCGGGATAAATGCAGGTGGCACCACGGGCAGCCCCTCGTCCTGCGGACGAATGGGCTGTTGTTTATTAACCAGGAGGAGCAAACATGCTAGATATCAACCTTATCCGCGAGAACCCTGAAGTGGTGCGTGAAGCCCTGCGCAAACGCCAGATGGACCCATCCCCGGTGGACACGGTGCTGGAAGTGGATACCCGCCGGCGCGCCGCGCTAAGCGAGGTGGAAGCGCTGAAAGCGCAGCGCAACGTCACCTCGACTGAGATCAGCAAGATGAAGGACGCGGCTGCCCGGCAGGAAAAGATCGATGCCATGCGCGAACTGGGCGAACGGATTGCCCGGTTGGACCAAGCCTACAAGCAGCTGGAAGCCGAACAGCTGGCGATCGTCCAGATCATCCCGAATATTCCGCACGCGGATGTGCCGCTGGGCGTGGATGATCACGACAACCCGGTGATACAGGTCTTTGGCAAGCCGCGCGAGTTCGCCTTCACCCTCAAGCCACACTGGGACCTCGGCCCTGACCTGGGGATCATCGACTTTGAGCAGGGCATTAAACTGACCGGCTCACGCTTCTATGTGTTAAATGGCGCTGGCGCACGCCTGCAGCGGGCACTCATCGCTTGGATGCTGGACCTGCATATCCGCCAGGGGTATACGGAGAAATACACCCCGTTCATGGTCAAGAGCGACGTACTGCTGGCTTCCGGTCAGCTGCCCAAGTTCAAAGACAACCTGTACCACGACGCGGAAGAAGATTACTGGATGGTGCCAACCGCCGAGGTGCCGTTGACCGGCATCCACATGGGTGATTTTATAGAGGAGATCGCGCTGCCGTTGAACTACACCGCCTACACCCCTTGCTTCCGGCGCGAGAAGATGAGCGCCGGCCGCGATGTGCGCGGCATCAAACGCGGGCATCAGTTTGACAAAGTAGAAATGTATAAATACTGCCGGCCGGAAGAATCCATGGCTGAACTGCAGAAAATGGTTCAGGATGCCGGGCAAACCTGCGCGGACCTTGGCCTGCATTACCGCATGATCCAGCAGTGCAGCGGCGACCTGGGCTTCAACGGCATGATCGCATACGACCTAGAAGTGTGGGCGCCAGGCTGCGGTGAGTGGCTGGAAGTCTCGTCCATCTCCAATGTGGGTGATTTTCAGGCCCGCCGCGCCAACATCAAATACCGGCCAGCGGATGGCGGTAAACCGCGCTTTGTGCATACGCTGAACGGTTCAGGCCTGGGCCTGCCGCGCACGTTGATCGCGGTGCTGGAGACCTACCAGCAGAGCGACGGTTCCATCCAGGTACCGGACGTGCTGAAACCCTGGATGGGCGGGATAGACCGCATTACCAAATAATGGATCTGACGCCGATTCTGCCGTACATTTTTCCGACCCTGGTGCTGCTGGTGATGCTGGCTGGCTGGATCGGGCTGATCATCCCCGTTTACCCTGGCTTGACCATCATCTGGCTAGCCGCGCTGGTTTTCGCCATCATCCAGGGCCTGCAATGGCCGGGCTGGCTGTTCTTCAGCCTGTTGACCCTGCTGATGATCGCCGGCAACCTGGCGGATAACATTCTGATCGGCGCGCGCGCCAAACAGACCGGGGCGGCCTGGGGTTCGATCCTGGTGGGTTACCTGGCCGGTCTGATCGGGACCTTTCTCATCCCGGCCGTCGGTGGAGTGCTGCTGACCATCCTCGGCGTATTTCTGATGGAGTGGCTGCGCCGCAAAGAGTGGCGGACAGCCTGGAAGGTGACCGTGGCTATGGCTTTCGGTATTGGCTGGGCGGTGCTGGTGCGCCTGCTGATCGGCGGGATCATGGTCGCGCTGTGGCTGGCCTGGTACGGATTGACCGCCGCCTGATGCCCCACGGAACGGCCGGCCTGCCCGATATTGTGGAGCCGGATGCGGCATAGGTAGAAACGATCGATAGAAATCAGCCCCGGTAACCCGGGGCTGATTTTTGATTATTAACAAGTTAATCGTGTGCCAGGTAAGCTTCGAGCATCAGCAGGTTCTTTTCGCCAGCCTGCTTCACCACGCGCAGCAGCGCGTCTGTATGGCTGACCTCTTCCAGTTGTTCGCTGACGAACCAGCCCAGAAACTCGCGCGCCAGGTGGTCGTTCTGTTTGATCGCCAGGTCCATCAAGGCATTGACGCGGCGGGTCACTTCCCACTCCCAATCCAGCGCGTATTGGATGGCTTCTTCCGCGCTGGCAAAGCCGATTTTTCCGGCGGGGACAGCCGGTACCTTCAATTCACCGCCGGTTTCCATGACATATTTGACAAATTTCAGGCCGTGCCCACGCTCTTCTTCGGCCTGCTTCATAAACATCTTTGCCATGCCCTTCAATGCCCGCGCGTCAAAGAAGGCGGCCAATTGCAGGTACTGGCTGGCAGCTTCAAATTCATGCCCGATCTGCGCATTGATCATTTCATTCAATTCTTTGCTGATCATCATAGGATTACCCTTTCTGGGATTGATTTAAATTCATTATAGCAAGCCTGTATTTCAATTTCTAATGCAGGGTTACACGCCCGGTTTGATGATATAAATAGAAATAAGAATATTCAGCGGAGAAGATGATGGTTTGCATGGACCTGCCACAACCAAAAACCGGCACACAAGCGGACCTCGCGCGGTTTGCCCGGCTGGAGAAAAAAGCCCGCCTGATGTTGAATGACCAATTTGAGTACGCCTGGAAGCAGCGGGAATTGGCGCCGGAGAAACACGCGGCCGCTTTTTTGACAGCCTGGGAAGTACTGTGCGCGACGGCCGAGGTCACCTGCGGGTTGACCTGCCCGGCAGACTGGGTTCCGCTGATCGGGCAGGACCCAGCCTGGGCTGCCAGCTTTAATGACTTGATGGATAACCCGAAATCGCTGACGCGTATGTACGCCAAACGCTTTGCTTTGCTCTGGCCGATCTACGATGTGCCAGCCGCGCTGTCGGCGGGGATCTTACAGATTCAACCCGATAGAAGGGAAAACGCCCAGTCGGCTTACGCCGCGGCAGGCATACCTGGCACACCAGCCTGCTGGCATGAACACCGCGCTGAAAGCCCCGACCTTCTGCCAGACTGGCAGCACACATTGACCGCCTGGCAAGCCGTCCGCCGCAACCTGTTTCAGGACCCGGCCTGGCACAACAGCGAAAACGATTATCCTATCGTTTCCAATGCTTTCCTCTCCTTGATCTACTTCTTTAAAGAGAGCCGGCTCTACTTTGAGAACCCCAGCCTGAAACCGGATATCTTCGACCGGACGCAGGTACTTTCCAGCCTGTGATGAACGAGCCGCGCGAGCTGAAACCAGTCTACCTGCGCATACAGGAAATGGTGCGGCAGATACCCGCCGGACGGGTCTGCTCGTACGGACAGATCGCGCAGCTGGTGGGCGGCTGCACCGCCCGCATGGTGGGTTACGCCATGGCAGCCTTACCGGCAGAGACGGATGTGCCCTGGCAGCGGGTGATCAACGCGCGCGGCAAAATTAGCCCGCACGGCTACGGCCTGGGGACGCTGCACCAGCGCCAGCGGCTGGAAGACGAAGGTGTGGTATTTTCCCCGGAGGGAGTGATCGACCTGGCAGAATACTTCTGGCCGTAACAACCGCAGAGTGGATTAGAAATTCAGCCATTCTCCCGGTGTAGGTGCCAGTTTTTTAATGATCGAAATCAACCGATCCAACGGTAACGGCTTGGAGAGGTAATAATCGGCACCGGCTTCACGGCACATTTCTTCATCACCCGGCATGACCAGAGCGGTAAACGCCACCACGGGAACCTTCTTCAACCATTCGGTCTCTGAAGCGCGCAACAAACGGATGGCTTGAATACCATCCATGCCCGGCATCTGGATATCTGTCAGAATAATATCGACAGAGAAGCGCGCTGCCATATCCAATAACTCCACCCCGCTGCGGGCAGTCATCACATGGCAGCCGGCAGATGAAAGTACGGCTGAAACCGTATCCAAGATGATCTCATTATCATCCACCAACAGAACCTCATGGCTCATTTTTTCACCCGTTGTTACCTGTGCAACAGCCGATGCTGGTGCAGCCACACGCGATAATTCCCTCTTGAGTTCCTGTTGGGTGAAAGGTTTGACCAGGTACCCGGCGGCACCCATTTGCAGGTAGCTGTTCCTTGTTTCTTCAACCGAACTAATGATTACCACGATCCCTGCCGTCCGCGGATCATTCTTCAGTTCGCGCAATACAGAGGCACCATCCATGTCCGGCAGGTGCAGATCCAGCAGGATGGCATCGGGCTTGAAGAGAACAGCTTCATCCAATGTGCCCGCCCCCTGCCCGCGGATGACTGGTTCGATGCCCAGAGAGCGCAGCAGCTCACCGATCTGCTTCTGATGGGCTTCATCATCTTCGACCAGCAGCACCCGGTTCATGGAATTGATATTCTGATTCAGGCGGTGATGACCATCGACCAGTTTTCCCTGCCAGTTGAATGTGAGGGTGAACCGGCTGCCTTTGCCTTCCTCACTTTCCACCTGTACGCTACCCCCGTGCATTTCCATCAACCTGGCTACCAGTGACAAACCCAACCCCGTTCCGGCGTACTCGCGCGAGAGGCTGCTGTCGAGCTGGATGAACGGCTTGAACAGTTTCTGCAAGTTATCCGCGCGGATGCCGATACCGGTATCCCAGACCACGATCTTCAGTTGGTCATCCGCTACGCTGGCTTCTAACCCGACTTTACCGCCCTCCGGTGTGAACTTGACGGCATTGCTCAACAGGTTCACCAAGATCTGCTTCAACCTGCGGGAATCCGCCATTAAAGCCGCATTTTGCGGTTCTATATGATAGATCAACTCGATATGTTTTTTCTGGGCCATCGACCTAACTATTTGCAGACTGGCCTGACTGACCTCATGGATGGAGCAGATCGTATACTGCAATTCCAGCCGGTCGGCACCGATTTTGGAAAGATCCAGAATATCGTTGATCAATTCCAACAGGTGGCGCCCGGACTGTTCGATGTTCTGCACCGCGCTTAGCTGTTTTTCATTCAACTCCCCGTAGGTTTCCATCTGCAGTACTTCGGAGAGTCCCAGGATACCCGTGAGGGGAGTTCGCAGCTCATGGCTCATGCTGGCGAGGAATTCATCTTTCAACTTGGATGCTTTTTCCAGGGAAGCATTGGCTGAGCTTAATTGATCGCGGCTTTTTCGCAGTGCTTTCTCAGAGGCGATGAGCGCGGTCTCAGCTTGCTTCTTATCCGTAACATCCCGTACTACCGACTGGACCAGTACCACCTGGCCATCTGCATCATGCACCGGTGAGAGCAGGATCTCCATAATGATCTTTGCGCCATCCCGGCGGATGAAGGTGCGTTCGTAAGCCGGCACTTCGTGGCCTTGCCGGATGGCAGCCAACTTTTTCTGCGCGTCCTGGCGCTCTTCAGGTACTACGCTGAAATCAAACTCCCGCCTATCGCGTTCCAGGTATTCCGCTAACGAATACCCCAGGATCCGCAACCCCTGCGGGTTGGCAGTGATGGCACGGCCATCCGGGTTGAAGAGAAAAATGCCATCACTAGAACTCTCAAATAAGCTGCGGTATATGGCTTCTGATTCGAACAGTGACTGTTCGCTGCGATGAAGCGCTTCTACCACTTTGTGCCTTTCGGTCACATCCTGCACGGACGAACGCGTGGCGATAATCTGTCCGGCAGCATCGCGCAAGGCTGCACTATTGATCAAAACAAACAGCGGGGAGCCGTCTGCGCGAATAAATGTAAGTTCAGCATTTTTCACTTCACCAGTTTGCAGGAAATCCGCGAAAATAGCTTCGACTTTCTGTTTTTCTGCATCGGGTACCAGGTCAGAGATCTTCATCCTCCCCACGATTTCTTCCCTGGTATACCCCAGCCAATTAAGCTCGGTCTGGTTCATCATTCTGAAAACCTGGTCCAATCCCACAGAGTGGTATCCGATTGGCGCGTTGTTATACAGGTCTTCCACCTCTGCCGTGCGGTCCTTTACCTTTTCTTCCAGTTGCTGGTTGAAGGTTGTCAGACGGTGATTTAATTGACTGATATCCAGACCATCCAAGATCTGAATAATGAATGAAAATACTGCAATGATGCCGATCACGCCGATCAAAATTACCCGGTTATAATCTGCGCCGGTTGACTCGAGAACTACCCATAATAGGAAGGCAATGCTGATCAGACTGGCTGTGAAAAACCGGTGGAACTCGGTGATATTCAACTGGCGGTTGCCAGAGTTCTCTCTGCTCCGTTTCCAGTGCTGGATCAATGCAGAGGATGCGAATAACACATAGCTCCAGGCGTAGATCACATCCACCCAGTGACCATTGAGGAACCCGGTTTCCAACTCCACAGAAACAAAGAACGCATCTGCCAAAATGGTGGAGAGGCAGGCTGCCAGGAGCAGATAGATAGATGCTGATCGAACTCCCGGATGCGAGTGTGTGAGGATCAGAATGATCGTTGCAAGCAAAAAGAGATCAAAAGCCGGGTATGCCAGGGTAAACAGGTATTCCAGGCTGAGGCTCCGGTGAGCATCGTTTACGATAGGACCCAGGATGAACTGCCAGAGGTACAGACCCGCGGTCAGGGAAATGATGATGATATCCAGGGTGATCTTTACCCTGTCTCTCCCGCGGGGTAAATCGCCAGGGAAGCGCGCGACACCCATTAGGAATAAGGGGTAGAAAGCCAGATAGAAAAAATCGGCTATGGACGGGAAGGGGTGGATCTTCAACACCTCTTCCATGAAAGCCCAGATTGAATCACCCAGGGTATAGCAAAGCATGGCCATACCGATCAACACCCAGGCTCTGCTTAACCGGGGGTTTTTTGTTTTCAGCTGCCAGGCTGAATAGAAGATCACGCCACTGGCTACGGCGTTATAAATGATCAGGAGTATATCCATCCACCAGGTAGCCATGAAACTACCAGCGGGATGGAGGGCAGCAATTACCGGGGTTACCAGTGAGATGAGAAGTAACGCGAAAACAGTCAGCTCTGTATTGGTTAACTTTACCGAGCGAACGGTAGATGCGGTTTCCGCCTTGTTATGGTTCATGTGTTTTGACCTTCGGTACAGCACCTTTACTTCAGATTCTGCCGGTGTAAATGGTTCCTGAACAAATCTACGATCCGCGGGTCAAAGTGACTGCCGGAGGATGGCAAGATGACTGCCAGCGCTTCTTCCGGTGTCATCGCCTTGCGGTAAGGCCGGTCGGAGGTGAGCGCATCCCATACATCCACAATGGCAAACAGCCTGGCAGCCAGCGGAATCTCTTCGCCCTTCAAGTGGCGCGGATATCCGCTGCCGTCCCATTTCTCATGGTGGCAGTAGGGGATGTCCATAGCTGGCCGCAGGTAATCGATCGGCGACAGCCATTCATAAGCGTATTCAGGATGGCGCCGCATGATGACCCATTCATCATCCGTCAAAGGCCCGGGCTTGTGTAAAATGGCGTCCGGGATACCCAGCTTGCCTACATCATGCAGCATGCAACCGCGCCAGATGTGTTTAAGTTCTTCTTTCCCCATGCCCATTTCGCTGGCCAGCTCCAAGGTCAGGTCACATACTCGCTCGGTATGGCCTTCGGTTTCCTTGTCCCGCAGGTCTAACGCGTGGGACCAACCCACCAGGGTTTGGTCGTATGCGACCAGCAATTCCTTATGCATCATTTCGATCTGGGAACGCTGTTCCACAATGCGCCGGAAGCGGTTCAAGCGCAGCACGCCCTGCAGGCGGGCGATCAGTTCCATACCGTCGTAGGGTTTGGTAATAAAATCATCCGCGCCAGCACGGATACCGGTTAATTTGGAACTCCGATCATCCAGTGCAGTAACCATCAGGATGGGTATCTCTTTTAACTGTTCCAACTCGCGCAGTGCTTTGCAGACCTCGTACCCGGTCATCCCCGGCATCATCACATCCAGTAAAATGACATCCGGAACGATCTCTTTGGCTTTATCGATACCGAGCTGGCCGTCCTCAGCAAAATGAAGTGTATACGGCTGCCCGAACAGCAGGGCTTCAATGGTCGTACGGGCAATCGGTTCATCATCAACGATCAGTATATTCGGCAAGTCC
>Ga0233425_10010848_pt1 | contig 10890 bp, 10 predicted proteins | sample Watercolumn_Towu_2_FD_181712 | JGI IMG/M metagenome (GOLD analysis project Ga0233425, IMG submission 181712) | Freshwater microbial communities from Lake Towuti, South Sulawesi, Indonesia - Watercolumn_Towuti2014_140_MG | ecosystem: Environmental > Aquatic > Freshwater > Lake | place...
CCAACATATCTGTACCGTCTGTAGTGCTCATGGCCTGCATCATCACTTTTGCTTGACCATCCGGCCCTATACCTAGTACCAATATCCTCGGAGCTGGCTCTTGCTCCGCCGGCAAACCGCCATCCTCAGGATTGTCGAAGGTAGTTTTTCCTTCTATTTTTATATTTACTACACCCCATGTATCATCTACGTCCGCGCCGTCTAGAAAAAGGTTGGTCAATGCTTCATCCGTCACAAATGCACTATGTCCACTCCATTCACCAGCAATACCTAAATGGCGGGATGTCTTTGCCTCCACTACCTCACCTTGATTATTAGAAGCATTTCCCATACTTAACCTTACACTGTCTACAATATCGTCCGTATCTATTGATTGAAGTCCGCCTTCATCTAAACTACTATCACTATAAGAATGTCTACCTTTACGCTCACTTAACGCTCCTGCAACTTCATTCAAATCCATTGCTCGAACTACAGTAGCTCGACCAGCAGCAATACCCAATATAATTGTCAGAGCAACAGGGGTAAATAATTTGTCTAATTCGTTATGAAACTGACGAATCCTCTCTTTCGTTGCATACAAACTAGCTAAACTTCTAAAATCAAAAATTTGTTTTGAAAAATGTAAATCTGGATTTTGGTTCATTACTTGCTCCTAGTATCTAGTTTAAGTTAGTAACTAATAAATAAGTCAACGTTTACTACACATCTCATGTGTACAACTATAGGCTTATAACTAGCTCATATCATATCACTATCTACAATTATTGCAACCTTCCGGGAGACTCCCGGAAGGTAGTACCTCTTTATCCCAACAAGGATCCAAACATTGTAGATCTTCTTGAGTCCTTTTGTAGACTGTCCCAGACGTTGCTGACTTCACTACAATGCGCCCGTGGTATACTCGAATTGTATGCAAGACGATATCTTCAAACAGATTATTTGGGATTATGATCTTTCACAAGATGATTTTGAAAGCATCATGCAGGGAGATAAAAAACTTGGCTCACTCGATCAATCATGGGCTATTTCGCGCATCCTCGAAAACGTAAACTACTACATCGCCAAAGATTTAGTTACACTCCCTATTCTGCAAAAAAACTGGAGCAGTATAAAACCTAAACTATTCAAAAAATCTATAAAGGATGGATATGAATTCGTACTACAACGATACGCTTTATCCTCTACAAGATAACGTTCTAAAGCAAATTGCGAGTGCAAACACTCCGTTTTATCTGACTGGTGGTACCGCACTGTCACGCGGATATTTTAACCATCGATATTCCGATGATCTAGATCTATTTATAAATGCTGATCCAAAGTTTCTCACCTTAGTTGATTTGCTCATTCATAATCTACAAGACACACACACTATCTCCATTACTCATCGATCTAATGACTATATTTCGCTTAGAGTAAACAATATTCTCAAAGTTGAGTTTGTCAACGATGTTGCTTTTCACTCTGGTATTTTCGAGACAAAAGATTTCTTTCCAAGAATCGACAACCTTACCAATATTCTCTCCAACAAGCTTGCAGCGCTCATCAGTCATGACGAACCAAAGGACGTGGTGGACATCTGGGTCATTGCGAAAAATATGCCAGTTAATTGGTCTGCAATATTTCAAGATGTCAACTCTAAAGCAGTCGGAATCTTCCCGCCGGACATAGCCAAAAGACTAGTAGAATTCCCGCTCGATCTAATTGATCTCATTAAATGGACTCCAGGTTACAAACCAACTCTAGAAACCCTCAAGAATGATCTCTCCCAAATTTGTACATCAATCTTAGCCTAAATTCCAAACCTGATGATCTGTCAGACAAGGATAATAGTTTTTTGGGAATCAACTGAGAGGTAGATATACAAGGTTTAGAAGTCTGTAAATTTATTTGACGGAAACAAAAGATCTACCAAGGCGCGTGAAGAAAGAGACAACGCCGTCGCGTAGCGCGAATAGAGTGTAATCGCGACCCATGCCCACACCGACACCAGCGCGTGTGCGGGTGCCTACTTGGCGGATGATGATTTGGCCTGTTTTGACTGTTTCACCACCAAATTTTTTGACACCGCGGCGTTTACCGGGACGTGGACTAGCTTGACGTGTTGCTCCACCTGCTTTAACGTGTGACATATTTTATTTTTTCTCTAAAATAGTAATATTTCTGACTACGGCGGCACCTGGCTTGCCGTATGGGACAGACGAGATGTAATTGTAGCCGAGGGAGGTGAGCGTGTCAACCGAAATAGTGTCAATCACCTGACCATAAACCTGGAAACTAGGAATAGTCATGACTACCCTACCCCCTACTGGCAGTGAGAGGAGAAATGACTTGAAAGCCCCACGATAAAGTTTGTCTAGACCTCTGGCAATATTTTTGATTTTCTCAAGACCCATAGGGTTGCGATCATCCAGAAGCGGTCCCATATATGGCTCGGTCGCGATGCAGTCACAGGACGCAAATGCTTCGTGAAAGTGAGTAGCGTCGGCGACTTTGAGGTCATAGGTCATAGGCTGGAGATTGGGAGTAGACAAGATCCACTCGAGATTGGACTTCGCACCTTTAATGGCTTCTGCGCTTGTATCACTACCTATGACATTGCATCCCATCATGAGCCCCTCCATGAGGACTGTGCCGGTACCACAAAAGGGGTCGGCGAGGGTGAGACCTGATTTGCCACAGGTGGCGAGATTGGCGATGATCCGGGCTAGTTTGGGCGGGAGCATACCTTTTTTGATGTCACGATAGGGCTTTTGTCTATCACGCGAAACCCAATCTTGGGCATCATAAATCCAGGTAGTTTGGGCTAGACATACCTCGTCTTGTGATTCTATTGAGGGGAGAATATTGAGCTCGAGGACATGCTGGCGCGAAAGCATGATGAGTTCGTGAGGAGCTGTGTCCATCGCAACAAAGCGAATAGACCGCTTTACTTGCGATTTGATGGCGTGAAAGACAGACTTGCCCAGATCTAATCCAACATAGTCGGTCAGGGCGATGTTTTTGTTTGCGCTATGCTCTATGACGGTAACAAGCTGATTGATGAGCTCTTTTTTGGGGATTGTGGTTATGTGAGTCGCGACCTTGAGGGTACCTGCCAGTTTAGAGAGGAGAGAAATATCTATATCCTGAGCATAAGCCACAATTGCTTGGTGAAGTGGGGAAAAGTCTCCTGCAAACAAGGTTTGAAGCTCGAGCTGCGAAAGAGCTGGTGTATTGCCGAGAAAAAAATAAAACATTGAAAATAGTATAGACTATTTGGCTGATTTTGCGGCTTTGGCTTTGGGTTTGACGGATGATTGCTTTTTGACGACTGGCTCGGCTTGTGCCAATTTGCTGCCAATACTGACAACTTTGAGTCTAGTGTATTTTTGGCGGTGACCGGTGTGCTTGCGGTAACGAGATTTGGATTTGTATTTAAAGACCTCGATTTTGTCACCTTTGACTTGTTCGACAACGTCAGCAAAGACTTTAACGCCAGATACAGTGGGCATACCTAACTCGACTTTGTCGCCGTCGACGAAAAGTAGCACATCGTCAAAAACATGTGATTTGCCATCGGTTGCCAGGAGCTCAACCTCAATGACTTGGCCTTCGGAGACTTTGTATTGTTTGCCTCCAGTTTTGATGACTGCGTATTTCATAAGGTGTTATTGTACCTGACTACTTGATTTCTATCAAGCGAGTATGTTGATCGGCTTTAGCACATGAGCTGGCGATACCAAGAGAGATGGCAATAGAGAGGATCGAACTGCCACCGTACGAGATGAGTGGGAGGGTGACTCCGGTGACGGGAGTGAGGCCGATATTCATCCCGATATTGACAAATGTTTGGAAAGCAAGATAGCCAAAAGTGCCGAGATAAATGAGGCGCGAACTAGCGCTTTTGGTGTGGGTAGCTAGATCTAACAAACGATAAAGTAGTCCTGCTAAACAGGCAAGTACGAGGAAGCTACCAATGATCCCTAGCTCCTCGGCCAGAGAGGCAAAGACAAAATCGGTATGACGTTCGGGGAGGAAACGCAGGTGCGACTGTGTGCCATGTCCCAGTCCTCGCCCCCAGAAACCTCCGGAACCAACCGCAATGATGGATTGGATGACGTTGTAGCCACTACCCAAGGGATCAGAAAAAGGGTCGATAAAAGTCCGGATACGTTTGAGCTGATAATCATGCAAAATTTTGGGTAGATACTCGAGGAAAAACCCACAAGTGACCAACCCTCCCCCAATCATAAAATATGAAAGTCCTGACACAAAAAGTTGAGTAATCCAGATCATACTGACAGAGAGTGCGGTGCCTAAATCGGGTTGCTTGAAAATCAAAAAGGTGGGCAAGCTAAAAAGCAAAAAATTGATGAGTATATTTTTGAAAGTTTTGATAGGAAATTGTTTGAGAAAAAATGCAAAGGCAAGCACGAGGAATGGTTTGACGACTTCACTGGCTTGTAGCTGAAACGACCCGATTGCGATCCACCTGAGAGAACCGCGGACAGAGGAGCCAAAGAAGTAGGTAATCAAGAGGAGGAGGAGCGAGAGGAGGTAGGCAAAAGGCGCAAAAGTTTTAAAGACGGCGTTGTCTTGAGATGAAAGATATATAAAGATCACGAGAGCGATCCCAAACATGATGGCTTGCTGATAGACATGGGAAGGAACGATACTAGTGAGTACGACAAGTGACAAAGAAGCAGAAAAGAGGTATGTCAATAGCAACCAGGGGTCGATACGCCATTTATACATTTACTTATTTGTCCCTTTTTATACTTTTGTGACGGTCAAGGTAGCACCTTTTATGAGTTTGGTGGCACCTACTTTTTTCATGATCTCTTTTTCCCAAGACTGAGGCCATGCATTGAGCTCGACCTGGACCTGGTCAACAGGAGACAACCCCAATTTCTTGCGCGCACCCTGGATGTCGCGCATGATATCGCGAGCTACTCCCTCTTCTTGTAACTCTTGAGTCAGGGTGGTATCGAGGTGCAATCTGTCACCGGTACTGAGAGCTTTGACGTTGAGCTCGTCTTTAATAACTACTTGTAAATCTGGACTTATAACCCCGGGGGTTGTAAGTGAGGTGAGGGGCTGACGCAATCTGATACCAGCTGCTTTACGCAGGGCATGACCTTGTTCGACTATCTCCATGACTGTTTGCATTTGAGATTCCAGATCAGGATTGAGGAAATCTTGGTTGGGTACTGGATAATCCTCTAAGTGAACCGATGCCATGTGGGCGCCAAGTGATTGATAGATGCGTTCGGACATAAATGGCGTGAATGGCGCCATAAGGAGCGTGTATTTAGAGAGAACATAGTAAAAGACGGCTTGGCTAGTGGCATCACTACGCAATCTCTCACGCGACAAGCGGAGATACCAAGTCGAGAAATCTTTGGCGAAAGCCATAAGTGGACGAATGGCACTGACTATGTCATAGGCATCCATCGATTTAGTCACTTGATCGGTCAAACCCTCGATCTTGGAAAGAAGCCATTTATCTAGTGGATTGGAGATAGTAGCTGGGAGACCGGTGGGCATGGGAGCAGCGAGCTGGACATAAAAAGCGAAAATATTCCACCAGATGTTCATGACGTTTTTGCGGATATCGTCGACGCTCGACTGCGAAAAATTGAGATTGTCAGCTTTCATGACAACCGAGGACATGAGATAGAGACGCAATGAATCGACCCCGTATTTGTCGATCAAAATATTGGGATCGGGATAGTTTTTTTTGCTTTTACTCATCTTGGTGCCATCTTCGGCGAGAATAGTACCTGTAGTGACCGCGTTTTCAAAGGCTGGCTTGCCAAAGAGAGCTACAGACATGACGTGAAGCGTATAGAACCAAGCTCTGGTTTGGGCGATGTACTCCACGATGTACTGAGCAGGGTAGCGCGACTCAAAACGTTCTTTGGACTCAAATGGGTAATGGAGTGAGGCAAAAGGCATACTCCCAGACTCGATCCAGCAGTCAAAGACATCTTTGATACGATGCCCCACCTCTGTACGTTCGTCATCGACATAGACAGCGATGGTGTCGATAAACTCGCGGTGAATATCGGTGAGATCACACGGGCGGACACGGGGGTCCGCTCCTACGGACCATTTGTTTAATTCTTCAACGGAACTGATTACTCGGATTTTACCTGTTTTATCCCCTACCCAGATCGGCATAGGTGTACCCCAGTAACGTGAGCGAGAGATATTCCAATCAGGCGCGGTCTCCAATCCTTTGCCAAAACGGCCATGCTTGAGGAAGCTCGGGTACCAAGCAATGTCTTCGTTTTGTTTGATCATATCTGACTTGATCTTTTGGATATTGATAAACCAGGCGGGGATGGCATTGTAAAAGAGTGCTGTCCCACAGCGGTAACAGAAAGGATAAGAGTGAGTAGTAGTGCCGGATTGATACATCAATCCGCGAGAGGTAAGATCGTTGATCACCCAGTCTTGAGTTTTGAGATAATATTGACCTGCAAGCGGGGTAACAAAATCCAAGAACTTGCCTTGGTCATCAAGCATGGGAACAGTGGGCAAACCCTCTTTGACTGCTAGAAGATAGTCGTCTTCGCCGTAGATGGCGGCAGTATGGACGATGCCTGTACCATCTGCGACAGTGACAAAGTCGGCACTGCAGACTACATATGATTTTTTGAAAGTATCGACACAAAGGAAATTGAAAAGAGGCTCGTAGCTAAGACCAACGAGCTGTGACCCTAGCACTGTTTTTTGCACTGTTAAATCTTTGGGGGCTAAATCTTTGGCAAACCACAAGAGCTCAGCGCCAGATTTGACCTGAACGTACTCGACCTTGGGGTTGACTGCTAGCCCTACGTTGCCAGGCAGAGTCCAAGGCGTCGTGGTCCAGGCAACAAAATACTCGCTTGCCTTGTCTTTGAGTTTGAATTTGACGTAGACAGAGCGCGACTCGACGTCTTTGTAACTATTGTCCATGGCGATTTCAAAGTTTGAAAGTGGTGTAGAACAACGCGGACAATAAAGAACCACTTTGCGTCCTTGGTAGACAAGATCTTTTTTGTAGAGTTCGCTAAATGCCCACCAGACTGATTCCATAAAAGTTTTTTGCATGGTCATGTAGGAGTTGTCCATGTCGACCCAGCGGCCAAGGCGTCTGATCATGATTTGCCACTCTTTGTCGAAGCGCAAGATACTACTGCGGCAAGCAGCGTTGAATTTGTCTATCCCTAGTTCTTCAATCCCCTTTTTGCCACCTTTTAAGCCCAACTCCCCTTCGATCATGTTTTCAATCGGGATACCATGACAGTCCCAACCCCAAGTACGTTCCACCCGATAGCCTTTCATAGTCCAGTAGCGAGGCACGACGTCTTTGGCAGTACTAGCTAGTAAATGACCGTAGTGAGGGAGGCCGGTGGCGAAAGGAGGACCATCGTAGAAGACGTAGGATTTGTCGGCGCGACGTGACTCTACGGATTTTTCAAACGCCTTGACTTCGTCCCAGTAGTTGAGGACTTCTTCTTCGTGCGCGGCATGATTTAGAGCACTGGAAAATGATGTGACTTTGAGTGATGTTTTAGACATTTGTACCCCCTTTAGACATTAAAGACCCTCAGATAAAAGGGTCCTTTGACTAGCGTAGGACGGTACCACCTTTTGTTTAACTCTTTTGTTGCTATTACGGGCAAACCCGAGGGAGTCTACTTTGGTTCTTTCCCCTGCTCGTCTGTTGATAGCAGACTAATAACGCATTTGGTGATTAAAGTATACTATATCGACTATAGATATTCTAGACCAGGCCACTAGTTTGAGCGTTGCATAGTAACTATATCAGAATATATCTTACTTTACAGGGTTGATCCCTGTAAAGTATAGAGCCATGCTAAGATATATAGATGGGGAAAAGAGCAATTGTAAGGCATATGAAAAAACCAGATCCTGTACCTTTTACGAGGGAGGGATATGATGCACTGGCGAAGAGACGTGATGAGCTCATAACTAAACGAGAAGAAGTATTGATATCCCTTCAGCGCGCAAGGGAGATGGGAGACCTATCGGAAAATGGAGCCTATACCGCGGCTAAATTTGAGCTGGGAAATGTCGACCGCGAACTTAGGCGAGTTGAGTTTAATATCAAGTATGGCGTTGTCAAAGAAGCGAGCGGGAGTGACAAAATAGAGTTTGGCAGTCGCGTGACGGTCGAGTTAAATGGGAAGGAGTTTAGTTATACCCTGGTTGGGTCGAGTGAGTCGGATCCCAAAAAGGCGATGATCTCAATCGATAGTCCGATCGGGCAAGCATTGCTGGGGAAACGGGTGAATGAAAAGGCGGTAGTCGTGATGCCAGATAGGAGAATCGAGTATATTGTGAGGAAGGTGGAGTAGGTATGCCCTACAAGGCCTGGCCTTGAAGGTCGAAGACTCATGCCCATCCATCCCCTTGTTTTGGACCACCTTCTATTTCTGATAAAGGGTGAACTGAATCGGGTACATCCTCATACATATATTCTGGCGGAATTGGTGGTAGGGATCGTTTTTGTCTTATGCAGAGTAAGCACAACATTGCTTGAGCAATCCAGGTAATCGCGCTATCTGCTTTATTACGAAGAATTTCAATGCTTTTTTGCATATATGACTAATTAAAGTTTAGCATGGATGTAAAGTATTTAAACTTGCAGATCATCCTGCATAGATGTAGTTATGGTCTAGAAGGCTAATGGAAATTGGGAGGCACATCGGACCTCATAAGATTTTCCGGTTTATTAAAGTTTTCTGAGCCTTTATCTGAATGTACTATCAACGCTCCAATACCACCAGCTATTATTGTATAAGCTATTAGGGAGAGTAGCTGGTAAGTTTCTGGTGCGTGCGCTATAAATTGTTCTAATTCGTGCATAAACCTCCTTTGTATTATTGTGTATTTCTATTTTTATTTCGCCTATTTTTGTTATTCCATAAGCGATGATGGGCATTTTCCTTGCCTTCCGCCCCTGATTTTGATCTATCTTTCCATCTTTTCCTTGCCTCACTAACATAGTTTAATGCACTCTGTAAAAACACAATAAAAGTGCCATCTTTCTATTGAAAATGAATTTCGGATTGCGGCATTTCTGACGATTGCTTTGCCATATTATTGTTGCCTGAGGAATGCAGGTATATCGAAGGGGTCCTGAGGTTCTTCTTTGGTAGTAGGCTTTGGAGGGATGAAGGTGTCGTCGTCATCGTCGTTTTTAGGATCGTTTTTGAGGGTGAACTGGGTGTTGGATTGACCTAGGCCGTTTAAACCAGCATAAGTGGCGCGGTTGTTGTCAAAACCGGTGGCAATCACCGAAATCTTGATCTGATCTCCCATAGCTTCGTCGATGGTGGCGCCAAAGATGATGTTGGCGTCGGGATCGGCGTGAGTCGAGATCATCTCGGCGGCTTCTGAAACCTCGTTCATCGTGAGACTTGGGCCACCGGTAATATTGAAGAGAATACCGCGAGCTCCATCGATCTTGACTTCTAGCAGTGGTGAAGAGATAGCTGTGCGGGCGGCCATTTGAGCTCTATTTTCACCGGTACCCATACCTACACCCATGAGCGCAGTACCAGCATCGGTCATGATAGCGCGCACATCGGCAAAGTCGACGTTGATGAGGCCTGAGACGGTGATCAAATCGGAGATACCCTGGACACCTTGCCCTAAGACTGAGTCAGCGACACGAAACGCTTCTTGTAACGTCATCTTCTTGTCGACGACGTCCATGAGCTTTTGGTTGGGGATGACGATGAGAGTATCGACTTTGGATTTTAAATCTTCGATACCATCTTCGGCGACACTCATGCGACGGATACCTTCGAAGGCAAAGGGCTTGGTGACGACAGCGACAGTGAGGGCTCCGGCTTCTTTGGCGAGTTCGGCGATGATGGGAGCCCCACCGGTACCTGTACCTCCACCCATCCCGGCAGTGATAAAGACCATGTCGGTATCCATGAGGAGTTCTTTGATTTTTTCGCGCGATTCTTGTGCGGCCTGGTGACCTACTTCGGGATCAGCACCACTCCCTAGTCCTTTGGTCAAATTTTCACCGATTTGGACTTTAGTGGTTGCGGGATTATTGAGTAGAGCTTGGGAGTCTGTATTGATTGCCACAAACTCGACGCCTTTAATGCGACCGGTCGTCACCATACTGGCCACCGCATTGTTGCCACCACCACCAATACCTATGACTTTGATTTTCGCGACTGCATTTAAATCTGGTTTAACTAGACCCATAGAGTTATCATCTTAACATAATTTGTACTCTTGGGCAGGATGTCGAACTGTGTCACAATGTCACAAATATCTACGAAAATTGAGCGAGGAATAGAGTCAAGGCAAAAATGACTTGATGAAGTCCAGCGCTTTTTTGTAAATATTGGAAGTGTCGAGTTTGTTCCATTGTGGCATTTTGAAGCTAGCTTTGGCGGGGACATCACTGGCACGGCTCGCGATCGTAATGAGACCGGCGACGGTGGCATATTCGGGTGATTTGATCTCGTCAATCAATCCAGAAAGACCGGTGGGAGAAGCAACACGCGACTGCATATTTAAAATCTTGCGTGCCGTCTCTGAGATACCATAGGTCAGCGCGCCACCCCCTGTTAATACGATGCCGGCGGGAGTTTTGCCACCCATCCCCGCTTTAATGAGTTCGGTTTTGATGAGTTCAAAGATTTCGTTGAGGCGAGGTCTCACGATACCTTCAACGACTGCTTTGCGCGAGATTTTGCGCGGAGCATCTTTTAATCCCAGTTTGTGAAGATCAATCTCGTCGGCTTGTTTTTTACTGCTGATATTTTTGGGGTCGAGGACCTTGGCGACGTGCTCGCTAGGCTCTAAATTGCGCTTGATGATCTCGGCTGAATCGAGAGAGACGCGTAGCCCAATAGCGATATCATT
>Ga0233425_10010849_pt1 | contig 10888 bp, 7 predicted proteins | sample Watercolumn_Towu_2_FD_181712 | JGI IMG/M metagenome (GOLD analysis project Ga0233425, IMG submission 181712) | Freshwater microbial communities from Lake Towuti, South Sulawesi, Indonesia - Watercolumn_Towuti2014_140_MG | ecosystem: Environmental > Aquatic > Freshwater > Lake | place: Indonesia...
CACCGACAACGCAATCTGTTCTAGGGCGAGGTCTCCTCGCAGGGCTCAAACATCGCGACCCTCAGGTGGCTGCTGCAACGGGCCGCCTCTTGGCTCAGCACGCCTCGCTGCTGCCGCTTGCGCAAGCCGCCGGCTGCGAGCGCGGCGCCTTAGACGCCATCCTGCGACAACACTCCGTTGCGCCTTCGGCAGAACGCTTCGAGTGGTTGGCCCAGAGTGACCTAGCACCTGAGCACATGCTGGCCTTAGCTGCGGCGGACCGCGAGCGCGCCAATGCTGCCGCAACGGCGCGAGCGCGCGAGTTGTTGCAAGCGGGTCGGGCTCACGAGGCTAGTGCTTGGCTCGAACCGCTCGTGCGCGGGCGACAAGCCACCTTAGATGCGCGCCTCGCTCTTGCTTGCGTGTGGATGCAACTGATCCCTACTGAAGCAGGCAAGGCCCTGCCGCGCGTGATGCAACTCCTCGGGCCGTTGTTGCGGGTTGAGGGCTTCGATGTCACCGCGGGCTTGCGAGAGGCCGCGGTGCTGAACCCCGCAGCAGCTCATGTGCTCGCCGAACATCTTCGTGCACGCGGCCGCCCCGAACGCGCGCTAGCCGCGGTCTTGGATGCGAGTCCTGCCCTGTAATCCCCTCTGGCCTGCTCTGATTCAGCCAGCACGTGCTGCCCGTTCGGCCCTCGGTGGAGCCGCAGCAGCGCTCAAGGAAGCAAGGTGATGGGCACGGCGACGCTCACCCCTCGCACGCTGAATGTCGCAGGATTCCAGACCACCGCAGACCAATGCGTGGGGAGCGCGCTCGGCAATCCCGCGAGAGCCGGAAGCACCACACTCCCCTGCGCGCGGCCTTGACCGTTCAGCGTGCCGAGGGTGTTCACGAACCAAGCCGTGTTGGCTTGGTCGAGGGTGAACAGTGTGAGTGCATCTAGGTTGAGCGGAACTACGAATAAGCCCACAGGAGTGCCGGGACTTGTTCCGGATGCGGAGGCCACCAACACGTAGCTCTCACCGGCATGAGCAGCACCGAGGATGAGATCTAGGGCCACATTTCCGCCCTGCGTGAGAGTGATCGTCGTGCCGCTCGCCCAAAGCGCGCGGTCCACAAAATGCGCGTGGAAGATCTGGCCCGTGGTCTGGTATTGCCACAACGTCGCGCCTGTGGAGCTCACCTCGAACACTCGCCCTTGTGCGCCGCTGCAAATCAACGTGTTGCCATTGGGCAAGCGCTCCGCGCCAGAGATGTTCGTCGAAGAGAACCCTGCGGCGCTGTAACTCCACAGCGGCGCTGCTGGAAGCGGCGCCACTCCAGGAGTCATCGTGAAGCCACCGCTCGCATCCATGGGCAACAGCAACTCGTCCACCCGCGAACCGCCGGGCACGTTGTTGTTGAAGAGCGTCACATGGCCAGCACCCGGCCGCCCTGCCAGAATGAGCTGCGGATTGTGCTGGCCGAAGAGTTTTTGGTTCGCTGCGCTGCCAGCTCCATGAGCCTGCGGGTTCCCCCAGCGATAAAGCAGATCACCGCCATGCCCGCGCAAGCCGCCACTGTGGCTCGATGCCTCCGCCGTGGTGGTGGAATGATCGATGATCCAGATCTCGTTCTGGTTGTGGCTGCTCACCAGAATCCAATCGTGTTCCGCGTTGTAGTCCAACCCATTCAAGTGATTGATGTCGTTGGATTGCGCCGCATTGGCTGGGAAGTTCACGTCGATCAGCTCGGGATGCTGCACGATGGAGCCGTAGTTCGCGGCCGCCGCGCTGTAGGACTGAATGAGGTGATCTTTCACATGCCATTCCCACACCACGACCCCCGTCGTTGCTCCCGTGGGCATGATTTCGAGAATGCTGTCCATGCGCACTGTGCCACCACTCGTTAGGGCCGGGTTTCGTCCGAGCGCCGTGGCTGCTGCGGTCGTCATGGTGTCCCACACCAAGAGCAGCACATTTCCGTTGGGCAACACCTCAATGTCGTGATGACTCCATCGCGTGCTGTCGTGCACATGGAATTCCCATTCCAATGCGCCTGCGAGAGAGAAGCGCTGCACCACGCCACCTACGCCGCCGATGTTGGGTCCACCACTCACGCGGCCGCTGCGCCACAGGCGGCCCCGCTCATCGAGCCGCAGGCCGAGCCCCTGCGGATAGGTGCTGGTCCACACATGCACCGTGTTCTGATTGGTGTCCATGAGTTGCGCGGTCATGGACCCATTCACTCCAAACAAGCGCAGTCCGTCTGCGACACTCTGGGCGCCGAGGCCAACAGTCAACGCAACGACACAGACGGTGAACTTCCACATGCCCGCTTCAACGCACAAGAAGGCCGGACGTTGCGCTCCGCCCTGACACCTAGAAGTGCACGCTGGCCTGCAGGTTGATCCCAAGTGCCGCAGCAGAGCCTGCTTCCGGCGAACCCGGGGCGAAGAACATCCAGTTGGAAGTCGCGGTTGCGCCCTCGGACGGGAAGAAAGCCCCAATGTCTGCAGACAGCACCACGTCCTCGTTCACGCGCCACGACCAGAACAGGTCTAGCTCGTGGCCAAAGAACTCGTCGCCGTAGCCGAGGTCGTCTGCGAGCCAAGCCGCATTCCAAACCAATCCGGCCTCAGAGCTGCCTGTGAGCGCAAAGCTGAGGGCAGCTTTGAGAATGCGCGTGTTCTCCAGCGGAATGAGATCCAGTGCGCCGTAGCGCCCACCGCCTGCAAAGTAGGGCGCGTCGGTGTCTGCGCGGTCGGTATGCAGAAAGTGGCGGTTGATGAACAGCGGTATGTAGCCGCTCCGCGCGTAGGGCCAGCCGCTTGCACTGCTCCCATTCCGGCGACCACCCGATGCGTTGTAGAAACCAAGAGAGAGAATCGGCGAGAGTTCCGAACTCGGATCTATCCACCAGTTCGCCAGCACTTCTGCGCCAAGGCCCTGAATCTCCTCGTTGTCGGAGCCAACGAGCGAGGCATCAAGGGCGTTATCGCCTTGTTGCCACGCAGCTTCTGCGCTCAACGCAAGGAGTCCATCCCCGAGTTTCACACCCGTCTGCTGCCAACGCACGCCGTAAGTCCAAAACTGCCCGCGCAGCGTCGGGATCCACGCACCATCAAAGGCCGTGCCTGTGGAAAGTGTCTGGAAGCGATCCATCAGGCTGCTCGAACCATGGCCGTTGAAGTAGAGCGCGTACACGTCTAGATCCATGCCGACCATGGGATGGGTCTGGATGTAGATCCCGCTCAAGGTGTCGTCATCCATGTCGTCGCCGGGCTGCGTCACCAGCAAGGCATCCATGGACTGCGCCTCCACGAAGTGGAAGAGCGTCGAGGTCCAGCTCTTGTTCTGGTACTGCGCGCTGACGCCATCGTGGCTCAAGCCGCCTTGCCATTCGTGATTTCCCAACGCGAACTGCGAGCCCTTGGTGAACTCCTGTCGCCCGGCACGCAGGCTCCACTCTTCGCAGCAAAGGCTCGCGAGGTCGATGTAGCCCTGATGCAATCCCACGCGATCGAAGGGCGTATCGAAGAACGAATACTCCGCGGGCAGCGGCGTGCCGCCGGGGCCAGCTTGATCGAAGATGGTGTTCCCCGTCATCCGCCCAGCCGCCTGGAACTCAGCGAGGGCGCGCACTTCGGGGCCTGCGCCGCCGCCCGCTACGCGTCCTTCAAACCCAATGCGCACGCGGCCGTTCATGCGGGTGCCTTCGTCATCCAAAGCGCCATCCCGGAAGTCGATGACATGTTGGCGAGCTTCGAAACGCGCCCGCGCCGCGCCAAACACACGTACGCCCCCTGCCTTTGGCCCCGCGGCAACAAGCGGCAGCATGCCGTGGACCGCCTGCTCCAACTGTGCTGCGTCGGCACGCTCATCGCGACGTTGCAGTTCTGCCTGCATCGAGCCCATGCGTTGCTCGAAATCAACTCGCTGCGCATTCAAGGCTTCGCGCAGTGCACGCACCTCTTGCTCCAGACGGGTCACCTGCTCCTCCTGAGCCGCGATTCCCGACGCGAGGAGTAGACAGAGGACAACGATGCGTGTGGCGCCGTTACAGGTCATGATCGGGTTCCTTGTGCGCAGGATATCCGCCGGCCTCGAGCCCCGCACGGGCCATGAACTCACCCCACACAGGGGGGGCGACGCAGGGCGCTGCTTCAAGAACCCTGCAATCACTGCACAAACTCACTATAGAATGATGCAGCATGGCGCTTGTCCGCATGTTGCCTTGAGATGCACAAACAATCGCCACGACGCCTTCATGACGGAAGCTAAGGAACATCAGAGCGGAGAGCACTTCTTTCTCCGACACGCCAGCGGCGAGCGCTCGGGGACCGTCCTCGACTTGGAGGGCGATCGTGTCACCATCGGGCGCAGTCTCGACAACCTCTGCCCTCTGCTCACTTCAGAAGATCGCGGCGTCAGCTTGCAGCACTGCGACATCCGCCGCACTGAGAGCGGCTTCGATCTCGTGGACTGCAACAGCCTCAACGGAACGTGGTTGAACGGCCGACGCATTCGCCATGAGCGCCTGCACGAAGGGGACGTCATCAGCCTTGGCCGCAAGGGCCCACGCCTCATTTTTTCTCTCTCCGCTGCGCCGCGTGGACGGAGCGTGCTTGTGGCGATGGATGCCACGGGCTTAGAACCCGCTGAACACGTCGCGACCCGTGAAGCAACGACTCCTCGCACGCGGCCCAAGCTGCCTCGTGCATGGCGGATGCGCTCGCGCCTGCCCCTGTTCGCGGCGCTCCTGCTCGTTGGCGGCGGCTTCTTGTGGTGGTTCGCGCCTGTGCAGCCGGAAGCCTCTACTCTCTCAGCAGAGGAGTACGCAGCCGCTGCCCTCCATGCCCACGGACTCGCCCGCCTCGTGCTCGCAGAACCTGATCGCCACGGCGGTTGGCTGCACACGGACATCGCCCCAGCGCTCATCGCTGGAGAGAATCTCGTCTTGGTGGCGGGGCGCGCGTTTGACTTTGCCCGCGACCGGCTCATCGCATCGGGTGGACGCTTGCTCGTCGCGCCCGAAGCAGGCCTCGCATCTGCTGTGCCGCTGCTCGGAGTGCGCAGCTTGCCGGAAGCAGAAGCTGCGCTACTCGAGACTGCAGGCATACTCGACCTTGCGCGTCCGCCGCGCTTCGCCCTGCGCGGACGGATCGCCTTGTCTGTCCGCATGCATGGCGCGCCGCAACGGTTCTCAGAACCTGTCTCCGCGGAGACGCACGCCTGGCGCTTCGAAACTAGCGACCACGCCTGGGACCTGGTTCTCGCTGCTGAGGGCGTGGCGGGATTGGCGATGGGTGTTGCTGATCCGCAGCGCGCGGTGAGCGGTGAGGCCCTAGGCCATTGCCTCGTCGCGTTTCGTTCAGAGCCGACGCGCCCCATCCGCTAGTTCGCTACGGCCTTGTCGCGCGCGGCCAGTTCGTGAGCGCGTGAGACTACGCCCCGCGGATCAGCGCGCGGATTTTTCGAACACCACGGCCAGCATGTTGCCCCGGACGTTGGGGAGTCGACGGTCTTTCCAACCCAAGGGGCCTAGCCGCCCCCGGAAGAACGGCCAGAACCCTGGCTCGCTGGTGTCGCGACTCACGAGCACAAACGCACTGTGCTCCCGCTCCAACCACTCTGCTAGTTCCTCGAGCAGTTGCTGCGCATCCGCCGTGTGCGCGTTCCACGTCAGCGCTTTCATCGCGTGGCCAGCGGGCGGTGGATAAACCGCGAAGGGCGCGAGGAGATACTCCGCGCTCGATGGATCGCGAACGAAGGCTGCATCGAGAGATTCGATCAGCCCTGTGTGCGCGAGCAGCGGAGCCCGTGGGTGTGTCTCCAGTTCCGCGTTGACCGCCGCGCTCAAGCCCCGCCATTCATTCACGAAATGAGAGCGCGTGAGGAAGGCCCCCGAGCCCATGAGCAGCAGCAGCGCAAAAAGTGCGAGGCGCGGACCGTGGCCAGCGAGTTGACGCCAGCACCAGCCCAGCAAGAGAGCAAAGCCGATCGCGTGCCAACTGCCGTAGCGCGGCAGGAATACCTGCAACGGGGTCCAGCGCGAGAGGACGAACAACAAGACCGGCGGCAGCACAAACAAGAGCCCGAGGGCCGCAAGAAGCGAGCGCTCCATGGGCGGCGCCGCGCCATCACGCCGAGGTTCGCCGAAAACGCCGAGCAAGATGACGCCCACAACGGCCGTCGCCAGCGTGGCATGAGGAGCCAGCTCGCGCAGCAGCGCTTCCACATAAGGAACGCCACTGACCATCAAGCCGGACGCGCGGGAGCTCACGCCTGTCATGAAGTTGAGAGCCGGAATGGCCCCAACGGCGGACACGAGAGCAAGTAGAAGGAGTTGGATGAAGGTCCAACGCGCTCCTCGCCAGCCCCGCAGCACGAACACCCACACTCCATGCACCAGCAGCAAGCCTCCAAACATGAAGTGTGCGAGCAACATCAGCGCGACGCAGAGGGCATAGCCACAGGCGCGCAGCACACTCGGTCGCTCTAGCCAACGCAGCAGCGCCAACGTCGCAAGCGTTGCGCAGAGCATGGCCAGGGCATAGGCCCGCGCATTGCGCGCCTCGAAGTGCACCACGTGATGAAATGCAAAGGCCGCCGCGGCCAACAGGCCCGTGCCGCGATCGAACAGCCGTCGCCCAATGGCGGCGACCACCAACACCGCGCCACTCATGCAGAGTAGAGAGGGCAGACGCAACGCCCACTCGCTCTGCCCAAACAACTTCATGGAAGCCCACGGCAGCAACCACGGCACGGGGCTACCCCCGCTGAACTCCGTGCCGCGCTGCCAAAGGGTCTCGAGGGAACCTGAAGCCATCCACCAGGTGACGGTTTCGTCGAGCCACAGACTAGATCCCAGCGGCAAGCACCAAAGCAGAAGCAGCACGGCCCACAGCGCAAGCATCAGCCCTCGCCGCTCGCGCGCGTTGAAGTCACTCTCGGTGCACATGGGCGCTGGCTATCATACGGCTGAAGCGCCAATCACGATGCTGAACGGTCTCAAAGTGTGCGTGGTGCTGCCTGCGCTCAACGCCGCTGCCACGCTGCAACGTACGCTCGCCGAGGTGCCTCGGGACGTGGTGGATGACATCATTCTCGTGGACGACGGCAGTCGCGACGGCACCGCCGATTTGGCACGGCAACTTGGCATTCACACCCTGGTGCACGCAAGCACGCGTGGCTACGGCGCCAATCAGAAGACTTGCTATCGCGAAGCACTTCTGCGCGGTGCAGACATCGTGGTGATGTTGCATCCCGACTATCAGTACTCGCCGCGATTGGTGCCTGCCCTCGCAAGCTGCATCGCGAGCGGGCACTTTGAGGTGGCGCTTGGCAGCCGCATTCTCGGGGGCAGCGCGCGGGGCGGCGGGATGCCCCTTTGGCGCTTCGTCGCCAATCGCGTGCTGACCCTCATCGATAATCTTGTGTTGGGTTCGAAGCTCTCCGAGTTTCACACGGGCTTTCGTGCCTTCTCGCGGCGCGCCTTGGAGACCCTGCCCCTCGCAGAGAACTCGGATGCATTCGCCTTCGACCACGAAGTGCTCTTGCAAGTCTTGTGGCAAGGCTGGGGCATTGCCGAAGTCTCCTGCCCCACGCGCTACAGCTCTGACTCGTCGAGTATTTCTTTCGGCGCATCGTTGCGCTACGGCGCGAGTTCCCTTTGGGGCACCCTTCGTTGGCGTCTTGCGCGCTGGGGTCTGGGCAAACCGGCGCTCTTGAGTCCTAGAGGTAGACGCTTGGTGGACAGCCCTGCGACGCCTCCCGCCACCAAAGCGCCCGTCACAGCGTCGCTGTCATGAGCAGCCCATCGGCACTAGATCCCTGTCCCGTGTGTGCGGGAACTCTGGTCATCCGGCACGAGCACGTGCCTTCGGCGTCGCAACAGATTTTCTCGGTGGCGCGATGCACCCATTGCGGCCATGGAGTGACGCTGAGCACCGCGCCGGATCAGGCGGTTGAGCACGACACTCAGTACGGATTCAATCGCCATGGCTTCACGGCGGCTTGGTGCGCGCAGCGCCGCGCCCGCTGGGTGCGACGCCTCACGGGAACAGAGGCCCCGCACAAGGTCCTCGACATCGGTTGCGGCGATGGCCGTTTCCTCGCAACCATGCGCCACGCCGGATGGAAGGTGGCGGGTATTGAGCGCCACGAGCATGCGGCAGCCCTCGCGCACCTGAACGTCAGCACCCATCTGGATGACGCAGCGCAGCAAGCACCCTTCGGCGCCATCACGCTCTGGCACAGCCTCGAACACTTCGATGATCCTCTAGAACTTCTCGCAGAGTGTCGTGCGCTCTTACACCCCATGGGTTCGGTGTTTGTTGCCGTTCCCGACGCCACATGCACAGCAGCCAAACTGTTTGGCAAACACTGGCTCCATTGGGACGTGGCTCACCATCGCTCGCACTTCAGCGCAACCTCTTTGAACCTGACTGCGCGTGCTGCGGGGCTTTCCCTGCAGGCCACCCTAGGCCCTGAACTCGAATACGAGTGGCTCGGGTGGAGCCAATCCTTGTTAGATGCACTCGGTTGGCCACGCCATGCATTCTTTGATGCTCTGCGCGGTGCGCCACAAAGCGGCGGCGCAGCAAAGCGCGCGCTGCACCTCCTTGCGGGCGGCGTCGCAAGTTCTCTCACCGCGCTGCCCGTGCTCGCCACAACCCTCGCAGCGCAACGCACTCATGTGGTGTTTGCGCAAGATCGGAGTAGCTCTCCAGCGCCCCATTGAGCGCGAGGTTGCAGCGCATCCGCTGAAGCATCAGAGCGCGACCGCGCTCTAGTTCCTCAGCATCAGGGAAATCCCAGGCGGTCCTGCAACGGCGACTCGACTGCGTCAACGGGCTGCTAGGGGCGTGGCCTTGGGCATCCGCATGGGCCAGCGCAGCACGGCAATGGAAATGTTGTCGCTGCCGCCACGCGCATTGGCTGTGTCGATGAGCAGCCTCGTGCCCGTTGCCAGATCCCCGCCGAGGAAGGCTTGAGCGATTTCTTCATCGTCCACATGAGCCAGCAGGCCATCAGAACAAAGCAGCAGCACGTCCTCTGGCGCGAGCTTCAGTTCAAACATGTCCACGCGCAGGCCGGCATCCATACCGAGACAGCGCGTGAGCACGTGGCGCAGGGCCTCCGCGGTCTCTGCCATGAAGCGCACACCGGAACGAAGCTGATCTTCGTAAACCGTGTGATCGCGCGTGATCTGAACGATGCTGGCGCCACTCAGCACGTAGGCGCGGCTATCTCCCACATTGCCGATGTAAGCGACGCCTGCTGGAGTGACTAGTGCGGCAACACAGGTGGTTCCCATGGTGCGCAGCCGTGTTTCCGTACGCGCTTCGCTACGCACGGCCTGACCTGCGGCCAGAATGGCGCGCTCCAAGTCCGCGGCGGGGTCTTTCGTCGCCCGCTCATGCAGGTGCGAATGCAGTGCCGCCATAGCCACGCGACTCGCGACGGCCCCGCCCTCATGCCCGCCCATGCCGTCGCACACAGCAAGCACGACACCTTGAGGGCTCTGCGTCACCGCGCAGCAATCCTGATTCTCGGCACGCACCCGGCCAATGTCCGTAGCCGCAAAGGTCTCGAGGGAATGGAAGTCTGGCGGCGCGCTCATGGACATTTCAGCGAGGGCCGACTATCGCTCTCGCGGACCTCCTCGATTCGGACCATCGGAGTGGAACCCGCGCGGGACCGGCCCGTGCGGACCCCCTTCAGCAAATCCACCCCCGCCCGGGCCAAAACTCTGCCCCATGCGACGGAGGCGAGCTTGCTTCGCTTGCAGGCGCTGTCGATGTCCGAGCTTGCCGCGGAAACGCTTCGAAGCCGACTTCTTCAGCTCGGACTTCACGGGGCGGGTGATTTGCGCCTCGAGAATGAGAATGGGCGTGAGCATGGCGCCGCGCCCGCCAGCTAAGGCCGCTCCGCGCAACCCTAGCTCCGGCAGACTCGGTAAGTGCATCAGCCACTGGCGCGGGATCGCGGAATCTCCATGCAGAGCGCCAAGAAATGCGCCGGCAATAGCTCCGAAGTTGTCGGTGCCGCCTCCTTCGGCGAGCACCCCATCTAGTCCATCCGCAAAGTTGTCGAAATCCGTCAACAACATGTGCATCAAGGCTGGAATCGCTGCGGTGGCAAACCCGCCGCTGACACTCGTGATCTTGCGAGCTGCGAACGCGTTACTGCGCTCTACGATGTCCGCAAAGACCTTGCCCAAGGGCCTGTCGAATTGGTCCGCAATCGCGTCGATGGCGGTGGAGAGCCGCCCCGCCTCCGGCACCATCACGCCGCCACGCTGCTCTGCAATGCGTGCTTCACCGAGACGCACGAGTTCGAGAACGTCTTCGAGGGTTTGATCTGGGTCGAAGTCCTCGAGAGCAGCCGCCATGGCCGAGCGCACCAATCCTGCGACAGCAATTGTGGCGGCGATGGCACGCGGATCGGAATGCGTGAGCGTTGTCGCGGCAATGCAAGACTGCACCACGTCCTCTTCAGTGGCCACCATGATGCCGATGGGAACGCCGCGCGAGGCTGCACCCATGCCAGCGCTTGGAGTCGCGCAATCCGAAAGGGCCTTGCCCTCCAACATGCGCCGGATGGCAACGCGCAAGTTGCGGTGTGGTCTGCGCCAACTCCCAAAGAGATGCCCCGGCACGGGCTGTGCCAGTTCCATGAAACGCATGCGTAACGTTTCTGGATTCACACGCCCTTCGCGCAGCAGGGTGTCACTGACACACAAAGCTGCTTGCGTGTCATCCTCATACACGCCGCGCTGAATGCGGACGGCGTGCTCTTTGATCTGGAGTTCCTTCGGGTCCGCAATCTGCGGGGGAATGCCCCCGTGATCGCGGATGTGCTCCGCACTGAGGCCGCTGAACGGTGTCCCGCGAGCCTCGCCTAGCGCCATGCCAATCATG
>Ga0233425_10010850_pt1 | contig 10887 bp, 9 predicted proteins | sample Watercolumn_Towu_2_FD_181712 | JGI IMG/M metagenome (GOLD analysis project Ga0233425, IMG submission 181712) | Freshwater microbial communities from Lake Towuti, South Sulawesi, Indonesia - Watercolumn_Towuti2014_140_MG | ecosystem: Environmental > Aquatic > Freshwater > Lake | place: Indonesia...
TCGTCTCGCGGTGGATCGCCAGGAATTCCCGCGTTAATTGTGCAAGCTGGCGGAAGTCCAGTTCGCGCGCGCCGTCGACACCGGCCTCGCGCAGCGCCGCGTCGAGGGCGGAGCGGAAGGGTGCGGCATCCGCGCCGTGCACCACCTCGGCGAACTGCTGCACCAGGCGGCGGTAGGAATCCCAGGCCAGTCGCGGGTTGCCGGTCAGGCGCATGAGGCCATGCACCGTGGTGTCGCACAGGCCGATGTTGAGCAGGGTGTCCATCATGCCCGGCATCGACACCGGCGCGCCGGAGCGCACCGAGACCAGCAGCGGCTTGCGCGTGCCGCCGAAGGCCAGGCGCGAGGCGGTCTCCAGCCGCCGCAGCATCTCGACCAGCAGATCGTGCATGGCTGCGCGCGATTTCGCCGGGTGCTTGAGGAAGTCGCGGCAGATGGCGGTGCCGAGCACGAAAGCCTCCGGCACCTTGAGGCCGATGTGCGCCATGCGCGCCAGGTTGAAGGCCTTGAAGCCCATGTTTTCCGCGCTGCCGGCGTCGTGCGCGCCGGGCAGGCCGATCTCGAATACCTGCTTGTCGGTGTATTTCATGGGAGGTCCCCGTTACTCAGTGACGGCGTCGACGAGCACCTGGTCGCGCAGGCGCAGGCCTGCGTGCATCAGGGCGTCGGCCGCCGCTTCCAGATTGCGCGCGCATTCGGAGAAGGCATACAGGCGGCGGTAATCCGCCGCCCCGCGGGCGAGGGCGAGCTTGACCGAGCGCTGGGCGCCGTCGCTCTGGCGTTCCACCAACATGATGCGGTGGATGGCCTCGAGGAAATCCTGCATGTCCTCGCGCGGGCCGCCGCGGCGCAGCGTGCGTACGGTCTCCAGCGAGCGCAGGTATTCCTGCGCGCCGTCGACGAGCAGGCGCGCCAGGGCGTTCAACGGGCCGTACAGCTCGCTGTCGCCGCCGTCGTGCGGCAACAGAGTGAGGTGGAAGGCGGCTTCCTCGAGCTCGTCGACCACGTCGTCGGCCGTCTCGATCAGGCTGCGGAAGAAGTCGCTGCGGCCCGACTGGCTGGCCGTGCCGCGGGCGCGGTTGACGAGCTCGTCGGCCTGGTGCTCCCAGCCCTTGGCGCGTTCGGCGTTGCGCGCGAAGCGGGCGGGGGCCGCCTCGCCGCATGCCTCCAGCAGACAGTCGCGCACGCCCGAGGCGATCTCGATGGCGAAGGCGGCCTGCTCGGCGGCGATGTCGACGAGGCTTTGCTGCGTGCTGTGGAAGTAGTTCGCCAGCTCGGCGCGGACCTCGTCCTGGATCAGGCCTTCAGGCCGATTCTGCAGCAGTCCTTCCGCGCAGGCGCGGAAGACGAACTTCATGTATTCCGCCGCCTGCTCGCGCCCGAGCACGCTGTCCAGGCGCGCGCCCAGCGGCAGCGGCGCCCGCGCCGTGAAGGCGAGCGCCTCGACGACCATCTGCTCGCCGCCGGCGCGCAGGAAGGCCATGTGGCCGTGGTTGTGGTCCGCCGCCCATTTCAGCAGCGCCAGGGATTCCTTCTTCGGCAGCAGCTGGCGCAGGCGCTTGCGCGCGCGGTTCCAGTCGATGAGGAACACCAGGCGCGAGCCGAGGAAAGCGAGGTAGTTCTCCAGCTCCTTCGCCTTGCGCGCCGCGTAGGTGCCGACGCACAGGTGGTAGACGCCGTCCTCCATGGAATGGTCGGCGCGCGAGCGGGTGTCCTCCCAGCCGACGCGCCAGCCCTCGAACAGGCTTTGAAAGAAGAGCAGGCGTTGCATGTGCACGTCGGTGTAGGTCAGCGTCGCGCGAAGTTCTTCCACGTGCACGACGAGCACATGGGCGTCGGTGGTGCCGATGTCGTTCTGCAGCACCAGCGTGTCGCCGGTGCGCGTTGCCGTGGTGCCAAGGCCGGGGTGGTCGAACTTCAGAGGCAGGGACTGGTTCACGCCGCGCATGAAGGCGCCGATGAGGGCGCGGTCTTCGCCGTCGATGCCGTAGGCGTGGGCGCCGTCGATGGCCTCGGTGGAGACCTTCGCCTGCAGGGCGTTGAGGGCCTTGTGCATGTCCATCACCAGCAGATGCAGACTGTCGCCGCGCTTGCGGCTGGCCGAAACCATGGCGGCGATCTGTTCGCCGGAGATCAGATCGCTGGTTTGGCACCAGGGCTTGGCGGCGAGCACCTTGAGGCGCGCGGCGAAGCCGCCCCATTCCGGGCTGCCGGCCACGCGGATCGGCTCGAGCATGCGCTGCAGGTCCTGGTAGATCTGCGTGCAGACCGTCTGCACGCCAGGGACCAGGTAGAGGTCGTTGTCCCCGCGCCGGCTGGCGGCGACGATGCCGTCGTAGATGTCCTCGGCGATGCCGGCGGTCTGGCGCTCGCCGCGCAGATCGGGACGAACCGCATCCGGATGGTCGGCGCACCCCTGCGCCGACTGCAGCAGCGTGAAGCAATATTTGGTGCGGTCGTTCGCAGCCAGTGCGGCGTTGAGCAGCGTCGGCAGGAGCAGGCCGCTCTCGCCGAGCGCGTCGATGATGTGGGCTTTTTCCATGGGAGTGCGCCGAAGGAGTCCACGCCATTCTCGCGGCGGCAGGTTACGAAATGATGTCGGCGGATGTCGGCTCGTGCTGTCACACGGCGTTCATCAAAGTGTCACGAAGGCAACATCTGCCGCATCCATACTGCGCCGCATGCCGCGCGTCCGAACGGTTTTTCTCTCCGACATCCATCTGGGAACCCGCGCCTGTCAGGCCGATCGCCTGCTCGATTTCCTGCGCGAGCATCCCGCCGACACGCTCTACCTGATCGGCGACATCGTCGACTTCTGGGCCATGCGCCGCGGCACGTACTGGAATGCGGCGCAGAACACCGTGGTGCAGAAGGTGCTGCGCCGGGCGCGCCACGGCGAGCGGGTGGTGTTCATTCCCGGCAACCACGACGAGGCGCTGCGCGACTATGTCGGCACCGCCTTCGGCGACATTCGCGTCGCCGAGGAGGCGGTGCATGTCACCGCCGACGACCGCCGCCTCCTGCTCATGCACGGCGACGCCTTCGACCAGGTGACGCGCCACCACCGCTGGGTGGCGGTGCTGGGCGACGTTTCCTACAACTGGCTGGTGCGCGCCAACCGCTGGATTTCCTGGCTGCGGCGCAAGCTGGGGCTGGCCGGCTACTGGTCGCTCGCCGGCTACGCCAAGCGCCGCGTCAAGAAGGCGCTCACCTTCATCTTCGATTTCGAGGAGTCCGCCGTGCGGCACGCCGCCGCGCGCGGCTTCGACGGCATCGTCTGCGGCCATATCCATTGCGCCGTGATCAAGGACATCGGTGGCACCGCCTACATCAACTGCGGCGACTGGGTGGACTCCTGCACCGGCATCGTCGAGCACCTCGACGGCCGGCTGGAGCTGGTGGCCTGGCACGCGCCGGCGGTCGTGGCGGCGCTGCCGGAGAGCAAGGAAAGGGTGGCTGCCTGATGCGCGTGCTGATGGTGTCCGACGTCTATTTCCCGCGCATCAACGGCGTGTCCACCTCCATCGAAACCTTCCGCCACACCCTGGCCGGGCAGGGCGTCGAGGTGCGCGTGGTTGCGCCGCGCTACGGCGACGAGCCGGAGCAGCCGGGCGTGGCGCGGGTGCCGGGCCGCCCGGTGCCGCGCGACCCCGAGGATCGCATCGTGGCCTGGCGCGCCATGTGGCAGACCGTGCGCGCACATGCCGCCGACAGCGACCTCATCCACATCCAGACGCCTTTTGCCGCCCACTACACGGGCCTGCGCGCGGCGCGGCGCGAGGGCGTGCCGGTGCTGGCCACCTACCACACCCTGTTCGAGGAATACCTGCAGCACTACGCGCCCTTCCTGCCGGCGCGCGGCCTGCGCGCCCTGGCGCGGCTGTTCTCGCGCCGCCAGTGCAATGCGCTCGACGGCATCGTCGTGCCCTCGCAGGCGATGCATGAGCGCCTCAGCGACTATGGCGTGAAACGCCCCATCCACGTCCTGCCCACCGGCATCCCGCTCGGCCGCTTCGCCGGCGGCAGCCGCGCGCGCTTCCGCGCCGCCCATGGCATCGGCGCCGTGCGCCCGGTTGCGCTCTTCGTCGGACGTGTCGCGCACGAAAAGAACATCGGCTTTCTGCTCGAGATGATGGTCGCGGCGTTGCGCCGGCGCCCGGACCTGCTGCTGCTCATCGCCGGCCCTGCGCGAGCAGGCGGCGCAGCTTGGCCTGGGCGACTCGGTGCGTTTTACCGGCTACCTCGACCGCCACCGCGAGCTGCCCGACTGCTACGCCGCCGCCGATGTCTTCGTCTTCGCCTCGCGCACGGAAACACAGGGCCTGGTGCTGCTCGAGGCGATGGCGATGAGTCTGCCGGTGGTGGCGCTCGCCCACATGGGTACGGCGGACATCCTGGCGCCGCGCCTCGGTTGCCGCGTGCCGTCCGGGAATCACCAGGCCTTTGCCGACGAGGTCATCAAGGTCGTTTCCGATGACGCGTTGCGTGCGCGGCTCGGTGGCGAGGCCTGGTCCTACGCGCGCAGCTGGTCGGACGTGGCGATGGCACAGCGCCTGGCGGACCTTTACCGAAGCTACATACACAAGGAAATCATCACCCAATGGAAAGCCCGTACAAGGGCAAGACCGGCCTGACACGGGTCTGGAACGCCTTTCACTATTCCCTTGCCGGCCTGAGCGCCGCCTACCGTCACGAGGACGCCTTCCGCCAGGAGGTATGGCTCGCCGCCATCTTGCTGCCGGCCGCCTGCCTGCTGCCGGTCGATGGCGTCGGCCGCGCCCTGATGATCGCCAGCGTGTTGCTGGTGCTGGTGGTGGAGTTGCTCAACTCCGCGCTGGAGGCGGCGGTCGATCGCATCGGCCTGGAGGACCACCGGCTTGCCAAGCGCGCCAAGGACATCGGCAGCGCGGCGGTGTTTGTTTCGCTGGTGAATGTCGCCGTGGTGTGGGGGAGCGTGCTGCTATGGGCCTGATGAGCATTGCCGTGGTGACCGAGACGCATCCGCCGGAAGTGAATGGCGTGGCGATGACGGTGGGTCGTCTGATCGAGGGACTGCGCGGGCGCGGCCACAGCGTCAGTGTGGTGCGGCCGCGCCAATCGAGCGCGGATCGCGGCGGCGAGCATGACCTGCTGCTCTCCGGCCTGCCGCTGCCCGGCTACGCCGGGTTGCGCTTCGGCCTGCCGGCCGGGGCAGCGCTGGCGCGCGCCTGGCGCGCGTGCCGTCCCGACGTGGTGCACGTCGTCACCGAAGGGCCGCTCGGCTGGTCGGCGGTGGCGGCGGCGCGCAGGCTGGGCCTGCCGGTCACCTCGGGTTTCCACACCAACTTCGACCGCTACAGCGTGCACTACGGACTCGGCTGGCTGAGACCGGCGGTGGGCGCTTACCTGCGCAGCCTGCACCGGCGCACGCGCGCCACCCTGGTGCCGACCGCGGCGCTGGCAGCCGATCTTGCCGGCGAGGGGATTCCCGGCGTCTGCGTCGTCGGGCGCGGCGTCGACACCGAGCTGTTTCAGCCGAGCCGCCGCAGCCGCGACTTGCGCGAGGCCTGGGGGGTCGGCGAGCGCGATCTGGCCTGCCTGTATGTCGGCCGGCTGGCGCCGGAGAAAAACCTCGACGTGAGTTGTCGCGCCTTCGAGGCGATACGCGTCGCGAGGCCGACGGCACGCATGGTATGGGTCGGCGACGGCCCGGCTGCGGCGCGATTGAAACGGGACCGCCCGGACGACCATTTCGCCGGCACGCGCACGGGGGTCGATCTGGCCGCGCACTACGCCTCGGCCGATCTCTTTCTGTTCGGCAGCCTGACCGAGACCTACGGCAATGTCGTCGCCGAGGCGATGGCGAGCGGCCTGGCGGTGACGGCCTTCCGCAGCGCGGCGGCGGCGGAACTGATCCATGACGGCTTCAGCGGCCGCACGGTGCCGCCCGGCGACACCTATGCCTTCGTCTCCGCGGCGTTCACCCTCGCCATCGACGACGACCTGCGCCGGTCCGTCGGCCTGCGCGCGCGGCTCGACATGGAAACGCGCGGCTGGCCGGCCGTGGTCGAGCACTTCGAAGGCGTCCTGCGCCAGGCTGCGCTGCAGCCCACCTGATTCATTCTCCTGTCTGATCCGCCTTTGACCTGTATCAAGGGCCGAAGCCCCCGCGCCAAGTAGTTTCGATCTTCTTTTTTCGCAATTTCTCAGTGGGGTAAGACAAATGGCAGCAGTCATGCCGGCGCCGGCGGCGAGCCGGCTCCTGATGTCGGGCAACGAGGCCGTGGCGCGCGCGGTGTGGGAGTCGGGAACCCGGGTCTGCGCCGGCTATCCGGGCACGCCGGCGACCGAGATGCTGGAGCAGCTCTCGACCTATCCCGACATGTATACCGAGTGGTCGGTGAACGAGAAGGTGTCGCTGGAAGTGGCCATCGGCGCCTCGATGATGGGCTCGCGCGCCTTCAGCGCCATGAAGCACGTCGGCCTCAACGTCGCCTCCGATGCCCTGATGACCTTCACCCTGACCGGCGCCGAGGGCGGCCTGGTCATCGCGGTGGCCGACGACGTCGGCATGTCCTCCTCGCAGAACGAGCAGGATTCGCGCTTCTGGGGCCGCTTCGCCCACGTGCCCGTCCTTGAGCCGGCCGACTCGCAGGAAGCCTACGACATGTGCCGCTACGCCTTCGATCTGTCGGAGGAGTACCAGGTGCCGGTGATCCTGCGCCTGACCTCGCGCATCTGCCATGTCAAGGGCCTGGTCAAGGTCGGCGATCGCGTCGAGCACAAGCCGAAGGGTTTCACTAGGAACGCCGAGCGCTGGGTGATGGTGCCCGGCCACGCCAAGCGCCGCATCCCGCTCATGCTCGCGCGCGAGCAGGAGCTGAAGCGCCTGTCGGACCGGACGCCGCTCAACGTGATCGAGCCGGGCACGGACCGCCGCGTCGCCTTCGTCACCAGCGGCCCGGCCTACATGCACGTGCGCGAATCCTTCCCCGACGCGCCGGTGCTGAAGCTCGGCCTCTCGTATCCCTGGCCGCTGGAGAAGGTGGCGCAGCTGGCCGAGATGGCCGACAACCTCGTCGTGGTGGAGGAGGTCGAGCCGATTCTCGAAACCGAACTCAAGGCCGCCGGCTTTGCCGCCCACGGCAAGGACTTCCTGCCGCGCATCGGCGAGCTCGCGCCCGAGGTGCTGGCGCCCGCCGTCGCACGCCTGCTGCGCAAGGAAGCGGCGCCCGCGCCCGAACAGGCCCAGGCGCTGCCGCCGTTGTTCCCGCGCCCACCCACCCTGTGCGCCTCCTGCCCGCACATGGGCATCTACTACACGCTGTCGCAGCTGAAGAACCTCACCATCTCGGGCGACATCGGCTGCTACACGCTGGGCGCGGGCCATCCGTGGAACTCGCTCGACTCGACCATCTGCATGGGCGCCTCGATGGGCGTCGCGCTCGGCATGGACAAGGGCCGCGGCGAGGCGGACAGGAACAAGCGCATCCTCGCCGTCATCGGCGACTCGACCTTCATGCACATGGGCATGCAGGGCCTGCTCGACATCACCTACAACCGCGGCAACGTCACCGTGCTGCTGCTCGACAACGGCACGGTGGGCATGACCGGTGGCCAGAACACGCCGGCCAACGGCCGCGACATCCACGGCCAGCAGGCGCCGCGCGTGAACTTCCCGAAGCTGATCGAGGCGCTCGGCGTGAAGCCGGAGCGCATCAAGGTGGTCGATCCCTACGAACTGCCGGTGCTGTTCAAGACTGTGCGCGACGAGACCAAGATCGACGAGGTCTCGGTCATCATCGCCAACCGTCCCTGCGTGCTGACCGAGGACTTCAAGCCCTTCCGCCCCTACATGGTCGAGGAGGACAAGTGCACCGGCTGCGGCAACTGCGTCGAGGTCGGCTGCCCGGCCATCCACGTCACGCGCCGCGACAAGGTGGTGAAGGCTTCCGGCAAGGAAGTCGACCTCGCCTTCACGCGCATCGACAGCATCGCCTGCACCGGTTGCGGACTCTGCGTGCAGCCCTGTGCGCCCGAGGCCATCGTGCATTTCGAGCCGGTGCGCCCGCTCATCAACATCCAGCCCGCCTGAGCGATATGACGGCCTACCCCCCGACCCCCTTCCCGCGGAAGGGGGTGACGAAGGTTCAGCCGCTGACGCGGCTTCCAATCGAGACGACATCATGACTTACGCAACCACCAATATTCTCGTCTGCGGCATCGGCGGCCAGGGCGTCATGACCGCCACCGAGATCCTCTCGGAAGCGGCCATCGCCGAGGGCCACGACGTGAAGAAGACCGAGGTCGCCGGCATGAGCCAGCGCGGCGGCGTCGTCACCTCCCACCTGCGCTTCGGCCCCAAGGTGCTCTCGCCGCAGATCGCGCCGGGCACCGCCGACGTGCTGCTCGGCTTCGAGGCGGCCGAGGCGCTGCGCTGGGCGCACTACCTCAAGCCCGGCGCCCTGGCGCTGGTGAACGACGCGCGCCTGGTGCCGCCGGTGGTCGAGCTGGGCCTGTTCAAGTACCCCGACGACCCGATCGGCGAGATGCGCGCGCGCGGCGTGCGCACAGTGTCCTTCGACGCCGCCAGCATCGCGCGCGACCTGGGCGAGCTGCGCCTCGGCAACACCGTCATGCTCGGTGCCATTGCCGACCAGCTGCCGTTCAAGGCCGAGGTGCTGCTCGACTGCATCGTCACGCGCTTCGCGCGCAAGGGCGAGCAGGTACTGGAGATGAACCGCAAGGCCTTCGCCGCCGGCCGCGCGGCGGCCTCGCAGGCCACCGCCCCGGCCTGATCGTCAGGTAAAATAGCGCCTAGTGACGTTATTGGCGCGGAGCCTCCGGGCTCCGCCTTCATTTCTGACGACCATGACCGCCAAAATCCTCGACGGCAACGCCCTTTCCGCGAAACTGCGCGAATCCCTCCGCCACCGTGCGGCCGAGCTGGCCGCCCAGGGCTGCAAGCCCGGCCTCGCCGTGATCCTGGTCGGCGAGAACCCGGCCTCGCAGGTGTACGTGCGCAACAAGATCAAGGCCTGCGAGGCGGTCGGCGTGCATTCCGAGAAATACGAGTTCCCCGCCGACACGCCGCCGGAGAAGGTGCTCAACAAGATCGCCGCGCTCAACGCCGACCCGAAGATCCACGGCATCCTGGTGCAGCTGCCGCTTCCCGCCCAGTTCGACGAGGACGAGGTGCTGGAAGCGGTTTCCGCCGAGAAGGATGTCGACGGCTTCCATGCCGAGAACGTCGGCCTGCTGGCGCAGGGCAACCCGCGCTTCATCTCCTGCACGCCCTACGGCGTCATGGAGATGCTGAGTTCGGAAGGCATCTCGCTGCGCGGCAAGGAGGCGGTGGTGGTCGGCCGCAGCAACATCGTCGGCAAGCCGATGACCCTGCTGCTGATCGGCGCCAGCGCCACCGTCACGGTGTGCCACTCGCAGACGAAGGACCTGGCCTTCCACACGCGCCGCGCCGACGTGCTGGTCGCGGCGGTCGGCAAGCCGAAGATGATCACCGGCGACATGGTCAAGCCGGGCGCCGTGGTCATCGACGTCGGCATCAACCGCCTGCCGGACGGAAAATTGTGCGGCGACGTGGATTTCGAATCGGCGAAGGAAGTCGCTTCGCTCATCACCCCGGTGCCGGGCGGCGTGGGGCCGATGACCATCACCATGCTGCTCGCCAACACCATCGAGAGCGCGGACCGCGCTGCCGGAAAGTAAACAGGAGATACACATGAACAAGCATCCCCTCGTCGGCATCGTCATGGGCTCGGATTCCGACTGGCCGGTCATGAAGGCCTGCGCCGAGACGCTGAAGAGCTTCGGCGTGCCCTATGAAGCCAAGGTGTTGTCCGCGCACCGCACGCCGGACGCCGCGCTCGACTACGCCAGCATGGCCGACGACCGCGGCCTCAAGGTGCTGATCGGCGCCGCCGGCGGCGCGGCGCACCTCGCCGGCGTGCTGGCGGCGAAGACCGAGCTGCCGGTGCTCGCCGTGCCGATGCCCTCGAAGCACCTGCAGGGCCTGGATTCGCTGCTGTCGATGGTGCAGATGCCCGGCGGCATCCCCGTCGCCACCTTCGCCATCGGCGAGGCCGGCGCCACCAACGCGGCGCTGTTCGCCGTGGCCATGCTGGCGCTCTCCGACAAGGCGCTGGCCAAAAAGCTCGCAGACTTCCGCGCGCGCCAGACGGAGAAGGTGCTGGCGAAGACGCTGCCGGAAGTCTGATTCGCTTCGGGCGCCGTGTTGCGCAGGCTGACTTTTTCCACGGCGCCTTTCTCGCATGACCGGCACGCAACGGCCTGAGATCGAACGGGCCGTCGTGCTGCTCAAGCGCGGCGAACTCGTCGCCTTTCCCACCGAAACCGTCTACGGCCTCGGCGCCGACGCCGCCAACGCCGCTGCTGTGGCGATGATCTTCGCTGCCAAGGGCCGCCCGGCCGACCATCCGCTGATCGTGCACTTGCCGTCGGCGCAACATCTTTCGCGCTGGGCGCGCGAGGTGCCGCTAGAGGCGGAGCAGCTTGCAGCGGCGTTCTGGCCCGGCCCGCTTACCCTGATCCTCAAGCGGCAGGCCAATGTGGCCGATGCCGTCACCGGCGGCCAGGACTCCGTCGGCCTGCGCGTGCCGAGCCATCCGCTGGCGCTGGCACTGCTTGCTGCTTTCGGCGGCGGTATTGCGGCGCCCTCGGCCAACCGCTTCGGCCGCATCAGCCCGACCACCGCCGTCCACGTGCGCGAGGAACTCGGCGATCGCGTGCCGCTGGTGCTCGACGGCGGCGCCTGCCCGGTCGGCATCGAGTCGACCATCCTCGATCTTTCGCGCGGCGTGCCGGTGCTGCTGCGCCCCGGTTCGATAAGTGCGGCGGACATCGCGCGCGTGCTCGGCCGCGCGCCCGAAA
>Ga0233425_10010853_pt1 | contig 10886 bp, 9 predicted proteins | sample Watercolumn_Towu_2_FD_181712 | JGI IMG/M metagenome (GOLD analysis project Ga0233425, IMG submission 181712) | Freshwater microbial communities from Lake Towuti, South Sulawesi, Indonesia - Watercolumn_Towuti2014_140_MG | ecosystem: Environmental > Aquatic > Freshwater > Lake | place: Indonesia...
CGTCGCTGCTCGACGCGATCCGCGAGACGCGAGTGGCCGAGCGCGAAGCCGGTGGCATCACGCAGCATATCGGCGCGTACCACGTCGAGATGGCCGACCGCCGGAGCGTCGTCTTCCTCGACACGCCGGGCCATGAGGCGTTCACGCTCATGCGCGCCCGCGGCGCCAAGGTCACCGACGTGGTCGTGCTCGTCGTCGCCGCCGACGATGGCGTGATGCCCCAGACGCGCGAGGCGATCGATCACGCGCGCGCCGCCAACGTGCCGATCGTCGTGGCGATCAACAAGATCGACAAGGCGGAGGCGAACCCCGACAACGTCAAGCGGGAGCTGGCGGAGCTGAACCTGGTGCCCGAGGATTGGGGCGGACAGACGGTCATGGTGCCGGTGTCGGCCAAGAAGAAGCAGAACCTCGAGCTGCTGCTCGAGATGATCCTGCTCTCCACCGACATCCTCGAGCTCACGGCCAATCCGAAGCGGAGCGCGTCCGGCACCGTGCTCGAGGCGAAGCTCGATCGCGGCCGCGGGCCCGTGGCGACCGTGCTGGTGCAGGACGGTACGCTCAGCGTCGGCGACAACTTCATCGCGGGGCCGGTCGTCGGCCGCGTGCGCGCGCTCATCGACGACCGTGGTCGTCCCGTGAAATCGGCGCCGCCATCGACGCCCGTGGAGGTGCTCGGTCTCACGAGCCTGCCGCAGCCGGGCGACCCGTTTCAGACGGTGGCCGACGCGGCCAAGGCACGCCAGATCGCGACGTTCCGTCAGACGCGCGCCAAGGAGGCGGCGCTCGGCGCCAAGGGCGGCCGACTCACGCTCGAGTCGCTCAAGGAGCAGATCGCCGAGGGCGGCATGAAGGAGCTGCCCATCATCGTCAAGGCCGACGTGCAGGGCTCGGCGGAGGTGCTCGCCGACACGCTGACGAAGCTGTCGGACGAGAAGGTGAAGATCAACATCATCCGTTCGGGCGTCGGCGCGATCAACGAGTCCGACGTGCTGCTCGCCTCCGCCTCGAACGCGATCGTCGTCGGGTTCAACGTGCGGCCCGACCGCAACGCGGCCGACGTGGCGGAGCGCGAGCAGGTCGACGTCCGTCTCCACTCGGTCATTTACAACGTGACCGACGAGATCAAGAAGGGCATGGCGGGGCTGCTCGAGCCGACCTTCAAGGAAGTGCGGATCGGGTCGGCCGAGATCCGCGAGGTGTTCCGCGTGCCCAAGGTGGGCTCGATTGCCGGCTGCATGGTGACCGACGGCACGATCACGCGCAAGGGCGAGACGCAGGTGCGTCTGCTGCGCGACAACGTCGTGATCCACGAAGGCAAGATCGCTTCCCTTCGGCGCTTCAAGGACGACGTGTCGGAGGTCAAGACGGGGCTGGAGTGCGGCATCAGCCTCGAACGGTTCAACGACGTCAAGGTCGGCGACGTGATCGAGGTCTTCACGATGGAACGGGTTCCAGTCACGGCGTAACGCGGACGACACGAGTGCAACGGTGCGACAGGACGACGGTCCGACGGTGCGTCCGAGGGTGCGGGGGACGACGCTCGGTTCGACGAGGCACCTCGGCGCTCACGGTGGCACCCTCGCTCCCTCGCCCCGTCGCCTCGTCGGACGCACCGTCGCCCCCTCGCACCGCCGCCCATGGTGATTGGGTTGCTCTCCGTGGAGCTGCACATCCCGTACGCGCAGTCACTCAAGGACAAACGCATGGTGCTGCGGCGGGTCAAGGACCGGCTGCAGAAGTTCAACGTGGCCGTCGCCGAAGTCGAGTATCAGGACGTCTGGCAGCGGGCCGGCCTCGGCATCGTGGCCATCTCCACCACCACCGTGCACGTCGAGCGCGAGCTGCAGACGGTGGCCGATGAGATCGAGCGCGTGGAACCCGGCCTCATCACGCGGACGGAGATCGAATTTCTTACTTAGGCCTTCGGCATCGGGCTTTCGGCTTGGGTCCCGAAAGCCTGAAGCCCGAAGCCCAGAGCCGAGACCGTATGGGACAGGGATACCGCCCCGATCGAGTCGGCGACCAGATTCGCGAGGAGCTCGGCGGCCTGCTGACGCGTGGCGCCGTGCACGACCCCGGGATCGGGTTCATCACCGTGACGCGCGTGCAGGTCTCCCCTGATCTGCAGCACGCCCGCGTCTTCTATACCACCATGGGCGACCAGCAGGCGCGGCGCGAGACGTCGCAGGCGCTCGCGCGCGCCACGCCGTTCTTCCGCCGGCACCTGGCTGGGGCGCTGCGTCTGCGCCGCGTGCCCGAGCTCGACTTCCGCTTCGACCAGTCGATCGAACACCAGGACCGGATCGAACAGATCCTCCGCGATCTCCATGAGGAGGAGCGGCAGCGCGGGTCCCACCCCACCGCGCAGAGTCCGCGCGGCGGGGACCCCGGGGCACACGACGATGAAGGCGATTGAAGCAGGGACCGCCGCGGCCGACGTGGCGGCGGCGCTCCGCGCGCGGCAGCGGTTCGTCATCGCGTCGCACGTGCGCCCCGATGGCGACGCCATCGGCTCGGCGCTGGCCCTGGCGTACGCGCTCCGGACGCTCGGCAAGGACGTCCGCGTCGTCAGCCGCGATCCGGCGCCACCCTTCCTGCTCGACTTCCCCGGGGTCGCCGCCATCGAGATTACCCCGCACGTCGACGATCCCGCCGACGCCGTCGTCGTCATGGAGTCGAGTGATTTGACGCGCACCGGGGTCGCAGGCCTGGAGCGTGGGTTCATCGTCAATATCGACCATCACGTCGGCAACACGATGTTCGGGGCCGTCAACTGGTTCGACCTCTCGGCGTCGGCCTGCGGCGAGATGGCGTTCGATCTGGTCCGCGAGCTCGGCGTGCCGCTCAGCTACGAAATCGCGCTGCACGTCTACATCGCGATCCTCACCGATACCGGGTCGTTCCACTACTCGAACATCTCGCCGCGGACCTTCGACATCTGCCGCCGCTGCGTCGAGGCGGGCGTGGTCCCGTCGGCGGTGGCGCGCGCGGTCTTCGACAGCAACAGTCTCGGCCGGTTGAAGCTGCTCGGCGCGATCATGAACGGCATGGAGCTCGATCCAAGCGGGCGCGTGGCGACGCTGGTCATCGATCGCCGGCTCGCGGCCGACTGCGGCGGCACCTACGATGATACCGAGGGGCTCATCAACCAGCCGCTCACGGTCAAGGAGATTCAGGCGGTGGTGTTCTTCAAGGAGGTCGGTCCCGACGACTGGCGCGTCAGCCTGCGGTCGAAGGGGAACATCGACGTCCATGCCGTGGCGCAGCAGTTCGACGGCGGCGGGCACAAGAACGCCTCCGGCTGCAACGCGACCGGGCGTCTGAGCGACCTGACACCGCTCTTTCGCCAGAAGATCCTGGAACAGATCGCCCTGGCGACCAGCTGATTTCGCTACCGGCTACCGGCTACAGGCTATGGATGGCGTACTCGTCGTCGACAAGCCGCAGGGCCTCACGTCGCACGATGTCGTCGCCGTGGCGCGACAGCGGCTCGGCGAGCGGAGGATCGGTCATACCGGCACGCTCGATCCGCTGGCGACCGGCGTCCTCCCGCTGGCGATCGGACGGGCGACGCGCCTCGTCCGATTCCTCTCCGCCTCCGACAAAGAGTACGACGCGACGATCGTGTTCGGCTTCACCACGGATTCGTATGACATCACGGGCGCGGAGACAGGCCGGAGCGGCGTCGTCCCGTCCCGCGACGCGGTCGCCGCGGCGCTCTCGGCGCTGACCGGCGAGTACCGGCAAGTGCCGCCGGCCTATTCGGCGAAGAGGGTCGGCGGCCGCCGCGCCTATGCGCTGGCGCGGGCTGCGGGGTCTGACTCGGGTCAGACCCCGCTCGCGGCCGTGCCGGTGCGCGTCGATCGCGCCGAGCTCGTCGAGTTCCAGGGCGGCCGCGCGCGCGTGGCGCTGACCTGTTCGGCGGGCTTCTACGTCCGAGCGTTCGCCCACGATCTCGGCGCGCGCCTGGGCACCGGCGCCTGCCTCGAGGCGCTCCGTCGGACACGCGCCGGCGAGTTCACGCTCGCGGCGGCGATGCCGATCGAGGCGCTCGCCGACGTGGTCCGGGTCGCAGAGCGGCTGGCCCCGATGGGGGCGCTGCTCGCGAGGTGGCCGGCCGTCACGCTGACCGATCGAGGCCGGGGCCGCGCGGCGCACGGGCGGACACTCGACCCAGACGATTTCGTCCCGCCAGGCCCGCAAGACGGGTGGATTCGGCTCCTCGACGCCCGCGGCGGGCTCGTGGCCATGGCCACGCCAGGGCCGCGTGTCGGTTCATTGCATCCGGCTGTCGTACTGATCTAAGATGGTAAGTCTTTTAGGGACCCGCATTTAGCGAACCTGCGGGGCCCCCGATGCGCGGACTGTGCGCGTGGGGGGGCTAGTACGACGGTCTGGTGGGCTGCACGCCTTCCTGGACCGCTCGTGGAGGAAGCCGTGGTGGCGTTTACCAAGGACCGTAAGAGCGGGATTATCGGGACGTACCGAACGCACGATACCGATACGGGATCCCCGGAAGTACAGGTCGCGCTCCTCAGCGAGCGCATCAACTATCTCACCGAGCATTTCAAGGTTCACGCAAAGGACCACCACTCGCGCCGGGGTCTGCTGAAGCTCGTCGGCCAACGCCGGCGGCTGCTCGACTATCTCAAGGGCAAGGACTCGGAGCGCTACGCCGATCTGATCCGCCGTCTCGGCATTCGGAAGTGATCCGGAGCTAGGCGCACTTCTATGCACAATATCAATCTCCAGCGACGCGAGATCCAGGTTGGCTCGCGCACGATTACCCTTGAAACCGGCAAGCTGGCCAAGCAGGCCGACGGCGCCGTGCTCGTCCGGTCGGGCGACACGGTCGTGCTCGTCACCGCGTGCCGCGCGGCCAGCGCACGGGAAGGCATTGACTTCCTGCCTCTCACTGTCGACTATCGCGAATACACGTACGCGTCGGGCCGCATACCCGGCGGGTTCTTCAAGCGCGAAGGCAAGCCCTCTGAAAAAGAGGTCCTCACGAGCCGGCTGATCGACCGTCCCATCAGGCCGCTCTTCCCCTCGGGATGGCGCTACGAGACACAGGTCATCGCGCTCGTCCTGTCGGCCGACACCGACAACGACTCCGACGTGCTGGCGATCACGGGCGCGTCGGCGGCGCTCGCCTGCTCGGGCATCCCGTTCGAGAAGACCATCGCCGGCGTCCGCGTCGGCCTGATCAACGGCGAGTTCGTCATCAACCCGACGTTCGCCGAGCGCAAGGAAAGCCGGCTCGACCTCATCGTCGCCGGCAGCCGCGACGGCATCGTCATGGTCGAGGCGGGCGCGAAGGAAGTGACGGAAGCCGAGACGGTCGGCGCGCTCGAGGCCGCGCACGCCGCCATCAGACAGATCGTCTCCGGCATCGACGCGCTCGCGGCGTCGGTGGGCAAGCAGAAGCTCGCGGTGCAGAAGAAGGAGATCGGCCACGACTTCTACCGGGAGGTCGAGGAGAAGGTCTACGCGCCGCTGAGCGAGGCGATGCGGATCCGGGGCAAGCTCGAGAACTACGACCGCGTCGACCAGGTGCTCGAGGAGTTCGTGGCATCGATTCCCGAGGGCGAGGTCCAGCGGCGAGTCGAGGCCAAGAAGATCTTCCATGAGCTGAAGGAGAAGGTGCTGCGCGACGAGGTGCTCGACCGCAGCGTGCGGCTCGACGGCCGGAAGTTCGACGAGATCCGCCCCATCTGGAGTGAAGCGGGCGTGCTGCCCCGGACGCACGGGTCCGTCGTCTTCACGCGCGGCGAGACGCAGGCGCTGGTGACCTGCACGCTCGGCACCGCCGACGACGAGCAGAAGGTCGAGCACGTGAGCGGCGAGTTCTACAAGCGCTTCATGCTCCACTACAACTTCCCGCCCTTCTCCGTGGGCGAGGTGGCGTTCCTGCGCGGCCCCGGGCGGCGCGAGGTCGGCCACGGCGCGCTGGCCGAGCGTGCGCTGGCGCCGATGGTGCCCGGCGAGGACCAGTTCGCCTACACCATCCGGATCGTGTCGGACATCCTGGAGTCGAACGGCTCCTCGTCGATGGCGTCGGTCTGCGGCGCGTCGATGGCCATGATGGACGCCGGCGTGCCGCTCAAGTCTGCCGTCGCCGGCATCGCCATGGGACTCATCATGGACGAGAAGACCGGCAAGTACGCCGTGCTCTCGGACATCGCCGGCGCCGAAGATCACTACGGCGACATGGACTTCAAGGTGGCCGGCACCACCGCGGGAATCACCGCCTTGCAGATGGACATCAAGGTCGCCGGCGTGACCGCGGAGATCATGCGCAAGGCACTCGAGCAGGCGCGGCAGGGCCGGCTGCACATCCTCGCCGAGATGGCGAAGACGATCGGCGCGCCGCGCGCGTCGATGTCGGCGTTCGCGCCGCGGATCGTCACCATCCGGATTCCCGTGGACAAGATCCGCGACGTCATCGGCCCGGGCGGCAAGATGATCCGGAGCATCATCGAGCGCACGGGGGTGAAGATCGACGTCGAAGACGACGGCCGCGTGAACGTGGCGTCCGCCGACGGCGAGTCGGCGCAGAAGGCGATCGGCATCATCCAGGAGCTGACCGCCACGCCCGAGCTGAACAAGACCTACATGGGCAAGGTGCAGCGGATCACCGATTTCGGCGCGTTCGTCGAGATCATGCCGGGCACCGACGGCCTGCTCCACGTCTCGGAGATCGCGAACCACCGCGTGAAAGACGTCCGCGACGAGTTGAAGGAGGGCCAGCAGATCCTGGTGAAGGTGATCAACATCGACCCGACCGGCAAGATCCGCCTGAGCCGGAAGGCGCTGCTGCAGGACGAGGCCGCCAAGGCCGGCGCCGCCACGGCGGCGAAGGAATAGACCCTGGAAGGCACAGGGCTCAAGTCACAAGGCACGAGGCACAACAGACGCGGTCTTGTGACGTGTGCGTTGTGCCTGGTGACGTCGGCCTTCGTCCTTCAGGGGCAGGAGCAGGCACCCGGCCGGCCCCAGTTCACACTCGTCGCAAAAGACTACCGCTACGCTCCCGACCGCATCGAAGTCGCACAGGACGATCTCGTCCGGCTGACGATTCGCAGCGAGGACCTCACCTACAGCTTCGCGATCGACGAGTACCGCATCGTCCGCCGCGTGCCGGCGGGGGGCGAAACGACCTTCGAGTTCCGCGCCGACCGCGTCGGGACCTTCCGCTTCTACAGCAACCTGACGAGCGACTCCGCGCACGCCGCCATGCGGGGCCAGCTCCTCGTCCGCGCGCGCTGAAGTACGCGCGGCCCGGCACGTACGTGGGGTCCGGCAAGTACGTGGGGTCCGGCAAGTACGTGGGGTCCGGCTTCAGCCGGACCAGTCGTATCCGGCTCTAGCCGGACCGGTGTATAACTCACTCATGAAGACACGCATACTGCCCGTCCTGCTCCTCGCCGGCTTCACCCACACCGCGGCGGCGCAGACCGCCGGTCGCGCGTGCGCGGATCTCGCGGCGCTCGCGGTCCCGACAGGCGCGGTCACGCTGGCCGAGGCGGTGGCCGCCGGCCAGTTCACCGCTCCCGGCGCTCCGCCGGCGCAGGCGGCCAATCCGCTGCCGGCGTTCTGCCGCGTCGCCGCGACGCTGAAGCCGTCGAGCGACTCGGACATCAACATCGAGGTGTGGCTACCCGCCGCCAACTGGAACGGCAAGCTGCAGGCGGTGGGCAACGGCGCGTTCAACGGCAACGTGCCGTACGGCGCGATGATGGCGGCGCTCCGTCGCGGCTACGCGGCGGCGGGGACCGACACCGGCCACGTCGGTGGCGGCGCCGCGTGGGCGCTCGGCCATCCTGAGAAGGTGGTCGATTTCGGCTGGCGCGCGGTCCACGAGATGACAGTCGCCGCCAAGGCGATCGTCGCCGCGCACTACGCGTCCGGCCCGCGGTTCTCCTACTGGAATGGCTGCTCCGCCGGCGGCCGCCAGGCGATGAAGGCCGCGCAGCGCTTCCCCGACGATTTCGACGGCATCATCGCCGGCGCCCCGGGCCTCGACTGGACCGGCCGGGCGGCGCAGGCCAACCGCGTCGCCAAAGTACTGTCATCGTCGGAGCCGGCGCGGCTGCTCGAGCGGGAACGCCGGATCCTGCACGGTGCGGCGGTCGGCGCGTGCGATGCACTCGACGGTGTCAAGGACGGGCTCATTGAAAACCCCGCGCGCTGCAGCTTCGATCCGGGCGTGGTGGCGTGCCGCGCGTCGAGTGGCACCGACTGCCTGACCCCGGCGCAGGTCGAGACAGCCCGATTGATCTACTCCAGCGCGAAGAATCCCAAGACCAGCCGCGAGATTGCGGGCCTGCTGCCGGGCAGCGAGCTCGGATGGACCGACCTCGGGTGGTCCGAGTCGGCACGCGCGACGGGCATCGATCAGTTCAAGTACATCGTCTTCGGCGACCCGGCGTGGACCCTGCCACGGTTCGACTTCGAGACCGACATCGTCGGCGCCGACGAAGTGGACCGCGACACGATCAACGCGCTCAACGCAAACCTGAAGCCGTTCTTCGACAGCGGCGGCAAGCTCATTCAGTATCACGGCTGGAGCGATCCACAGATCTCGCCGGCCAACAGCGTGCAGTACTACAACCGGGTGACGCAGACGCTCGGCGGCGCCTCGCGCGTGCACGACTCGTATCGGCTGTTCATGGCGCCAGGCATGGGACACTGCGGCGGCGGCGAAGGACCGAACACCTTCGACATGGTGACGGCGCTCGAGCAGTGGGTCGAACAGGGCAAGGCGCCCGACCGGATCCCCGCGTCGCACTCGACGGGTAGCAAGGTCGATCGCACGCGGCCGCTCTGTCCGTATCCACAGACGGCGGTGTACACGGGCAGCGGCAGCATCGACGCGGCCGAGAACTTCGAGTGCCGCGCGCCGTAGCGCGCAGCACAGCAGCCAGCGTGCTTGCCCCGCCTTCGGCGGGGCGGGCAGTTGCGGTGTTCATCGCAGGGAGGTATACCGATAGACCGGCCCGGGTCCGTCCATCGTTCGCGATGAGCTATTCATCGGCGGTCCACGAACCTCTGCACGCCCGGCGCCCGCTGTCCATCACGTGCCGATGTGACTCAGCGCTGGAAGATGGCTTTGGGCATCAGCGCGTGGATGCCCTTCGTGCCGTCAACGGCCTGCGTGACCACCAGATCCATCGCGGCGCTTGCGACCATGTAGGCGTCGTCTCGAGACAGCTTCTTGGTCGACACCAGGTAATCGATCATGTCGCGGGTGGCGATCCGCACGGCCTCGTCGAGGTCCGCGTGGAGTCCCATCGTGATGAAGTGCGTCGGCGTTTCCGCCCGCGGCCAGGTGAGCCGGCGGCCCTTGTGCAGGATGACCTGAATCTCGCCCTTGAGCGAGGTCTCGACCGCCGATAGCGCCACTTCCCCGTACCCCTGCACCGCGTGGCCGTCGCCAATCGACAGCAGCGCGCCCGGCACGTGAACGGGCAGATAGAGCGTGCTGCCGGCGCCGAGATCGCGGTTGTCGAGGTTCCCGCCGAAGACGTTCGGCGGCCCGCTCGGCACGCGGCCCATCGCCGGCGGCGGCGCGACGCCCATCACGCCCCAGAACGGCTTCAGCGGCACGACGACGCCCGGCGCGTACTCCACGGTCCTGCGCTCGAGGTCGAGCCAGAGCACGCGGCCCTTTTCGTACGGAAAGTCCTCGGGCAGCACGCCGCGGTTCGGCACGAACCCCTGCCCCGCAATCGGGAGTCGGACGTCGACCGACCGGATTCGGATTTCGAGCATGTCCCCGGGCTCGGCGCCGCGGACGGCGATCGGTCCGCTCAGGTTGTGGTCGCCGCGCCCGCTTCCCTCGAACCCCTCGTACGCCGCGTACAGTTCCGCCGGGATCTTCTCTTTCGGCACACCGAGGTTCTCGAACCACTTCGGGTTGCCGCTCGCCGTTTCGAGCCGCACGATGTCGGCGGACGCGATCGTGAGCACAGGCTTCAGCGACGCGTCGAAGAATCCGCGATGCACCGTCGACGCCGAGGCTTTCAGCTCGTGCGTCCGGGGAGGCGCGTTCTGACCCTGCGCCGCCGCCGGCACGGCGGCAAGGGCGACGCACACGGCGACTCGGCCTGCGATCATCGGGTCCTCCTGATCTCGCTCGCTACTGGCAGAGCGTCACGACGCAGATCGACAGGATGTTGCGGTTCTCGGGCGGGACGGGAAGGCCGCGCTCCATCATCAGCTTCCGGATGAACGCGGCCGTCTCGGGATAGGCGACCGCCGACTGCACGCCGACGCGCACCAGCCCCTCGGCATAGTCGAGCGCCTGCCAGAGGTAGCCGGCCGCCACCGACCCGACGCGCTCGGTGTCGCGGCTGCCGCGATCGCGCGTGTCGAGCCTGGCGCCGCGGTCCACGAGCAGCTGGATGACGGCATTGCGGCCCTTCAGCGCGGCGCCCATGAGCGCCGTGCGTCCTTCGCGGTTGGCATGATTCGGATCGAGGCCGAGATCCAGCAGCATGCGCACCGCCTCGACGTTCTCCTCCCGCGAGCGCTCGTAGGTGACGCCCTCGACCCAGCCGATGCCCGCCGCGGCGGTGAGCGCCGTATCGCCGTTAACGGAGGCGACGTTCGGGTCGGCGCCGTGCCGCAGCAGCAGCGTCATCAGCGCCGTGTCGCTCGACTGGGCCGCGCGGATGAACGGGGTCGCTCCATCCTCGAAGAACCACTGCATCGTAAAGATGGTGCGCGTCAGCGTATTCTCCCGGATCCTGGCGTTCGGGTTGGCGCCTCGCTCGAGAAGCACCCGAACGATCTCGAGATGATCGAGATCCGGCTTCGGCACCGGATAATCGCCGCCCTCGATGTTCCGGTTGTCGGTGGCGAGGTACAGCGGCGTCCAG